>Ga0207674_10000424_pt1 | contig 55049 bp, 37 predicted proteins | sample KBSCornC72_FD_184303 | JGI IMG/M metagenome (GOLD analysis project Ga0207674, IMG submission 184303) | Corn rhizosphere microbial communities from Kellogg Biological Station, Michigan, USA - KBS Corn C7-2 (SPAdes) (version 2) | ecosystem: Host-associated > Plants > Roots > Rhizosphere > Soil ... | reverse complement strand
CGACGCCAAGGCCAAGCTCACCGGTACGTGGACGCCCGGCACGGGCATCAAGGGTTACGTCGGCCCGCATTACCTCTACGACAATAACTCAGGCAAAGGCGACTGCACTGCCACGTTCGAGTTCACCGTCCCCACGGCCGGCCAATACGAGGTCCGCCTCGCCTACGCCGCCCACGAAAACCGCGCCACCAACGTCCCCGTCACCGTCCGCACGGCCGACGGCGACAAAACGATGCAGGTCAACGAGCGAAACCCCGGCAAGCTCGAAGGATTCACGTCGCTAGGCGCGTTCCCCTTCGACCCCGCCAAACCGGGCGCGGTAACGGTGACCAATGTCGGTACGAATGGTCACGTCAGTATCGACGCCGTCCAAGTCGTGCCCGCAAAGTAAGGCGGTATGATCTGAGCAGATGCCATCCGCGCCGCCGCCACGTTCGACGGTCTCACTCCCCGTAATCGACGCCGCGCCGCCCAACCAACCGCCATCGTCTCACGTCCGCCCAATCGCCCTCCGCCTCTACCGCCTCCTCGTCGTCGCCGCCATCGTCTGCATCATCCACCGCCACCACGCCCGCCTGCGGGTCGACGGCGACGCCCCCATCAAGCTCGACGAGGCCAAACCCTTCTTCCCCCAGGCCGCCCGTCTCGAAACCGACAACTCCGAACGCCGAGGACTCTTCGTCCTCGACAACGCCGGCCACCAACTCGGTTACCTCCTCCGCACCAGCCCGCTCTCCGATGCGATCAAGGGCTACTCCGGTCCCACCGACACGCTCATCGCGCTCGACCCGCAGATGCGCGTGACCGGCGTCCGCATCCGCAGCAGTTGGGACACCAAGCAGCATGTCCGCGACGTGGCCGCCGACGAATACTTCATGAAAACCTGGACCGGCAAGACCTGGGATCAGGTCGCCGGCTTGGAGCCGCACGCGGCGGGGATCGAAGGCGTGTCCGGCGCGTCACTCACCAGCATGGCGATCGCCACGGCGATTCAGCACCGCTTCAAACAATCGTTGACGGACGCCGCCCTCCCGCCGCCACCCGTTCACGTCGGACCCCACGACGTCGCGCTGATCTTTATCATCGGCGTGGCGACGGCGTTCACGTTCAGCCACCGCCTGCGGAGTCGTACCCGGTTCCGCCGCGCCTTCCAGGGCATCCTCATCGGCTACGTCGGCTTCTGGAACGGCCAGATGCTCGCCCAATCGCTCCTCAGCGGCTGGGCCGCGCACGGTGTCGGCTGGCGCGTCGCCCCCGCCGCCGCCCTCCTCCTCGCCGCCGCGCTGATCGTCCCGTGGACCAGTCGCCGCGCCCTCTACTGCTCCCAAATCTGCCCGCACGGCGCAGCCCAGGAACTGCTCGGCCGCCTCCGCCACCGAAAACTCATCCTCCCGCGCGGCCTCGACGCCGGTCTGCGTTACCTCCCCGCCATGCTGATCGCCCTTGTCCTCACCGTGACCATCTTCAACCTCCCGATCGAGCTCGCCGGCGTCGAGCCGTTCGACGCCTACCTGATTCGCGCCGCCGGCCTCGCCACCATCGTCATCGCCGTCGTCGGCCTCGTCGCCGCGGTCTTCGTCCCCATGGCCTACTGCAAGTACGCCTGCCCCACCGGCCTGGTCCTCACCTTCGTCCGCTCCCACGGCCGGGCCGATCGCTTCACCCGCCGCGACCTCGGCGCGGGCCTGATGGTCCTGTTCGTCATGGCCCTCTACGCCGTCTACCCGCCGGTTCATCACTGGATCGTCCGATGAACCGATCGCCCTACACGTCACCGTCGCGACTCGCGCCGATTCTCCTCACCGCCGTAATCGCCGGCGCGATCGCGTGGCTCTCTTACCGCCCGCGGGTCCGATCCTCATCAGGAAGCGACATCGAGCTAACCGGCAACACCATGGGCGGCACGTGGTCCGTCAAACTCCCGCGCCTCCCCTCGTCTCAAACCGCCGACTCGCTCACCAGGACCATCCAAGCCCGCCTCGATTACGTCGAGCGCCAAACCACGACGTACCGCGACGATTCCGACCTGATGCGTTTCAACCACGGCGTGCAAACGGACTGGCAAGCCGTTCCCATCGACCTCGCCGCCATCGTCGCCACCGCCCTCGACGTCAGCGATCAAACCGCCGGCGCCTTCGACGTCACCGTTAAACCGCTCGTAGACCTCTGGGGATTCGGCCCCAAACCCGCCGGCGTGCGCACCGGCCACGTCCCCACCGACGCCGAAATCGCCGCCGCCCGCCAACACGTCGACTATCACCTCCTCCACGCGCGCCTCTCCCCACCCGCACTGAAAAAGGACGACCCCGCCCTCACGATCGACCTCTCCGCCATCGCCAAGGGCTACGCCGCCGGCCAGATCGCCGCCGGCCTCGACGCCCTGGGCGCGACGGACTACCTCGTCGCCGTCGGCGGCGAACTCCGCGCCCGCGGCCAATCCCCCCTCAATCGCCCCTGGCGCGCCGGCGTCGAAGTCCCCACCCCCGACACCCGCCGCGTCCTCTGCCGCGTCGAACTCCGCGACGCCGCCCTCTCCACCAGCGGCGACTACCGAAACTTCGCCGACCTCGCCGGTCACCGCTACAGTCACGAGATCGACCCCCACACCGGCCGCCCCGTCACCGGCGACCTCGCCTCCGTCTCCGTCATCCACCCCGATTCCGACCGCGCCGACGCGCTCGCCACCGCCCTCATGGTGCTCGGCCCCAAGGCCGGGTATGAACTCGCCGTCCGCCAGAACCTCGCCGCCTGCTTCGTCCTCCGCGCGGACCGTGAATTCAAGACCCTGATAACACCGGAGTTCGACCGCGTCATCGTCAAAGATTAGCCATGCACCCCGCCCGCCACATCATTACCGTCGCGCTTCTCCTCTCCTGCGTCGGCTGCACCAAGTTCCAGGTGCTTAACGCCCTCATCCCCCCTTGCGGCTATCACCGCACCACCGACATCGCCTACGGCGACCAGCCGCGCCAGCGCCTCGACGTCTACCAACCCACCCACGCCAAGCCCAACGCCCCCGTCGTCCTCTTCTTCTACGGCGGCACCTGGCAGTACGGAAAAAAGGCCGACTACCGCTTCGTCGCCCAATCGCTCGCGTCCAAAGGCTTCCTCACCATCCTCCCCGATTACCGCCTCCACCCCGCCGTCAACTTCCCCGCCTTCGTCGAGGACGGCGCCCGCGCCGTCCGCTGGGCCTACGAAAACGCACCCCGCTTCGGCGGCGACCCGCAACGCCTCTTCCTCATGGGCCACTCCGCCGGCGCTCACATCACCACGCTCCTCGCGCTCGACGAGCATTACCTCAAAGACGCCGGCGTCGATTCGTCAGTCATCCACGGCGCGATCGGCCTCTCGGGTCCCTACGACTTCACACCCGGCGGCGGCTCCCGCGCCGTCTTCGGCATGACCTCCGCCGCCTCCCCCGTCGATCCCAACATCGAACCCATCCACTTCGCCCGCAAGGGCGCCCCGCCCATCCTCCTCATCCACGGCCAACAGGACGCCATCGTCGCCGCCGACAACGCCGTCCACCTCGCCGACCGATTAAACGAAGTCGGCGCCCACGCGCAACTGATCCTCTACCCCAAGCTGGGCCACGTCACCGTCTGCCTCGCCCTCGCCGGGCCCTTCCGCTGGATCGCCCCCATCCTCAACGACGTCACCACCTTCATTAGCTCGCACTGAAAGTACGCTCGTAATGGATGGCGGTATCCCGCTACCGTCATGTTGAGCGCAGCGAAACATCTGGCCTTGAAGTTCGAGGCCAGATCCTTCGCAAGCTCGGGATGACGATTGCATCGCCCCCAGATGCAATCGATGGTCACCGCTTCACCGGCCTACTCGCCGCCTTCGGCTTCACCGGCGCCGCCGGTTTCACGATCGGCGTCTCCGAAAAAACCGCCTTCCCCACCTTGCTCGCCGCCACGACCTCCGGCGCGAACACGACCGGAGCCGCGGGCGCCGCCAGCGACGTGTTATACCGCTGCGCCAAGATCACCAGGTCGTTAAAATCCACCTTCCCGTCGTAATTGAAATCCCCCTGCGCATACGTCTTCCCGGTCGTATTGTAATTCTGCGCCAGCACAACTAAATCGTTGAAATCCACCGCCCGATCCCGATTCGCGTCCCCCCCGAGCACGAAGAAGTCCACCCCCGCGTCGGCGGCCAGCGCGTTCCCCGCCACGTCCGTCACGCTCCCATTCGTCAGCGACGCGTGATAATTCCCGTCCGGCAACACACCCCCCACAAACCCCGGAAACGTGAACGTCGCCCGCTTCGTCGCCGCCGAGTAATCCACGTGAATCGACGCCGCCGGAACCACCGTATTGGTCGTCACGTTCTTCAGCGTCAAATCCCCCGCCGCCAAACTCGCCGACACGTCCTCCGAAAACACGTAAACCAGATTCTGCGCCGCCGCCAGGTACGTGAACGCCGCCGGCGCCGTCTGCGACGGCGCCGTCGTATCGACCGTGACCGCAATCGCCGCCGACGCCAAACTCGCCAGCGTCACCGTCCCCGAGCGGTTCCCCAGCGCCCACGCCAGGTTGCTTAGCGTCTGTGTCGCGGTCAGGTTGTGCACGCCGTTCGCCAGCGAGTTTGCGCCCGACGTCGTCAGCGTTACCGACGCCGCGCCCGCCGGCACCGTCGCCTGTCCGATCTGCAGCGCCCCGTCGAACAACTTTACGATCGCCCCCGGCAATACCCCGTTGATCTGAAATTGCAGCGTCGCGCCGGCGTTCGCGTTGTTCAGCCGCGTGACGTTGTCCGTGCCGCTCACCCCCGTGTCCGACGCCGCCAACAAATCGATCGACGTCGGCGCCGCCGGCGTCACGAAGATCGGCGTGATCTGCGTGTCGATCACGCTCTGGTCCGGCGCCTGGTTGTAGATCACGCCGACGAACAAGGGGTAAACACCGCCCGCCGTCGCCGACGGCGTGATCGTCGTCGCCCCCGTGTTCACGTTCACCGAAATGGCCACGTTCGTCGGATCGGGCGCTTTCAAGTACGCGATCCCGTCCCCCTCCACGTCGACCGCGTTCAATTGCAGCGACGCCGTCGTCCCCGCCCGCACGTTCACGTCCGCGATCGGCAACAAATAAGGCGGATCATTAAACGTGTCCGGCGTCACGTTCACGTTGAACGTCCGCTGCACCTGACCACCGTGCCCGTCGTTCACCGTCACCGTCACCGATGCCGCCCCCGCCGCCCCCTGCGGCACCGACAGCGACAACACCCGGTTCTGCTTGTCCGCGAACACCGTCACCGACGTCATCTTCACCGCGCCCAGCGGCTTGTCATTCGCATCGCGCGGTACGTTGCTGATCTTCTCCCGGATCGCGTCCCCTTCCACGAGCTGCCCGAAGATCGTGTGATTGAAATCCAAATTCCGCGGCGTCCCCTCGTTGATGAAGAACTGCGAATCGTTCGTATCGTCCGAACTCTTCGCCATCGCCAAAAGCCCCGGCCCCGTGAATTGCAATCCCGGATCGAACTCGTCATCGAATTCCACCCCCGACCCACCCGTCCCATTCCCCAGCGGGTCGCCCCCCTGGATCACGAAGTCCGGGATCACGCGATGAAAAAGCAGATTGTTGTAAAACCCCGACTGCGCCAGCGCGACGATCCGCGCCGTCGTCCGCGGCGCCCGATCCTCAAAGAGGCTCAACACCATGTCCCCGGTAAACGCCGGGTCCGACGCCCCCGACGACGTGTGCGCCACCGAAATCTTCAAACTCCGATTCGTCGCCGCCGACAAGGTCGCGGTCAGCAACTGGCTCGTCGTCGATACCGTATACGTCAGCGTATCCCCGTCCGCATCGAACCCGTCCAGCGGCACCTGCAGCGGCGCGCCCGACAACAGATTCACGTCCGGCAACACCGCCAGCGTCGGCGCCGCCAACAGCGTCCGTGCCTCAAATACTTCCATCACCCCCCGCGTCTTTCGCACTACTTTGCGCATCACAGAAATCGTCCCTCGCCAAGTTTAGCCGGCCCGCTCGCGGGCCGTGTCCACCCCGCGCCCGCACCAACCAATTGCCACCGGAATCCGCCATCCACCCACCGCTCGGGCGGGCGTCCTCTCGCGAAATAAGTTACTATCACGTGGCCGGAACGCAACGGTTTTTACCCGCTTCACCGCCCCACAACCCCCATGACCCGCCACGCCCCCGTAATCTGGGCAATCTTATTCATCAGCCCGCTCTGTGCGGCCGCCGCCGCCGCCCCCACTACCCAGGCCGCCACCACACAACCCACCACCTCCAAACCCACCGACCCCACCGAACTCACCACCGCCGACGCCGTCCGCCGCCTCCCCCCCGATCAAGCCGCCCTCAAACGCCCCGTGCGCATCCGCGGCACCGTCACCTTCATCAGCGCCAGCCCCCAACTCCTCTTCGTCCAGGACGCCACCGGCGGCGTCTGCGTCAGTGGCCCGCGCGAGCGCGACGTCCGCCCGCTGCGACCCGGTGCATCGGTCGAAATCGAAGGCGTTACCGCCCCCGGCCGACTCGTCCCCGTCGTCGTCGGCCGCCAAAGGGAACCCGTCAAGATCACCGTCCTCAGCGAAGGCCCGGTCCCGCCCGCCAAGCCCGTCTCCATCGCCGATCTCGCCCGCAGCGACGTCCACGGCGATTTCGTCGAAATCGAAGGCACCGTCCGCGCCGTCCACAACGAACCGACAGGCGGCCCCGCCACCGTCGAAGCCATGGTCGTCTCCATCGCCTCCGGCGCCGATCGCCTCGACGCCGCCTTCCTTGCCTGGCACGGTGGCGCCAACTTCCCGCCCAACCTCGTCGGTTCCACCGTCAAAGTCCGCGGCGTCTTCAACATTGCCTCTACCGAAAAACAGCAGACCGCCGCCATGCGCCTCCTCTTCACCGGCCTGCGCGACCTCCGCATCCAGGAACCCGCCATCCCCGCCTTCGACCTCCCCGTCACGACCCTCCCCGCGCTCAAATCCCTCAGTCCCGACGACCCCTTGCCCACCCGCGCCCGCATCGATGCCGTCTGCACCCTCGCCGTCCCCAACAAAGGTCTCTTCGTCCAGTCCGACGACGCCGGCCTCTGGATCGAATCACGCGCCCCCGCCCTCAAACCCGGCCAGCACATCGACGTCGTCGGCTTCCCCGCCCGCCGCGGCCAAACCCTTACCTTCGAAGACGCCGTCTGGAAAACCCAGCCCGACCCCGCGCAACTCCCCGACGCACCGCTCATCACCCCCGATCAAGCCCTCGCCGGCGACTTCGACGCACGCCTCGTCCGCATCGACGCCCTCGTCCTCGAAGTCTCCCGCCTCTCCGAAGGCCCCACCCTCGTCCTTCAGTCCGGCGAGCGCGTCTTCCTCGCCCGCGTCGCCGCCCAATCCGCCGCCGACACCCGCGACACGCCGCGCCCCAACAGTTGGGTGCAACTTACCGGCGTCTGCGTCCATAACCGCCTGCCCGACGCCGAAACGACCAACGTGCCCGTGAACACTCCGGTTTCGTTCCACCTGCTCCTGAGTTCTCCCGCGTCGATCGACGTCATCCACGCCCCAAGCTGGTGGACGCTCCAGCGCGTCCTCGCCGCCGGCGGCCTCCTCGCCATCGTCGCCATCATTGCCGTCGCGTGGGTCGCCGCCTTGCGCATCCGCGTCGCCCGCCAGACCTCCCTCATCCGCGAACACCTCGCCCGCGAAACCCTCTACGAAGAGCGCGTCCGCATCGCCCGTGAACTGCACGATTCCCTCGAGCAGGACCTCCTCGGCATCTCCATGCAGCTCAACGCCACCGACAAGCTCCTCACCCAGCCGCAACGCGCCCGCGAATCCCTCCAACTCGCCGCCGCCATGGTCCGCCGAAGCCAAGTCGAAACCCACCGCGCCGTCTGGGACCTCCGCGACAACAATGCCGACCCGCAAGGCCTCCCCGCCACCCTCCGCCAAGCCATCACCGCCATCCACCCGCCCCCCGGCACGCAGCTCAACGTCGAAGTCACCGGCGAACCCCGCCCCCTCCCCGCCGCTACCCAGAACCACCTCCTCCGCATCGCCCTGGAAGCCGTCACAAACGCCCTTAAACACGCCAACGCCCAGCGCATCGACGTCCGCCTCGCCTTCACCCCCGACCACCTCACCCTCACCATCCAAGACAACGGCCGCGGCTTCGACGACCAACAACTTCCCCCACCCACCTCGGGCCACTTCGGCCTCTTCGGCATGCGCGAACGCGCCGAAAAACTAAAAGCCCGGCTCACTGTTCAGAGCAGTCCAAACCAGGGCACCAAAATCCAACTGGAACTGCCGCTGTGACTCCCTCTCCCGCACGCAACCACAAGCGTATTTCGCAATCACGCGCGACGCGTGTGGGAGAGGGCAGGGGTGAGGGTCTTCAATTGATTCCCGTAGGGTCCGCTTCAGCGGACGGTGTTTTCCCACACGAACGCCCCACAACAAACCCCTTCGATCAGCGTGATTTCATACAGATGACCACTCCCCCCGACCCCCACCAAATCCGCCTCCTCATCGTCGACGACCACTTCGTCGTCCGCATCGGCCTCACCAGCGCCCTCAACCTCGAACCCGACATGCGCGTCATCGCCGAAGCACACACGGGCAAGCAAGCCGTCGATCTCTACGCGCGCCACCGTCCCGACGTCGTCGTCATGGATTACGAGCTCCCCGAACTCAACGGCGCACAGGCCACCGCCGCCATCCGCGCCGCCGACCCCGCCGCGCGCATCATCATCCTCTCCGTCTACAAAGGCGAAGAAGACGTCCACCGCGCCGTCCAGGCCGGCGCCGCCGGCTACCTCCCCAAGTCCTCCGAGCCCGCCGAACTCGTCGCCGCCATCCGCGCCATCCATAACGGCGGCCAGTATTTCCCCCAGGCCATCAGCGCCGCCCTCGCCCAGCGCCAACAGCGCGACGAACTCTCCGACCGCGAGCGCGAGGTCCTCCTCCTCATCGCCAAAGGCCGCAGTAACAAGGAAATCGCCGCCGCCTTAGGCATCAGCGAAAACACCGTCAAAGTCCACGCCACCAGAGTCTTCGAAAAGCTCAAAGTCGCCGACCGCCTGGAGGCCGCCACCGCCGCCATCCAACGCGGCATCGTCCACCTGCAATAAGACCGCCGACCCTCGATCTGGCGCGCGTGGTATCCGAACAAACAGCTAATAATTCTCTCGCTCTCCAACTTCGGGCGCGGTACACTTGCAACCCGCTCTTTGACAACCGAATACCCCTTCGCCCCCTCACCGCGAGTCCTCCTCCTCTTCTTTGCTTCTTTGCCCCTTTGCTTCTTTGCGACTCATTGCCAAAACCCGTCGCTTGCACCGCAACCGCCCCCTTATCCACGCCAGTCCTGGCAACGAAGCACCCGGTCGTTTTCGGTCGTTTCCACTTCGCTTTTGGTCGGTTTTGGTCGGTTTCAACTGTCGTTTCTGACGTCCGCATTCCACTAACCGCCTGCAAAACAAAAGGTTAAGAAATTCCGACCCCAAAAATACTTTTTCCGCCCCCCCTCACCCCCCCAATCACCCATCAGTATTATTGTTCCCCCCGCCCCAACGCCCTACTCTTTCGACAACGGATTGATCTCCGCACCCGAAAGAGGACACGCCCCATGCGAAAGACCCCCAATTACAACCCCGCCGAACACACCCCCCGCCTCGAAGACGCTTTCATGACCCGCCGCGAAGCCCTCCAGCGCACCGGCATGGGCATGGGGGCGCTTTCTCTCGCCTGGCTCCTCGGCCAAACGACCACCGCCCGCGCCAATGCCGTTACCATCCGCTCGCCCCTCGCCCCCAAGCAGCCCCAGTTCCCCACCAAGGCCAAGCACGTCATCCACATCTTCGCCGGCGGCGGACCCTCTCACGTCGATACCTGGGACCCCAAGCCCGCCCTCTCCAAGTACGCCGACCAAACCCTCCCCGGCCTGAACGGCCTCGCCTACCCCTCTCCCTTCGAATTCAAAAAGATGGGCAAGTCCGGCGTCGAGGTCAGTGAACTCTTTCCGCAGCTCGGCGCCTGCGTCGATGACATGTGCGTCATCCGCTCCATGTGGACCGACGTCCCCGCCCACGAACCCGCCTCCAAGTTCATGCACACCGGTTCCCTTCAGATCCCCAAGCCCAGCCTCGGCTCCTGGCTGGTCTATGGCCTGGGCACCGAGAACCAGAACATGCCCGGCTTCATCTCTCTGGGCGGCAAGCCCGAGTACCGCCAGGCCTCGTTCCTGCCGAGCCTCTACCAGGGCGTCAACGTCAACTACAGCACCAAGCTCCCGCTCAACCAGGTGCTGCTGAACATCCACAACCAGTTCACCTCGTCCGACGATCAGCGCCTGCAATTGGACCTGGCCCGCCGCCTCAACACGATGCACGCCGAGAAGCTGCACAAGGAAGAGCAGCTCGAAGCGCGAATCGAATCGTTCGAGATGGCCTTCCGCATGCAGACGGAGGCGACCGACGCGTTCGACATCATGAAGGAATCGCCGGAGATGCGGCAGGCGTACGGCAATACCGAGTTCGGCGCCAAGTTGCTCGTCGCCCGCCGCCTCGTCGAGCGCGGCGTGCGCTTCGTGCAGGTCTTTACCGGGGGCTGGGATCACCACGCCAACCTCGAAGTCAGCCTTCGCAAGAAGGCGACCGAGATCGATCAACCCGCCGCCACGCTCATCGCCGACCTCAAGAAGCGCGGACTGCTCGACGACACGCTGATCATCTGGGGCGGCGAGTTCGGCCGCACCGTCACCCGCGACAAGGGGGGCAACGCCAACCCCGGCCGCGACCACAACGGCCGCGGCTTCTGCACCTGGCTGGCGGGCGGTGGCGTGAAGGGCGGCACGACCTACGGCGCCACCGACGAGTTCGGCGGCCGCGCCGTCGAAAACCGCGTCCACGTCCACGACCTGCACGCCACGATCCTCCAGCTCATGGGCTTCGACCACAAGAAGCTCACGTACCGCTACAACGGCCGCGACTTCCGCCTCACCGACAACTTCGGCAACGTCGTCCACGACGTGATCGCGTAACGCTTACAGCGAGCACACCTTGGATCCTGTGAGTGACTGACCATGCAAAAGCGCTTCATCGCCATCGCCGCCGCCGCCGCAGTCATGACCGCCGCATGCGGTCTCTCGTGGTCCGCCGAAATACCCGCCGCCGCCGCCGCGGACGCCAAGCCCGCCGCCGCCGCACCCACGCCGTCCGCCGAGCAGATCCAGTTCTTCGAATCCAAGATCCGCCCGATCCTCTCGGCCAACTGCTACAAGTGCCACAGCGTCGAGCAGGGCAAAGCCAAGGGCAAACTGACCCTCGACACGCGCGAGGGCACCCTCAAGGGCGGGGAGAACGGGGCGATCATCGTCCCCGGCGACCCCGCGAAAAGTAAGCTCATCGTCGCCGTGGGCTACGGCGACGCGGATCTTCAGATGCCGCCCAAGGGCGAAAAGCTCGGCGAGAAAGAGATCGCCGACCTGACCGCCTGGGTGAAAATGGGCGCACCTGACCCCCGGGTCGCTTCGGCTGGAGGGCCGAAGCTGACCGGGCTTAACGACAAGGCCCGCGCACACTGGGCCTACCAACCCGTCAAGAACCCCGCCGTGCCAGAGGTGCAGAACAACGCCTGGCCGCGCACCCCGATCGACAACTTCGTCCTCGCCAAGCTCGAAGAAAACGGGATGAAGCCGTCCCCGCAGGCCGCCAAGGAGACGCTCCTCCGCCGCGCCACCTTCGACCTGATCGGCCTGGCGCCCACGCCCGAGGAGATCCGCGCCTTCGTCAACGATCAGTCGCCCAACGCCTTCGAAAAGGTCGTCGATCGCCTCCTCGCCTCGCCACATTACGGCGAGCGCTGGGGCCGCTTCTGGCTCGACAGCGCCCGCTACAGTGACACCAGCGGCAGCGAGAAGAACAACAACAAGGAAGATTACCGCTACGCCTACGCCTGGACGTACCGCGATTACGTCATCAACGCCTTCAACCAGGACAAGCCCTACGACGAATTCCTCAAGGAACAGATTGCCGCCGACAAGCTCCCCGGCGCCGACAAGGATCCGTCGCGACTGGCCGCGCTCGGCTTCCTCACCGTCGGCAAGCGTTTCCAGAACCCCAACGACACCATTGACGAGCGCATCGACACGCTGAGCAAGGCCACCATGGCCCTGACCGTCGCCTGCGCCCGCTGCCACGATCACAAGTTCGACCCGATCCCGACCGCCGACTATTACTCGCTGCACGGGATCTTCGCCAGCACGATCGAGCCGGCGGACAAGCCGCTGATCGGCGCGCCGCCCGGCGGCCCGGATTACCAGGACTACCTGGCGAAACTCCATAAGATCGAGCAGCGCAACCGCGAGACCTATTTCAATTACGTCGAGACCAAGTCCGCCGAATTCCGCGCCAAGGCCGGCACGTACCTGCTCACCTCCGTCTTCTATCGCAAGAACAACCAGGAGGCGATCAAGCAGCGGAACGAACTGATCGCGAAGAACAAGCTCGACCGCGACCTCTACCAGAACCTGCGCATCGTCCGGAAGGACAACGACCTCTTCGCGCCCCTCCTCCGATTCAGTGAGTTGGGCGAAGACCGCTTTACGGAGCAGCAGGTCCGCAACGTCCTGAGGCAAATCGAATCCGGGAAGATCCTGCGGTGGCAGCTCAACCCGCTCGTCGTGGCCGCATTCAAGGACGTCGAGCCCGAGTCGATCCACTCGATGCAGGACGTCGCCGACGTCTACGGCAAGCTGTTCGCCAGCATCGACGGCAAAGCGCGGGAATACTTCCGCGCCTGCCGCACCGCGACCGAGCCGAAGATCGACGGCTGGGACCCGCACCTGGTCGAGTTGATCAATTGTCCCGCCGCCGCCGAGCCCGCGTGCGTGCTGGACACCGAGCACCTCAAGCTCGCCGCCGCCGACCTCCCGCAGCAGAACAACAAGGCCTACCAACGATTCGATTTCGCCGAGATCAACGAGCTCCAGCTCACGCACCCCGGCGCGCCGGCCCGCGCCATGGTCGTCGCCGACAGCCCCAGCCCGCGCAACTCGCCGATCTTCATCCGCGGCGAAGCCCAGAACCGCGGGCCGATCGTTCCCCACCGCTTCCTCGAAATCCTCTCCGGCCCCAACCGCCAGCCGTTCAAAGGCGGCAGCGGCCGGCTCGACCTGGCCGAGGCCATCGCCAGCAAAAGCAACCCGCTGACGGCGCGCGTGATGATCAACCGCATCTGGATGCACCACTTCGGCGAAGGCTTCGTCCGAACGGTGGACGACCTGGGCGTGCAGTCCGAGCCGCCGAGTCACCCCGAGTTGATCGACTACCTCGCCACCCGCTTCATGAATGACGGCTGGTCGATCAAGCGGATGCACAAGCTGATCATGATGTCCGCCGCCTACCAACAGAGCAGCGACACCAACACCGCCTACGCCCAGAAGGACCCCGCCAACCGCCTGCTGTGGCGCGCCAACCTGCGGCGGCTCGATTTCGAGGCCGTCCGCGACGCCATGCTCCAGTTCACCGGTAAGCTCGACCCGACGATCGGCGGCAAGCCCGTCAACCTCACCGACGAGCCGTACAGCAACCGCCGCAGCGTCTACGGCTACATCGACCGCGGCAACGTCCCCGAGCTGATGCAACAGTTCGACTTCGCCGACCCGGACATGGCCAACAGCAAGCGCACCACCACGATCGTCCCGCAGCAGGCGCTGTTCTTCATGAACAGTCCGATGAGCGTGGACGTGGCGCGGAAGGTAACGTCGCGCCCCGAGTTCCTCTCGGCCAGGGACGACGCCGGTCGCGTCCGCGCGATCTACCAGGTTCTCTTCCAGCGGAACCCGCGGCCCGAGGAGATCCGTGCGGCGGCCGACTTCTATAACGCCAAGGTCACGTCGTCGGGCGCGCAACTCGCCGGTACCAGGACCGGCCCGAGCGCCGAGGCCGAAGAACGCATCAACAAGCGCAAGCAGTTGCAGGTGGAGCGCCAGCAGAAGCTCCAGGCCCAACGCCTGCAGAGCGGCAAGCGCGGGGCCAAGCAGACCATCCGCAACACCACCGGCGACTTCGTCGAACGCCGCCCCCTGAGCGTCTGGGAAGAGTACGCCCAGGCCCTGCTCTTCACCAACGAGATCGCCTACGTGAACTGACGACGCCCACGCACGCGCGCGCGCCGCGCGTGTCGTGCTTCACTCCCTCTCCCGCACGCACCCGCAACCGCCTTCGCGCAATGATCGTCCCGCGTGTGGGAGAGGGCGGGGGTGAGGGTCTTCGTCTTCGACCGAAGACCGACTACTGGAACACCTGCGCGAGGCGGCCGGAACTGGTCGCCCCCGGCGCCAGGCCTTCCGGCCAGACGTTGAAGAAGATCCCGTTCGAATCGCCGATGTAGTCGATCCGCACCGAGAACGCCGCGTACCACCGGTCGAAGTGCCGGATGATCGAGTAGTCGGTCAACACGCTCTGGTTGCCGCCGAAGTCGAAGCTCTGCCGCGCCGAGATCGTGTAGTCGGGCGTCAGCTCGTACGTCAGCGCCCCGGTGAGCACCGCCGACTGCAGCCCCTTCTTGAGGGGCGTCCCCGCCGCGGTGATCGGGAAGTAGTTCCCCGAATCGATGTACCGGATGCCGATGAAGTACCCGAGGCGCTGGTCGCGGTTGGCGGCCAGACCGATCGACGCGGTGGTCAGGACGGCCTTGTCGAGGCTGTACTGCGCGTCCGCGAGGATCGCCGTGGTGTCGCTGACGCGCCAGGTGGCGTCGGCGTTGACGCTGTTGCGCGGGAGCGACGCCTCGGGCTCGGTCGCGAAGTAGAGGCCGCGAAACGCGACCGGCGCCAGCTCGTCGTCCGGGGGCTTGTTCATGAAGAAGTTCGCCTCGACGTTGAGCGAGAGCACGTCCACGCTTCGCCAGCGGCCGGCGCCGCCGCGCTTGGTCTGCCACCGCTGGTGCAACGCGACCTGGACCGCCGAGATGTCGTTGACCTCGTCGATCGGCTCGTCGTATTGCAGCAGGTGGTCGCGCGAGAGCGTTTGCGCGCTGGTGAAGAGGTTCAGCTCCGGTTCGACGACGTGTCGCAGGCGGTGAATGTCCCACAGATCGGATTGCGCCGTGTCGTCCACCTTCCAGAAGGCGGTCGTCATGCGCAGGCCGGCGCCGGCGAACAGGCGGTCGTTGCTCGACTCATTGGGATCGGGCGACTGCGAATACCACGTGTACCGCCCGATGACGTACGGCATCATCCGGAACTGCCCGACGGTAAAGGGGTAGTCCAGTTCCTGCCGGAAATCGCCACGATAGGTGACGCGGTCGGGCGTGCCGGTCGCGCCGTAGGACGGCAGGCCGGGGGAATCCGACCCGCGGAAGCCCTGCCGGCGGCGGATGAGGTCCGCCGAGTCGTCGGTGGATTTACCCGCGAAGAAGATCGGGGAGTTGCTGGACTGGAAGCGGTAGCCACCCACGACGTTGTCGCTGTAAAGCGTGAACGCCTCCCCGACGTTCTGCCCGATCAGGTGGTAGCCGATCTCCGGCACGCGCTCGACCTCGTGCTGCTCCTGCATCTCGGTCGCCGCCGTGACCAGGTCATTGGGCTGGATGCTGTAGAGGAGCGTGAACGCCTCGCTCTGGTCCTGGTGCTTGATGTAGATCGCGGTGTCGAGCGGCCGCTGCCGCTCGAAGTCGTTCCGGAACCACTCCTCCTGGAAGGTGGGGTCGGAGATCAGCGCGCCGGAAAGTTGCACCTGCCAGTTGTCGGGGAAGAAGTGCTGGTGTTCCCAGAAGAGGCGGTAGCGGAGGTCCTGATCGGGGTCGACGTCGAGGCGCTTGCGACTGAGGTCGTCCAGACCGTGTTCGTTGACGACGTAGGTTTGCCAGCGGCCCTCGAATGCCCAGGGCTGCTTGGTCTGTTCCGTGACGAAGCCGCCGGCATACTTGCCGTCGATCCCACCGGCGACGCCGCGCGAGTTGAAGTAGTCGAGCGACAACTGCGCGTCCACGTCCTCGGGCGGCAGGCGGCCCATGAGCTCGAACAGCCCGAGGTCCGACTTGAACCCCGCGCCGTACTTACTGCCCGACACCAGCTCCAGGTTGCGCAGGACGCCCCCGCGCTCGGTGAACGAGCTGCCGATCACCGGCCAGTAGAAGACGGGCTGGCCGAAGATGTCGTACGTCACGCCGTTGCCGACGAAGTTGGTGAGCGTGCCGAGTTGCGGGTCGCCGGTGTCGACCTGGCGGATGTACGCCTGCTTCATGCCGATGTGGTAGCTCGGCGTGTAAAAGCTGCTCTGGGTGAGCTTGACCTGGTCGGCGCGGTACTCGCCCTGCGAGAGTTGGCGGATCGTCTGGGCGCGGACGACGATCGGGATCTTCCGCAGCGGCTCGACGGTGTGGAGGACGGCATCGGTCAGGATCGCGCGGTCGGTCTCGAAGTCGTAGTAGACGCGGTTGGCCGCCATGCGCTGGTCGGCGCTCTTGCCGTGACCGGGGGAGTTGACGATCCGCACGTCCCCCTCGAGGTAGGCGGCGACGACGGCCTCTTCGACCTTCTGGTACTTCTCGTTCTTGTCGATTTCCTTCAGGCTGTGCAGGGGGGTGAAGAGAACGGCGCGGTCGGCCTGCATTTCGAGGCTCTCGCCCTGGCCGCGCTCCTGGAAGATCTTGACGTTGCCGGTGACGACCATTGCGACCGTGCCGTCGGCGGCCGTCGTGGTGTCGAGGTGGTCGGCGGAGATCGAGATCGGCTGCGGTTTGCGCGTCGGGCGGGTCGACGCTTGCGTGGTCGCCGGGCCGGTGGTGGCGCGCGTCGTGGGGGTGGCGGCCCAGGTTTCGATCTCCTCACCCGTGGCGTTGGCGGGGAGCGGTTTGAGCGCCTTGGCGGCCTGGTATAGCTCGCTGTTCTGCCCGTTGGTGACCTGCCGCTGGGTCGCCGTCACACGGATGACGCCGCGCACGACCGCGGTGACGAACAGGCGATCGCCCGACCGCTGCACCTGCCCCTGCTGGTCGATCGTCGCGTTTCCGACCAGCGCGATTTCGGCGGTGCGCTCCTGGAGCAGGGCGCCTTTCATCGGCGTCAGCCAAAGGACGGCGCGGTCGGCGGTCATGTGCGTGCGGTCCAGGTCGATCGACACGCCCGGGCCATCGAGCATGACCACGTTGGTCGTCCCGTCCACCCACGTGGTGGCGGTCTCCCCCTTCATGAGCAGGTTGTCGTTCTCGGAATCCCCTTGGGCCACTTGTCCGAAGCAGTGCGTCGCGCCCAGCGCCATCACGATCGCCACACAGCTAACAATCCAGCAGCGCTTCTGCACCCACAGACTCCTTCCCAAGCGGACAGCCCCATCGCCGTGTGATGGCGGGCATTATAGGTCGACCCGGAACACCGTCAATTCGCGGCCGGGGCGGCGGCGCGGATTGCGCCTTCCGCGTGGCGCGTGTCGTGAGTAAATTCCCCACACATGTCGCACCCACGTCCCCTGGCCGTTGGCCTACATTCAGTGGTTCTGACCATCGTGTTCGCCCGTGCAACGCTGGCGCAGACCAACATCGACCTGATGATCAAGCCGTTCACCGAGCACACGCCGATCGAGATCAACGCCACCGGCGCGATGCTGGCGGCGGGTCACACCGACAACAGCTCGGCCGACTACCAGCTCTCGCTGATCGACCTCAGCGCGCGCTACCGCTTCGCGCCGGGGGAACGGATCGACCCGCGGCTGGGCGTCTCGGCGACGTACCTCAACTTCGACACCAGCGACCGCACGATCCCCGGCGCGATGCTCGACGCGTCGGTCGCCGTCGGGTTCGGCGTGTACGAGAACGCGTCCGGCTGGCAGGGGGGCGTGACGCTGGGGGTCGGCTACGCGGGTGTCGCCAACGGCGATACCGACAACCTCTTCTCCGACGAGAACGCCTGGTACGGCAAGGCGTCCTTCATCCTCGGCAAGCACCTCAACAAGACCGACGCGCTTCTATTCGTCATCGACTACGACGGCAACCGCACCTACAAGCCCGACATCCCCTTCCCGGGCATCGCGTACCAGAAGCTGATCTTCGGAAACCCCAGCCCGACCGCCGACGGCACGGGGCCGTTCGAGCCGCAGTTGCTGATGACGCTGGGGCTCCCCTTCGCGTCGTTGCACTGGGAGCCGATCGAGCACCTGACCATCGACGTTTCGTACCTGATCCCCGACGACTTCGCGGCGCGCGTGGATTACGACCTGGTGCCGCGCGGCAAGCTGGGACTCTTCGGCTCGCTCGATTCGCGGCGGAACGGCTTTCATTGGAATCGGCTTCGTCACGGCGACGACCGCGTGCTCTTCTACCAGCGCCGCGCCGAGGTCGGCCTGCGGTGGACGCCGGTGAAGAAGGTGAACCTGCTGGTCGCCGGCGGGTATGCGTTCGGCCAGGAGCTGACGACGGGCTTCGACACGTCCAACGACGACAAGCTGGCGGACCTGGGGGATCGGCCCTACGTGCGCGTGGGGCTGGAAGTCGGTTTCTAGCCGAGGCACGCGCGCGAGGCGGGCCGCGCGACCGCGTCGCCGGCGGCGTTCATTTTCGCTTCATCCGGCCGCCTGTAATAGGATGCGGTCGGGGTGGGGAAGAGGAGTCGATGAGTGGGCCACGCGCGCGGACGGATCGTTGCCTTGGGATTGACGCTTGGGGCCGGGCTCGTCGCGGGGTGTTCGTCGCCGCTGCCGCGAACCGATTCGATTGCCGGAATTGACCGCGCGACGCTGGTGGATTCCGCCATCGAATGGACGGGCGCCGACGCCGCCGTCGGCGCGTCCGACGCCAAAGATCAAGTCACCGGCGAAACCCTGTCGCTCGCGGCGGCCACTCAACTCGCGCTGCGCAACAGCCAGACGTTGCAGGCGGCGCTTTGGCGGGTGCGCGTCGCCGAGGCCGACGCGCGGCAGGAGCGGCTGCTCCCCAATCCCGTGATTGCGCTGACGATGCGGTTTGTGAGTGGCGGTGGCAAGCCGGCGGTGGAAGCCTCGGTCGCCGGCGACCTCCTATCGTTGCTCCGCCGCGGGCGGAAGATCGATGCAGCCGACGACCGACTCCGCGGCGCCGCCGCCGAGGCGCTTAAGGAGGCGATCGACGTCACCGGCGAAGCACAGGAGCAATACGTCGCCGCCGCCGTAATCGAAGAGGAATTGACGGTCCTCACCGAACGCCGCCGGTTGCTCGACCGGGTCGTCGACGTGGCCCAGCGGCGGTTCGAGGCCGGCGAGGGGACCAGGCTCGACGTCACGACGCTGGAGGCCCAGCGCCTGGAGCTCGAGGCCGACGCCGCCGACCGCCAGGCCGAGCGCGTGCAGGCGCGGATTACGCTGGCGCGCGTGATCGGCCGCCCCGCCGGGCGGACCGATTGGCGGCTCGAGCCCGTCGCCAATCCCGACGCGGTCGCGGGCGCGGAGACGGACTGGATCGCCGCCGCGATCGCCGCGCGTCCGGAACTTCAGTCCCATCGGTGGGAACTCGCCGCGCTGGGCGAAGAGCAGGCGCTGGCGAAGTGGAACGTGTTCGACCCGTCCGAGGTCGGTGTCATGAGCCAGCGCGATCCGGATTGGCAGGTGGGGCCCAGCGTGTCGCTGCCGCTGCCGATCTTCGACAACGGCCAGGCCAAGCGCGACAAGGCCGCCGCCCAGCGCGTCGCCGCCGCCCACGCGTGGGTCGCCACCCGCCGCCAGGTCATCGAAGAGGTGCGCAAGGCCTACGCGACGACGCTCGCCACGCGCGCGGCCGTCGATCACATCTCGGGAAAGCTCCTGCCGCTTTTGCAAACGCGCAGCGAACAAGCCGAGGCCGCCTATCGCGCCGGCGAAACCGACCTCACCACCTTTCTACTCGCCGAGGACACGTTGCAAACCACGCGCTTCAAGCTGATCGAGCTGAAAGAAAAGGCCGCCGTCGCGCGCGTCAAGCTCGAGCGCGCCACCGGCGGCGCGGGCGCCGCGGCAACGGTTTCGCCCGCCACCCGGCCCGCGACGAGGCCGTGAGGTCGTCACTTCACCAACGTACAACTCAACAACACGTCCTCCGCCAGCTTCATCGTCGATGCGATCTGGTCCGTGGCGTCGGCGGTCGTGATGACCGACAGCTCGATCAGGTCCTTCCCCTGCATCAGATAAACGTGCATTTGCTCCGCTACCTTGTCTTTTATCTTGATGCGTTCGTGAACTTTCAGGAAAAAGCGATTGTCTTTAATCACGGCGGGCGGATCGATGACTTCCGTCTTGGCCTTGAAGAAATCTTCCCTAAGTTTTTGGATAATGGTTTGCGCGTACTTCGCCTGCATCTCGGGCGGCGCCGCGCCCCTGGGGCGGACGATCACCATGATGACCGCGGCGCGATCCTGCGAGCGGTACAAGGCCCCCAACTTGTTGTCCTTGACCCCCTGATAGGTCCACCCCGCCGGCACGCGGAACTGATAATTCCCCAGCTTCGTCGTCTCGCCGAGCTCGAACGTAGCGACGGGCAGCGTGGACGGGCGGGTTGTGGGGCGGGTGGCGGCGGATTTCTCCAAGCCCGCGACCTTTTCCTTTAGTGCCGCGTTTTCCGCGCGTAACGCCTCGTTTTCCACCGTCAGTTGTTGAATCCGGGCGAGCGGGTCGGTTCTCTCCTGTGACGTTTTGGCAGTTTCCGTTGGATCGGCCGCCCGAGCCGTCGAGACCGGCAAGGCGGCGATCAAGGCAATCTGACAAAAGCGTCGGGCATGCGTCATAAGCAACGACCTCGGGCCTTAGGATAAGCCTCCCGTCACAACGCGAGCAAGCAGGGCAGCACCCACGAAATCCTGTTGGGTACATTCACCGGGGATGATACGATGGCCACCCACAGGGGGGCTGGAGGCGCGCGGATGGGTGGTCGTCGATCGAAATTACGGAAGATTCTGGCCATCGCTGCGCTGTTCACCCCGCTGGCGGCGCGCGCGACTGACACGTCCGCGCCGGTCATCCTGCAATACTTCGAAGGCCGCTACGGCACGATCGAGCAGCGCATGCCGGACATTTTCAATGCGGGTTACGGCGCGATTTACACCCCGCCGCCCGGCCGCGCGGATTCGGGGAACTTCTCCGTCGGATACGACCAGTACGATCGCTTCGACCTCGGCCAGCCGGGCAACCCGACGCTTTACGGAACCGAGACCGGGCTGAAGAAACTCGTCGGCATGACCCACGCGATGGGCGGCGATTATTACGTCGATTTCGTCGCCAACCACAATGGATATTCCGACCTGTCTTCCAAGGACGGCGCGGGCCACACCTTCTATGACGCCGGTGGCTATCCGGGGTTCAACGTCAGCCTCCCCAATGCCGTCGACGGCGACTTTCATTCGTCATTCGCCAGCGGCGATCTCAACGGACGCCTGGCCGGCCTGATCGACATCGATCACTCGACGGATTTCCAGATGATCCGCAGCCCCGTGCCCGGATTTGCGAACAACATCCGCGCCGGCACGCAATCCGCCTTCGGCCGTCTTGCCAACGTCCCCGACGAGAACAACCGTCGGTTTTATCCCGACCAGTCGCTGACGCCGATCCGCGTCTTCGACCCCAAGACCGGCGAATCGAACGTCACGATCTACCCTTTCAACAACGCCAACCCGCTGGGCGGCGATCCGGTGCCCGAAAACGCGCTCGGTTACCTCATGCGGAACGCGCAGTGGCTGGTGCAGTCGATCGGCGTGGACGGCCTACGGCTCGACGCCGCCAAGCATTTCGAACCGTTCGTCCTCAACTACCTCGACCGCGCCGTCTACCGCGCCAGCCTCCGCCCGTACCTGAACGGCGCGCAGCGCAACGTCTTTTCCTTCTCCGAAGTGTTCGACGGCAACAGTGACTACCTGCAGACTTTCGTCCGCAAGGACATCAATCCCGCCAACCCCGGCACCATCGGCGGCAACCGCGACGCGCTCGACTTCCCGCTCTTCTTCGCGCTGCACGACAACTTGACGAGTAACGGCCTGAACAACAGTTGGTTCAACGTGCACAATGCGACGCTGGATATGCACGACGACGGCCTGCATAACGGCAGCCAGGGCGTCATGTTCGTGCAGAGTCACGACAGCGACGGGCCTTACTTATCCAACGTCGCGTACGCCTACACGCTGATGCACCCGGGCAACGCGATCGTCTACTTCAACGCCAAGGAGTTCGGCGACAATCGCGACTTCCCCAAGGACGGCCGCGGCGACGCGCTGGGCGGCCTGTACGGCGACGCGATCACCACCCTCGTCGACCTCCGCAACCGCTACGGCCGCGGCAACTACCGCGAGCGCCTCGTCGAGAAAGAGTTGCTCGCCTACGAGCGCTCCGGTTCGGCGGTCGTCATGCTCAGCAACCGCACCGACGCCGGCTACGACAGCCGCACGATCGCCACCGACTTCGCCCCCGGCACGCGCCTGATCGAGTTGACCGGCAACGCCGGTAGCGCCAACGCCGATCCGTTCAACGACATCCCCCAGATGGTGACGGTGAACGCCGACAAGACCATCAACGTCCGCTTCCTCCGCAACACCGCGCCCGGCACATCGCGCTCGACCGGCGACGGCTACCTGATCTACGGCCTCCCCTCGCCGCAGGGGGCGATGACGCTCACCAACGTCGCCCAGACCCTCGCCGGCGGCATGCCGACCGCCGCCACCAACGGCACCACGCGCCTGGCCGACGTCAGGGTGATCACCGGCAATTCATTCCAGGTGCAGCTCAACACCAACGTCGTCAACCTGCTGGGCAACGCGGCCTTCCACGACAAGGACGCCGACGGCGACAACGCGCTGCTCCGCATCGACGACGGCTTCGACGCCAACAAGAACGGCCACGTCGATTACACCAACCCCGCCTCCACCAGCTACGCCTTCGAAGAGTTCACCACGACCCACAACCCCGGCTACAGCAGCGCCAGCGGCAACGGCAGCTACGCGCAGACGATCGACGCCTCACAGCTCAGCGAGGGCATGCACTTCGTCACCGCCCGCGCTTATCGGCACCGCTCCGACGGCGGCCCCGCGATCTTCACCGACTTCAAGGAGACGATCTACGTCGACCGCCTCAAGCCGGTGTCGGCGGTCGATTCGTTCGAACCCTATGCCGGCGGAAGCGGTGAGCAGGATCGCGACCTGGTCGTCCGCTCGGCGGACCAGACGGCCGACAACGTCCACGTCCTCTTCGATCTCCCCGCCGCCCTCACCGACCAGCAGGTGATGGCGATGATCAACGGCAACACCCAGGCCGACCGCCTCGACCGCGACCTGTGGAAGAAGGGGAAGGCGGGCCTGGTTAGCGGCAATCACGTCGCCACCGTCGTCACGTTCGAGATCACCGGTAATTCCAACGTGCAGCGCTTCGTCGGGCTCGGCGTGAGTTCGCCGATCGGCAGGGGGGTGGGCGACCTCAATCACGACGGCCAATTCGCCCCCAACGACGTTTCCGGCCCCGCGGCATTCGAGCAATTCCTCTATAGCCAGAACCAGCAGTTCGACCCCGCCGGCGATTTGAACGGCGATGGCAAGGTCGACGACAAAGACCTCTTCGCGCTCAAGGCCGCCTTCACCGCGGGCGGTGCGTCGTCGGCGGCGTTGTCGGAAGTTCGCGCCGCCGTCCTCCGCCGCGGCGATCTCAATCACGACGGTGTCACCAACGCCGCCGACATCGACCTGGTTTCGCGGCAGGCCAATGGCGGCTACACCTGGGCCAACGATTTGAACGCCGACGGCAAGGTGGACGTGACCGATGCCGACACGCTCGTCCACAGCGTGCTGGGCACGCTCGACGGCGACGCCACGCTCGACGGCTCGGTCGATTTCAACGACCTGGTGAAGCTCGCCCAGCACTACAACGTCGCCGACGGCAACCGCTCCTGGGCCGACGGCGATTTCACGCACGACGGCGACGTGGATTTCAATGACCTCGTGAAACTCGCTCAGGACTACAATCTAAACGCCGCCGCCAGTTCCCCCGAGTTCTCCGCCGATTTCCGCGCCGCGATGATCGCCGCCGCCGCCGCCGCCGTTCCCGAACCCGGCGGGATGCTCCTGCTCACGACCGCGATCCTTCTCACGTCGCGCCGCCCCCGCACCGGCCGCCGATAAGTCGCTTCGCGGTTTCGCAGGCGGTCACCGTTGCGGGACTTCCCGCCCCGCAACGGCCTTCATCTCGATATCCCCAAGATCGACCGCTTCCTCTTTGCCCAACTTTCGTTCCCCCACCGTTACGTCCACGCGCGCGACCATGAGCGGGACGGCGACCCGCGGCGCGCGACCGGCGGGCGCCTGCGCAGCCGGGCGCATCATCCGAACGGTCAACACGTAATCTCCCGGGAGCACGTCTTCGATCCGTAGCGCGCCGTTCGCATCGATCATCACGGGATACGCCCTGCGGCGCGTGATCTGCTCCCGCGCGTTTTGCCCCGCGGCCGCCGCAGCGGCGACCGCGGCCGGGTTCGGCGCCGCGCTCAGTGTCGCGCCCACGTTGTCCCAATTCATCTTCCCGTTTAACTCCGCCGAGGGGAGCAACTTCGCAATGACCGGCCGCCCCTTGCCGCCCAGCGTCACCTTCGCGGTTTGGCCGGCGACGACGTCCACGGTCTCCTGCCGTGTGAACGATACCGTCGTCATCCCGCCGGCGAGCGACCGCTTGACGAGGATCGCCACCATCGCCGGCCCCGGCGGGACGTGCTCGATGACGAAGTGTCCCTTTTCGTCGGCCGTCGCGTTCGACTGCTGCCGCACCACGATCTCGCCGCGCTCGCCGGGCGCTGGCATCGAGATCGCCCCAATACTTAGCCCCGCGCCGGGCTTGTCTCCCTGGCGGGCGTCCCCCTCGATCCGCCCCCACGCCGGTATGCTGATCGGGTCATTGCCAACCAACTGTGCCGGCTTAAGCTGCGCGAATCCGTCCGGATGAACCACCAGGATCGAATACTCGCCGATCTGCGGCGACAGTGTGAACTCGCCGAACTCGTTCGACTTCGTCCGCGCCGCGAACGTCTGCGGCCCGGGCCGCCCGTCGTTGATGAAGATCTGCCCGCCCGCCGCCGCCACCAGCACCTCCGCGTCGCGCAGCGGCCGCCCTTGCACGTCACGCAACTTGCCCTCGATCGCCCTTCCCTTTTTCAGCTTGAACTCCAGCGTTACCGAGCCCTCGTCGGCCGTGAACACGCGCGACTCCGACGGCAGGTATCCGTCCGCCTCGATCCGGACGGCGTACCCTTCGCGCTCCATCCCTTCGCTGAAGTTAAATCGTCCGTCGTTCGTCATCGCCGACGGCTCGTTGCGATCCCAGAACACGTGACGGTTTCCGCCGTCCGTCCAACCGTGCAGCGCCGTGAAGACCTTCACCGGCGCGCCCGTCTGGGCGTCGGTCACCGTGCCCGCGATTTGTAGTCCCGGGAGCAGCGTCACTACCTGTTCCTTTGCGCCACCCGCCTGCAACTCGTGCATGAACTTCTGCATGTACCCCTCCTGGTAGATGCTGTAGAGCACCCGATCCTCGGGCGCGTCTGCCCACGTCGTGCGCCCCTCCGCGTCCGTCGTCGCCTGCCAATCGAGGAGTTCACTGTTCCGCCAGAACGCCGCCCGCACCGTCGCGCCGGCGATCGGCTTGCCGGCCTTATCCTGCACGCGAACCGCCAGCCGCTGCCCGTGCGCCAGCCGCAGGTTCACATCGGTCTGATCGTGATCCGCCTCGACGTCCCGCAAAAGCGGCGCGAACCCCTTCACATTCACGAACAACTGCATCCGCCCCGGCCGGCAATGGGGCAGCAGGAAGCGCCCGTCCGCATCGCTCTTCACCTTCGGCGCGCCCCGGCCGAACCGAGTCTCGCCCAGCGCCACGACCGCGTCGCGCACCGGTTTGTTGTCCGGATCGAGCACGCGCCCGCCGATCGACACGCCCGGCGTCATCACCGACACCGCCGTCCCGTCGCGCAGACGCTCGACGGGAAAATCGGTCACGCGCACGAACTCGTCGCCGACGAAATCCGGGTGCGTCAGCTTCAACCCCGGCGGTGCGAGGTCGGCCGGCGCCTTGTCCGTGCTCCAGCGTCCGTCGGCGTCGGTCGTCACCGAGTAATCCCGCAGGTCCACCGCCACGACGTCGTTGTCCTTGTTCTGTCGGAACGTGATCGCGACCTGCGCGCCCTTGATTGGCCGCCCCTGCGGGTCCTTCACGATCCCGCCGATCGTCGTCCCGTGTTCCATTTCCAGCTTGAACGAGTCCGGGATCGACTGCCCGCGCCCGCCCCACATCGCCCGCATCGGCAGATACCCGTCGGGCTTGGCCGACAGCCAAAGCATCTTGGCCCCGTCCGGGTACTCCACCATCGCGTGCCCGCGCGCGTCCGTGCTGAACGCGAACTGCCGCCGATCCGCCTGCACCGCGATCGGCAGGTTCGGGATCCCCTCGCCGGTCGCCTTGTCCACGATTTCGACATCGAGCACCCAGGTTTTCGGCGGGGCGATGTCGTCCACCTTCGCGGGCGGTTTATCGGCCGCGAACGTCAACTGAACCAGCAGAACGACGACAACCAGCGACATCCCACAGCGCGGCGTGTTCATGTCCGGTCTCCCTGTCTTTAAGTTCGCGCCCTCCCCATTGGCCCAACAGTTTAACTACTCCGCAGTTCTAAGGCGCTATCTATCCTGTCCAACCGAACGGCCACCGGGTATCTTTCACGCAACAACCCGTCCCGTGGAAAAGAGGAGACCAACCATGTCCCGCACGCTCACCGCCTGTTTCGCCCTCTTGATGCTCGTATCCTTCGCCGGCGCGGAAGATGCACCCACTGCGAAAGTAGACCTCCCCAAGCCCGGCCCTGATGGAAAGATCGCTCTCTTTAATGGGAAAGATCTCACCGGCTGGTACGGCGAGCCCGGCCTCTTCTCCGTCGACAACGGCGAGATCGTCGGCAAGACCGAGAAGGGCCTGAAGCGCAACGAGTTCCTCAAGAGCCGTTTCGAGGCCACCGACTTCCGCCTGACGCTCAAGATCAAGCTCGTCCCCAACGGCGCCAACAGCGGCGTCCAATTCCGCTCCCAGCCGCACAAGGGCAACGAGATGCTCGGCTACCAGGCCGACGCCGGCGCCGGCTGGTGGGGCAAGCTGTACGAAGAAGAAGGCCGCGGCATCCTCGTCAACGAGGGCGGCGAAAAGTACCTCAATAAGGAAGACTGGAACACCTACGAGATCGTCGCCGTCGGCCACAAGATCCTGATCGCCCTCAACGGCCACCAGACCGTGAACCTCGACGACGAAAAGGGCGCCACCAGCGGCATCTTCGCCCTCCAGGTCCACGCCGGCGGCCCCACGGAAGTCCGCTTCAAGGACGTCACGCTGGAAGTGAACCCGAAACCCGAACTAGTGACGGTCACCAAGTAAGTGCAGAGCTCGCTTGGTATGTAACGAGGTGTGGTCCGCGTTCTTGCGTTCCGCGGGCCAATTCCTATACTACCGGACTTCCCCCGGGACGACGGGGAGACCGTTTTTACGCTAAGTGCAGGAAAAGGAACGAGATGCCGACGATCAACCAGCTCATTAAGAAGCCTCGCCGATCCCTGGCGAAGATCAACAAGGTCAAGGACCTTGTGGCTTGCCCGCAAAAGCGCGGGGTCTGTCTTCAGGTCAAGACCATGACCCCCAAGAAGCCGAACTCGGCCTTGCGGAAGATCGCCCGCGTCCGCCTCTCCAACGGCAAGGAAGTCACCGCTTACATCCCCGGCGAAGAGCACAACCTCCAGGAGCACAGCATCGTCCTCGTCCGCGGCGGCCGCGTTCGCGACCTCCCGGGCGTCCGCTACCATATCGTCCGTGGTACGCTCGACGCGCTGGGCGTCGACGGCCGCAAGCGCAGCCGCTCCAAGTACGGCGCCAAGCGCCCCAAGTAAAACATTAAGTCCAACGTTTAGCCGCTCGCCTCCAAGGGCAGCGCGTTCAACTCGGAGTATCGACCGGCGTTCGGTCGAGAAAAGACAAGGGTCACCCCGACCCTTCACCGAAAAGCGAAAGGTTCGAAAGACAATGGCATTCAAGAAGTTCACCGCCAGCGAAAAAATGCTCAAGCCGGACAGCCGGTTCAACAGCAAGCTGGTCAGCAAGTTCATCAACTGTCTCATGTGGGACGGCAAGAAGTCGGTCGCACAAAAGATCTTTTACGACGCGATGGACATCTGCAAGGACAAGCTCAAGGAAGTCCCCCCGCTCGAACTCTTCGAGACGGCGATCAACAACATCAAGCCCTTCGTCGAAGTGCGCAGCCGCCGCGTCGGTGGCGCCAACTACCAGGTGCCGATGCAGGTCAACCGCAAGCGTCAGCAGTCGCTGGCGTTCCGCTGGCTCCTCGCCGCCTGCCGCGACCAGGGCGGTCGTCCGATGTCGCAGCGCCTCGCCGACGAACTCCTGGCCGCCTACCGCAAGGAAGGCAAGGCGATGAACACCCGCGACCAGACGCACCGCATGGCCGACGCCAACAAGGCGTTCGCCCACTTCGCCTGGTAAGCGCCGGTCGATTCGTTCCCGCCCAAAACAAAGAACCCCGCGAGACTCCTTCCGGTTCTCGCGGGGTTCTTCTTTTGGGGACGTTCGCACCGCCTCAGCGGCGGGCGCGGGCCTTGTTCAGTCGGATGCTGGCCGAAGTGAGCTTCGACAGCAGCCCCGAGTATCCCTGGGCCACGCGTGGCACCGAAGTGCGGCGGACGGACGTCCGGCGTTTACGCGTACGGGTCATGCAACTACTCCTTTCGTAAAACGCTCGTGTGCAAGGTTACGCCCCCGTACACCACCCGACCCAATGCCGCCAATTTTCGCGACAGTCCGATAAGCGCCCGCCGCGCCGCGCGGCGGACTACACGAAGCCCGGTACATCGGTTACAACGCCGCAATGCTCGATCCGAGACTGCTCAGGGATGATCCGAACGCGGTAAAGGAAGCCACGCGCGTCAAGCGCGTCGCCTCGCCGGAAATGGTAGACCTGTGGCTGGCGGCAGATCAGCGCCGCCGCGCGGCACAGACCCAGGCCGACGGATTGAAGTCCGAGCAGAAGAAGGTGGGCGACCAGGTCGGGCAGCTCAAGCGGCAGTTAAAGGGCGGGACGAGTCCCGAGCTGGAGACGCTGCTCGGCAAGGCGAATGAGTTGAAAGCCAAGGCGCAGCAACTCGCCGACGAGCAGGCGGCGGCCGAGGCCGAGGCCGGCACGATCATGCTGCAACTCCCGGCGATTCCCGATCCGACCTGGCCGGTTGGCAAGGACGATTCGGAAAACGTCGTGGCGCGGAGCTGGGCCGATCCCACCCACCCGCCGCGCAAACTGGAAGGGGGGGCGAAAGATCACGTCACGCTCGGCAAGGAATTGGGCATCCTCGACTTTGACCGGGGTGTGAAGATCGCCGGCTCGCGGTCGTACGTCGTACGCGGGGCCGGGGCGCAGCTTTACTGGGCAGTTTTGCGATACGCGCAGGACAGCCTGGTGCGGCGCGGTTACGAGTTAATGGTGGTGCCCGTGCTCGTGACCGAGCAGTGCATGATCGGCACGGGCTATTTCCCCGCCGGCCGCGAGCAGGCCTACGTCACACAGGACAACTCCGTCCTGGTCGGCACCAGCGAAGTGCCACTCGCCAGCTTCTACGGCAACGAGATCTTGGACCTCGAGCGACCCGTTAAGCTCTGCGCGCTCTCGACCTGCTTCCGCCGCGAGGCCGGCGCGGCGGGAAAGGACACCGCGGGGCTTTACCGCGTACACCAATTCGACAAGGTCGAACAGGTCATCGTCCACAAGGCCGACGACGCCGAGCACATCACCCTGCACGAGGAGATCATCGCCAACGCCGAAGCCGTCCTCCAGGGACTCAAATTGCCCTACCGCGTGAGCAAGAATTGCACCGGCGACATGGGCCAGGGCAAGTGGCGGATGTACGACATCGAAACCTGGATGCCCAGCCGCAACGCCTACGGCGAAACCCACAGCGGCAGCGCGCTCCGCGACTTCCAGGCCCGCCGCCTGAACCTGCGCTACCGCGAGAAGGCGCAGGGCGACGCCAAGGCCGAAACGCGCTTCTGCTACACCCTGAACAACACCGCCATCGCCTGCCCGCGCGTGCTGATCTCGATCCTCGAGCAGTATCAGAACGCCGACGGCAGCGTGAGCGTTCCCGAAGTCTTGCGGCCGTACATGAACGGTCTGGAACGGATCACGAAGAACGCTTAGTCTCAGACGCTTTGCGGCCGCGCGCGGTTGCGCGGGCCGCGTCGGTCGCCCATCATGACCCCATCCGAACCCCGCGCCGGTCATTTCAGTTACGCCGCCCTCTTCCTCGTCGCGCTCTCGACGCTGATGTACGAGGTGCTGCTGACGCGCATCTTCAGCGTGACGATGTTCTACCACTTCGCGTTCGTCGCGGTGTCGGTGGCGCTCTTCGGCATGACCGTCGGCGCCGTCATCGTCTACATGCTGCCCGCCTGGTTCGCCCCGCACCGCGCCCGGCGAACGATGTCGGTCAACGCGCTGCTCTTCGGCGTCACCACGCTGCTGACCTTCATCATTCACCTCAAGCAGCGCAACGAACTCCTGGCGCATCCCGAGCAGGCAAGCCCGATTGCGTTCGCCGGCACCTACGCGCTGATTTCGATCCCGTTCATCTTCAGCGGCATCGCCGTCTGCCTGGCGCTCACGCGCTTCCCGCGCCAGGTCAGCCGCCTCTACGCCGCCGATCTGGCGGGCGCGGCGATCGGTTGCGTGCTCTTCGTGCTGGTGCTCGGCATCACCGACGGCCCCACCGCCGTGCTCATCGTCGCGGCACTCGCGATCCTGGCGGCGGTCTGCTCCGCCATCGACGCCGGCGGCAGGGGGCTGATCGCGGTCACGTCGCTCGCCTTCCTCGCCTCGGCCGGCCTGGCAACACTGAACGGCGTCCGCGGCTACCAACTCGCCCAAAAACGCCTCGACAACATCCCCCACACCGCCGCCCTCGCCCTCCGCGGCCGCTGGGTCGCCCCGCCGCCCCCCGTCCGCATCGAGTACGCCAAGGGCTACACCCAGTGGCCCGCCCTCTTCGAACAGTGGAACTCGTTCTCGCGCATCTTCGTCCGCAAGGAAGTGCCGTGGCTCGAGGAGACCGCGCCGTCCGGCTGGGGCATGAGCCCGCGCTACCTCGACGATCCCGCCAACCCTAACGTCAAGAAAACCGCGCGCGAGATGCTCATCAACATCGACGCCGGCGCCGGCACCTACATGACCCACTTCGACGCCAGCAAACCCCTGGCCACCGCCGAGCTCGCGGAAGATCACGAATCCCAGCGTCTCTACTACGAAGATCAGATCTTCAACGCCCGCGCCGCCGGCAAAAAAACCGACGAAACCCTCAACACCCAGCTCGCCGAGGAAGAACGCCAGAACGTCGAATCCCTCCGCCGCCAATCCGCGCAAGAAGCCGTCGAAGCCGCCCGCGAGCAGGCCGGTTTCCTTCAATACGACGTCACCAACTTCGCCCACTTCCTCCGCCCCGATTCGAACGTCCTGGTGATCGGATCGGGCGGCGGCCGCGACCTGCTCTCGGCCCTGGTATTCGGCCAGAAGCACGTCACCGGCGTCGAGATCAACGACGCCATCATCAAGGCCATGAAAGGCGTCTTCGGCGAATTCACCGGCCACCTCAACCGCCTCCCCAACATCGACATCCAACACGACGAGGCCCGCTCGTACATCACCCGCATGACCGGCAAGGTCGACATCATCCAGATCTCCCTCATTGACACTTGGGCCGCCACCGCCGCCGGCGCGTTCGTCCTCTCCGAGAACTCCCTCTACACGACCGAGGCATGGCACGCCTACCTCACTCACCTGACCGATCGCGGCGTCATCACCGTCTCGCGCTGGTACCACCCGCGCACGCCCGGCGAAACCCTCCGCATGGTCTCGCTCGCCAACCAGGCCCTCCGCGAGATCGGCGTCACCGATCCCCGCCGCCACATCCTCGTCGTCAAGCGCAACCAGAAACAACAGAGCACCGACATCCCCGGCGCCGTCGCCACGATCATCGCCAGCAAATCGCCCCTGTCCGACGCCGACATCGCGCTCGCCGAAGAGAAGGCCAGGCAGTTCGATTTCGAGCTCGTCCTCTCGCCGCGCTCGGCCGCCATCCCCGAACTCGGCGAGATCGCCAGCGCCGCCAACCCCTTCGAGGCCGGCAAGAAGTTCGCCATCAACCTCGCCCCGCCCACCGACGACAAGCCCTTCTTCTTCAATATGACCCGCATGCGGGACGCCTTCAACCCGGGCAAGTGGCAGGGGGAGGGACACGACGTCAACCTCCGCGCTGTGCAGGTCGTCGCCGGCCTGCTCGTCTTCGTCGTCATCCTCACCGGCCTCTGCGTCCTGATTCCCCTCTCGATCCGCGCCGGCGCCCGCGCGCTGATCGACAGCGCCCCGCTCACGGGCTTCTTCAGCGCCATCGGCCTGGCGTTCATCCTGATCGAAATCAGTCAGATGCAGCGGCTGATCATCCTCCTGGGTCACCCGACCTATTCGCTATCCGTCGTCCTTTTCGCGCTTCTCGTTTCGGGCGGCCTGGGCAGCTTCATGACGCGCGGCGTCGAAGCCACCGCAATCGCCCCGTCGGTCACGCGCCGCCTCATCGTCTTGCTCGCCATCCTCGTCGTCACCGGCCTGATCACGCCGCTGATGATTCGCACGTTCGTCTCCTCCGCCACCCCGCTGCGCATCCTCATCGCGCTACTGCTCCTCATGCCCGCCGGCCTCTTTATGGGCATGTGCTTCCCGCTCGGCATGAAGATGGCGGCGCGGCGTAGCGAGGGCATCACCGCCTGGCTCTGGGGCATCAACGGCGCGATGAGCGTCGTCTCCTCCGTCTTGGCCGTCGTCATCGCCATGAGCTTCGGCATCGCCGCCTCCTGGTGGACCGGCGTCGCCTGCTACGCCGTCGCGCTGGCGATGATCCGCCCCGCCACGCGCGGCACCGCCCCGCTCGCCGCGCCCGCCCAAACCGCCGCGGCCGCCGCCGCCGTGTAGGGGGTTCTCGTCCCGCGCCAGCTCTTCTTGTCTGCGCCCCCAAAAGCGCTATCCTGACCGCCATGCGAATTCGATCCGCCCTCCTCGTGACCACGATCACGTTGGCGCTCGCTGCCGCCTCGTGCAACAAGAACCGAACCGCACGGACGGACAATCCCGCCGACAATGCGAACCTCGCCGGCGACTCGAGCCAAGCCTACGGCGCCGAATCCTATCGCCTCATCTCCCAACCCGACGAGATCGTCTCCGTCCTCAAGAACGGCCTGGTCGTCATAACCAAGCGCGTCCCGTCGCCCGTCGTCAGCGTCCGCGGTTACGTCTTCGCCGGTGGCGTTTACGAAGGTAAGTGGCTCGGTGGCGGCCTCTCCCACCTCCTCGAACACCTCGTCGCCGGCGGGTCCAACCAGCGCCGCACCGAAGAGCAGAACCGCAACCTCCTCCAGGAAATCGGCAACAACTCCAACGCCTATACCTACCCCGACCGCACCGCCTTCTTCGTCAACACCACAAACGACAACGCAGCCAAGGCCGTCGATCTCGTCACCGGCTGGATGCTCGGCGCCAAGATCACCCCGCCCGAGTACCGTCGCGAGTACGAGGTCGTCCAGCGCGAGCTCGAAAAGGACAAGGGCGAAGCCGACTGGGTTTTCTTCGACCTCACGCAGTTCAACCGCTACCTCGTCAGCCCCGCGCGCGTCCCCGTCATCGGCTACCAGGAAGTCATCCAGGGCCTCTCGCGCGACGACGTCTATTCGTATTACAAGCTCGCCTACGTGCCGAATAACATGATGTTCGTCGTCGTCGGCGACCGCGACCCGCAGGACCTGCTCGCCATGGTCCAACAGAACGTGAAGGACGCCAAGCCGGGCCGCGCCTTCAGTCACGACATCGCCGCCGAGCCGCCCGTCAAAGCGCCGCGCACGCAAGTCGCCACCTTCCCCAAGCTCGGCCAGGCCCGCGTCGAGCTCGCCTTCCCCTCCGTCAAGATTTCCAGCCCCGACGTCTACGCGCTCGACCTCCTCGCCACCGTCCTGGGCGGCGGCGACGGCTCCATCATGAACGAGGAGATCCGCGACAAGCAGCAGCTCGCCACCGAGATCCTCGTCGCCGACAACACGCCGTCTTACGTGACGGGCTCCTTCGCCGTCGACATCAAGTGCGACCCCGCCAAGCTCAAACAAGCCACCAAGGCCGTCCTCGACGTGCTCGACAAGGTCAAGAAGGAAGGCGTCGACCCCGAGCGACTGGCCCGCGCCAAGTCGATCATGCGCACCAGCACCGTCTACGGCCGCCAGACCGCCGAGACCATCGCCGAATCCCTCGCCGACGGTTACATCAGCGCCGGCGACCCGCACTTTCTCGACCACTACACCGACGCCATCCAGAAGCTCGATTCCAGGCAGCTTCAGCAGGTCGCCGTGAAGTATTTCCACGACGACGAACTGCTCACCACCGTCCTGCTCCCCGACGAGTTCGTCGGCGAAGGCAAGCTCGTCGGCCTCCCCCGCGCCCAGGAGATCGTCGCCGCCGCCAACGTGCAGGCCAAACCGGCTGCCGAGGCCGCCGGCGCCGCCACCGTCGAACGCACCGTCCTCGACAACGGCACCGTCCTCCTCGTCAAGCGCATGACCGCCTCGCCGATCGTCTCCGTCAACATGTACGCCTTGGGCGGTGTCGCCGCCGAAGACGAAAAAACCAACGGCCTGGGCAACCTCGCCATGCAGACCCTCACCCGCGGCACGCAATCCAAAAACGCCCAGCAGATCGCCGAGCTCCTGGACTCGCTCGGCGCTCAACTCGAAACCGGCTGCGGCAACAACAGTTGGTTCTGGAAGGCCACTTGTCTCAAGGAGGACTTCCCCAAGCTGATGGACGCCTACGCCGACGTCGTCAATAACGCCTCCTTCCCCGAGTCCGAGCTGCCCGCCATGAAGGAGCGCGTGACCGCCGAGATCCAGGGCCAGGACGCCGACTGGTACGCCCAGGCCATGCGCTTCTTCCGCAAGACCTACTTCGCGCCCTCCGGTTCGCCCTATCAGTTCACCGTGCTGGGCACGATCGAAAACATCTCCCGCTTCGACCGCACGCTGATCCAGCAGTGGTACGAGCAGCAGATCAAGAACCGCCCCCGCGTCCTCGCCATCTACGGCGACGTCGATCCCGCCCAGGCCAAGTCGCTGGCCATCAAGTATTTCGGCAGCGGTCCCAAACGCTCCGTCACCGCCCAGGAACGCCCCGCCACGACCGGCGACGCCGCCGCGCCCCACCCCGCCACGCTGACCGTCACCAAGGTCGAAGTGCAGAAGACCAATAACCCGCAGTGCGGCGTCGTCATCGGCTTCCACTCCGATTCCGTGATCGGCGCGCCCTACCAGCCCGTCGTCGACATGGCCGACTGCATGACCAGCGGTTACGGATTCCCCACCGGTTACATTTTCGAGATCCTCCGCGGCCGCGGTCTGGTCTACGACGCCAACGCCATGAATTTCCCCGGCCTGAACGTCAAGATCCCCGGCGCCTTCGTCGCCTACGCCGGCTGCAAACCCAAGGACGTCAACGAAGTCGTTGACGTGATGCTCGAAAGCGTGGCGCGGCTGCAAGGCTCCGACGCCGACATGCAGCCCGACTGGTTCATGCGCTCCAAGCAACTGATCGTCACCGGCGACGCCATCGAGAACGAGACCCCCGCCGCCCAGGCGTCCCAGGCCGCCCTCGACGAGCTCTACGGCCTCGGCTACGACTTCCACCACAAGTTCGCCGACCGCATCAACGGCGTCTCCCTCGACGACATCCGCAAGCTCGCCGCCACGCGCCTCCGCGAGTGCGTCGTCACCGTCAGCACCTCCGAACCCGACAAAGTAAAAGTCCCCACCGGTCCCCGCACCTACAACTCCTTCCCCACCGTTGACCTCACCCCCCGAGGCGTCCAACACGACACCGGCGGCGCCAAGTGATCCCAAAACTTCACAGCCCCTCTGTTCATGGGTGGCACTGGCAAGCTCTCAGGCTTGCCAGTGGCAAACCTCCCCCACCCCAATCGCCCCCGCGCACAACAACCACCCTCCTTCTCCCGCGAGCGCCCATAACCGCAAATCGCCGAAACCCAATGGTCGCTCGCGGGAGAAGGCGGGCATGAGGGTCTTCAATTCCCCGAATGATCGCGCACGCGAATTCCGATTCTCTTTCTCTTCTCTGCGTCCTCTGCGTCTCTGCGGTGAATCTTTTACCTGACGAATTTGGAGCAACCAAAATGTTCGGCCCCTCCACCCCCATAGGCGAATTCCTCGACGCCGCCGCTGCCAAGCGCCCAACGCCCGGCGGGGGGAGCGTCGCCGCCCTCGTCGGCGCGCTCGCCGCCTCCATGGGCGAGATGACCGTCAACTACAGCCTCGGCAAGAAGGGGCTCGAACCTTATCAGGACCAACTTAAGACCGCCCTCGCCAGCCTCACCCGCACCCGCGCCCTGCTCCTCGAGCTTATGGCCGAAGATCAAGGCGCCTTTGAAGCCGTCACCGCCGCCCGCAAACTCCCGCAGTCTGATCCCCAGCGCCAAGGCAAGTTCGATGCCGCCCTCCTCGCCTGCATCCGCATCCCCGAGGCCATGGCCGCCGCTGGCGTCGGCATTCTTCGGATTGTGGAGACGGTAGTCCCGATGTCCAACGCCTACCTTCTCTCCGACCTCGCCGTCTGCGCCGACCTGGCGATGGCCACCGTCCGCTGCGCGATTCACAACGTCCGCGCCAACCTGAACGACGTCACCGATCCGGCTGATCGAAAATCGATCGAAGGGACGATCAATACCGTAAACGCCCACGCCCTGACCCTCATCCAGCGCGTCGCCCCCGCCATCGCCGCGCGGCAGACCAATTCGCCGTCATGAAAGACGATCGCGACTACAAACTTGACCTCTCCCCCTCCGCCAGCGGCGGCCAGTCGTCTTCGACTGACCCGAATGCCGCCGCCTCCAACAAATCCCGCCCCTTCATCAGCGTCCACTTCGCCTGCTGCAACGTCTATCTCCGCATCTATCGCGCGCCCGACGGCAAGGCCTACCGCGGCAACTGCCCGCGCTGCGGCCAAGCCGTCAACTTCCCCGTCGGCCAGGGCGGCACCGATTCCCGCTTCTTCCGCGTCACCTGATCCCACAACGGTCACCCCCGCCAAGTTTAGCCGGCCCGCTTGCGGGCCGTGTCCCACGACGCAAACACGCGGCCCCCCGGCGTGACAAATCCCCACCCCCCGGTTAATCCTATTCACCGGGATTGACCCGACCCGACAACACGGAGGTTTCCCTTGTCGCAGCCCGCCGCCACCAACCCAGCGAAACCCGCCGCCACCGCCAGCGGCGCCTACGAAGTCGCGCGGCCGCGCGGTCATTGCATCGTCTGCCAGACCGTCGTCCAGCCGCAAGAGCCCCTCATGGCCGCACTCAAGGAAACGCCCACCGGCTTCGAACGTCTCGACGTCTGCCTCAACTGCTGGCGCGAGTTCGACAAATCCGACCTCATCGGCTTCTGGAAGACCACCATGCCCCTCGTCGAGCAGAAGAAGAAACTCTTCGTTGACGACGAGGTCCTCTGCCAGCTCTTCGAGCGCCTCGCCGACACCACCGAACCCGCCAAGCTCAATTTCCGCTTCGTCCTCGGCCTGATCCTCATGCGAAAACGCCTGATCGTCTACGAGAACAGCCGCAACGACGACGGCGGCAATGAGATTTGGCAGGTCCGCTTCAAGGGCAAGGAAGATCTCCTCGACCTGCTCAACCCCAGGCTCGACGAAGCCCAGGTCATGGACGTCAGCAACCAGCTCGGCGAGATCCTCAACGAGGAACTCTAACGCACCGGCGGGAAGGCGGAAGGATGAACGATGAACCCCGATCGAGCTCGGCGCGCTTCATGGGCATGAAAACCTTGCCCCTAGCCGTCGTCGCCGTTGTCCTCCACCTCTCCGGCTGCGCCAAGGTCGAACGCCAACGCCCGCCCTATTTCGGCCCGACCGAGGCCATGGCCCAGGTCGTCCGCCACGTCAACGAGAACAATCTCGCGATCGACACGATCTGGGCCCGCCACTCCTTCGAAGCCACCCTCGTCGACGACAAGGGCAAGTCCCGCACCTTCTCCGGCGACGGCAACCTGCTCTTCGCCAAGCCCGACAACCTGCTCCTCACCGCCAAGAGCACCCTCATCAACTTCTTCGAGATCGGCATTAACGATCAGCGCTACTGGTTCACCGCATTCCCCGACGAGGTCAGTACCCAATGGTACGGCGACAAGGACAAGCTGACCGACGCCGGCGCCCGCCAGATTCCCATCCGCCCCGATCTGCTGCTCGAAGTGCTCGGCGTCAGCGCGATCAGCGAAGACTTCATGACCCCGCCCGCCCCCACCATGCGGTTCAACAACGACGACTGGTCCTACATGTTCATCTGGAACAAGCCGCTGACCAACCGGTGGGTCGCCGAAAAGGAAGTCTGGTACGACAAGGACACCTACCTGCCCAAGCTCGTCGAGCTCTTCGACGCCAACGGCCGCATCATCCTGCGCGCCTACCTCTCCGACCATCAGACGATCGAGGGCTCCAAGGGAAAGATCGCGACGCGCTACTCCCTGTTCTTCCCCGACACCAAGAGCCAGATGTCCTTCCATCTCTCCGACATCCGCAAGGAACTCGTCAAGGGGCGAGTGCATATTCCCAACCCCGCCAGCTTCGCATTCCCCGAAGAGCCCGGCGTCAAGAAGCAGATCGAGATCAAATGACCGTGACCGTTTCCCCCCACTCGCCGGCGTCTACCAAGCCCGTCCGTTTCGCGGTGTGCCCGAAGCGCCGCGCGCCAAGTGCGCTGACGCGCGCACTCGCGCTGCTCGTCCTACTACTCTCCTTCACCCCCACCGCCCGCGCCGAGCAGGCGACCGCCAGCACTCAGCCCTCCGCCCCGCCAGCGCCATACCGCCCCCTCCTCTTCGCTTACGGTTCCAGCCAGAACTATTGGGTCGCCAACGTCGAGCAGTATCGCGAAGGCGCCCGCCAGCGGTACAAGACCCTCGTCCGCGGCCAAACACTCCCCGCCGGCGACTGGCGCGACATGGGCGTCGTCTACGGTCACGCCGCCGCCCTCGCCAACCTCCAGGGCGAGCTCGCCGTGCTCCTCGACGACGGCGCGTGGAAACGCGTCGGCGAAGCCGGCATCACCACCGGCCCCACCGTCCCCGGCTCCGGGCAGGTCCTCGCCTGGGGTTCCGCCGACGGCGGCCTCTACGCCGTCCGCGCCATCGAAGGGGGCAAGGAGGCCGTCGCCCCGCGCCCGACCGACACCACCCAACCCGCGACCGCGCCCTCCACCCAGCCCGCCACCAGGCCCGCCCCACCGGCGCCCAACGTGGCGACGACAACCACCACCACGCGCCCGCTCACCCTCGTCCTCCTCCGCTACGACCGCGGCCAATGGGTCGGGGTCGCCGACCTCCCGCCCGAACTCACCGGCGCCACGCTTTCGCTCGCCGGCGTCGGCGACAAGCCGCTCCTCGCCGCCAGTGCCGAACCGGGCGTCATTCGGACGCTCGTCTGGGACGACGACCGCTGGCAAGACCTCGGCGAGATCCGTCCCGCCATCAAGGTCGCCAACTTCGGCGCCGTCAGCGCCGGCCATCTCACCGCCGTCTGGGCCGTCGATGCCGAAGGGGGCATGAACCTCTTCGTCAAACGCGAAGGCGAAGCCTGGTCCATGCTGAAATCCTTCGCCCTGCCCAAAGCCCCCGCGGGCGCCCAGCGCGCGATCGCCGCCGCCGGCGAAGAATTCCGCGTCGTCTTCCTCAAAGACGGCAAGTTCTGGGAACAACGATACGAAGCCAGCGGTTCCGCTCGCGGCAGCGTCGCCGAAATGCCCATGCCCCTCCCCAACCGCCCCGACCCCCTGATCCGCATTATCCAAACGTTTGTCCTGCTCGGCATGGTGTTGGTGATACTGATCACCTTCTACCGCCGGCGCGCCGCCACCCGGGGCAAGGACGACGAAGAATAGCCCACATCCGCCACCGCTTGCAGCCACCGCCTTCCCCCCCTAATGTTGGGGCAGGCACCGTTTTTTCTCGCGCGCAGAAACACAGAATGACCAGCACCAGCAGTTACAGCCTCACCCACCTGAAGCAGCTCGAAGCCGAAAGCATCCACATCATCCGGGAGGTGGCCGCCGAGTTCCAAAACCCGGTCATGCTCTACTCGATCGGAAAAGACTCCTCGGTGATGGTTCGCCTCGCCCAGAAGGCCTTTCATCCCGGTCGTCTCCCCTTTCCGCTGCTGCACGTCGATACCACCTGGAAATTCCGCGAGATGACCGCGTTTCGCGACCGTTTCACGAAGGAAAACGGTTTCGACCTGCTCGTCTACACCAACCAGGAAGGTGTCCGCGAGGGGATCAACCCGTTCGATTACGGGTCGAATAAGTACACCGGCATCATGAAGACGCAGGCGCTGAAGGACGCGCTGAACAAGTACGCCTTCGACGCCGCCTTCGGCGGCGCCCGCCGGGATGAGGAAAAATCCCGCGCCAAGGAGCGCGTCTACTCCTTCCGCGACCGCCTCCACCAGTGGGACCCGAAAAACCAGCGGCCAGAGCTGTGGAACCTGTACAACGGCAAGGTCAACAAGGGCGAATCGATCCGCGTCTTCCCGCTGAGCAACTGGACCGAGCTCGACGTCTGGCAATACATCCACCTCGAGAACATCCCGATCGTCCCCCTCTACTTCGCCGCCCCAAGGCCCGTCGTCGAGCGCGACGGCACGCTGATCATGGTGGACGATTCCCGCATGCGCCTCCGCCCCAATGAAAAACCCGAGACGAAGGTCGTCCGCTTCCGCACCCTCGGCTGCTACCCCCTGACCGGCGCCGTCGAAAGCACCGCGACAACCCTCCCCGAAATCATCCAGGAAATGCTCGTCGCCCGAAACAGCGAACGCCAGGGCCGAATGATCGACCACGACGAAGCCGGCAGCATGGAACAAAAGAAGCGCGAGGGGTACTTCTGATGGCGGGCTCAGTAGCGGAAGATCGCGGTCAGCGTGTCGGCCACCTCGACCTGGACTCGTGCGTCGAGGTGGCCCAGGAATTTCACCAGCCGCGAGCGATCGACGCACCGGATCTGGTCCAGCGCGACTTGGCCGGGCCGTCCACCAAATCCACTAGTGACGCGGAACGGATACTTCCGCGGGATCGACGTCAGCGGTGCGATCAGGACCGTGCGCAGGTATCGATTGAGTTGGGCGGGACTGACGACCACGCACGGCCGCGTCTTCTGCATTTCATGCCCCCGCGCGGGATCCAGCGGCACGAGATAAACGTCAAACCGTTGCGGTTCACGCGCTACCACGGCCACTCCTTCTCATCATCGAGCGGGGCATCCACCGGGGCGTCGAGCCATTCCCGATCTTCCACCGTCAACTCGGCCCCATGTCCCGCGACCGCCGCCTGCATCAGTTTGTCCCAACCCGCGCGGGGATGTTCCAATGATTTCAGAACTACCTCGTGGTCGCCCACGATGAGTTCGACCTCCTCCCCGAGCCGGGCCTGCTCGATCACGGCCTTCGGAAGGCGAATGCCGCGCGAGTTACCGATGCGCACCAGCTTCACGGTGTTCCGGCGATCCTCCTTACGATTACCCGCGCGGCGGGAGGCTGCCTTCCGCGTCGGCTTCACGGACGATTTGGCCTTCATAGTCACATTGTAATTACTTCCGGCAATTTCGGCAAACCATGCAGACTGTCATCGAAGACATCCACACCTACCTCGACCGTCACCAACGGAAAGAACTCCTCCGCTTCCTCACCTGCGGCAGCGTCGACGACGGCAAATCCACCCTCATCGGCCGGCTCCTCCACGACACCAAGGGCATCTACGACGATCAGCTCGCCGCCGTCCGCCGCGATTCCGCCAAGCACGGCACCACCGGCGCCGGCGAAGTCGACCTCGCCCTCCTCACCGACGGCCTCAAGGCCGAGCGCGAGCAGGGGATCACCATCGACGTCGCCTACCGCTACTTCTCCACCGACAAGCGCAAATTCATCATCGCCGACACGCCCGGTCACGAGCAGTACACCCGCAACATGGCCACCGGCGCTTCCACCTGCCAGCTCGCGATCATCCTGATCGACGCCCGGCACGGCGTCATGTCACAGACCCGCCGCCACTCCTTCATCGTCTCCCTCCTGGGAATCAAGCACGTCGTCGTGGCCGTCAACAAGATGGACCTCGTCGGGTACTCGCAAGACGTCTTCGAGCGGATCAAGGCCGAGTACACCGGCTTTGTCGCCAAGCTCGGCATTCCCGACGTCCAGTTCATCCCCATGTCCGCGCTCAAGGGCGATTGCGTCGTCGAGAAGAGCGCCGCCATGCCCTGGTACCAGGGCCCGCCCCTCCTCGCGCACCTCGAGACGGTCCACATCGCCTCCGACCGTAACCTCGCCGACATGCGCCTCCCCGTGCAGTACGTCCTGCGCCCCAACCTCAACTTCCGCGGTTTCTCCGGCACGATCGCCTCGGGCATCCTCCGCAACGGCGACGAAATCGTCGCCCTCCCCTCCGGCAAGCGAAGCCGCGTCAAGTCGATCGTCACCTTCGACGGCGAACTGACCGAGGCCTTTTCCCCCATGGCCGTCACCGTCACCCTGGAAGACGAGATCGACGTCAGTCGCGGCGACATGCTCGTCCACCCCGGTGACCAACCGCACGTCTCCAGTCAATTCGAAGCCATGGTCGTCTGGATGGCGGAGAAGCCCTTCGCCCCCGGCAAGACCTACACGATCAAGCAGACCGCCCGCCAGGTCGCCGGCGAGATCGCCGATCTCCGCTACGCCGTTGACGTCAACACGCTGGAAAAGCGCCCCGTCGCCCAGCTCGCCATGAACGAGGTCGGCCACGTCCGCATCAGCCTCAACCAGCCGATCGCCTACGACGCCTACAAGGTCAACGCCGCCACCGGCGCGTTCATCGTCATCGACCGCCTGACCAACAACACCGTCGGCGCCGGCATGATCCTCGAGCAGGGCGACCGCCGCGGCGCCGGCGACCACTGGGGCCAGGAACCCGCCAGCAGCACCCTCCGTCTCGCCAAGAGCGAAGTCGCGCTCGCCGACCGCGAAGCCCGCATCGGCCAGCGCGGCGCCACCATCCTCCTCACCGGCCTGACCGGCTCGGGCAAGGCCACCATCGCCTACGCCCTCGAAAAGCGCCTCTTCGACGAAGGCCGCATCGTCACCGTCCTTTACGGCCAGAACATGCGCCAGGGCCTCTGCCGCGACCTCGGCTTCACCGCCGACGACCGCTCCGAAAACCTCCGCCGCAGCGCCGAGGTCGCCCGCATCATGAACGACGCGGGCATGCTCTGCATCTGCGCCTTCGTCTCCCCGCACGAGGCCGTCCGCGAAAAGGCCCGCCAAGTCATCGGCCCCGACCGCTTCGTCGAAATCTACCTCTCCGCCCCGCTCGAGATCTGCAAACAACGCGACCCCAACGGGGTCTACAAGCTCGCCGAGTCCGGCAAGATCGCCCAGTTCCCCGGCGTCAGTGCTACCTTCGAAGAACCCCCCAACCCCGACCTGACCCTACCGACGCACGAGATCGCCGTGAACGAAAGCGTCGATCGCATCATGAAACTTCTCAAGGAACGCCGATTCATCCCATCGTAGCTTTTTGCGGTTCCATGTATTCCCGGAAGTCATCCAGCGGCGCATCAAAGTCGTCGCTCATCGCGATGAGTCCTTTCGCACTGCCGAACTGGGGCCGTCGATTCGGCCGTTCCACCGGAACTAGGCGCACAGCCCCATGTCCGCCGCGCACCAGCACGACGTCTTCCCCCTCCATCGCGGCGTCCACCAATGCCGCCAGCTTTGCCATAGCCTGTTCGACCGTAATCTGAGTCATGGAGTCATTATAGCATCCACTGGCATTCGCGGGTCGCTCCTGGCACCGCGCATCGTTCGGAACCGGTGGACCTCGCCCCAGTTGCGTCATTAACTCTTCTCCCCCACAATCGCCCCCAATGAGTCCGAAGTCCAAGAAGTGGCTGACCTTCACCCTCCGCTGGGGGATCGCCGTCGTCGGCATCTGGTGGGTGCTCAGCCAGATTACCTGGCGCGACCGCGTTACCACCCTCGACGCCCAGACTCGCCCCGTCTCCAAACGACTCGCCGACACGCCCCCCCTCGACGCCCAGCAATTCCAACTCCTCGACGGCCGCACGCTCGACCGCTCGCAGCTCATCAACCTCCCCGATCAGAAGACCGTCACCCTCGCGGCGGACAAATCCACAGTAGACCTCCTCGGCCTCGACCTCTCCCCCGACCTCAAGCGCGTTAACCGCCTCCTCATCGCCCCCAATTCCACCGCCCCCGGCCAATGGGTCACGCCCGCCCAAGTCACGGGCTACACCCTTAAGGTCCCGCACCCCCTCATCGAAGCCGGCATCGGCCGCATGATCCACGACGCCGGCAGCGGCAACAAACCCTGGTTCCTCGTCCTGTCGGTCGGCATCTTCTGGATCACGTTCGTCGTCACCAGTTTTCGGTGGCACCAGTTGCTCAAGGCCCTGGACATCCACCTCACCCTCGCACGCACCTTCGCGCTCAACATGGTCGGCGCCTTCTACAACACCTTCATGCTCGGCTCCACCGGCGGCGACGTCGTCAAAGCCTATTACGCCAGCCGGCAAACCGGTCACCGCACCCGCGCCGTCCTCAGCGTCTTCGTCGATCGCTTCGTCGGCCTCATCGCTTTGGTCATCATGGGCGGCGCCATGGCCGCGTACCAATACTTCACCTCGCCCCCCGGCGACCCGGCCGCCCACGCCTGCGGCAAGATCGCCCTGATCTCCGCCGTCATCGTCTTCGGCACCGCCTGTGGCCTGGCCGTCTTTTACAACCTCACCCTCCGCCGCGTCACCGGACTCGCCTGGTTCATCGACCGCTTCTCCGCGCGCAAGCAGGTCAAGAGCGCCGTCCAGACCATGGAGCTCTACCGCAAGCACGCCGGCATGGTCCTGGTCTCGCTGGTCGCCACCTTCCCCGTCCACATCACGGTCGTCCTCAGCGCCATGTTCGCCGGTTGGGCCTTCGGCCTGACGATCTCCCCGCTCTACTACTTCGTCGCCGTTCCCGTCATCGTCCTCGTCGGCAGCATCCCGATCTCCCCGCAGGGCGCCGGCGTCATGGAATACTTCGCCATCCTCCTCATCGGCCGGCAGGGGGGCACCGTCAGCCAGGCCTTCGCCCTCACCATGTCCATCCGCATGGTCCAAATCCTTTGGAACCTCACCGGCGGCATCTTCGTCTTCCGCGGCGGCTACCACCAACCCACCGAGGCCGAGCAGCAACAAGACCTCGGCAACGACCCCGACCTCGGCGCCGCCCAACCCGCCTGAGGAAGAACTCACACCACGAGAGCGCGACGCCCGGGACGCGAAGAAGAGTCAAACCACGGATGGCACCGATAACGCGGATAGAATCAGTCCATCCGTGACATCCGTGTAATCCGTGGTTGTTCCATTCTGCGCCCGGTTCGCCCGGTGCGCACCACAAGTTGACTTCGTGCCCTTCGTGATCTTCGTGGTTATATTGCCCCGCCGGCGTGCTGAAAAAGATCGACCGCATCCTCCTCCGCGTCGAATCCCTCGACGCCGCCGTGCGCTACTATCGCGACGTCTTACGCCTCACCCTCCTCAAGCACGACCAGCGCCTCGCCAGCTTCCGCCTCCTCGACGGGCAGACCGAGCTCGTCATCCACGCCGACGCCGACCTGCCGGACCAGGCGATGTACTACCTCGTCGACAGCGTCAAGGACCTCTACCGCCGCCGTGACGAATTGAAATTGAAGTTCGCCGCCCCGCCGTCGGCGATCTCGCGGGGCTTTCGCGCCACGGTGAAAGATCCGTTCGGCAACGTCATGCTGATCCTCGATCGCGAAGCCGCCGGTGGCAACGCCGACCTCGTCGAAGACGCCAAATCCCCCGGCGGGCTCTTCGCCGGCGTCGAACAGCGCGTCGCCGTCAAAAAGGATTTGCTCATCCAGGCCTACGAACAAACCGCCCGCACTGCCGACGATCTCCCCTACACGCCCCACTTCGAAACCCTCTTCCGCGCCTACGCCGCCGCCCACGGTGATCCCAAGCCCACGCGCGGCGAAGTCTGGCGTCACCTCCTCAACCTCCGCAAGGGCGGCAAGCTCCCCAAGCTCGGCCCGGCGCGCTCGATGCCGCCGGAAATCTCACCCGAAGACCGCGCCCGCCTGCGCGACATGCTCGGCGACGACATCGGCAAGCGCGACCGCCTCCCCTACACCGACCGCTTCGACCGCCTCGTCGACGAGTTCAACCACGCCCGCACCCGCAAGCTCTCGCCACACCTCGTGTGGAGATTGGTCGCCACATTGGCCAAATAAGTCGCGCTTCCTAAAATACCGCGGCGAACGCGTTCGGAAGTTTCCACGGGAAGGTGACGGGCATCCATGGTCGATTTCGAAGACCTCGTTGACGAGCTGGCGCGCAAGATCAAACCCGGCCCACAAACCGCCGGCGACCGCCTGCTCGACGACGCCGCCGTCGAGCTCATCGACCTCCAACCCGGCTCGGTCAGCGCCGGCGTCGAGGACGGCCGCTACCGCTACCGCGTCCACATTAACTGGTACTCCGGCGGCTACTCGTTTTCCTGCTCCTGTGGCGCGGCCAAGGATTTCGTCTGCGCCCACGTCTGGGCGACCGCCGTGCTGGTCGAAGAGGCCGCCATCGACGAAGGCTTCGGCCGTAGCGACTATTACGCCCCCCGTCCGCAGAAACAGAAGCCAAAAAAATCGTCGCCTCCCGCCCAGCGCCCCCCGCGCTGGAAACAGGCCCTGAAAAAGCTCACCGCCGCCCCGGTAAACCGCGACGTCGAATCCTGGCCCGCCGGCCGCGAGATCAACTACGTCATCGACCTCGCCGAAACCCAGAACGCCCGCGAGCTCGCCATCGAAATCGCCCACCGCGAGCGCAAGAAGAACGGCGACTGGTCCAAGCCCAAGGCCACCCGCATCTCCCGCGCGCAAATCGCCTCCCTCCCCGACGGCGCGGACCGCACTATCCTCGCAATGCTCGCCGGCGCCGAAACCAATTCCTACGGCTACGGGTATGGCTACGGCTACAATTCCTACGGCTCCGACGGCCAATCCCGCTACCGCCTCACCGGCCCGCTCGCCGCCGCCGCCCTCCCCGCCATGTGCGGCACCGGCCGCTGCCTGCTCCGCGGCTACGACGACGCCCCGCTCCGCCCGCAAGCATGGGGCGCGGGCGCACCCTGGCAACTCCGCCTCGACGTCGCGCGCAATCCCGCCGCCGCCGCCGCATCCGAATATCTCCTCACCGGCGCCCTCGAGCGCGACGGCGAAACACGCCCCCTCAACCAGCCGCTCTTCCTCACCGCCGGCGGTCTGGTGCTCTGGGGCGAGCTCATCGAAACCTGGGACCCCCGCGGCGCCTTCGAATGGGCCGCCTACCTCCGCCAGCACAAGTCCCTCCGCATCCCCCAGGCCGAAGCCGCCGACTTCTCGCGCGAGCTCTACACCGCCGGTCCCGTCGCCGCCCTCACACTCCCAGAAGAGCTCCGCAAAACCGAACTCCGCCCGCCCCTCCAGATCCACCTCAAGATCCACGCGCCGACGCGCAACGGTTACGAATCCCGACTCCGCGGCGAGCTCACCTTCGACTACGCCGGCCACCGCGTCGACGCCCGCTCCCCCGGCCGCACGATCCCCCAACCCGACGACAAACAGATCCTCCTCCGCGACGACGCCGCCGAAGCCCAGGCCCACGCCCGCTTCTTCGCCCTCGGCTGGCGGACGGGCTGGAATTACGACACGCGCAAGGACGAATGGACCCTCGCCCCCACCAAGCTCGCCAAGGTCGTCGCCGCCCTCGTCAAAGACGGCTGGCACGTCCAGGCCGAGGGCAAGCTCTACCGCCAGCCCGGCGAGACCCGCGTCGAAATCAACTCCGGCATCGATTGGTTCGAGCTCCACGCCCAGGTCCGCTACGGCGACCAGGTCGCCACGCTCCCCCAACTGCTCGCCGCCCTGAAAAACGGTTCCAACCTCGTCGAACTCGGCGACGGCACCTTCGGCATGCTCCCCGAAGACTGGATCAAGAAGTACGCCACCGTCGCCCGCATGGGCAACGAGTCCGACGATCACCTCCGCTTCAAGCCCCACCAGGCCGGCCTGCTCGACGCGCTCCTCGCCGCCCAGCCCGAAGTCACCTGCGACGCCCTCTTCGAAAACACCCGCCAGACCCTGCGCACCTTCGCCGGCATCACCCCCGCCGAGCCACCCGCCACCTTCCGCGGCGCCCTCCGCGCCTACCAGAAGGATTCCCTCGGCTGGTTCGATTTCCTCCGCAAGTTCTCCTTCGGTGGCATCCTCGCCGACGACATGGGCCTCGGCAAAACCGTCCAAGTCCTCGCCATGCTCGCCTCCCGCCGCACCCCCACTCAGGACGCAGCACTCAGCACTCAGCACTCTCCCTCCACTTCCCTCATCGTCGTCCCCCGCTCCCTCATCTTCAACTGGATACAAGAAGCAAAACGCTTCACCCCCACGCTCAAAGTTCTCGACCACTCCCACGCCGCCCGCACGAAAGGCTCGGCCCATTTCAAAGACTACGACGTCGTCCTCACCACCTACGGCACGCTCCGCAACGACGTCGCCCACCTCAAGGACGTCGAGTTCGACTACGCCATCCTCGACGAAGCCCAGGCCATCAAGAACGCCTCGAGCGAATCCGCCAAGGCCGCCCGCCTCCTCACCGCCCGCCACCGCCTCGCCCTCTCCGGCACGCCCGTCCAGAACCACCTCGGCGACCTCTGGAGCCTCTTCGAATTCCTCAACCCCGGCATGCTCGGCGCCGCCAGCGTCTTCTCCGGCGCCGCCATGACCAAGGCCATCGACCCCGCCACCCGCGAGCTTCTCGCCCGCGCCTTGCGCCCCTTCATCCTCCGCCGCACCAAGGAGCAAGTCGCCAAGGACCTCCCCGAAAAGCTCGAACAGACCATCTACTGCGAGCTCGAAGCCGACCAGCGCAAAGCCTACGACGAGCTCAAGCAGTTCTACCGCGCTCAGCTCCTCGACCTCGTCGCCAAGGAAGGCATCAACAAGGCCAAGATCCAGATCCTCGAAGCCCTCCTCCGCCTCCGCCAGGCCGCTTGCCACCCCGGCCTCATCGACAAGTCCCGCACCAACGACCCCAGCGCCAAGCTCGACACCCTCCTCCCGCGCCTTGCCGAAATCGCCGAGGAAGGGCACAAGGCCCTGGTCTTCTCGCAGTTCACCAGCTTCCTGTCGATCGTGAAGAAGCGCCTCGACAAACAGAAGATCAAGTACGAGTACCTCGACGGCAAGACCAGGGACCGCCAGGCCCGCGTCGACCACTTCCAGTCCGACCCCGACTGCAAGCTCTTCCTCATCAGCCTGAAAGCCGGTGGCGTCGGCCTCAACCTCACCGCCGCCGACTACGTCTTCCTCCTCGACCCCTGGTGGAACCCCGCCGCCGAAGCACAGGCCATCGACCGCACCCACCGCATCGGCCAAACCAGGCAAGTCTTCGCCTGCCGCCTCATCGCCAAGGACACCGTCGAAGAAAAAGTCGTCACCCTCCAGCAATCCAAGCGCGAACTCGCCGAAGCCATCATCGGCCAGGACAACTCCGTCATCTCCACCCTGGGCCGCGAAGAACTCGAACTGCTCCTCTCCTGACCGACCGATATAATCCCACTGCCCCAACCCGGTGGGGCAGACATTCTTGTCTGCCCGTCTTTCCGTCTTTCGACTTACAACGGCCCGCTGACGAAAGGGAGTGTCAAAAGTCATGTATTGGTACTGGATTCTCATCCTCTGCGCGTTCGCGTTTCCAATCATCTTGAAGTTCATCGTCTTGTGGATCGTCGTCCCGATCCGCGTGCACGCGAAGCAAACGCTCGCCGCGCGCCCCAATCTTCAGTTCGCCACGCCCGACGACGTCACCCACGAGCTGCGCGAAATGCTCCAATCCGTCCTCCCCCAATTCCGCGCCGAAGGATTCGAGTCGGCCGCCATGACGTGCAGCGCGGACAACGTCCCCGGCGTCCGGTCCGTGGTCGCCACGCTCGTCAACCGCCCCACTCAGGACGTCGCCGTCATCATCAGCACCCACGGCAAGGCCGCCCGGTCCCTCGTCTACGCGATCCGATCTGAATTCGCCGACGACACCATCGTCTCCACCGGCGTCAATCCGGGCATCGGCGTTTACCCCAAAGATCCGAACGAGCATCCCATCGGCTTTTCCCGTCTGTCGGACATCCACGCGCTCTGCGAATTCCACCGCCGTCGCCTTCGCCAACTCGGTCTCGATCAGGGTTCCCGTCATCCCATCCCACCCGGCTCCGAGATCGACCGCGTGATCCGCGAATGGGATCGGACGACCTCGCGCCTGGTCCGCCACGGTTACATGTACCTCGATGGTCCGGCCGGGCTGTTCCGCTACACGTGGAAAGGCGCGTTTCTCTGCACTTGGCGCCTCATCCAGCCCATCAAAAGGTGGCGAATCAAGTGGCGCGATCGCAAAGCCGCCCGCGTCTGGCGCGATCTCGACATGGATGGTTACCGTGCCCCCGTCCACGCCCCCACCGTCGTCGCGCCGGCGCCCTTCCAAAGTCCGACAAACACGCCCTCAATTCCGCCGCCGCTTCCCCCGCAAACAGATCTCGCCTACGAAACCACCCTCCCCGAAGGCGAAATCCGCGAAGAACAATCCCCCGGCCAACTCACCGTCCGCATGGGCACCCCCACCGCCGGCCGCTACCTCGCCCGCCGCTGGGGAACCCTCCTCATGATCGGCGTCTGGTGCTTCCTGATCGGCTCCAACCTCTACCTCGCCCTGCGAATCCAACTCGCCGCCGCCCGCGTCGGCGTCCCCCTCAGCTTCTCCGTCATGCGCCTCTCGACGCTCGCGATCGGTATCTTCCTGATCATCGACGTCGTCAAGCTCGTCACCGGCGTCATCGCCCTGCGCGGCACGATCGTCATCACCGCCTCGCCCCAGGGCCTCACCTTCCGCAACACCCCCGCCGCGCCTCATTCAGGTCACATCGACCGCCCCAACCTCCGAGGCCTCGCCGTCCTCCCCCATCAAATCGGCCTTCGCAAGAAGCTCTGGCGTCTCGCCGCCACCAGCGAATCCGACCGCTCGCAAACCCTCCTCATCTCCCCAGACCAACCCCGCCTCGAACACCTCCGCACCGCCCTCGCCAAAACCATCGGCATCGAATGAGGCCCCATTGTAGGGTGTGATTCATCACACCACCCCCGCGCCACAGCAAAAGCGGTGTGATAAATCACACCCTACAGACTCGCAACTCGCAACTCCCCCCTCGCAACTCACTCCAGATACGTATACCCCTCCAACCCATTCTCATAAAACTTCAGCAACACCCGACTCTCGTCCAGCGTCAACTTGCTGTCCCGCAGCGCCCGCTCCACGCTCTTCCGCATCGTCCGCATCAACTCGTCCGCGTTGAACTGCACGTAATGCAGCACCTCGCGCACCGTGTCCCCCTCGATCACCTCGTCGATCATCGCGCGGCCCTGCTCGTCCATGTAAACGTGCACCGCGTTGGTGTCCCCCAGCAGGTTGTGCAGGTCGCCCAAAATCTCCTGGTACGCCCCGACCAAAAACGCCGCCAGGTAATAATCCTTCCCGTGCTCGTACGGGTGCAGTTCCAACACTTCTTTGACGTCACGCTTGTCGATGAACCGGTCCACCTTGCCGTCCGAGTCGCACGTGATGTCCGCCAAAATCCCCCGGCACGTCGGCTCCTCGTTCAGTCGATGAATCGGCATGATCGGGAACAAGTGGTCGATCGCCCACGAGTCCGGCATCGACTGGAAGATCGAGTAGTTGCAGAAATACGTGTCCGACAGCATCGCCTCCAGCCCGTTGAACTCCTCCGGCACGTAATCCAGCCGCTTCACGAACGACAGCACCTTCGCGCAAATCCCCCAGAACAACCGCTCCGCCAGACTCCGCTGCTCGAGCGAGCAATACCCCAGGTTGAACAGGTTCAGCACCATGTCCTTGGCGATCTGCGCGTCGTGGTAATACTCCGTGCAGTTCCCCTCATTGATCCCCACGTACGTGTCGAACAGGTTCTGCACCGGCGCCGGCAATGCCTCCCGATCCTGCGGCGTAAGTGTCGTCGGCAAATCAAACCGCTTGAACCCGCTCCACCCCAGCACGTTGAACACCAGCACGCTGTGATACGCCACCATCGCCCGCCCGGACTCCGACACGATCGTCGGGTGCTCCACGCCCGCCTGGTCGCAGATTTCCTTGATGTGGAACACGACGTCGTTCGCGTACTCCTGAATGCCGTAGTTGATCGACGATTCGAAGTTCGTCTTCGACCCGTCATAGTCCACGCCCAGCCCGCCCCCCACGTCGATGTACTGCAACCCCGCGCCCAGCCGCTGCATCTCCACGTAAACCCGCGTCAGCTCGATGATCGCGTTCTTGATGTTCCGGATGTTGTTGATCTGGCTGCCCAGGTGAAAGTGCAGCAGGTTCAGGCAGTCCCCCATGTCGTGCTTGCGCAGGTACTCGAGAGTCTCCATCACCTCGCTGATGAACAGCCCGAACTTCGAGCGCACCCCACCCGACTGCTCCCACCGCCCCGCCCCCTTGGCCGACAGCTTCACGCGTACGCCGATCGACGGCTTCACGTTGTGCAGCTTGGAGTACTTGACGATCAGTTCCAGCTCGCTGAACTTCTCGACCACCGGGATGATGTTCTTCCCGATCTTCGTCGCCAGGATCACCGCCTCGATGAACTCGTCGTCCTTAAACCCGTTGCAGATGATCGGCGTCTGATCGTCCCCCACCAGCGCCATCACCGCCAGCAGTTCCGGCTTCGAACCCGCCTCCAGCCCAAAACCGTACTCCCGCCCGAAGTCCAGGATCTCCTCCACCACGTGCCGCTGCTGGTTCACCTTGATCGGGTAAACGCACCGGTACATCCCCCGGTAATCGTTCTCCTTGATCGACCGCGAAAACGCCTCGTGCAGCTTCGCCACCCGGTGCTTCAGGATGTCCGTGAAGCGCACCAGCAGCGGCGGCTGAATGTCCCGCTCGCGCAGCTCGTCCACCAGCTTCTTCAAATCGATCTTGCGATGCTTCTCCACCGTCGGATGCACCGCGACCGTCCCCTCCGGCGTCACCGAAAAATACCCCTGCCCCCAGTAATCAATCCCATAAAGTCGCGCCGAATCCGCCGGCGTCCAATTCCCCGCCGGCGCCTCGGCCGCCGCAGCCGCTCCATTCTGAGCACCGCCATCTTGAGCCCCATTGCTCGCCCCATTGCCGTTCGCAGCCCCCGGCGCCCCCGTCGGAATCGCCTTCACCATCGGAGTCGGAGGCGTCGTCGCCGTCTGCTGCTTCTGGACCGAAATGTCAGTGCTCATTCTTCTCGTTCCCTCGGGTAGGGGGCCTAAACCACCCAACTAATGTGGCAGGGATAATACTACGTCAACAACTCATTGTGCGTTATATTTTTCCCCCTTCTTCACACATTCTCCACACGCGCGCTAAAAGTACGGCTGCTGCTGCGTCAAACAGTGAATCGCCCCCAGCCCCCAGATCAGCTCAACGCAGTCGATCCCGATCACCTCGTGCCGCGGCAGCGCCTTCGCCAGCAATTCCAGCGCCTTCCGGTCATTCTTTTTATGCCGATAAGTCGGCACCAACAGCGCGCCGTTCACAAAGTAAAAGTTTACGTACGTCGCCGGCAGCCGCTGACCGTCATGCTCCACCACACCCGGCATCGGGATCTCGACCACATCGAACGGCCTTCCGTCCTGATCCCGCAGCAGCCTGCAGCGCCGCACGTTCTCCCGGAGGATCTTGTAATTCTCGTCCTTCGGATCCTCTTCCACCGCCACGACGATCGCCGTCGGACTGATGAACCGCGCCAGATCGTCCACGTGCCCGTCCGTGTCGTCCCCGACGATCCCTTCGCCAAGCCAACAAACGTGCTCCTGCCCGTAATAATCCTTCAGATACTGCTCGATCCGCTTCTTCGACAGCTTCGGGTTCCGATTCTTGTTCAGCAGGCACGACTCGGTCGTCAACACCGTCCCCGCCCCGTTAAAATCCACCGCCCCCCCCTCCATGATCACGCACCGGGGAGGGCGAGGCTCCGTTCGAGCCGTCTTTTCCCGCTTTGCGCTCACAGCATTCGGACTCTCCGGATAAAACACCGGCAACCGAAACTCCTCCGCAATCCGCGTCGGCACCGCGTCGTCATCGTCATAAGGCGGATACTTCCCCCCCCACGCATTAAACCCCCAATCCACAACCGCCGCCTGCGGCTTCGCGCTTCGCCCGCGCCCGGGCTTTAAGACAAACGCAGGACCATGATCCCGGCACCAGCTCTCATTCGTCTTGATCTGATGAAAGAAAACGTTCCGAAGCGCGCACCCATTCCCCGTCAACTGCTCCGAAACAATCCGCTCATAATTCCCGTTCGGCACATTGATATGCACCTCCTCCCGAGGCGTAATCTCCCGAACGATCCGCGCCAGATTCTCCGGCACCGTGTGATACTTGTCCGGAAACGAAATCCCCTCCGGCCGCGGCCACGAAAACCACGTCCCCCGATGCCGCTCCCACTCCGCAGGAAACGTATACCCCATCTCCACCGGCGTCTTTTCAAGCACATTTAATTCTGCCATCAGCGTAGAGCGAGCGAGCCCGCCAGCTTTTCTGAACCCTGAACCCTAAACCCTAAACCCTGAACCCTCACTCGAATCCACAAACCGCTTCACCATATTCCCATACGCATCAATCCGCCGATCCCGCAAAAACGGCCAATGCGTCCGGCTGAACTCCACCTTCTCCAGATCACACGGCACGATCACCACCTCTTCCCGATCCACCGACGCCCGGTGTACCACCTGCCCGTTCGGCGACGCCACGAACGACTGCCCCCAGAACTGAATCCCATCCGCGCT
>Ga0207674_10000423_pt1 | contig 55089 bp, 52 predicted proteins | sample KBSCornC72_FD_184303 | JGI IMG/M metagenome (GOLD analysis project Ga0207674, IMG submission 184303) | Corn rhizosphere microbial communities from Kellogg Biological Station, Michigan, USA - KBS Corn C7-2 (SPAdes) (version 2) | ecosystem: Host-associated > Plants > Roots > Rhizosphere > Soil ... | reverse complement strand
GGAAGATACAGGCATTGATAAACTCGTTGTCGAACTCATTAAGCAAGGTGTCATATATGCTGGCTGCAGTGCAGGCGCAATTATCGCAGGACCGACACTCAAGCACTTTGAAACAGCCGATGATCCGGACGATGCGCCAGAAGTTATCCTGGGCGGCCTGCATCTCACCGGAACGGTTGTCGTGCCGCATATGGATAACCAAAAGTACGCAAGTGTTATTCATGGTATCAATGCCAACCTGAATAATAATGGCTACAAAACAGTACCGCTCAATGATGCCCAGGCACTGGTGGTTGATGGCAAGGAGCAAAGAATCGTATGAGGCACACTACTCCGACATACACCGAATTCTCCGACCCGCGCCTCGTCGCCATCTACGACACCATTAACCCAATCGACTCGTACGCTTCGTTCTACCTTGAACTTGCTAGCCAATTAGCAGCAAACACCGTTATTGATATTGGTTGTGGCACCGGCCTCTTAACCGAAAAACTCGCTGAGCATAACCCCCACATAATTGGCGTAGAGCCATCACACTTAATGCTCGAAGGTGCACGCCGCCGTCTCCAAGACAAAGATGTGAAATGGATCGAAGGTACTACCTGGGATTTGGGTGAAGAACATGCCGACCTTGCAATTATGACCGGCCATGTTGCTCAATTTTTCCTAGATGACGAGAGCTGGCACAAAGCTCTCGTGTCTATTTGCAAAGCTCTGAAGCCTGGCGGCCACATTGCCTTCGAAAGCCGCAATCCACTCGTGCAGCCATTTACAAATTGGCCGACAAAGGCAAAGCCCAGTCAAATAATGAAAACGCCCCTCGGTTCAATCGAATGGTGGTCAGAAAACCTTACTTTTGACGGCCACAGAGCGCACTACGAAATTCACTATCGATTCGTAGATACTGGTGAAGAATTAGTCTCCAAGAATGAATTGGTCTTCCGTTCACAAAAAGAGATAACCGAATCACTAAAAAATGTTGGCATCTCAGTAGAAAACGTATTTGGTGATTGGGATCGCAGCTCAACAGACGACGAAAGTACCGAGATGATCTTCGTAGGGAAACGAGAAAGCTAAATGAGCCTCTTGGCTCACATACTCAACCTACCCTGGACAGCGCTCGGATTACTCGGAGCCATTGCTTCAGTACCAAAATCAGTTCGTACTCATCAAAAACCACTTGCTCTCGTGGTTATAGTTCGCAGCTTTTGGTGGCTATCATGGCTTCCTGGCTATAAAGGTGTTCGAGCTGCGACGCTAGGAAATGTGGTATTGCTCAGCTCAAAGCTTTTACCGAACGATCTCGAGCACGAGCTTATTCATGTTGAGCAAAACAGGCGCGAGCCACTTATTAAACCTTTTTTGTATGTGTATCAGTCGCTGCGATATGGCTACAAGAACAATAAATATGAGATTGAAGCATACAAGCGTGCTGGAAATGAATACGTCGAGAAAGAAAATAGATTGTTATGAAAAGTTTGGATAAGAAGGCTATCCTCATCATTGAAAACACAATATATGCCACCATTGCCACGAGTAGTCTTTCTGGCGAGCCGTGGAATTCCCCTGTGTATATTGTCTATGATGAGAGTTTCCATTTCTATTGGGCATCCAGTAAAACAAGTCAGCACTCTCGTAATATTTACGAAAATCCACAGGTATTTCTCGTCATCTACGACTCAACTGCTCCGCGGGGTACTGGCGTGGGCGTATTTATTCAAGCTGAGGCCGTAGAAGTCACCGACCCTAATGAAATTACAAAAGCCTGTCAGGTACGCAAAGCTCGTGTACCTGATGCCAAGCAACCACCCGAAGAGTTCATAGGTGATCATCCAAGACGTATCTACCGAGCGACACCGAAGAAAATATGGATGAATCAGGATAGCCGGGTTGATGGACATTTTGTTGATGAGCGGGTTGAGATAGTGTTGAAGTAAGCCGACCATCCCTTGACGTCATGTAAAGAAGATGGGTTCAAAAATAGCAAAAAGTCTTACTATAGGTACATGAATGAAGTTTCTCCGTGTTGGTATAGGGTGGGCGTTAAAGCAATTCTCGTTAAGAGTGGTACTGTTTTACTCGCCAAAGAACGAAGCGACTTCTGGGATTTTCCCGGTGGGGGTCTTGAACATGATGAAGATATTAGTGGTGGGCTATCACGTGAAGTCTCCGAAGAAATCAATGTAGGGATCGCAGGTCATAGCAAGGTGCCTCTGTATGTCGGCAAGAGCTACGATCCAGTTAATAAGCGTCCTGTAATTGTTCTCTACTTCACTGTCAGCTTAGCTTCTGAAGACTTTACTTTTGGAGAATCGGTTACAACTGTAGAGTACAGGGAGATTAGCACGCTCAAAGCAGATATGTTCGAGCCTTACATCCGACCATATTTCCAAGAATTATTAGACACTTTAAAGCAAGAAAGAACCTCTCATGCCCACACTCAAAACTAACCCTACCCTCTCCGATATACAGCAATATGTTACTGAGCTTGAGAAAGAGCGTGGCTTTACTGATTTCACCGTCTTGCAGCAAGCTCTTATGCTCGGTGAAGAGGTCGGGGAGTTGTTTAAGGCTGTCCGGAAGTCTCAATCCATGGGCTATGCCACGAAGGGTTATAATGCTAATCCCGCAGAAGAAATTGCGGATATTCTTATTATGCTCTGTGCGGTCGCTAATCGCCTTGATGTAGATATTGAGAAGGCCTTTCGAGAGAAGGAAGAGCTCAATCACAAGCGAGAGTGGAAGTAGCTTTGGATTAAGCTTAGCGATTGTTGGAACGTATGTATTTGCCGAACGAAACCAGAAAATCGGTAAGATGGTAGCAAGTAGTATCACCCTTAAGGATTACTAGACGAAGAGGCGGGAATATTATTGGCATAAAATATTAATCAAAGCCCTTTATAGCCTTTGATTATCGCCGGTGGTCCGGTATGCTCATTATTATGAGTAGTTCCCTAGAAATAGTGCAGTCTGTCCCTGATGACGCTGGCGAAATCGGCATAATACGAGCAACCAACTGGAAGGAGCAATACGCTAAGCTCGACGGTGTAACTCCCGAGTGGATGGATGATGAAATTAAGCGTATATCGGGCGCAGAAGGCACTCGTGAGAGAGCATATTGGATCGAACAAGCTCGCAAGCCAGACGCTCATAACTATTGGCTTACCGCTCGTATTGCAGGAAGCCTGATTATTGGTTTCTTAGAGGCTCGAAAACATGAGAATGGTACGCAAGAATTGCGGAGCCTCCATCTGGATCTGGCAGCCAAGCAAGCTGGAAAGGGTGTTGGCCAAGTGCTTATAGATGAGGTCCACGGTGGATGGTTTGACCCTGCAATGGCAATTTACTTGGATGTAGCCGAGGTCAATGTGGGGGCTCAGCGGTTCTATCAGCGGCCTCCCAACAACTATAGTCTTACAGAGCACCGTTTTATGTATGGGCCTATAAGAATGCGTCAAATGATACGACCGCCTCGGTCTTAGCTACTTTGTCTTATTAGCTCCGACTGAACTTCTTTTTCGGTAAATCATTATGCTCGCGTTGCCATACATGCATTAAAACGAGAGCCCACATTCGATATGGTCGCCACGCCTCAGCGACCTTTAAAATCTCATCAAAGCTACTTGATTCGGGTAGCCCATAGCGCCTGCGCACCGCGTATTGGCTGATGTCGTCGCTTGTTATACCGTCGGACACTCCCACTCCGCGATAGAGTATACCCTGAGCGAAGAACGGCCCTACACCAGGTAATGTCTGTAGTTTTTCCAGTGCTGCCTCTGGCTCTATCGTTCGAAGCGCCGCTCGTTGTAGCCAGCCGTCGAGCGCTGCCCTTGCAATTGCATGTAAATGAGGGATCTTTGCTAGGGCTATTCCTGGAAACTCTTCAAGCTTTAGCAAGTTCTCTGGCTCTGGAAAGGCAAAAAAAGCTTCCCCTTCCACCATAATCTTCTTACCATATTGCTCGGCCATCTTTGCTCGCAGTTTTCGCGTTTGAGCAATATGAATGCGATGCCCAATCACAAAAGCACATGCCGCCTCATAGGGTGAGTGAAAGAGTGTTGGTCGCATTCCATGGTAGTATGTTTGTAGCTCGCCAATATGCGGATCTTGTTTGCCCACTTCAAGCCATCTCGAACCATCTACATCTAAGGACATTGCCGCTAGCGCCTGTGCTTGGGCTGCCAGGGCTTGCTGTTTCTCCTGCACGCCGTATACGCAGCCGTACAGCATTCCGTCATCCGCTTGCCGCAGTGTCACTGCCGCGGAGGTTTGCCAGCCTTCTACTGGGAACGCCATCACGATCGTCTCCTCATCTGTAGCTAATGTCGGCCAACCATTAAAAAATTGATTCTGAAACCGTAAGTCAAACGGCCCTTTAGGCTGAAATGTAAATGTATATTCACTCATCACTGCTCCTTGTGTAGTTTACGTAAGTTTGTCCAGTTCACTGTGTAAGTTATTATCTGCTACCGCGTGAAAAAATGCCGCGTCTACTTTACGTACCACCACTAATGCCTCATGTAACTTTTGCTTCCCATCTGGCGTCAGTTGGAGCCGAAAGGCTCGTCTATCGCTCTCGTGCTGCACTCTCGCTAGGAGTCCTCGATGTTCCATCTGGCGCACTACTTGTGATACCACATTCACGTCAATCCCGGTATTTTCCGCTACATCTTTTTGCATGGGCCCTTGGCCACTGTTTGACGTTAAACGCGACGTTGAGCCTAGCATAAAAAATTGAACGGGCGTTAGCCCCATCGGCCGCAGCTCAGTAGCGAGCGCTCGTCGCCAGTTAATGGCGGACTGGTGGAGCAAAAATCCTAGGCTTTGACGTGGATTAGTGTAGCTTGCCGCACGCATAGAGCTTAATAGTCCGTTTCTGCAATCTCACACAGTCGTTTCATGTTAGGCTCTGACTCTTTGGCGATATCCTTGCCAAACATAGCGTAAAAGATGTCACCAAGCAGCCCACGGAATTCCGTGCGAAATACAAATCGTGCACCGCCATCCTCTGTCGGGACGACCTCATGGAAGCTCATCATAGTGCAAAGCGGTAGATTTGTGCGAATCGTAAAGCTTTTACCTGGGACAATATCTTCAAGAATTAGTGTTGCACCCGGCCCCTTTTTGTTAACGAGTTTAGCTTTGGCGCCATTTTCGAACTTATCAAGCGTAATCGACTCAATTGTAGGATCATGTCGTTTCCAGTTTGGCAAATCTGTCCATGCCTTCCAGGCCTGAGCTGGGGTGGCAGTGGTTTTAGTATCTGATGAAAATGTTCTCATGCTGAACTCCTATTAATATGTGTACATACTAGATCATATCGAAAATATTTGCAAGTAGATTACGCTCAATTTGTCATATTGGGCAATATACTCGATATTACAACTGAAGAGACTAGCCTTATAAAAGACGTGAGGGTTCAAGTCTTATTGGTTTTACTGACCCGTGCTATGCCCTGCCCAGCCTTTGTGGCGGAACCACAAAGCCATAGCAATTACTGATACGATCATAGTGCCAATTCCGAAGAGGACGAAGTTCCATAGGCTTTGGATATGATTGACTTCCCAGCCAAAATTCATACCGAAGAATCCTGTTAGGAATGTCAATGGTAGGAATATCGAAGCGATGACTGTCAACTGCTTTGATATCTCTCCTTGTCGATTTGCAATCATCGATAGATACAAGTCGGTGCAACTGCCTACCATCTCATGATACGAGTCTAATTCATCGGTAATACGGATGAGGTGATCATAGACATCTCGAAAGTAGTCATGGCTATCACTCTCAAGTCCTGATAAACCAGCAATAGCCTCAATCTGTCGGGCAAACACGTCGCGCATTGGTACGACAACTTTACGTAGCTGCAGGAGTAATCGCTTGAGCCTGAAAATCTCTTCTAGCTGATGGTTTTTAGCGCCAGAGACAATGGCATTTTCTAAGTCATTAATGGATTTATCTAGATCAGCCAGCGGAGGGAAATAACTGTCGACGATTGCATCGACGACTTTATATACATAGTATTCCTCACTCTTTACGGCAGATCCGTCTTTAAGCAGCTGCATGAGTTGTTCGAGCTCTTTGTAAGCTTTACGGTGTAGGGTAACAATGTAATCGCCGCTGATATAGCAGTGGATTTCTTCTATAGAATGGGGAGATGCTTGGTTTTGGACGGTGCCCGCCAGTACGAGGAGGGCGCTATTGTCGTAGATGTCAAGTTTGGGGCGCTGTTTGAAATTAATACTGTCTTCAACGGCGAGAGGGTGCAGGCCAAGGAGAGAGCCAAGTTGCTCAACCTGTTTGGCGCTTGGATTCACGATGTCGAGCCAGAAAAACTCCCGTTTAGTGCGCAATTCCTTGATAAGTGTCTCATCGATTGAAGTGATAATTCTCATACTGCTAATTCTCCTGATGATACGAGGCATGCGTATCTGTTATTTGTTTGGCCCTCTCGCTATATTGCCCATTATAAGACACCGAGCCCGTGACTCCAAAAACGGTGTATAGTCTCTGGCTTTTAATATGAGGCAGAATACTTAGCTATAAGATATTTCACTTACGATTACACCACTATAATCGTAGGAATGCCTGGTTTTTGTCTGGCACTTTCTTTAGTTCGCGTTGACTTACCGATATATCGTGATCTATAATACGATATATCGGTAAAATGGAGAATCACATGGAAGAATCACTCGCTAAACGTCGTGTCGAAACTTATCGTTTAGGTCGTAAACGCCGTGGGGACATCCGCGTTTTTGTACTGTGGGCACTCAATGATCACCCGATGCACGGTTATGAGCTCATGCATTATTTATCAGAAAAAACATATGGGTCGTGGAAGCCAAGTGCTGGCTCGATCTACCCCACCCTACAGATACTTGAAGATCAGGGATTCGCCAAGGCCACTACTAAAGATGACAAAAAAGTATATACCATCACTGAGGCCGGTCGTACTAAACTACACTATCTAGAGGTTGGTAGCTTCGAGAATGATCCCGAACAGCTTACCGCTATTCAGGAGCTGCGTGAGGCAAATTCTACGATTGGGCAACTGATGAAGGTGATTATTTCGCGTGGCTCAGTGTCTAACCTTCAGCAAACTGCGCATATTATGAATGAGACGCGTGCTCAATTGGTTGCAATCTACGATTCACTTGCTATATGAGCGTAGTTGTTTAAACAGGCTGTTGAATAGTAGTAAGTTCTGTTATATAACATACTTAAGTCTCAAATCAGTAAGGGGCAGAGTATGTCAACTGAGCTCGTACTGCAGGACACCACGTCCGAGCAGTGGGAAGAGCTACTCGACCAATTCGCTAAAGACACGGCGAGCAGGCTGCGAGACTTTCGACTGCCGGTCGAACTCATCATCGAAGCGGTCAACGGCGAAAGATGGGTGATGCCTGCTGGGACCAAGGTCCACGTGTTCGCCTTCGTTACCGGTGAGGGTGCGACACGACAAGTGTTCCGCACGGAAGGCACGTTCTTCCTCCGCGACCGAGTCGTCAGCATCTGCGGGACGTACAAGTACGTAAAGCCGGGGACGACATCGCCGCAGAAGAAAAAGAAGAAGCCGGCGTCACCAAAGAAGGCGCCGGTACAGCGCACGCGAATGGTGCGCATCACAGAGTACGGATCGAACTCTTCTCTGGCCATGCGCTCGGGATGGATGCCACTCAACCTGATCTAGAGACCTACCGGTACCTACCGTGTCCATCTGGGCACGGCAAGGGCCGGTTTGTCATACCAAGTAGTATATTGGACATCACATGACTGCCGGATGTATGTTGTATACGCTTGCAGGTTCCTATTTCTAGCATTTTGATTTCGATAGAGGACTAAGATAAAATCATCGTATGACTAGACCTGCTATTGTGCCATCGCACTATTCTTCCGCGCTTGGGCCATTGATGCTAGTTGTCGGAATCGTCTATTATTTCCTTGTGCAGTATATTGTGGCGCTTGCTTGGCCTGTCCCGCTTAGCCTAAAACAGAACTTCATTAGCGATCTCGGCAACACTGTTTGTGCTATACAGCAAACCAAGTATATTTGCTCACCGCTCCATGGCCTTATGAATCTATCATTTATTATTATAGGATTGGCGCTGGGTATAGGGGCCTTATTAACTTGTGCGCAGTTTCCTCATTCAAGAGCCGCTATCCGAGCTCTTACCCTCATCGGCATTGCTGGTATCGGCACTATATTTATTGGTTTATTGCCAGAAAATATTGCGCATATACCGCATACTCTGGTTGCTATCATCAGCCTTGTGACATTAAATCTGGGGGTAGCTGGCTTTTATTGGTCGTCAACTCTCTCACGACCCTGGCGGCTGTACGCTCTTGTTTCGGGTGGTTGTGGCCTTGCTGCGCTCTTAATGCTTATTCTGGGCGTTAGAACTGTTTTAGGGCTCGGCGGTATCGAACGTATCGCCGATTATGTACCAGACTTGTGGATATTGGGTTTTGGTTTACACAGGCTATCCCGCCTTAACGTCCAATCTTCATAATCCTCTACTGTTTGTTACCCATGTTTCTACACTGTGCCATCGACAATCGGCGCAATTGATTCGTCGAATACTCCAGAAATGAACTGGCAGTAGGCATTGATATTCTCTTTAAAATATTGCGGGTGGGCTTTTTGGATTTGCGCTATAACATAGTAACCGATTGCTACCATTGCCACGTAGTTAGCGTCTTTAGGTAGCGGGACATTCAGGCGGTCGCTGGGGTTGCCCCATGTTGTATTTGGTTCGCCGAAGCTAATAAAGAGCTCGTTGCTTGGCGCTACTGTTGTTGCATGGCGCACATATTCGCTCGTTTCTATATCGCGGGCGATGTTGCGACCGAAAAGTTCAATAAACTTTACATGGAGCATGCGAATTACATCAGCAAATTTGGGCGGTACGATTAGGTAATATTTATCGAACTGGGAAAGATCGGGCAGCTCAAGCGTATCGATTTGCTCTTCGATAAATCGCTTAATTGCTGTAGGATCTTCACGGGTTAATCCCATCATCATCGACATGTAGGTGCTGGTGTTGTAGGTGTATGGTTCGCGGTTTTTAGGATAGACAAGTACTGCAATCTCACTATCAGACAATTCTTGCTGGGCTAGTGAGTTTGGCGTATTTGTAATGAGTGTGACATGCTTGCCTGCGTCATGCGCTTTACGCGCTAGAATTGGCGCGTGCTTACCACCGGACGCGGACACAACAATTACTTCGTCAATATCATTAATATGGTTTAGTTTATCGTCAACCGAACTCTCACTTGCAAAGACTGCATCGGTTTCGGTAAACAATATACGGCCTGTCGCTTCGGCGTTGCCCGAGCCTACGACAAGGGGTCGTTTAAATGTTGTAACATCAAGCGTCGGTACAGTTTCGGTCGCTAGCATTTCTAGTGCGCCGAGCACGACAGTGTCGAGGCTTGGCAATGAATTCATATCAAAATTCTTGAGGTTTTCCCTATTTGGCTGTTCCATCAGACTCTCCTTCCCTCATATCATAGCATAAAGCACTAGCGCATCAGGGGTGAGTATGCAATACTAAATGGAGCATGCGGTTAGTGATGGAAACGACAAATTTAGGGGAGAAGTTAGCTGATACATTAACCTCAGCTTTACAGATGAATGACAGAGTCATTTGGTTAGTGCCCGGGGGAAGTAATATCGATATTAGCGTAGAGGCGATGCAATTGCTTGATGATGAGCTGACACGTAAGTTAGTGATTATGCAGACCGATGAACGCTTTGTCGCACTTGATAGCAAGGATTGTAATTGGCTTCAATTACGTGACGCCGGGTTTACTATTAAGCACGCTGAGGCCTTTCCGATACTAATAGATGGTGAGAGCCGTGACGCAACAGCCGAACGCTACAGCGAAACGGTGCTACGGGAATTCATTGCAGCCGATTATATTATTGGCCAGTTTGGCGTTGGGCCAGATTCCCACATTGCAGGTATTAAACCTCATTCACCAGCCAGTACTAGCGACGCGTTGGTGTGCGGATATCAGGGCGAGGATTTTGAACGCGTAACACTCACTTTTGCGGCACTTCAGCAGGTTGACGAGGCGCTGGCTTTCGTCTTTGGTGAAGCCAAGCGACCCGTATTAGAGAAACTTATCGGCGATATTCCACCGCTTGCTGAGTTCCCAGCAGGAGTACTTAGCACAACGCCAATCAGTACTATTTATAATGATCAAATTGAAGATAACTAAGGGGGATATATGAAACTTGTTCTTGTCGGGCTTGGCAAAATGGGTGGTCAGATCGCTAAGCGGCTGATTGAATCGGGTCATGAAGTTGTGGCTGTTGACCCAAATCCTGCTGCCGTGACTGCTGCGGCAGAATTTGGCGCTATCACGAGCACAAGTCGTATTGATGCCGTGAGCAAATTTAACGGCGAACGTATTGCAGTATGGCTGATGATTCCGGCGGCGTATGTGAATGATGAAATTGCCCAGTGGTGCAACGTGCTCCCAGAAGAGGCAATTCTTATTGATGGCGGCAATACAGATTTCCGTGAGACCAAGAAGCATGCGCTGCTTGCGGGTGAAAGAAATATTCGTTTTCTCGATATTGGCGTAAGTGGCGGTATTATGGGACTTGCCAATGGATTCTCGATGATGGTTGGCGGTGACAAGTCGGCCTACGAAATGATCACACCGATACTTGATGCACTTTCAGCGCCACGGGGCGGCCACGATTACTTTGGCGAAGTTGGGTCAGGTCACTACGTGAAGATGGTACACAACGCCATCGAATATGGGATGATGGAGGCACTCGCTGAAGGTTACCAGATGCTCCGGGAAGGTCCATACAAAGACCTTGATCTCGCAAAGGCTGGTGAAGTGTGGCAAAAAGCAAGTGTGATTGAAAGCACGCTCAATGAGCTTGCGACTGAAATTATGCATGAAGATAAAACACTCGCAAACGCGAGCGGTTACGTGGCGGAATCTGGCGAGGCGCGTTGGACGCTCGAAGAGGCTGAACGGGCGCATATTACATTGCCGGCAATTCAAGCTGCGTTTGATGTGCGGCTTGCTTCTGAAAAAGGTGATGTAAGCTATACGACCAAACTTCTTGCTGAGTTACGGAACAAATTTGGCGGTCACCCGCTCAACACGAATGGATAATATGGACTACACTGACTTTCACCTTGAACTTATACCTGCGACAATCGTTATTTTTGGTGTTACCGGGGATCTTTCAACACGCAAACTCTTACCGTCGCTGTACGAGCTTGAAAAAAACGGGTTGTTGCACCCTAAGACGCGTATTATTGGAATTACGCGCCGTAAATTTACATTGGCACAACTTCTGAAATCATCTAAAGATGGGATTCGTGATAAAGATGGCCGCGTTATAGGCAGCACGCTTAAATCACTGGGTAAGAAAATTGAGATGTATGAGATGAATGCTGCATCGGGTGAAGGTTATCCGGCACTTAAGAAATATCTGGATGAGATTGAGGCGCAAGTTGGCCTATGCATGAACCGGCTTTATTATCTCGCGATTCCGCCACAGGTGTCGGCGCCGATTATTACCCATCTTGGCGAAAATGGACTCAACCACGGTTGCACAAGACATAACACCCTCTCGCACCTATTGCTCGAGAAGCCATTTGGATTCGACACTGCTACTGCCGAGGAACTTATTGCTGTGACTCGTAAGTATTTTGGTGAAAAGCAACTTTTCCGTATCGACCATTATCTCGCAAAGGAAACTGTTCAGAACCTTGTAACTTTTCGCTTTAGGAACCCAATCTTTGAAGATATTTGGGATAGTAAGCACATTAAATCAATCAGTGTTATCGCTGATGAAAAGATTGATATTGAGGGCCGAGCGAACTTTTACGAACAAGTTGGGGCTATGCGTGACTTAATCCAAAGTCACCTGCTGAATGTTGTGTCGGTTGTGATGATGAACCGCCCGAAAGACATTACTAGTAGTGATGATATTCATGCCGAGCGCCAGCGCGTACTTGATGCTATTGAGCCAGTACCTGCTGACCGCATACTTGAGCGTGCAATTCGTGGCCAGTATATTGGCTACCGTGAGGAAGTGAATAATCTCGCATCGAATATTGAAACGTTTGCGGCGCTTGAATTCCGCTCACGCCAGCCCCATTGGCAAAACGTGCCAATTTACGTACGCACTGGTAAAGCCCTCGCCAAAAAGCAAACGTGTATTGCGATAGAGTTTAAGCCTCAGGCTGATGACCATATCCACACTAATCAGCTCATATTTTACATTCAGCCAAACGAAAGTATTACGGTGCAGCTTTGGGTAAAGAAGCCCGGTTTTGAGAATGAACTTCAAATGGCACCGATGCAGTTTAATTACCAGCAGGTATTTGATACGCATGGGCACCCGGACGCCTACGAGCGTGTACTTGTTGATGCAATCCGTGGTGACAATACATTATTTGCAACAAGTGACGAAGTGATGGCGTCGTGGCGGATCATTCAGCCAGTACTTGATTACTGGGCAACCACTGGCGATGATCTTGTTCGCTATCCAAAAGGCTCTGAGGGGCCGGATATGAGTAGCCTCTTTTCGAAATAGATGGCAATAAAGCAAAACGCCGGCGAAGTGCTGGCGTTTTTTGATGGCTGGTAAACGAAGTTTAGAGGCCGAATCGGGCAAATTGCCCTGCATCTGCGGTATCGCGCAACTGGCTTGCAAGCGTGCGGAGTTCGTTCTGCTGCTTTACGCCTGCGTTCAATGTACCCTGCGGATCACAGACGCGGCGCACTGCCTCGTACATAGCAACGACTTTTTCATCAAGCTCATTATATACCGCATGAGTTTTCAAACGACCTTCGCCACCTTCGGAGATCATTGTGCCTTGATGCGCGTAAACCATCTTACTAATTGCATCGAGTAGTTTAAATACACGCTGTTTGTCAGCTATTTTATTGAGTGATAGTGTCGGGTATACGGAATATGTGTTTAATATTACGTGGCCGGCGAGCGGTAACGCAATGTGCTCTTGAACGGCGTACACTTTGAGCGTTGCCGCAAAATTTTCAAACTGCTCGGTTGGGATGTGAAATCCACCAAAGATGTCCGGTGCTGTATCGCCAGCGTGATCGGGAAACTGTACATAGTGTATGACATCAAGTGCGGCTAGCAGTTCATCGGCTGCGTCGCCATCGGCCGTTACTAGTTTTGCGCCATTTGTTTTTTCAAGGCCCTTTGTGAGACGCTTCAGTGCTTTTGCGCGGTGATGATCATTGAAGTCGTCAAATCCAATTACCACTACAGCTTGCGGCTGAAACTCAGTAGAGGCTTCATTGTAGAACTGATATATACGCCCTGCTGCTTTGGCTGTTTCAAAAAGTTCTGCGTCGAAGTACTCAAGTAGTGCTGGACTCATCTTGGCAAGCTCATCAAGCGTATCGCGAGCTACCCCTGCGTCGGCAAAAGTTATTACCCCAACACCAAGGCGTGGGCTCCTAAACTCGGCACGTACAATCATCTCGCTGATGATACCGAGGGTGCCTTGAGAACCAACAAAAAGCGGCGTAAGGTCAAAACTGCCGTCCTTACGCTTTACGTCGGCAATTGTACTGTAGCCGGCCATATCGTCCGCGCTGAATGAATCTACCACTTCTGCGTATTCATCAATAATCCCATCGATACCGCGGTAAATGTCACCCTCAAGACCTTGAATGCCCTTTTTGCGATTGAGCTCGCGCTTATTGATACGCTTTGTTTGCAGCACGTCGCCATTGGCAAGTACTACCTCGAGCTGCTCGACGGCGCGGGCAATGTTGCCGTACTTACCGGCAAATGGGCCAGCCGCGGCGTTTGCAATAGCTCCACCAACTGTGCTGTATGATTTAGCACCTTGGAGTGCTGGGATACTGGCACCGCTCAGCGCGAGTGCAGCTTGTGTGGCCGCAACAGAGGCGCCTGGCTGCAAACGGATGAGCTTCTGCTTAGCGTCGTATTCGTATATACGATCCATATGTGCTGTTGTAACGAGCAGGATACCTTTACCAATCGCAGCGCCCGTACTGTCGGTGCCAGCACCGCGAGGGGTAATCGATATCGTGTGACCCTTTTCGGCCAATTGCCATGCAAAGCGCGCAACCTTACGGATATCGTTTGTTGTTCGGGGGTAAATTACCATTTCAGGCTTAAGCGAAAGCACGCCACCGTCGCTCGCATGCGCAAGGCGCACGTCTTCGCGAGTGACAACTTCACCACTTATATGACCGCGGAGATACGCAGCTACCTTACTCATAGATTTCCCCCTCTACATGCATTACCATCAGTATAGCATAAGGGATATGTAAAATCCCATAAAATCCATCGCTAAACATGGCATTTTTGTGTTAGAATAATAAGGCACTACGCGGATGTGGTGGAATTGGTAGACACGTTAGCCTTAGGAGCTAATGCCGCAAGGCGTGAAGGTTCAAGTCCTTTCATCCGTACCAGATGACATTTCAAGAGCTTTACCGAGCTGACAAGAAGTTCCCTCCAGAAATGGAGGGATTTCTATTAAGGAAGTAGGTACGAGTATGGGTCTGGAAACTCTTGATCTCCATTTCTACTAAAGCTTTGCTTATTTAAGCGTAGACATTGCTATAGGGGCCCCTACCACTCCCTTTAGCGGGGTGCTACAATGCGAGTATAACGATAAGTAATAAGGGGTATGACGTGTCTACTGTTATCCAGACGAAGGATCTTACTAAGAAATATGGGGCTGCAACAGCACTCGATAGTCTCAATATTGATGTTAGTGAAGGCGAAGTTTTGGGCTACCTCGGCCCGAATGGAGCTGGGAAAACGACTACGATTCGCCTGTTACTCGGTTTGATTCAGCCAAGTGACGGCGAGGCAACAATCTTTGGACTGAATGCTGCTTCGCATGCTGCTGAGATTCATAAAGACATTGCGTACGTACCCGGTGAGACTAGCTACTGGCCGTCACTTACTGGTGCTGAGACATTCAAGTTACTCGCCAACATTCATGGTAGTTGCGATACTGCATATCAAAAAGAGCTTATTGCACGATTTGATTTTGACCCAAACAAAAAGGTTCGCAGTTATTCCAAGGGAAATCGCCAAAAAATTGCTCTCATTGCTGCACTTTCAACGCGCGCTAAATTATTGATTTTCGACGAGCCGACCTCGGGACTTGACCCGGTGATGGCAAAAGTATTCAGGGATGAGGTGCTCGTCGCAAAAGAGAATAAACAAACCGTATTTTTGTCATCGCATATACTTGAAGAAGTTGAGGAACTCTGTGACCGCATAGCAGTACTTAAGGAGGGCGTGCTTGTTGAACTTGGGACACTCGATGAGCTACGTCACCTTTCGGCAATTACTGTTGAGGCAACGTTTTCTGGGACACCTCCGGATATTGCGCAGATCGAGGGTATCAGTCATGTGGAGATCCATGACTCATTCCTACGGTGCAATGTGAATGGTTCAATCGATCAGTTGCTTGCAAACGTAGCAAAGGCAAAGCCGCTCAGCTTTTTGAGTCGCAAGCCATCACTCGAAGAACTATTCCTGTCAATTTATGATGGCAAAACACCCGGAGAGACCGATGCGTAGCGCGATTCGAGCTTTGCAAGCGTTTGGATTTAAGCAGACTATTCGTGGTGCAATAATTATCGGATTACTCACGGGGTTTATAATGGGCGCACAGGGTCTCGCGTATTCTAAAGCATTCCCTACTCAAGCTTCACGCGACGGACTGGTTGCTTCACTGAAGACTGTACCCGGTGCTAATTTTTTCTCTGGTGAGGTCGCCGATGCCGCGCAGCCTAATAGCTATGCGATCTATAAGTCGATTGCTATGACCATGCTTATCATTGGCGTGTGGGGATTGCTTGTCGCTACGCGCTTGCTTCGAGGCTTCGAGGAAAACGGTCAAACTGAGGTGCTCGAAGTTGGTGTCGTAAGCTCGCGCCACGTAAGCCTGCATCTACTGACTGGTTTTGCCTATTCATTCATGGTATCAGTGTTGGTCGCAGTCGGATTGATTGCTGTGCTCGGCTCGGGGCCGGATGTTAATTTGCCACTTAGCAGCGCGATACTTATGACGGCAGCCGTGTATTTGCCAGGTATATTCTTTGCGACGCTCGGGGCATTTGTTAGCCAGCTTGCGCTAACTCGAGGCCGAGCGATTACCTATGGGCTTGTGCCACTTGCCGCGCTTTATGTAATACGGGGCACTGCAAATAGTGTATCTAATGCGGATTGGATGAAGAGATTTACTCCGTTTGGGTGGAGTGACCTTCTGAATCCAGTACTTAGTCCAAAGCCTGTATGGATGATTCCAACGATACTTCTCTCGGCGTTTTTTGCCATTCTGGCTATATACACTGTTGGCAAACGAGATCTATCAAGTGCGCTTATTCGGCAATCGGCTACTGCTCGTTCGCATTTCTTTATGCTTGGTTCACCATTTGCCTTTGCTTTACGACGATCGAGCTGGACTATCCTATGGTGGGGACTAAGCATACTATTCTTTGCTGCGTTCTTTGCGGCTGTTGCTAACCTTGGCTCAAATCTTGCCGAGGATTCACCAGCGTTTAAACGGATGTTTTCTGCAAACGCAGCGAATGACTTCAAGCTTGCGTTTCTTGGTGCTGGTACCATGTTTACGACAATTATCTTGCTCATTATGACGACGACGATGTTCTCGAGCATGCGTGGCGAAGAAGCTAAGATGTACCTCGACAACTTGCTAGTGCAGCCTATGCGCCGCACACAATGGATGCTCGGCCGTCTTGCGATCATTGTCGGTAGCTTCGTAGGGCTGTCATTATTTGTCGGTGTCACCACATGGGCTATTGCGAATGCCGAAGGTATTACTGTATCGCTTGCAACATGTCTACAGGGGCAGATTAGCCTTATAGGCATTATGCTACTTATACTCGGTATCGGTGTCTTCGTATATGGCTTTGTGCCACGAATTGCCACAGCTGCTATGAGCGTTGTGATTGGTTGGGCATTTATCTTTGATATCCTCAGTATGCTATTTCATTTAAGTGATTGGTTAAAGAAAACGTCGATTCTTACATTCATTCCCGCAAATCCCTCAAAAAGTCCAGACTGGATAGCATTTGTATGGCTTGTCGCTATTGGCGTAGTGCTTATTGGCATTGGCGTTATGCGCTTTATGAAGCGAGATATCATCACAGAATAGTAGTGGTGACTACTAAAAGGCAGTTTAGGCGCGATTTCTTCGGAGGTCGCGCCAATTTTTTAGGGGCGAGACGTCTGATGGTAGCATGGGATGCAGGCTCCTGCGTTGGCGCAATAATAAAAAATCACTCTTTTTACAGAGTGACTGGTGTTACGCAATTCGGCGGAAGGAGGTGAGCTGCGCATTTCCATAACTACGATTGTCCACCACAACAATTCTAGCATTTGCGAGATTTGGCCCCTCACCTCTTCCTGGTGTTGATAATACCATAAGCCCGTTAGGTTTGAGAAGACTAAATAATTTTTCAACTGTGGATAACTGCGGATCATGATATGGCGGGTCGGCGAAGATTATGTCGTAGCTTTCGGTAGTCATGGTTTCGAGCCAGTTATTTACTGATGTACGTACGAGCGTTGCACTGTCTTTGCAGTCTAGTAATATCATATTTTTGGTAATGATTTTTTGCGCAATTTTGTCACGTTCGATGAATGTCACATGTGCGGCACCGCGACTTAGTGCCTCGAATCCAACCGCGCCAGTACCCGCGAATGCATCAAGTACATGCGCGCCATTGATTTCACTACTCACACGATTAAATATAGCGTTGCGAATGCGCTCACCCATTGGCTTAGTGCGCGAATTGTCAAAGCCTGGGGCGTCGATCTTGCGCCCGCCAAACTTACCGGCAATTATGCGTACAAACGTCATAGTCCGGCCTCGCGATAAGCAGTATACCAAGCAAAGCTAATTACTGCGCAAATCTTTGGTATAAGTAGCTGGCGGGTTTCGCGTGCTAGATTGGTGCTCCAACCTTGCTTCCAGAATCGCTCGTACATAGCAAGGCCATGAATTTCATGCATTGTATCGAGAAATACTTGCTCGAGGCCCTTTTTGCTTGCTTGGTCGAGCCACTCGGCTGTTGGTGCGCTTTGTGTGAAACGAGTAGTTTTGATAGAGGTTGCTACGCCAAGCTCGAAGAGCCCGTGGGTCATAAATACCCCTTTGACGCCCCAGTACTCCCAGTTCCGACTGAGCGTATCACGAGTGCCCTCGCCCTTGATAATATTTTTGTCACGCACTGTGAGACGCTCTTCTTTTGGCTTACCCCAGAGTTCCTCAATTTTGTCACTGAGTGGATAATGGTGAGCTGGAGTTAGGCCATCAGTGATTGCATGTGCCATCCAGGCAGCTTCAAATGCTGCTCGCTCAGGGTTATTTTGCTTAAGCGCTGTAGTTAAATTGTGTTGGTGATCGAGGATCATCTCTAAGAGTTTGCGGTCATTCACATTGTCTGGGTCTATATAATGCCATGGTTCGTCTGTGCTCGGACTCTTGCGCTTGATGCCATCTGGCCCATTATTGCCCTCAAAGTGAAGAATCTCGCGAATGCCGGGGAAACCCTTGTGAACGCCAGGAAATGTATTGAAATTGCGCCTCGCAATTCGGTCAATCTTCTGATGAACGCCAATGAATCCGCCGGACTTGCCATGAAAAGTCGTTCCTGCGTACATTAGTATTTATAGTAGCAAATTGCCGAGGTAAATGCTAATTGAGTGTCGTGAGGCGCTGGTAGTGCTTTACTTGGGCGTTCAGCTCTTTATAGGCCGTAATATCTTCACCACTTTCAATAAACCATTTGGCCGCCTTTTGCGCTCGAGCGATAAGCTCAGTGTCTGCGAGAGTGGCAATTTGTAGATTAAGCGCGCCAGACTGACGTTTACCGTAGATTTCGCCGGGGCCACGGAGTGTCATGTCAACTTCGGCGAGATAGAATCCATCATTAGATTTCTCCAGCTCACGTAGTCGCTCACTTGGCTTATTTGTCGTGCCCATCATAAGGTAACAATAACTCTGTAGCTCGCTACGCCCTACACGTCCACGTAATTGATGGAGCTGGGCGAGGCCAAATTGTTCGGCATCCTCAATCATAATCACTGTGGCATTCGGCACGTCGACACCAACCTCAACAACTGTGGTACTCACGAGGATGTCGTATTTCTTATCTTTAAAGTCCTGCATGACCTGCTCTTTTTCGGCAGGCTTCATTTTGCCATGCAGCAGGCCAATGGAGCGATGGCCAAAAACACTATTCTTAAGGCGTTTATATTCCGCTTCAACACTTTTACGGTCATTTTCGGATGAGTCGGCGATTAAACTGCAAATAACGTACGCTTGATGCCCGTCTGCTATCTGCTTGTCGATCGCTTCGTACGCTTTTGACCGCGATACAGGGGATATGATTTGTGTCTTAATCGGTAACCGGCCTTTCGGGCGTTGGTTTAGTACGCTGACATCAAGTTCGCCGTATACCGTCAGCGCAAGACTACGAGGGATTGGCGTCGCCGTCATCGCAAGCATATGAGGCAGGACTCCTGATTTATTGAGTAGTTTTTGGCGCTGATCGACCCCAAATCGGTGTTGCTCATCGATAACTACAAAACCGAGATTATGAAAGATTACTTTGTCTTGAATGATTGCATGCGTGCCAACAACTACGTCTACCTCGCCTCTTTCAATGCGAGCGTAGAGTTCTTTGCGGGCCACGCCTTTTACATGCCCCGTGAGCAAGCCGACCGTTACGCCAAAGGGTGACAGTAAATCATCGAGTGTTTTTGCATGTTGAATTGCCAAAATTTCAGTTGGAGCAAGTAGCGCTGTTTGATATCCATGGCTTGCCACTTGGCGAGCTGCCATACCCGCAACTACTGTTTTGCCACTGCCCACATCACCCTGTAGGAGGCGGTTCATTGGTGTGCTGCTTTCGAAATCTTGCAAGATATCCCAAGCAGCCCTACGCTGGGCGTCAGTTAAGCTAAATGGTAGTTGCTGCACGAATTGCTTGATTGTTTCAGGCTCAAAGTCAAGAGCAAAACCTTGAAGTTTTTGATTTTCCACTTTATTGAGCTGACTCGCAAGGAGCAATTGAAATAACTCTTCAAAAGCTAGCCGTTCACGGGCTGCCACGACTTCGCCGAGTTCTTTCGGGAAGTGCATCGTACTGATGGCTGCTGCGCGTGACATAAAATGCTCGCGAGCGATAATGCTTGCCGGGAGCGTTTCGGGAAGGACGCTCATAAGTGGTCGGAGTTGCTCGAGCACCTTACGTACCGTCTGGGATTTTAATCCGTGAACTGCATGATACACTGGCAACAGCCGTTCCGCTTGTACGGGCATCTCTTTTGCGATTTCAGCACTGGGTGCTGTTAGCTGGTATTTGCCATAGTTATATTCAAATACGCCACTAAAATAGAATTCATCATTAGTGCCGCTCAACTGCTGGACGCGATATGGCTGATTGAACCAAATAGCGTTCAGTTTACCTGTATCGTCTGCTAATACTGCCGTTGTAAGCCTTAGGCCGCGTCGCACTGGCCGCGTACTAATCTTTTCACAGCGGGCACGAATTGTTACCGCGCCTGGTTTGAGGTCGGAAATATTGGTGACATTCGTGAAATCCTCGTGCTTGCGGGGTAAGAATGTTAAGAGGTCACTAACTGTAGTAAGGCCAGCTGCGCGAAACTGGTCAGCTGTTTTTGGACCTACGCCTTTAACCTGGTCAAGTGACGTTACAAGATTCATCTACTATCAGTGTAGCATTGGCTATTCAGTAACTGCTAAGATGCCTCGTACGACAAATGGCGTGTCCTGGTAACTGTGTACTTCGACAGTATCAATACCCATAAGCTTCACTGGATAATCGTTGCCACCCTCTTGGAGCATGTCACCAATAAAGAGGATTTCTTCTTTTGACATATCCAGTTTTTCGATAAGTTTATTCATACCATATGCCTTATCTACTCCAGGCAGTGTTACGTCGATACTTGTAATTCCACCGACCCGAACTTCGACATCATCAAGGCCGGGTGCAATAAGGTCGCGTAGGGCGTTGCGTTTCTTCATGTCGGGATCCCACTTGTACTTTCGTTTGATACCCTCGTCACCGAGCATCTCGCCAATTTCTTGGCCAAGCGCTGAATATGTCATTTGCGACCCACGGTCTTCGATGATTTCTCCGTACGGCTTCTCTTCCCAGATACCAAGTTTTTTTGCACCTTCTTCGAATGCATGGCGTATGCGCTTTTTTTGGTCATCGGTAAGATCATTATGATATATAAGTTTCCATTCCTTTTGAATCACATCATAGCGATAATATCGCGTACCACATGTCGGCATAATATGGAGTCTGCCCAACTGGTCGTCAGAGACACTCAAGCGATTGATCACCTGTTTCACAAATTGTTCAAACTTGCCACCTGAAATAATACAAACTTCATATTTTTCGAGCAGCCTGCCAAGAGTATACGACATCTCATCGGGGATTTGAGATTTTGATTCTGCTAATGTATTGTCAAGATCAAACGCAATAAGTTTCTTCATTAGTTTCTCCAAATTTACTTAAGTCAGATTTTTAGTGTAGCATTATTCGGGTGAGTTATCGGACGAGTACAAAGCTATTTTTACCCTTTTTGACTAAGCTAGTATCTGTAACATTGTAAGACTCGTCTACTTTTTGACCGTTTACAGCAACGCCGCCGCCAGTCAATAAACGCTTTGCCTCGCCTTTAGATTGTACAACACCTGCCGTTATAAGCACCTCAACAATATTACCGCGTTGGGCTACTGGAAGTTCTGCGGCAAGCATATCAATCTCCTCACTCGTAAGGGTCGAGACCTGGACCCCATCTTCATTGAAAAGAACCTTTGTTGCATGTGCGACTTGGTCGGCGACCGATCGTCCATGCACGAGCTCTGTTACGCGATACGCAAGCTCACGCTGCAAGGCACGGGCGCTTCTGTTCTCGCGATGGCTGGCGATAAGTTCGTCAACTGTTGATTTACCGAGTAGTGTATAGATTTTTACGAGGTCTTCGGCCGTTTCATCGTCAACATTTAACCAAAACTGATAGAACTTGTAGGGACTGGTCTTAGTAGGATCAAGCCACACTGCGCCTGCTTCAGTTTTACCGAATTTTACTCCGGTCTGTTTATTGATAACTAATGGTGTAGTAAATACATGGGCTTCAGCACTCTCCAACCGACGAATTAATTGAGCACCCGCGATACTATTGCCCCATTGGTCGGCGCCAGCTACCTGTAGAGTTGCATTCTTTTCGCGGAAGAGATGAAGAAAATCAAACCCTTGAATTAATGCGTAGCTAAACTCTGCATAGCTAATGCCCTCGCCGCCTTCTCCAATACGAGCCTTAATGAACTCACGATCAAGCATTTGTGTCATCGACACGTGCTTGCCGATTTGACGCAGAAAATCAAGGTATCCAAAATCTTTAAACCAGTCGTAATTATCAACGATTTCAAAATTGGCGCCCGCAAAGATGGTTTTGTATTGCTTGATGAGTGCAGCTTTGTTTTTAGCCACTTCCTCAACCGTCTTTAAATCACGCTCTTGCTTCTTGCCATCTGGATCGCCAATCATTCCGGTAGCACCACCTACGAGCAATACTGCTTTATAGCCATGCTCAATAAAGTGACGAATCATCATAGCTGGGGCTAAGTGACCGATTGTCATACTATCGGCACTCGGATCAACACCCCAATAGAAAGTTCGAGTCTCTTTGTCTAAGTCGGTAATATTAGCGAAGGTCATTTGATTGACCATGCCACGCCACGTCAGCTCTTCTGATAGTGTCGCCATGAAACTCTCCTTTCTTTAAGTAAACTAGTGTTATGGTAGCATAAATGACCTAGCGCGAGCAAAAAAAGAATGGTACAATTAATGTAATATTGCTTATGGGAAAGTGGTAACGTGGTAAAAAGTAAGAGGCAAGCCCGCGGTGTACGCGTGTATTCAAATCTTGTTAGCAAACGTCGCACAAAGAAGGATGCGCAGGCTCGTCGCAAAGCTGAATATCTTGCGACACTGCCAAAGCACCCAGTAAAGCGGTTTTTCTATAGACTCCATCCGAAGCGAATGGCTAAATATTGGTTTTCTAGGCGCGGCGCCTTTACCCTTCTAAAGGGGGCTGGCGTCCTGACGGTCGTATTGGTACTCTTTGGGCTCTCGCTCTTTGCCTACTACCGCAAAGATCTTGACCAGATTAGTCCGAGTACCTTAGCACAGCGTGTGAAGTCGACGGTCACTAAATATTACGACCGGAATGGTAAACTTCTCTGGGAGGATAAAGGTTCGGGCAACTATACGCTTGTTGTTGATCCGAAGAATATCTCACCGTGTATGGGTCAGGCTACCGTCGCTATTGAAGACAAAGACTTCTATAAACACGGCGGAGTCAGTATTACTGGCACCCTTCGAGCCGCACTGAGTAATGCTGGCGGTAATGCCACGCAAGGGGGGTCAACACTTACCCAGCAACTAGTAAAACAAGTGTTCTTTAGTGACCAGGCGGCGCAACGAGGTTTAGCTGGCATTCCGCGTAAAATTAAGGAGATGATTCTCTCTGTAGAAGTCGAGCGTATGTACACTAAGAGCCAGATCTTGGGTATGTATCTTAACGAATCACCATACGGTGGGCGTAGGAACGGCGTTGAGTCAGCGGCGCAAACCTACTTTGGTACTTCATCTTCAAAACTTAGCCTATCGCAATGCGCACTTCTTGCCGCTATCCCAAATAATCCTAGTGTTTATAACCCATACAATGTCGCAGGCCACGATGCTCTTGTTGAGCGTGAACATAAGGTGCTCGACAATATGGCTGATCTTGGCTACATAACGAAAGAAGAGGCTACTACTGCTAAGCAGGTGCCGATTCTTGACACCCTTAAGCCGCTTACCGATCAGCTTGAGGGAATCAAAGCGCCACACTTTGTGTTGATGGTGCGTAACCAGCTTGAGCAGGAACTCGGTAAAACGGTTGTTGGCGAGGGCGGTTTAACGGTTAAAACTACGTTAGATGTCGACCTCCAGACTACACTCGAGCAAAATATGGCTGATATATTCAGCGGTAAAATGACGGATCGTGACTGTAGTTTTACAAACTGCGCTAACTACGCAGGATTTACTAACGGTGCAGCTGCTATTGAAGATACAAAATCTGGACAGCTTCTCGCGCTTGTTGGTAGCCGTGGTTTTGACTATTCAGGCTTTGGGCAGGATAACGCGGCAACTGGGTTTATTCAGCCTGGCTCATCGATTAAGCCACTTGTATACGCTCAACTCTTCCAAAACCAAGGTCAAGGTAAAGCGAACTATGGAAGTGGATCTGTTCTTTCGGACGATGCAACAACATTTGCGGGTGGTTATAAGCCACAAGATGCCGACGGCAAGTTCCAAGGGGGTATTAATCTTCGGCAGGCACTCGATCGATCACGAAACATTCCAGCCATTAAGGCGATGGCCGTGAATGAAGCGAACAATCCAGGAAGCACCTGGGCAACCATTCGAGCTATGGGTGACAAACAGTACTGTACGCAAGGCGCTGATGCCCAGGCCGGCTTTTCTAGCGCTATTGGTGGATGTGGGACGCGCCTTGTTGACCACGTCAACGCGATCGCGAGCCTTGGACGCCAAGGTGTCTATACTCCGCAGTCGATGATTCTTAAAGTTACTAATAGCACCGGCCAGACACTCAAAGAGTATAAAGCGTCATCGAAACAAGTTATCGACCCTCAATCTGCGTATGTCGTAACAGACATGCTGGGTGACTCTAAAGCGCGCGCTGACCTCGGTTGGCACCAAGACTACCTGCCATACCTTGATAAGCTTGGCGTTCACACAGCTGCAAAAACTGGTACATCAAATGCTCAGGTTGGTAGCAAGATTCTTCCTAAGGATATCTGGACCGTTGGGTACACACCAAACCTTACCATGGCGGTATGGCTCGGTAACCCAGATACCACTCCACTTAAGCAAGGTAACTCACTAATCCCTGCCATGTTCTTTGACCGCACTATGGCAACAGCAACAACAACATACGTAAACCAGGGCAAGGCAAAGTATAGCGACTGGTACACAGCACCGACTGGGATTCAAAACATTAAGGGTGAACTTTACCCATCGTATTACAACAAATCTGCCGGTGTTACTAATGCAACCATGAGCTTCGATAAGGTTTCAAAGAAGAAGGCAACGGACTGTACACCAGTTGGTGCAAAGACTGATGTTGGCGTCAGCAAAACGACCGATCCAATTACGAAGCAAGTGGTTATTACTGCGCCGGATGGGTATGATCCTAATTCTGACGATGATGTCCACTCATGTAGTGATGCACAGCCAACGGTTAGTGTTGCGCAGGGTGCTGGTGGCTCCCTGGTTGTCACCGTGCACTCTGGGAAGTTCACTGTTCAGGGTGTAACATTGACCGAGAATGGCAATACGATCGCAACACAGGGCGGTGCCGGCCCATGGACATTTACTGTAAGCCAACTCAGTGGCATTACAAATGGCACAGTGACGGCAACGGTGACCGACGAAGGGTATTACACTGCAACGAATACCGTCAACTATAGCTCATCGAGCTGAAGTGATAGCGGTGGCGGCAAACATCACCACTAAGCAAAATACCACTCCTACTATGGAGTGGTATTTATTGTTGTGTATCTCTAGACGCTATTCATCTTTTTGGCTATCAACAAGCTGCAAGAGTGAATCTTCGTGATTTACGCGTTTACGGCTCGCATGATACACAGCGCGTGGCTTTTGCTGATTGGCAGTTTTCAGCGTCTGCACCGGCTGATTCTGTGATTGCTGCGGTTTTTGAGCCTGCTGCAGCTTTTGTTGTTTTGGTTGTTGCGGGAGCTGCGGTTCCGCTCGTTTTGGCGTAGTGGTTTCGTTACTATCGTTCCTACGGCTACGGCCCGATGATTTCGTTTTTGCCGCTACTATTGCTGGCGTTTCCGCTTTCTTAGGCGCTTGGCGTTCGACGCGGCGCGCAAACATCATCTTGCCTGCTGCAGTCTGAAGGCTACGTACTACCTCAACCTGTACGGTTTGCCCGATATATTTATTTGATTGCTCAACTACTACCATTGTACCGTCAGATAAATATCCGACGCCCTGGTGGCTGTCTTGCCCTTTTTGCGTAAGCTCAATCATCATCTGCTCACCTGGCAGGCGCTGCATGCGTAGGCTCTGGGCGAGTTCATTAATATTGAGCACCTTAATGCCTTCAACCACGGCAACTTTATTCAGATTGTAATCAAGCGTACAAATTACAGCTGCATGGCGTTTCGCGAGCGTTAGAAGGCGTTCGTCAACCCCCTCGGCGGCTTTACTGCCATCTTGAAGAATTTCTACCTCTACGCCGTCCATGCCTTGTAGGGTCGATACGACATCGAGCCCATGGCGGGCTCGCGCACGTTTGTCCGCATCGGCCTGGTCGGCAAGCAACTGTAATTCACCAATCACGCTGCGAGGCACAACGAGTGTGCCACCAATAAATCCTGTCGATGCAATGTTTGTGATACGACCATCCATCAGGACCGATGTATCCACTAAAATTGCACGATCTTTTGCTTTAATTGCTGATGATTTTGGAAGCTTGGCGAGTAGATACGATACTTCGCCAAGAATAATAAGCGTTACTGCTAGCAACACTATATCTCGTGTTTCCATATTATTCCTTACTGACTATGCAAGATAGTCGATGAGTGCGGCACGAATATCGCGCACGCCATTTATAAATGAGTTCTTTTTGCCAGGTTGTACTGGCGCGATTGCTTGGGTGAAACCTAATTTCTTGGCTTCGGCAACTCGCTTATCTGCTTGAGCGACTGAGCGAATCTCTCCACCCAGGCCCACTTCGCCGTAGACGACGAGCCCGTCGTCTAGCTTGCGCCCGGCGGCAGCACTCGCAATCGCCATGGCTACCGCTAAATCTGCCGCCGGATCGGCAAGTTTGAGACCTCCTACGACATTGATATAGATATCTTTATCAGATAAGTTCAGCTTGGTGCGTTTTTCTAGCACCGCAATGAGGAGGTTTAATCGATTTAAATCGAATCCGCTTGCCGTTCTCTTAGGATACCCGAAATTGCTTTGATTGACAAGTGCCTGAATTTCTACTAGAATAGGCCGATTTCCTTCAAGGGTAGCAAGTACGACTGATCCATCAGCGTTTTGACGCTCGGCAAGTAGCGCGGCTGATGGATTTGAAACAATCTTTAGTCCGCTTTCGTCCATCTCGAATATTGCCGCCTCACTTGTCGAACCATAGCGGTTTTTTACTGCGCGAACCACCTTAAATCCACCGTAGCGATCACCCTCAAATTGGAGCACTACATCGACGAGATGCTCGAGTACTTTTGGCCCAGCAATCGAGCCTTCCTTGGTGACATGGCCGACTAGTATTACCGCTGCACCTGATTCTTTGGCTGCGCGAATAATAACATTTGATGAGTTGGTGATTTGGCTTACCGTACCCGGAGCGCTCGTAATCTCATCAAGGCTGAGTGTTTGAATACTATCAATAATTACCACTTTATAGGCGCCACTGCGAATTGTTGCGGTAATATCATCAGCACTTGTGCTTGATACGAATTGCAGATCATCGCTCGCAACTGCACCGAGGCGGGTGGCACGTAATTTTACCTGGCTCGCGCTTTCCTCGCCACTCGCATAGAGTACTGGCTGCGTTTCAGCAATCTTCGCTGCTACCTGCAATAGTAGAGTTGACTTGCCGATACCCGGTTGGCCGGCAAGCAGCAAAACACCACCTGGTAGTATGCCACCGCCTAGTACGGTATCAAGGTCTTCAAACCCAGTCGACATACGCTGGATTGTTTCTTCGGCGCTAATTGAGCGCATGGACTGTGGTGACAGTACTTTGCCGCTGTGAGCTCCGCGCGCGACCGCAGAACTCCCCGCTGATTGTACGACTTGTTCTACGAGACTATTCCACTCACCGCAGTTCTCGCACTTACCCGTCCATTTTGGGTAGCTCGCACCACAGTGCTGGCAGATAAATTGCGACCGTGTTTTTGCCATATTTAGATGCTATTTGGCGCCTCAACACCATTAATACCCTGATTTAATTGCTTTGCTCGTACTGCCAGCTTGTTGTACTCTGCCACATCGGCGTTGTAGGCGTCAATCTGTTGATTCAATGTAATTTGCCGATCCTTCATCTGTTCAATGCGTACCGAAAGTGCCTGGCGGGCTGTTGTAAACGCATACTGGGACGAAAAGCCCCCGCTCGTTGCACGCTCATTAAAGCTTTCGATATCCGAATTGAGCTGTGTTAGGTCGATGTCATATTGGCTGCTCGCTTGCTTGATGCTCGCGGCTTCGTTTGTGATTTTCTCTTGGAGCGCTGTAGCTTGCTGGTTCACCTCATTGAATACCGCCGTGTATTTTGCATTCATTGCAACGATTGCAGCGCGATTTGTAAAATAGCGCGTGTAGTACTGCTCTAAATCGGTAGGCAAATCTTTAATCGTCGTGCCGATAATTGAGTGGAGCTCATTGAGTTCTTCGCCTGGTTCGGCCTGCGCATAATACTGCATTTCCTGCTTGATATCAGGATTGTCCTTAATCTTTGCATATTCGGCATTGAGCATTTTGTTGACACTTGCCTGTTCGAATATATTCAACCGTGCATAGGCAGCATGCAGCATTTCATGCGCAGCCGTAACCTCGAGTGCGCCGTCGAGTTCTTTACCTTCAATGTTGTATAAATAGATCTGGTCGCGGACATAACATCCCAATATCGCAGCTGTTCGCTCCGCACTTCCGCAGTCAGTATTGAATGCATCTCGTTCTTCAATAGTCGGTGTCGTCGCATAAAATATTTGCTGGCCGCGCGTAGTTAGAGCGATACGGGTGTCGACGCTTGTGATATTGCTCGATGGGTTAAAATTTGATGCGCGGACGGCATCCACGGCGATTGGACCATAGAAGTAGGCGCCCGCCGCTACCCCGGCCAACACCAATACGCTAAGGAGTCCGCGTAATATTCTACGCTTCGGACGCTGCAGTGGCAACTGACTCGGTTCGTTGTTCAATTCGTACTTCCCCCTTAGACCAACCTACCTCTAGTATAGCGCCTTTTTCATCACTACCGGCTAAAAGGCGCTCAGCGACCCTGTGCTCTACCTCATCCTCAATCACACGGCGCAGTGGGCGCGCACCAAATTTTGCACTATAGCCTTTATCTATTAACTGTCGCTTTGCAGCTGCGGATATCGTAATACCAAGGCCCTTACGAACAAGTCGCTGGCGCAGCTCTTCAATCAGAAGATCAAAAATCTTCCCAACCTCCTCACGCGTCAGTGCTCTAAATGTGACGATACCATCAAAACGGTTAATGAGCTCAGGACGCATAAATTTCTCAAGTGCCTCCGTAGCATAGCTCGCATTGCGGTCGTGGAGCGTATCGAGCTCTCTATTGCGCTGCTTCAATGAATGGAATCCCAGTTCGGACTCTTTCATCATCTTATCTGCCCCAAGGTTGCTGGTAAGAATAATAATAGTGTTGCGGAAACTTACTTCACGGCCTTTTGCATCTGTTAATTTGCCCTCTTCAAGGAGTTGGAGAAGCAATTGGAATACATCTGGATGAGCTTTTTCGATCTCGTCAAATAACACCACACTATATGGCTGGCGACGAATCTTATCAGTGAGTTTACCACCGTCTTCGTAGCCAACATAGCCTGCTGGTGCACCAACGAGTCGCGACGTATTGTGCTTCTCGGCAAACTCACTCATATCAATCTTAATGAGCGCATCTTCACTACCAAACACTTCTTTTGCAAGCACTTTTGCAAGCTCTGTCTTGCCGACGCCGGTTGGGCCCATAAACACGAAGCTTCCAATTGGACGCTTGCTACTCGCGATGCCACTACGGCTACGGCGAATTGCGCGTGCTACTTTCGCGATTGCTTCTTTTTGGCCGATCAGTTGTTTAGATAAGTGTTTTTCGAGATGACGGAGCATCTTCGCCTCGCTCGAGCGTACCTTTTCGACGGGAATATTGGTCATAACGGCAATCGCGTGGGCGACGTCATCATCCGTAAGCATGACCGTATTCTTGCCTTCTTGCGCCCGCTTTTCAGCTTCAATCTTTTCAGAAATTTGGCTGATACGCTGTTTGTAGAGGGCCGCACGCTCGTAATCTTCGTGACTGACCGCTTCTTCCATCTTTTCATTTAGGGCTTTCAGCTCTTTTGTCAACTCGCGTTGCCTGCTTGGCCTATGGCCTTGCTTTACGCGGACACGCGCCGCAGCTTCGTCGATTACATCAATGGCTTTGTCGGGCATAAATCGATCACTTACGTAGCGATCACTCATATACACCGAAGATTCAATCACCTCATCAGTTATAGCGACGCTGTGGTGCTTTTCGTAGTAGGCTTTGAGGCCCCGTAAAATTGCAATTGTTTCTTTAAGTGTCGGCTCTTTTACGACAACAGGCTGGAAGCGACGCTCGAGCGCGGCATCCTTTTCGATGTGTTTACGATATTCATCAAGCGTCGTCGCGCCAATTAAGTGCAGTTCGCCACGAGCAAGAGCCGGCTTTAGGATATTTGCAGCGTCCATGCTGCCCTCTGCAGAACCAGCGCCAACGAGCTGATGGAGCTCATCGATAAACGCGATAACATTACCTTGCTTTATGATCTCACTCACCACCTTTTTGAGGCGATCTTCAAATTCACCACGATATTTTGTGCCAGCGATCATGGCGGCAATATCAAGCATCACTACCCGCTTGTCGAGCAGGTGATCTGGGACGTCCTCGCGCACGATACGCTGCGCAAGCCCCTCAACAATCGCCGTCTTACCAACGCCTGGTTCACCAATGAGCACCGGGTTATTTTTCGTGCGACGACTGAGTACCGTGATAAGACGTTCGCATTCCTTGTCACGCCCAATCATTGGGTCAAGGCCGCCAGCTGCCGCTTTTGCCGTTAAATCAATGCCATATGTGCTTAACGCACCCCCTCGCACAGAGTGCGTTTTTGGCTCAGTCATGACATCGCTGTGCTCGCCACGATTACGATCAAAGACGCCTTCGAGCTCTTCAACGAGCTCTTCAACATTTACACCAATTTCGTTACGCAAAAGTGTTGTGGCACGAGCATTGCTTTGGCGAAGTACACTGTGGAGGATGTGCTCGGTACCTAAATAGTCTTGATTAAATTCTTTGGCGGTTTCCCAAGCCATGCGTAGCGTCAATAATGCTGTTTCGCTCAGCCCGACAGCACCGGTGCTCACGACAACTTTTGCCGGTTTGATATCAAGCGCGAGCTCGGCTTGCTGTAATGTAACGCCTGCATCGGCGAGTACCTTAGCACCCGTACTTGAGCCCTGCGCAAGGACACCGAGCAGTAGATGTTCGGTGCCAATGTATGCGCTACCATTACCTCGCGCAATAGCGTCAGCGTATTGAACACTCATTCGTGCATTATCAGTTAAGTGTGAAATAAAATCTGCAAAATCTTCTGGCATAGATGCCCTCCATTCAGGGTTCGTTAGCCCTTATATCCAGTATACTGCATATAATTAGCACTCGTCAACCCAGAGTGCTAACTTTATTTCGGGCAAACAAAATACCCCATTGACGGATCAAGTGGGGTATTTTGTAATACTTCTCGAAGACTATTTATCTTCTTCGTTCTGACCTTCAATGGCGCTAAAGAGATCATCTTCAATGTTTTTCTTTGGCTTCTTTTCAGTCTGCTTCGCTGTAGCGGTCTCGATGTCGAGCTCGTAGCCAGTAAGGCGGCTTGCGAGACGGACGTTCTGGCCACCTCGGCCGATTGCGATGCTCTGCTGGTCTTCAGTAACGAACACCTTGGCGCGCTTTTCATCTTTGTCGATTTCAACCTTCACCACTTCAGCTGGGCTGAGAGCGTTGCGGATGTACGTGTCGAGATTTTCGTCGAAGGTGATGATGTCGATCTTTTCCTGATCGCCGATTTCGTTCATGACTGCATTCACACGCGTTCCATGACCACCAACGAATGTACCGACTGGATCGACACCAGGTACAGTACTCGTTACTGCAAGCTTCGTACGACGGCCAGCTTCACGAGCGATACCCTTGATTTCAACAGCACCAGTTTCCATTTCAGGGACTTCCTGGCGGAAGAGGAACTCAATAAATGCTTCGTTACCACGGCTCAAGATAAGCTGCGGGCCACGATTATCACGCTCGATATCTTTGATGAATACCTTGATGCGTTGCCCTGGGCTGTAGAATTCGCCCTGGATTTGCTCGCTACCCGGGAGGATACCGGTAGCTTTACCGAGCTCAACGCGTACGACACGAGGCTCTACGCGCTGCACGATACCCGTCACGACAGTACCGATCTTGTCTTCAAATTCAGCAAGCACAACTTCACGCTCTGCTTCACGGAGGCGCTGCAATACAACTTGCTTAGCTGTCTGGGCGGCTACGCGGCCGAAGCTTGTTACTTCGAACTTATCTTCAATAATATCTTCAAGTTTCGCATCAGGTTTAATTTTCTGCGCGTCTTCAAGGCTAATTTCAGTGAGGTCGTTTACGACATCTTCAACTACTTCACGTTGTACGAATACTTTAGCTGTACCGTCAACCATGTTAAGTTCTGCGCGAACGTTCTGGTCGCGTTCACCATTATCGCGGCGCCATGCAGCAGCAATTGCCTGCTCGATGACATCCATGACGGTTTCTTCTGGGAGATTTTTTTCGTCCGCAATTGAGCGTACCGCAAGAGTCAACTGCTTGATGTTTAAGTCATCCATATAATTGTCCTTTCTGTTACCTTATACGAAAAATGCCGACCTGCCGGCCGGATTACTACTTTTTTATAGTATCAAACCACAATAAATTTGTCAATGGAGACATCCTTCCAGGAGTAAGTAGGTTTTTGGAATGTCCTATCTGTCGATCAATGCTCGGATTGTCGAGACTTTTACTTCTTCAGGTGTTCTTCCACCCTCAAGCAAACTGAGGGCCTCTGTAACATATTCATTTATCTTGACGAGGCTCGAACTTGTTACGTCGCCCAATATTAGCTTGGTGAGTGCGCCGCGCAGAGCATGGAGCGCCTCGAGGTTTCCTGCTTCTACGAGCGCATCGGCTACAGCAAGTAAATTTGCATCTATTGGTAAGCTGGCATGGTTATTATTATTCATTCCATAACTCCTTCGATAAATTAGCTGTATAAAGACTACCCATAGACAAGCATTGGGTGCGAGATGTATGCAGCCAATATTTCACTAGAGTGAATATTAACGTAACACGACAAAGCACGAATGACTTTAACATTCGTTCTCACTTGAATAGAGTATGCAGGATACTCAGAATCACAACAAGAAGAAGCTCATGCTATTTAACTTTTTGTTAACCAGCGGTGCTTAACTTGCTACAGGCTGAGCGGGACACGTCGCAAGCACTCGCTGCATTGCTTCCTTTTCTGCTGCAGTTACCCATAGTGTATATTTTGCTTTCACCGTAATCTGTCTCGCTACATATTGGCAGCGGAAGGGCTTGTTTGCCGGCAGCCACGTCGCTGCATCGCCATCTGATTTCTGTTGGTTTGCTGGGCCATCAACTGCTAACAGTTCGAGTGGATCATTCGCGAGCTGTTGCCGCTGGGTAGGCGTCAATTGTTGTGCGCCAGTTTGCCAAGCATCACCTAGCGCGACGACATGGTCAATTTGCACGTCGCTGCTCGTATCGACGCCGCGCGTAAATGTAATATCTTTGCCTGTATAAGGGTCATGGAGCAATCCGCTCATCACTTTACAGTCGTCAGTAGTGAGTGCATCTAGCAAATCTCTCTGCAATATTCGTTCACGGGTATCACAACCGCTACTTGATGCCCAGCCGTTGCCAAATTGTGTCCGCGCATATCCAGTTTTTGGCGCACGGCCCTTTACAGCGAGACTGTTAAGTACCGAGAGCGCACTTTTGCTATCTGCTGGTGTCGTACTTTTTACCTCAAGATTAGTTTTTGGCGCTGTCATCTGTAGCTGCTGCGCTGCCATCCAAAAAAGTGCTATTAATACTGTCACGAACATGATCACTATCCGCCGCCTTCGCATATCTTTAGTATATACTGGATGGTATGCAACCAGTTACTCGTCTTTATACTCAGTTTATTCCTCACCATTACGACATCCATTGGGATCTTACAAAAGCAAAAGAAGACCGCACGATATCTGGCGCTGTCGCCATTAGCGGTGAGCAAAAAAGTGCCAACAGTATCCGTTTACACTCACATGAGCTCGCCATACATAGTGTCACCGTGAATGGTATCCACATTAAGGATTTCAAGCTTGACCCAGATGCAGATGAGCTTATTATTCCACACCACGCCCCTGGTCAGGTTACCCTTGTTATTGAATTTAGTCTTGATCTTACGGATGCAATGCACGGGCTTTACCCTTGCTACTTCGTACATGACGGCGTTCGCCATGAGCTTTATGCAACACAATTTGAGAGTCACCACGCCCGTGAAGCTTTCCCTTGCATTGACGAACCTGAGGCAAAGGCGACTTTTTTGGTATCAGTCACTCATAGCCCTCAGCATGTAGCGCTCAGCAATATGCCGGTTGCTACAGCTGACGCACGCGACCATGCAATACTAACGACATTTGATATTACTCCTAAGATGAGTAGTTATCTTGTTGCATTTGTGGTTGGTAATATTCACAAGAAATCTGGAAAAACTAAACGAGGCATCGAAGTGAATATTTGGGCAAGTCCTGCGCAGCACGCCAACACGCTTGATTTTGCACTTGAAAGCGCCACCAAGGTTATCGACTTTTACGAAGAGTATTTTGGCGTCGACTACCCGCTTGCTAAGTGTGACCATGTGGCTCTACCGGATTTCAGTAGTGGTGCAATGGAAAACTGGGGACTTATTACTTACCGTGAAGTTTGCTTGCTTGCCGATTCTAAAACAACCGGGCCGAGCGGCAAACACCTCATTGCCAGCGTGATTGCACATGAACTTGCCCACCAGTGGTTTGGTAACCTGGTTACTATGGAGTGGTGGGACTACCTCTGGTTAAATGAGAGTTTCGCTGATTTTGTCGAGCATATTGCCGTTGATGCGCTTCACCCCGAGTGGGAAACTTGGCTTGATTTCATTTTGTCGCGAGGCATTGCATCGCTACGCCGTGATGCAATCGAAGGCGTGCAGCCTGTACAGGTTAGCGTCAAACATCCAGATGAGATTTCGACGCTCTTTGACGGGGCTATCGTATATGGCAAGGGCGCCCGACTTATGAAGATGCTCCGGGCGTTTGTTGGTGAAGCAGCATTCCGGGCTGGCCTTAAAGAGTATTTCACTATATATGCTTACAGCAACACAACGGGCGATGATCTGTGGGCGTGCCTTAGTAAAGCATCAGGTAAAGATGTGGGCGCTTTTATGAATACTTGGATTACCCAGCCAGGCTATCCTGTCGTGACTGTTAAGCCAGAGGGCCTGAGCCAGACTCAATTCTTTATTGGAGCACACGCGCCAAGCACAAAGACTTGGCCAATTCCTCTTGGAGCAACGCCTGTGGGCGACACGCCAGAAATTATGTATGACCAAGAACTTGCCGTTACTATTCAACCTACGCAACGATTTAATAGTAACGATAATGGCCACTTCGTCACCCAATACACCCCGGAGCATCTCAATACGCTGCTTTCTGACATTCATAGCGCATCAACCATTGATCGTCTGACGTTGCTTAATAACCAGACGCTCCTTGTGCGTGGACGCTACGAATCATCCGCATCACTTATTGATTTGTTGAGTTTTTATGAAGGCGAAACAAATGACGCTGTCTGGGATATCATGGCGATGACGCTCGGAGAGCTAAAAAAGTTTGTTGAAACCGACAGCGAGGCAGAGCAAAAGCTCCGCGGGCTTTCGGCGCGTATTGCGCGTAGCAACTTCGAACGACTCGGCTTCGAGCCAGTCCCGGGCGAGTCCGTCATCGATACGAAGCTGCGCGAAACCATCCTCGGGATGATGCTTTATGGTGAAGATGCGACGGTAATCGATGGTATGATGTCTCGTTTTGATATCGCAATGCTTGCTGAGCTTCCAGCGGAAATCCGCTCGCTTGTTATTGGAACTGTCGTGCGTTATACGGATGACAATATGGTCATCGATCAACTTATGGATACATACCGAAGTACGCCATCGGCCGAACTTAAAGAGGACATCATGGCGGCGATGACCTCAACGCGTGACCCTGAAGTAGCCGCGCGTCTACTTGCTGAATGCAAGAATGCCGAGATCGTTCGCCCGCAAGATGTTGCGCCATGGTTTGTATACCTTGTTCGTAATCGCTTTACCCGTGTCGTTGCTTGGAAGTGGCTCCAGGACAACTGGGATTGGGTGGTCGCAACCTATAGCGGCGACATGAGTTTTGATGAATTTCCACGTTATGCAGCGAGTGGACTAATGACCGATGAGCAGCTTGCTGAGTATAAGAGATTCTTTGAGCCAATGCTCGACCATCCATCTCTCACCCGCACTATTACTATGGGTATTTCTGAAATTGCCGCTCGCCTGGAGCTTCTTGCTAGTGACGGCGAAGCTGTCCGCGCAAGATTACACAATCTCAACGACTAGTTCGACCATTGGATTATCCCCGGTAGTGGCAATCGCGAGGAGCTGAAGATTCACATCTGCTAGTTTATGAGCCTGCGCATACATTCGGGCGGCAAATGTCATTTGTCGCCGCTTGCGTGGCGTGATAGCCTCCAGTCCATCGCCATGTAGAGCGTTTCTGCGATGTTTTACCTCGGTGAAATATAGCGTATCGTGTTTTTTCGATACGATATCAATTTCGCAGTATTTTGTTTTCCAGTTACGATCGATAATTGTATGCCCGAGACGAATAAGCTCTTTGGCGGCCATACTTTCGCTCGTGTCACCGATACTACGCGTCGTCGCTTGGTGGGTAGCGGTATGGATTGCAGTTATGCGGGTCGGCGGCGCGATGCGGTACTTTTGTAAGGGCGCGAAACTCAGCCGATGCTCGCCTATAACCCCAATCCGCTCAATTGCTTCGCGGTGCTTTGCCACGCCGTATCCAGCGTGGTTTTTAAATCCATACTCTGGGTATTTTTCTCCAAGCTTGGTCATGTATCTGTCGCGAGCAACCTTTGCAATGATAGAGGCTGCGCTTACGCTTGGTATGAGTGCGTCAGCTTTGGGTAGCGTCGTCACATAATCGCCCTTTGAGGTATCACGTAGAAAATTCACTGTACCGTCAATAATAATTTCGTGATAGGGCACGGTGATTTGTTCTACTGCTCGGCGAGTTGCGAGCCGCAGCGCTGTACTCATGCCTATTTCGTCGAGCTCAGCCGCGCTTACCCAACCAATAGCTGTAGCCTGCGCCTTTTCAAGAATTTCACCCTCAAGTTGTTCACGGCGTCGTTTTGTAAGCTTTTTACTGTCGTTAAGACCATCGATTTCACAGCCCAGTACCACCGCACCGACCACCAGCGGCCCCGCCCAAGGCCCGCGACCTGCTTCATCAATCCCTAAGATCATATTACTAGTGTACTCTACTCCTGTAGGGCTATACAAAACTCCTCTAGAAGCAGAGGAGTTTTGTGTGCAAGTAGGTAAGTGATTAGCTGTTAGCTTTGTGCGCGTCTTCGACCGCTTTTTGCTTTGCTTCGAGCTCGGCTTGCTCGGCAGCTTTTTCAGCAGCCTTGGCTTCAGCTTCAGCCTTAGCTTCTTCTTTAAGGCGAGCTTCCTCTTCTTCAGCGTGCTTATCGACAACTGCATTCACTGCTTCGCGGTCGAACTGTACAGCTGCAAGACGAGCGCTCTTGCCGCTGCGATTGCGAAGGAAGCTAAGGAAGTTACGGCGGACCTTAGCGCGGCGTACGATTTCTACTTTTTCAACAAGTGGGCTATGAAGCAAGAAGCTCTTTTCAACACCAACACCGCTTGCAATCTTGCGAACAGTGATACGGCTTGTGTGCTGGCCTTTGTTGTCAGTACGGATAACAACGCCCTCAAAAATCTGAATACGCTCTTTGTTGCCTTCTTTAATTTTCTGGTGAACGCGGACGGTGTCACCGCTGCGAACATCAACGACCTGTGCTTTTTTCTGCTCGTCGTTGACCTTTTGGATAAGTGCAAAACTCATTAAATTAATTCCTCTACATTAATGCCTGATTCAACTTGACTGGCCACGTAGTTGTACGGCTACGGCTCCACATCACGAATTATCGACGGTTACTACATACAATCAATAATGAACTATAGCATAGTTTTCATGATTTTGAAAGGGTTAGCTGTAAAACCACACAGGCGTATACTAGAGGTATGGATTACGACAAACTTGCACTTGATTTACATAAACAATTTAAAGGTAAAATCACGACGAAGCTGCGCGATGATAGCGAGCTTGACCGTACGAAGCTAAGCGCTTACTACACACCTGGTGTAGCAGCTGTCAGCCAGGCTATCGCAGACGACCATAGTCTTCTGCCGACGTACACCTGGACAAATAATCTTGTGGCCGTGGTGAGTGACGGCTCGGCTGTGCTTGGCCTTGGCAATATTGGCCCTGAAGGCAGTATGCCTGTGATGGAAGGTAAAGCACTTCTCTTTAAGCACTTCGCTGGACTTGACGCCGTACCAATTACTCTGGATGTGCATACGGCGGATGACATCGTCGCTACAGTAAAGGCGATTGCGCCCAGCTTTGGGGCAATCAACCTTGAAGATATCGCCGCACCGCTCTGTTTCGAGATTGAAGAGCGTCTCAAGGCGGAACTGAATATTCCTGTATTCCACGATGACCAACATGGCACTGCTATCGTCACGCTTGCTGGACTTATTAATTCAATGCGCATTACCGGTAAAAATCTTAGGGAGTGTAAAGTTGTGACCATTGGCGCTGGTGCAGCCGGTACTGCTATTATGAAGCTCCTTCACAAATATGGTGTCGGGTCAATTATTGCTGTTGACTCTCATGGGATTATCAACGACATGCGTGATGATTTGAATGACGAGAAAAAAGCACTGCTTCCTTATCTTGACACTTCATTGTCGGGATCGCTGAAAGACGCGGTTCAGGGCGCAGATATCTTTATCGGCGTATCAAAGCCAGGTCTACTCACTGAAGATATGGTACGTACGATGGCAAAAGAGCCTATTATTTTTGCACTTTCTAACCCAACTCCTGAAATTATGCCAGATTATGCAAAAGCGGCTGGTGCTGCAATCATCGCGACTGGCCGCAGTGATTTTCCAAACCAGATCAATAATGCTATTGCCTTTCCGGGCATCTTTCGTGGCGCTCTCGATAACAGTGTACAACAGATCACTGATGATCATAAAATCGCAGCCGCAGAGGCTATTGCCGCGCTTATCGACGCACCAACGGCTGATGAAATTATCCCGAGTGTGTTTGATGAGCGCCTGGTGCCTGCGATTGCTGATGTTATCAGGTAGCAAGCCGCTCATGCTACACTAGTGGTATGAAAGCGCGCACCCATGATCTCGCCGCATTTACGGCGCTTGGTATTGTTATTATGTCTCAGTCAGTGAAGACGATATCTCTCAGCACTGTACTTATTGCCCTGCTCGCAAATCAAATCGGCGGTATTGCACCTGATATTGATCAGCCGACAGCGCCTCTATGGCGCAATCTTCCCATAGGTGGGGTTATTGGACGTATTATCGATAAAATGCTTGGCGGCCACCGTTTTGTAACCCATTCGCTTCTTGGGCTTGGCTTATTTGGCGTTGGTCTATGGTGGATGCTCGCCCTTCTGCAGCCGATTGTGCCCCATGTTGATTGGCATCTTGTATGGTGGGCGTTTATGATCGGTATGATTTCGCATCTTGTTATGGACACGTTCACGAAAGAAGGCGTACCCTGGCTGTTGCCTCTACCGATCAAGTTTGGCCTTCCACCGATAAAGTCGTTACGTATTACTACTGGAAAAGCGGGCGAATTTGTCGTCTTCTGTTTGATTCTCTTATTTGATGTCTGGTACTGTGCGTCACATTATGGTGCCATTCTTACATTTATTCATGAGCGAATCGTATAGATTTACGGAGTTGCGTGTTGCCAAGTATTGACAAAATAGCATAAACGGTATATAATCATTTCAACCTATCAGCTTTACCCCTGCAAGGAGTACCTACGTTGTCTGTTCCCTTCGTCCTGGAGTCCAGCGCCGCCGTCATCGACACTCCTGTCGCACGACAGAACGTTGATGTAACCCTGAACCACGCGCCGGACCGGTTGCACACGTTCGACATCAGCATCTGCTTCGATTCTGGCAAAGTTGCCACGCGTACCATGCAAGTTTACACACTGCGCGCTGCACTTGCGAGCCCCGGCGAGCTGATCGATGAGGGTTGCATCACTGTTATGGCAGACCCCTCATACGACATCGTGACGATATACTTGCCGGCGTGGGATGGCGACTACGCGGTGCTGCGGCTCAATGCCCATGCTGTACGGTCCTTCGTGGACAATGTGGCTGCCGCGGTGTCCACGAAGTGGTCTCTCGCACAAGCCGCGAGTATGTCTGCGGAGCGGGCGATCGACGAGGTCGCGAGCGAAGGATTCGTTGAACTCTGCGAGTGGCTCGCTCGCCAATAAGGCGAGACAGCTAGGCTGAAAGGTTTCGGTCACTCCCTGTAGTATGGGGAGTGACCGAGAACCCATGAAGGTTACCCATAGACGCATGCGGCGTCTTTTTATTTTGGTCATAGCCATCGTTGGCAATATCCCAAAACCCTCTACCGTAGCCCCATCTTGTTAGCGCATATTGCTTACAGTGCTAGCTAGCTGGCTAGATAACGCGCCCAACTTCGTCAAGAGTTGTTTCACCGCGAAGAGCTGCAAGTACGCCAACTTGTTCGAGCGTAAGCATCCCTCGCTCGCGCGCTGTCTTTTCGATTGCTTCTGGGTGAACTTCGGCGATATCGCCGCGGATGAATTTTTGGATTTCTTCGTCAACAATCAGCTGTTCCATGATCACGATGCGGCCTTTATAGCCAAACGGTGCATCCTCATTTGGTTTTGGCCGCCAAAGTTTGAAGCTGTCGAGGTCTGGGCGGTCGGTATCTTCTGGAATCCCTTCAAGCACGCGCTTCACGTAATTTCGCGTCGCCTCATCTGGTTCGTACTCCTCTTTGGTTTCATCAACTAAGCGACGTACGAGGCGCTGCGCGATAATGAGGCGAATTGCTGAGCTAAAGATTGGGTTAACCCCGATCATATCGACCATACGGCTAAAGGCAGTGCTCGTAGAATTAGCGTGAAAGCTTGAAAGCACTAGGTGGCCAGTAATCGAGGCCTGAATTGCCGTACGCGCGGTGTCTGTGTCACGAATCTCGCCTACCATCACGACGTCAGGGTCGAGGCGCAGCACGCTACGAAGTGCGTCGGCAAAGGACTGGCCGTGGGTGGTATCGATTGGAATTTGGGAAATACCCGTCAGACCGTATTCGATCGGGTCTTCAAGGGTAATGAGCTTGCGATCAGGCGTATTGAGCGCATTGAGCATGCTATAGAGTGTCGTTGACTTACCACTCCCCGTAGGACCAACCATCAGGACAAGGCCGCGTGGATGGCTCACCACCTCATCAATTTCACGGCGTTGCTTTGCGGGAATACCGAGAAGATCAAGATTTAATAGCGATTCGTCAAAGTTAAAGAGGCGAAGTACAGCATCTTGCCCATACATTGTCGGAACTGTTTCGACGCGGAGATTAAGGAGATGAGTGCCCTTCTCGGTTGTGATTTCTTTTTGCATATGACCAGACTGCGATTCATTTGCGGCAGTTGAAACTCCGGCCCGGCTCGCTAGTTCACCCATAATCACACGATATCGCTCGCGTTCGATAAGCGCGACTGGGTGCAAGGCCCCATCGACACGCATGCGGATGCGGATGTTGTCACGCTCGTTCTCGATATGGATATCGCTTGCACCAAGCTTATCGGCCTGGCGAATTAAATAATCAAAGAGCTCCTCGGACGAGACGCTATTGAGTGTTTTACTTACTTCTGCGATCGTGTCGCTATCGCCCTCTTTAGCGATTTCGATGTCATTGTAGATCACCTTTTTGGGTGGGTCGTACCGCAGCATGAGCGCTCGGTAGCCGCTCATGCTAATTAGTGAAAAATGTATGGTCTCACCACGATCAGTGTATTCGCGGCGCATCTTTTCGAGCACTGATTGTGGCGTTTGTGTGGTGACGCCAAACTGGTAGACTGCATCGCCACTGCCCTTAACAAGGGGCACCATTTTATCTTGATGCATTTTTTCGATCGACATTACGTCTTGAGCAAGCGGCAATTCCGATTCAAATTCACGAGTATCAAGATAGTCCAGCCCTAGCAAGGCGCCGCGTTGCTTCGTGGAATGCTCGTCTTGTTCACGACGACGCTGCTGAACTTCATCTTCATCCATACACTTAGTGTAGCAAATCGCCTATGGTTTTTATAGTGGTACAATAGATGAAATGAAGCCTGAAATTACCCTTGTTCTCCATAACATCCGTAGCATTTACAATGTTGGCAGTATTCTGCGTAGCGCAGAAGGGTTTGGTGTGACTTCTATCGTGTGTAGTGGTTATACTCCGTATCCTATAATCGCCAACGATACGCGCCTCCCGCATATTCGCGATAAAATTACCGCTGGTATTCATAAGACCGCGCTCGGGGCCGAAGCAATGCTAGAAGTTAGCCATTTTGAGACACTCGATGAATGGTTTTTGCAAAACACCCTACCAGTTGTTGCGCTTGAACAGACACCCGATTCAGTGACACCGCGACAATTTGTCGCACCTGCAACATTCGCTTTACTCCTCGGTGAAGAGGTGCACGGCATCGAACCACAGTACCTGGAACGGTGCGAAGCAGCAATTGAGATACCGATGCGGGGTAGGAAAGAATCATTTAACGTGAGCGTTGCAACCGGGATTGCGCTCTACGCGATTCTATTTGGCAACGACTAAAGGCGCGAGGCTTATTTAATGACGACAGACTCGTCACCAAGTAGCTGCGTCAATTGACCAGTGAGATCAGCCACTTGTACGTCTACTTTGAAGGGTAGGCGAATTGCGTTCGATTTATTATCGCCGAGCATCATCACAATCGTATTCTGACCAGGATATAAACTACATATTTTCTTGAGTGAAAGAAGTTGTTCGTGATCGTTCGGATTTTGAATGCGAACATACATCGTCTTGAGCGTTTCTATCGGTACGTCGATTGAAGGCGTAGAGCGGGTAGGTGCTGTGGCAGCGGGTCTAGAGCCTGCGGTGGCAGGTTTTGTGGTAGATGTTGGCATTGCCTTTGATGGATAACGTTTACGCGTAACGGTAGCTTGGCTAGTCGGCGCGCGCATTGTTGTGCCGTGGCTTTCGTATTCACGGAGCTCTTTGTCTGTTACGACATTACATTCATCAGCAATTATTTTTGCCTCGTCACCCATGTTGCCATCACGGTCGCGTGCACTCACGTTACCGGTGATCTTGAGGATGATATCTTGTTTGAGTTCGCCATTGAGACGTTCGTATAATTTAGGAAAGACGATCACTTCACCTTCGCCTGTTTTATCTTCGATACCCACAAAGGCCATCTTTGTGCCAGACTTTGTAACGATGGTGCGAATTGTGGTGACAAGGCCGCCAATTGTGATTTTTTGGCCATCGATTTTTGGCGTAAGCAAACGAAGCGGAATTGTCTGCTCCTCAAAATAAGCATCATAGTTATCGAGCGGATGAGAAGAGATGTATAGCCCGAGGAGTTCGCGCTCCCACATAAGCTGCTCTTTATCGGTGTATTTGATTGGCGCAGACTTAAGTTCCATTGCCGGCATGAGTTGCTCGCCGCCGAGAGCGCCAAAGAGATCAATTTGCCCACTGAGCGCCTCTTTTTGTAGCTTGCTTGCAAATGCAAGGATTGATTCGAGGTTGAAAAGAAGATCAGAGCGACTGCCAAGACTATCGAACGCGCCGGCTTTAATAAGTGACTCGTAAGCTTTCTTGTTTACCTTTTGCGTACTGACACGCCTCGCGAAGTCCTCGATGCTTTTAAATGGGCCCTCGAGTTCGCGTGCACGGATAATTTCTTCGACCGCGGCCGTGCCGACACCCTTCACGGCTGCCATACCAAAGCGGATCTGCTTTGCTGCGGGGACCACACCAAATTCGAGGTATGACTGATTAACATCTGGGTTAAGCACTGTAAGGCCCATATGTTTACATTCGGTGATTTCGATTGCGAGACGATCGATATCGTCGTGGTCGCTCGTCATAACTGCCGCCATGAACGCATCAGGGTAGTGCGCCTTTAGATACGCCGTCCAGTAGGCGATCAAGCCATAACATGCCGCGTGACTCTTGTTGAAGCAGTAATTTGCAAACTCCTCAAGCTGCGCCCAAAATGTCTCGGCTTGCTCCTTGGTGGCACCTCCATGCTTAATCGCGCCTTCGACAAAATCAACCTTCACCTTGCGCATAAGGTCGATTTTCTTCTTGCCCACCGCCTTACGGAGTGTGTCTGCTTGACCGCCGGTAAATCCACACCATTCCTTAGAAATCTGCATGAACTGCTCTTGATACACCAAGATACCGTAGGTGTTTTCGAGCGAGTTGCGCATACCTTCATGTAGGTAGGTGATTTTTTCCTGGCCATGCTTACGACGGATAAAGCTATCGATGAACTGCATTGGCCCTGGGCGATACAGGGCGACCATCGCGATAATATCCTCAAAGGTAGTTGGCTTTAAACCCCGCAAGTAACGCTTCATACCGGCAGACTCAAGCTGGAATACACCCGTCGTGTCGCCGCGCTGGAAGAGTTCATAGGTAGCCGTATCATCAAGAGGGATCTTAGAAAGATTTACGTCTTCTTTATACACCTTGCGAATGATGCGCATAGCATTGTTAATAATCGTGAGGTTAGAGAGTCCTAAGAAATCCATCTTGAGGAGACCAAGCTCTTCTACCTCGCCCATTGGGAACTGCGTTGCTATAACGCCTTTTTGGGCCTGCTCAAGTGGAATAAACTTTACGAGATCGTCTGGGGCAATCACCACACCACAGGCGTGGACGCCGTGCGAGCGGATCGTACCTTCGAGCTGGATTGCGTAATCGAAGACTTCTTTTGCAGATGGATTTGATTCATATTCGGCTTTTAGATCGTGATCCTCGACAACTGATTTTGCCAGTGGAATATGACGGCCTTGAGCCGGAGGTGGAATCATTTTGCTGAGACGGTCGGCCTCTGCATACGGCATCTGCAATACACGAGCAACGTCGCGCACTGCAGCCCGAGCGGCCATTTTACCAAATGTCACAATATTTGATACACGATTTGCACCATATTTGTCTGAACAGTACTGGATTACTTCGTCGCGACGCGTATCCTGAATGTCGACATCAATATCTGGCATGCTGATACGGTCTGGATTCAAGAAACGTTCGAACAGCAGGCCGTACTTTAATGGATCTAGGTCGGTGATATTGAGGGAATAGGCTATGATGCTCCCGGCCGCACTCCCACGGCCCGGGCCGAAGATAATACCTTGCGACTTGCCCCAGTTGATGAAATCCTGGACAATCAAGAAATAACCCTCGTAGCCCATTGTGCCCATGACGCCCATTTCCATTTCGGTACGCTCACGGACGTCGTCACTCAATTTATCAGAGATCTCTTTTGGCGAGAGTGCCTCGGCGTCTTCGCGCTTCATTCCAAGATATCGCACTGCGACACCGGTGTATACAAGGCGCTCAAGATAGTCGTGCTCACTTGAACCATCTGGTACGGGATATTTCGGAATGAGAATTTTACCAAGCTCAATTTCAACGTCGCAGCGATCGGCAATCTTCTTGGTGTTCAAGATTACTTCGGGCATTTCTTTACCCCAGCGCTTTATGATGTCTTTTGGATCAGTGAGGTGGAGCTCAAAATCCTTCAAACTCATGCGCTTTTCGTCGCTAAGGTATGAACCTGTGCCAACACACAATAAGATTTCGTGCGCGTCCAAATAATCATGCGTAAGGTAGTGTCCGTCGCAGGTCACAACCATGTCGATATCAAGCTCTTTGGCTATTTTCTTAAGACCTTTGTTAATCTTAGCTTGGACATCCCAGTGTGTAGCGCTGTCTGGATGGCCATGATCTTGGAGCTCAAGATAGTAGCGGTCGCCAAACACACTTTTATACCATCTGGCATGCTCGAGCGCTGCGGCATAATCATCATTACGAAGGCTCTCGCCAACTTCCCCACTCGCACAACCTGAAAGGATAATCAGTCCGTCGTTATATTCTTCAAGTAACTCGTGGTCGACACGCGGTTTATAATACATACCCTCAAGGTTTGCTCGTGTCGAAAGCTGCATGAGGTTTTGGTAACCTTGATTGTTCATTGCTATCACTGTTAAGTGGTAGCGAGCTTTATCTTTACTTGGGTCTCGATCGAAACGCGTACGGGCTGCAACGTATGTTTCAATACCAAGAAGCGGTTTAATGCCGGCCGCTTTTGCTGCCTTATAGTAATCAAGGATACCGCTCATCGTACCATGGTCGGTTACTGCAGCTGCTTCCATGCCGTACTCTTTTACTTTTTCGGCAAGTTCGTTGATTTTTGTCAGACCATCAAGCACCGAGTGGTGCGTGTGATTGTGCAAATGCACGAAATCGCTCGTTTTGAGCGACTCAGTTGTCGTTGCTGTTGCCGTGTTTTCCCCCATAGCTACTATCTAGTATAGCACTCTAGCAAAGAGAAAAATGTCGTAAAAAAGCCTATGTTATCGACGAGTATGTTGCATTACATCGATGATGCTGTTAAGGAAATTGGCAATGCCAGGAACGAGGTGGCCAGTAAAACTGAGTAAACCCACGAGAAGCGCTACAACAAGTGTGCCGCCTAACACCGACCCGAGACCAAAAAAGATGCCACGGAAGAAATTAAACTTATAAATTGTAAACCGATTACGGTTAAAGTCGTTAAATAGATCTTCCAGTACCGATTCGCGCGCACCACGCTCGTTATCTTCATGTACCTGGCGCTTAATTTTATTCCATAATTTCATTATTTACCCTTAAACAAAATGGCATACTGATTATGTTCAGTATGCCACGATTGTATATTCGGCTGCAAGCCTTATTTCTTTTTAGCGTCGTCGTCTGTGACGAATTCACGTTTCGCACTATTCAGCGCACGCTTTGTGCGGTCGGCATAATCTTCAGCCATGTGTCGGCCTTCGTTCATTGTCTTCTCACCGCTCTTTTTTGCGTCTTTTAGCTTATTATCAGCATCAGCCTTAAGCTCACCGGCTTTTGCCTTGATGTTCGCGCGCGTTTCTTTACCGGCCTTTGGTGCTGTAAGGACACCGGCAACAAGACCGGCTGCTGCACCAACAACTGCACCAAGTGCGAATTTTCCTTTTGACATATCCCCTCCTTATTTCTTCTTAGACCTTGCCTTGATGACGATATCGGCAATTGTTTTTGCGATAGCAAGTGGCGATGAGATCGCTGCAACCTGCCCTGCAACACTCTCAAACTTCAATGCTGTACGCTCAGCTGCGCCTGCAACTGATTTAATTTGGCGTGTCACCTTGATGAGGAGCACGACAAGAACGATGCCGAGCAATAAGAAAATTGCCAAAAATACCGACAGAATAACTACCAGTACTTGTGCCCATTCCATAATTACGTATTCCTTTCCTTTAGAGTAGTGTCTATATTTTATTTTAACACTATTCTTCGTTTATACTGTTGCCAGCTACTTGCTGAGCAGCTTTACGTACAGTATCGCCATAGTTTTCGTTTTTCATGACGTACTTCATGTGTGCCAAGAAATAGTTTTGAGGATCGCCCGTTGTTACCCATTCGCCTTCGGTCGTAACGACGCGAACGTCACCCGTAGCGGCGAGCTTTGTGATTGCATCAACAGTCCAAAGTTCATTATCGAGCCCTTCGGCGCCTGGCTTGAGGAGATCAAAGATTTCAGTGGTGACAAGATAGCGGCCATATGACGCGAGCGTTGATGGTGCTTTGCCAACCTCTGGCTTCTCAACAATATGGTCGAGCTTGTCGCCATCTTTCAGCGAAATAATGCCATACTGGTTGACTTCGTTTTCGGGAATCTCCTGAGCCATGATGATAGCTTTCGAATCCGGATGCTCATCAAATGCTTCAACAAGCTTCTTAGCATCCGAACTTCCAAACACCACGTCGTCGCTATACATAACGATGAATGCCTCATCATCGCCAAAGTAGTCACTGGCGCTCGCGATTGGCGAACCATTCCCATATGGAAGTGTCGGATCTTGGGTGATCACGCGAATTTTAGGAAGATCCAATACCTCGAGTACTGTCTTGTTATAGCGGTCGACCTTGCCCTGAGACTTTAGTTGTTTACGAATATGATTCACGGCATTGCTAAAATAGTCTTCGTAGATTGGCTTGCCTTCGGGGGTAGCCACAATAATAATTTCACGAATGCCTGCTTCGGCGCACTCTTCAACAACGAGCTGCATGATTGGCTTGCTGCCAAATGGCAGCATTGCCTTTGGTATTGTCTTTGTGATTGGTAGGTAGCGGCTTGCAAATCCTGCGTCAGTAATAATTGCTTTCGTTGGTCGTTTCATTGATTGGCCCCTTTCATTTTCAGTACTATAGCTATAGAAGTTGGTCGTGCCAAGCAGCCGCACTCGACACCTCAGCGGAAGCCTACCCTGTCGTAAGCCGCTGCTTTATTTCATTTACTATATATGTGTACACGTCCTCGAGAGGTTCGGAGGTATCCACGTCGATATGATCACCGAGGCCTAGGGTCGTATACGGATGGTTATCGCGCGGAAGTTCCGTTGCTACACTATCCATATGCGCGGCATGGCGATCCCCGCTCTCAGAACGTGCCCTGAATCTCTCTTGGCGCACCGTTTCATCGACATAACAAAATATTTCAAGATACTGTGCCCCGGTATCGACGAGAATCTTCTGAATTGCACCGCTTGCGAACTTTGTCATGAATGCACCTTCAATAAGCACTGACTGCTCGGCGCCTAAAAATGTGCGAGCAAACGCATAGAGCATATCGAACGAAGCACCACCTTGAAGGCGAGAAAATTCGCGATCAGACTGAGGGACTGTATCGAATAAGAACTCCTTGATTTCGTCCTTGCCGAGCATCGGCATGGTGAAGTCGTGGCGCAATTTCTCGAGGAGTGTAGTTTTGCCAACCCCCGGCGCACCTTGAATAACAATAAGTAAAGGAGCGGCCATATTAGTTAAGCCGCTCTCGTATAAGTTTTTGTGCCATTGCCGGATTTGCCTGGCCTTTGGATTTTTTCATAATCTGGCCGACTAAGAAACCAATAGCTTTGTCTTTACCCGCCTTGATGTCGGCAATGCTTGCGCTACTGGTAGGATCCGCGAGGACTTCATCGACAATTGCTGCGATTGCGCCCTCGTCGCTTACTTGTAGAAGATTCTTACCCTCCGCAATCATTCGGGGATCGTCACCACTAATAAGTACTTCATTTAGTATCATTACCGCGGAGTTACTGCTAATTTCACCCTTTTCTGCCATTTCGGCTAGTGAAATGAGGTGTTTTGGCAACAGCTGCTTGCCTTCCCAGGTATCATCACCCGCACTAATACGGCCCTGGACGTCAATAATAAGCCAATTAAGGATACGCCGCCGCACAGCACCATTGGTAGCCTCTGCAACCTGCACAAGAAAGTCGCGCACGCGCGGTTCATCGATATTAATTGCTGTTTCCGTTACTGAATGATCAAGACCGGCATCATGCAAGATTTTGCGGAGCGCGCCTGGCAGCATTGGCATATCCGCCTGAATCTGCGTGATCTCTTCGTCGGTTAGCACAATTGGTGGAATGTCAGCATCCGGCATATAGCGATAATCCTGGGCGTCTTCTTTAGAACGCTGGCTCGTCGTAATGCCTTTATCGTCATTCCAGCCGCGGGTTTCCTGAACAACCTGTTTACCACGCTCTAAAATCGCAACTTGACGTTCGAACTCATATTCGGCTGCCTTTTCGACGCTACGGAAGCTATTGAGATTCTTTACTTCTGCACGACGACCAAGCTCAGCTACACCTCGAGGGGCTACAGAGAGGTTTACATCGAAACGCATGTTGCCGTGGAATAGATTACCAAACGTTACACCGGCGTAGGTCATGAGGTGATGCAGCTCCGTGGCATATGCCCGTGCCTCGGCTGGGCTATGGATATCCGGCTCGGATACAATCTCGATAAGCGGTGTACCTGCCCGGTTGAGGTCCACGAGACTGTAACCATTATAATGCGACAACTTTCCGGCATCTTCTTCCATGTGCGCGTGGTGAATACGAACTTTTACCGTAGAACCATCTTCAAGCGGAGCTTCTACAAAACCAGCTTTAATGATCGGCTGGTACATCTGCGTGGTCTGATAGCCTTTCGGCAAGTCTGGGTAGAAATAGTGTTTGCGGTCAAAACGGCTCACATGAGCGATTGGTGCATTAAGAGCCTTACCGGCGCGAATAGCGAGGTCAACCGCATGGCGGTTAAGCACCGGCAGCATGCCAGGCAGTCCAAAGTCGATTGGGTGGATCTTGCTGTTTGGCTCAGCGTCGCGTGCATCATTATCGGCTGGGCTAAATAATTTTGTGTCGGTTGCGAGCTGCACGTGGCACTCAATACCGATCGTCATTTCATATTTCGCAAGTACTTCGTCTGTCATTATATTGCTCCTAGATCCTTCAACGCCTGCTTGAATGCAGAGAGCGAGCGAAGGGTGATATCGTAACTGAGTTTCATGTTTACTTCATGGGCTAGCTGGTTGCGGATTTTGTGTGCGCCCCAGATATGATTTGGATTGCGCCATGTTTTTTCTGCTGCTTTCATGCGTTCGCCCATTGTTTGGCCTCTATATTTGCTTTCGCGCAGGGCTTGATCGACGAGCTTATCAGCGTTCATGATTGCCACCTGCCAGCTTGCCTCATTGTTACGCGATACGCTATTTTCAATAGCAAGCCACTGAGTTTGGTAGCGGGTGACGTTAAGTCGCGGGCCTTTTTTGGATGAAACAAGCAAGAAGAGTACCGCAATAATCGCGACAATTAAAAGTACGACAAGAAAGAAAATTACCTCAGGGCCGCTAGTCATTCTGCTGCTCCATCTGGCCTGCTGTTGCAATCACTAGTGCATCTGCTTTCATGGGGCCAACAAGCTGCACACCAATTGGAAGGCCGCTTTCACTCACGCCCGCAGGTGCGCTAATGGCAGGTAATCCCGCTAGGCTCATTGGCACGGTCATGACATCAGAAAGATACATCTTGACTGGGTCTGTGGTATTTTCGCCGATGCCAAAAGCAGGGGTTGGTGCTGTTGGCATAAGTAGGAGGTCGTATTGGCTGAATAGGCTATTAAACTCATTAATTAATACCGTGCGGGCTTTTTGGGCCTGCTGATAGTATGCATCGAAGTATCCGCTAGAAAGCACGTAGCTACCAATCATAATGCGGCGCTTGTTTTCGGTGACAAATCCCTCGTCACGGCTGCGTCCGTAGAGCTCGCTTAAGGTTTTTGCCCCTTCGGCGCGGCGACCGAAACGAATGCCATCGTAGCGGGCTAGATTACTCGAAACCTCAGCAGGAACGACAATATAGTAGATAGCGAGCGAATGTTTAACACTCGGGAGGCTGACTTCATCAACCGTGTGGCCTGCAGCTCGGAGCTTTTCGGCGTACTGCTCGACGGCTCTGCGCACTTCAGCGTCGACATCATCGGCCATTGCTTCTTTTACGAGACCAATCTTTAAGCCCTTGGGAGCTTCTCTAAGTGGAACGAAATAATCCGGAAGCGTGGTCATATCTTTTGCGTCTTGTCCAGCCATCACACTCTCGATAAGCACGATATCATCTGCTGACTTTGCAAAACAACCCATTACATCAGTACTGCTCGCCATTGCCACTACGCCATAGCGGCTACTCATGCCATAGGTTGGCTTCATCCCAAACACACCATTGAAGCTTGCCGGCTGACGAATTGAGCCACCTGTGTCGCTACCGAGGGCAAATGGTACGATATCGAGCGCTGTCACAACCGCCGAACCACCACTTGAGCCACCCGCAACTTTGGCTTTGTCGATTGCATTATGAGTCACGCCAAACGCTGAGTTTTCGGTTGAGCCACCGTGCGCAAAAGCGTCGAGGTTTGACTTACCAATACAGATCGCGCCGGCTTGCTCGAGCTTTTCAACCACCGTTGCCTGCACAGGTGCTTCGAAGTTTTCAAGCATCTTGCTCGCTGCAGTTGTTGGAGCACCAAATGCGAGGAAGTTATCTTTTACGACAAAAGGAACGCCGGCAAGTACGCCGACTTGTTCACCCGCTTTAATACGTGCGTCGACTTCATCTGCACGGGCGAGTGCTCGTTCCTCGGTAAGATTGAGTAAAGCGTGATATGCTTCGGCATCCTTGGCTTTTTTGAGTGCATCTTCAACGAGCGCGCGCGCCGTTGTCTGACCGGCATTAATCTGTGCTACTAAAGTGCGGATGCTCATGCCAATACCTGCGGAACCTTAATACTGTTATTGGTCTGGTCTGGAGTTAAGTCGAGTAAATTTTCGCGCGTTACGGTACCTGCATCTACGACGTCGTCGCGCCATACATTTTCAAGACCAGTTACTTGGTAGGTCGGCTCTACGCCGCTTGTGTCAATTTCGTTCAGCTGATTGATGTAATCTAAGATATTTGCGAGGTCTGTCTGAAGGCTCGTGATTTCGTCGTCCGAAAGCTGCAAATTACTTAACTGTGCGAGGTGCCGCACATCATTGGTGGTTATTGTGCTCATTGGGGTATATTGTACCAAAGAAAGCCCGAGAAATATAGCGACCATTGATGCTACTTATGGTTAAATAGGTACATGAGCCATCAGATTAAGAAAAACCTCGGCGTTACGTTATCGCACGGCAAGGCTGAGTTTAGAGTGTGGGCTCCATTCGCTGAAAAAGTAGCGATTGGGGGCACCTTTACTCCTGGTGGCGCACTTGATATGGAGAGCGAACAGGATGGCTATTGGTCAATTACTATTAAGGGTGTGGAACCAGGGCATCAGTATAAGTACTACATTACCACCAGAGACGGCCGCACCTTAGAGAAAAACGACCCTCGTGCACGTGCTATTACGTCAAGTGATAATGGTTTTTCGGTAATTGTCGACAACGAATTTGATTGGGGTGATACGCCTTTTGAGCCGCTTCCTAAAAATCAGCAGATTATCTATGAGCTGCATGTGGGTACATTTAATCGCCCCGATGCCTCGACGCCAGGTACGTTCGAGACGGCAATTGAAAAACTCGACTATCTTGCTCAACTTGGTGTCACGACAATTGAGTTAATGCCAATTACCAGCATGGCCTACAGCAATGGCTGGGGGTATGCGCCAAATTATATCTTTAGCGTCGAGAGTATGCTTGGCGGGCGATATGGCTTGATGAGCTTTGTAAAGGCTTGCCACGACCGAGGCATTGGCGTGATTCTGGACGTCGTGTACAATCACTTTTACGGCGAAAGTGACCTCTGGCAGTTTGATGGGTGGTGTGAAAATAATCGTGGCGGTATTTACTTTTATAATGATACGCGAGGCGACACACCATGGGGCGGTCGCCCAGATTATGGCCGACCGGAGGTGCGGCAATTTATCTTAGATAACATCACGATGTGGCTTAATGAGTATCGTCTCGATGGGCTACGCATTGACTCGACAATTTATATGCGCAACACTGAGGGTCGCGATAATGACCCAGAACATGATATCCCTGATGCTTGGTTTTTGCTTCAGGATATCGTAGAGGTGGCTCACAAAATTAATCCAAAGTCGCTCATTATTGCGGAGGATTGTGCAAATAGCTCATATATTACCTGTAATCGATCTCAGACAGGCTGCGGATTTGATGCGCAGTGGGAGCTTGGATTCCCTCACGTGCTCCGTGACGGGCTTGGACTCAATCCAAACTCCACGCCGACATTAAGTGGTGTGCGCTATGAGCTGGAGCGTAATTATAATGGTGATGCATTTGAAAAGGTCATCTTCAGCGACTCACATGATACTGCGGCAAACGGATCCGTGCGACTTAATGATGCAATTGCGCCAGAAAATCCAACCAGCCTTGCCGCAAAGCAAAAAACATTACTTGCTGCCTGTATGATGTTCACGGCGCCTGGCATTCCGATGATGCTCCAGGGAGCGGAATTTCTTCAAGATGGAGCCTTCAATGACTGGCAAGCACTTGAATGGAACCATCTTACGGCGCATGCTGGCTTCACCCTGGCACATCAGCACCTCACTGCCCTCCGTAAAAATATCTACGGCAACTCTATTGGACTTCAGGGCCAACACACTGCAGTATTTCACCAGGACGACAACAATCACGTTATAGGATTTGCGCGCGCGACAAGTGCAGATAGCAACGATAGTACAATTGTGATTGCTAACTTTAGTAACTTAAATCTTCAAATGTACCAGCTCCATTTGCCGGAGGCTGGTGCCTGGAATATTCGATTCAATAGTACTTGGAAGGGCTACAGCCCTGATTTCCCAGAAGTGGCGCTCCACGAAATTACAACTGACGATACCGGCATGGCAACGATTCAACTTAGTCCTTACTCGGTGTATATTGCCTCTAAACAAAGCTAACGGCCCCGCCCGCATCCGCAAATGTGCGCGGACACGGACGAGGCCTGAACGAAGCTTCTGGTGGTTGAAGCTAGAGCTGTATCCTCTAAGTGATCGGGCTGAGTTCGCCGCCATTGAAAGTTGGCAGGAGCTTTTTTGCCGCCGCGAGGAGCCTGAAGTAGCGCTTCTTGTGCCCCTTGATGGCCCGCCGCAGCTGGCAGAGCTCATGTAGGCGCCGGCCCCATGCCCGACGCTCGCGCCATGCCTGGCGAGCCTGCTCCGCGAAGCTCCTGGACCGGGCAAGCTTGGCTTGACCCTTTTGCCTATGGTCTGAGTTGAGGAGGCGGGTCGCCAGACGGTACTGCTGTCT
>Ga0207674_10000422_pt1 | contig 55101 bp, 39 predicted proteins | sample KBSCornC72_FD_184303 | JGI IMG/M metagenome (GOLD analysis project Ga0207674, IMG submission 184303) | Corn rhizosphere microbial communities from Kellogg Biological Station, Michigan, USA - KBS Corn C7-2 (SPAdes) (version 2) | ecosystem: Host-associated > Plants > Roots > Rhizosphere > Soil ... | reverse complement strand
CCGGTTCGCCCAGCGCCAAGGCGGCTGGAGACTGGACCGTCAAGAAGCTCACTGAATGGGGCGCGGCGAACGCGAAGATGGAGACCTGGGGGCCGTTCGGGCGTGGTTGGACGAACGAGCGGATGGTCGCGCAGGTCGTCTCACCCCGCCAATTCCCGATCATCGCGTATCCCGCCGCGTGGACTCCGGGAACGGCCGGCGTCGTGAAAGGCGAGGTCGTATTGATCAAGGCGGACAGCGCTCCGGACCTCGAGAAGTATCGCGGAAAGCTTCGCGGCAAGATCGTCTTCACGCAGCCGCCTCGCGATTCGGTGCCACCTCACTTCACCGCGGACGCATCGAGGCTGGAGGACACCACGCTCGCGAGGCTCGCGGAGGCACCATTCACGGCCGACCCGCCCCGCGGCGGACCTAACGCGGGACCCAACACCCCGCAGGCGGCGCGCTTCCGCGCCGCACAGGAATTCCAGCGAAGCCTGGGCGCGTTCCTGGCGGATGAAGGTGCGCTCGCGATCGTCACTGCTGGTCGCGGCGACGATGGCACCGTATTCACTGGCGCGAGCGGCTCGCGCGACGCGGCCAATCCGACGAAAGTGCCCGGGCTCATTTTCTCGACCGAACACTATGGACGCATCGCGCGCATGCTGGAGAAAGGTGTGCCGGTGAGCATCGAGCTCGATGTGAAGAACACCTTCTACGACGACGACCCGAGCTCCTTCAACATCGTGGCCGAGATTCCGGGCACCGATCCGAAGCTGAAGAACGAGGTCGTCATGCTCGGCGCTCATTTCGACTCGTGGCATACCGGCACTGGCGCGACGGACAATGCCGCCGGGTCGGCGGTCATGCTCGAGGCGCTGCGGCTCATCAAGGCGACGGGTCTCAAACCGCGGCGAACGATCCGGATCGGTCTCTGGACCGGCGAAGAAGAGGGACTGCTCGGTTCACGCGCCTATGTGAAGCAGCATTTTGGCGATCCGCAGACCATGCAGCTGAAACAGCCCGCGCATGGCCAGTTCGCCGGGTACTTCAACGTCGACAACGGGACCGGCGCGATTCGCGGCGTCTATCTGCAGAAGAATCAGGCGGTGGCGCCGATCTTCACCGCCTGGATGACGGCGTTCAACGATCCGCGAATGCACACGCTCACCGCAAACAACACTGGCGGAACGGATCACCTGGCCTTCGATGCGGTGGGACTTCCGGGGTTTCAGTTCATTCAGGATCCGGTCGACTACGGCTCGAGGACGCACCACTCGAACATGGATGTCTACGAGCGACTCGTGCCCGGCGACATGAAGCACAACGCGGCGGTCGTCGCCACGTTCGTGTATCTCACCGCGAATCGCGACGAGAAGCTGCCCAGAAAGCCGGCGCCGACGGTTCAGTAGCGCAGTGATCGTTAGGCGGCGCGGGCCGCCTCCTGGGCGTGGCGCTTGATACGCATGAGCATGGCGTTCAGCCCGACCTCGCGCGTGCCAAGCCCCAGGCTGTCCATGATCGTTCGGACGAAGTCCTCGGGAATGGCGAGCGTGGTTTCCGGCGGCTGGCCGTTGATGGCGCTGAAGAGGATGCTCAGAAACGCCGCGATCGTCGGGGATTGCCGGGGGTTCACGTCGGCGTAGAAGTGAAGCTTCCCGTCCTTGTACTCGGGGAAGAGATCGACGCGCGTCTGGCATTCAGGGACGGTGAACGCACCGCGGTCCAGCGCGAGGAAACGGTCCGGAACGGGCTCGAGCTTTTTCGCATAGCCAACGAGCGCCTGCATCTTTTCCTCGCGCCCGAGCGACCTGAACCGGCTCAGTACGCGTTCGATCGATGGCGGGACGGCCTGCGGTGAGTGGTCGGTAGTCACGCGAAAAAGATAAGCGGTTGCCTGGCCGACGGTTGAATGTAGCTTGACGTCGCTAATTAATCGTTTAATTAATACAGCGTGCCCGATTCATCACCGACCCAGGACTCGATTCTCGACGCCGCCGAGCGGCTGTTCGCTCGACAGGGATTTACTGCGACGACGATCAAGCAAATCGGAAAGGAGGCCGCGGTGAACCCTGCCTTGCTCTACTACTACTACGACAGCAAGGAGACGCTCTACCGCGCGATGCTCCAGCGGATCCTTGGGCAACTGCTCGCGCGGGGTACCGACGCGATCGAGCGCGCGTCCAGTCACGCAGACCGCATCCGCGCCTTCGTTCGCGCGCAGGCCAAACTTCTCGGGGAGCATCCGCACTTCCCGCAGCTGCTCGTTCGCGAGCTCGTGGATCACCAGGCTGCGCATGCTGAGCAGGCAATCACCAGCACGGCTGCCGGTGCCTTCCGCCGCTTGTGCGAGGTGATCGAGGCGGGGCAGCGCGACGGCGCGTTTCGGAAATCGCTCGACCCGCGATTTACGGCGATCTCGATCATCGCCCAGGTGGCGTACTTCGCCATCGCGCGGCCGGCCGTCGGATTGCTGCTGGGCTACGGGACCTCCGGTCCGCCACGGTCGGTGTCCGACGAGTTCTGTGCGCACGCCGAGGAGTTCGCCCTCGCCGCGCTGATCGAAGGACGGTCGGCATGACGTTGCTCCGGAGGGCTCTCGCGTTAGGTGTCGGCGCGATACTCGCGACGGCGGTCGCGTGCGGCCACAAGGTCAGCAATCAGGTCACGGCCGACGGGACCGTCGAGCTGACGCAAGTCGACGTGGCGCCTTTCGTGTCCGGCCGCGTGGTGCGCGTGACCGTCGATGAAGGCGCTGTCGTCCGACGCGGAGACACGCTCGTCGTGCTCGCGCAGTCGGCGTTGCCTGCGGACCTCGAGCAGCGCCGGGCGCGCGTGTCATCGGCCGAAGCACGGCTGCGCGACTTGCAGGCCGGTGCACGACCAGCGGAGATCGAGAAAGCGCAGGCGGATCTCCGATCCGTGACGGCGGAGGCGGATCGTGCCGAACGAGAGCGGGTTCGCCTCGAGCCACTCGCTGCGGCGGCGACGGTCTCGAGGTCGCAGTATGACGCGGCCGTTACGGCCGCTCACGCCGCTGCTGCTCGCCGCGACGCGGCGGCCGAAGCCCTGCGCCTGCTGCGGGAAGGCGCGAGACCGGAGCAAGTGGCTGCTGCGCGCGCTGAGCTTGCGACCGTGCGCGGTGCGCTCGCCGCGGGCGAAGCGACCCAGGGCGATCTCGTGCTCACCGCGCCGATGGATGCGACCGTGCTCGGCCGGTACGTCGAGCGCGGGGAGGTTCTGGGCGCCGGCGAAGCCGCCATGACGTTAGGCGACGCCAGGCGCCCCTGGGTGCGTGTGTATCTCGAGGCGCCGGTGATCCCGTTCGTGAGGGTCGGGCAGCTGGCGCACGTCACCGTGCAGGGCCTGGGCGGGCGTTCGGCTCCCGCCCGCGTGGTGTCGGTCGCCACTCAGGCCGAATTCACGCCGCGCGTTGCGCTGACCGAGAAGGAGCGCGCGGATCTCCTGTTCGGCGTGAAGCTCGACATCGGTGATACGACCGGCACGTTCAAGGCGGGTCTTCCGGCCACCGTGACGATCGACACGACATCGGCGGGGCGTGGTCTGCCGTGACGACGCCACGACCGTCGCGCGACCCGGGAGTGCCTAGCGCGTCGAACGGTCCGGCCGTGCGGGCCGAGGGGCTGCGGAAAGTCTTTGGGTCGCTGGTGGCGGTCGATGGCCTCGATCTCACCATCGAGCGCGGCGAGGTGTTCGGCATGCTCGGGCCTAACGGCTCTGGCAAGACGACGACGATCCGGATGCTGTGCGGGCTCATGGAGCCGACGGCCGGGCGAGCACAGGTCGCAGGCGTCGACGTCGTCGACGATCCCGAGGGCGTACGACGCCGCATCGGTTACATGTCGCAGAAGTTCGGCCTGTACGATGACCTGACGGTGGAGGAGAATCTTCGCTTCTACGCGTCGGTGTACGGGCTCCGAGGCAGCGCACGCGCGGCGCGCATCGCCGAACAGCTCCGAGACCTCGGTCTCGAGGAGCGGCGACGCCAGCTCGCGGGCACGTTGAGTGGCGGGTGGAAGCAGCGACTCGCGCTCGCGTGTGCGACCTCGCACGAGCCGGAGGTGTTGTTCCTCGATGAGCCAACGGCAGGCGTCGACCCCGCGTCGCGTCGGCTGTTCTGGGACTGGATCTATCAGCTGGCGAAAGGTGGCACGACGATCCTCGTCACGACGCACTACATGGACGAGGCGGCACGGTGCACGCGGCTGGCGTTCCTCTCGCGCGGCCACCTCATCGCCGTGGGGACGCAGGACGAGATCACGCGGCAGTTCGGGCAGGAAAGTATCGAGGACGTCTTTATCGAGCTCCAAAAGCGGGACGAAGGAACTGCCGGGGACGGGCGACGGGCGACGGGGGACGGACAACCCTCGGGGGGCGCATCTCCCGGCAGCCAGCGTCAGCCAGCAGCCAGCACGAGCAGTCAGCAGCCAGCCGCCGTTTCTCCGTCGCCCGTCGCCGGTCGCCCGTCCCCGGGCAAGCCGCCGCCGAGATCTCTCGCGCCAATGCTATGGAAAGAATTCGTCCAGATGCGTCGCGACCGATTCACGCTCGGCATGATGATCGGGTTGCCGGCGATCCAGCTGCTGCTGTTCGGCTTCGCGATTCGCACCGAGGTGCGCCATCTGCCGACGGTGGTGCTCGATCAGTCGCGCACGACCGAGAGCCGCGCGTTCGTGGACGCGGTCCGCAACACCGGCAACTTCGACATCGTCGGTGCGATCGGCAGTCGCGACGACCTTCGGAAAAAGATCGAGCGTGGTGACGCACGCGCTGCCGTCGTCATTCCACCCGACTTCGCGACCGACATCAAGCGACGCCGCACCGCGGAGGCACAGGTCATCGTCGATGCGGCCGATCCGCTCGCCTCGTCCGCGGCCATCTCCGGCGCCGCGCTCGCTGGTCAGGCACGATCCGCCGCGCTCGCACCGCCGGGCGAGCGTCGCCTACTGCCGATCGATGTGCGTGTGCGGCCGTGGTACAACCCCGGGCTCGAGAGCGCCATCTACATCGTGCCGGGAATCATCGGTCTGCTGCTGACCCTAACGCTGCTCATGATCACGGCGATGGCGCTCGTTCGCGAGCGAGAGCGTGGCACGCTCGAACAGCTCATCGTCACGCCGATCTCGAAGACCAGCCTCATGCTCGGCAAGGTGCTGCCGTTCGCCCTCGTGGGCTACGTACAGGTCACGGTGATTCTCGTGCTGGGTCGCCTCGTCTTCGACGTGCCGGTTCGCGGCAACCTCGGACTACTGTACCTGATCACCGCACCATTCATCATCGCGAGTCTCGCGCTCGGTCTCTTCGTGTCCACGGTCGTGCGAACACAGGTGCAGGCGATGCAGCTGTCGTTCGTGTTCATCCTGCCGACGGTGTTGTTGTCCGGGTTCATGTTTCCCCGCGAAGCGATGCCGGCATTTGCCCAGTGGCTCGGCGCCGCGTTTCCGATCACGTATTACCTCCGCGTGCTGCGCGGCATCCTGCTCAAGGGCGCCGGGATCGATGCGATGTGGCAGGACACGCTCGCGCTCGTTGCATTCGCCATCGTCCTCATCGCGTTCAGCGTCAGACGCTTCCAGAAGAACATCGAGTAGTTACGCTGGCCAAGGCCACATTCTGGCAGTGTACTATTCGCGTTAACTCGAAACGGAGCGATGGGAATGCCGAAAAGAAAGGCGAGTGCTGTGTGGAAAGGCGGGCTCAAAGGCGGGACGGGCACGTTCAAGGCGGCGAGCGGCAACATCACCGGCAACTACTCCTTCTCATCGCGCTTCGAGGAAGGGGCCGGCTCGAATCCGGAGGAGCTGCTCGCTGCCGCGCACGCCGCGTGTTTCAGCATGGCGCTCAGCGCTCAGCTCGAGGGCAATGGTACGCCCCCGACAAGCGTGGACACCGACGCCGTGTGCACCGTGGAGAAGGCCGGCGCGGGATTCAGGATCACGACGATGCACCTGACGACCCGCGCGACCGTGCCCAACATCGACAACGCAAAATTCCAGCAGATCGCCAACGCCGCGCTGGACGGGTGTCCGGTGTCGCAGGCGTTGAAGGGCAACGTGAAGTTCGAAATGGACGCCAGCCTCGTTTAAGTCGCGTCGTGGAACTGACCCGGACTACGCAAGAAAAAACAGCAGTACCAAGTGGGCCAGTTGATCAGTGATCAGCCATGAGGCATCAGGTCCTACCAGGCAACGTTGCGGGGAACTCGCGCGAAAAATCGGAGGCAACGGGAACTAATGCTCGATGACCGACGACTGGGTCACTGGCCCACTTGGTACTGCGGTTTCATTCGCAACTTTCAGGAATCCTGCGCCGGTATCCCCGGCTACCAGGCGTAGAGCGTTTGGTACATCGCCTGGTTGCGAAGCAGAATCCGCACGTAGTCGCGCGTCTCGTCGTACGGGATTCGCTCGATGAATAGCTCCGGGTCATCGGTGCCGGGCTTCTGACGCCAGCGACGCACCGGTGTACCCCCCGCATTGTACGCGGCAAGCGCGTACTCGACCCGGGGGTACTGGCGCAGCATCGCATCGAGGTGCGCCATGCCTAACCGCACGTTCACGTCGGGCTGATACAGCAGCACCCGCTCGTACGACGACAACCCCTGCGCCCTGGCGATGCTTGCGCCGACGCTCGGGAGAACCTGCATGAGACCCACCGCGCCCGCGCGTGACGTCGCACGCGGATTGAAGCCCGATTCCTGGTGGATCAGCGCCGCGACGAGCGTCGGGTCGACCCGGCGCGCCGCCGCCTCTGCTCGAATCGCGTCGCCGTAGACGAGCGGGTACAGGAGCCGAAAGAGACGTGTGTCGCGTCGAGCCGATGCTGCGAGCGCCCGACGCGCGAGCCCGATCGCGCGGGACGTCTCCCCGTGGTCGATCAATATCTCGGCCGCGCCGACCATCGAATCCGGAGTGGTTCCGGTGGTGCCTAACGCGTCGTACTCGAACGCCTCCTCGGTGCCCATGCCCAGCACGTCGAGCAGCGCGGCGCGATCGGCCGCCTGCCTCAGCGCAGGGAAGCGCTTCATCGAGTCCGACGGCGATGCGGGCTTCCAGGGCGCGACGCCTAAACGGCGTGCACTCACGAGCGCGTAGTACGAAAGCGGATCCGTCTTCATGACCTCGCGCCAGTGCTCCGTCGCGTGCTTGCGATCTCCGGCGCGCTCGCGCGCACGTCCTGCCCAGTAGCGCGCCGCCGACGCGTCGGTACTTCGCGGATACCGCTCGACGAGTCGATCGAACTCGCGAGCGGCGGCGTCGAAGCCGCCGGCCACGTACGAGATGGTTGCGGCCCGGAACAACGCGGCGGGGGCCAAGCCACTCGTGGGAAACCGCTTCGCGACCGCGCGGAATCCCGCTCGCGCATCCGAGTCGCGGCCGTCGTCGGTCGCGAGGTCGGCGAGCAGAAACAGCGCCGGCGCGACCACGCTCGTATCACGAGGGAATGCCTCCGTCACGCGACGCAACGCGGTTCGCGCCGCCGGTGTCTGGCCTGCGCGAAGGAGCGACCGCGCCCGCTGATACGCGGCCGGCGCCGCCTGTGGCGAGCTCGCGGGAATTCGTGCGAATTGGCCTGCCGCGTCGACGTCTCGTCCGAGACGCGAGAGCACGGTCGCATACGAATAGCGATCGGGCACGTCGAGCTCGCGCTCTGCACGCGCGAATCCCGCCGCCGCACGAGCGAGTAGCCCTGCGCTGCTCGCAGCGCGCGCCACCGCGAGATTCTCCGTGGCCGACAGCGGCGACAACGACGAATCGAGAAGCGTGATCGCGAGTCGCGCATCGTTCGCCGATGGCCTTCCCGCGAGCAATGCGAGCGTGCGGGCGCGGACGCTCGCCCGCGTCACGCTGTCGGGCTTCGCGAGCAGCTCGAGCCGCAGCGCCTGCGCCTTCTCCCCCAGGTCGGCGTACGCCTTCGCGGCGCCGGCGAAGTCGCGCCACCGCTCGCGCGCCTGCGCTTCGGTTGGCGCGACGCGTGCACGCGCCACCGCGGTGCCAACCCGGCCGTAGTTGCGCTGGCGCCGCGAGGCATCGGATGTCGCTCCGGCAGCTCTCAGCTCGAGCCAGTCGGCTACTGATGGAAGGCGCCGAGCCGCCCGGAGGTAGACCTCTGCGGCGCTGTCGCCCAGCGCTCGTCGATCCAGCGCCCGGGCGAGGAGCACCTCGCGGATCCCGCGATCGCGCTCGCTCCGCGACTCGACAACCGCGCGCTCGGCGTGCAGTTGCGCGACGGAGTCCGCGCCGCGAGCGAGCGCCGCGCGCGCGAGGAGCTCGCGGCCGCGGCCGTCGAACAGGGAGTCGAGCCACGGGACCGTCGTGAGCTCGCGGTCCACGCGATCCCAGCCACCCCAATCGGCGGCCGCAGTCGCCGAAAGCAGGATGACCTCCGGACTTCGGGTCGTCCCGGATCGATAGGCCGAGTCGAGAATCTCTGTCGCTCGCCAGGGACGTCCGGATTCGAGCATGGCGGCCGCCGCTCGCACCGTGGCGTCCTTGCTCCCGGCGAACGGTGCGATCGAGCCGTCGGATTGCGCCGGCGCATCGGCCGGTCGCGAGCAAGCGACCGCGACTACCAGCAGCAGCGGTCGAAGTACACCAAGCCTCATGTCAGTGGCAAAGTCAGCATCGGTACCAAACGAACATTGCACTTGAGGGCAACCATGGTCGCGAAATCGTGTACGAATGTGTATCCTCGCCTTTGCGTCGGTGGGCTAACGAGGCCCGGGCCACCGGCGTCGTGACCAATCTGCCACATCAGGTGTCGAACGTAGGGCCATGCGCTCAGCAGAGGCCTCGAGAACTCCGCGCATTACCTTGCCGTCATGAGCCGCACGCATCGGATCGCTTTCATTGGTACGCTGCTCCTCGCCCTGGTCGCCGCAGTCTCGTTGGCGATCGTGACGCGACGGTCGCGCCACGTTCCGATGACGCGCGAAGTCGCGCGAGAGATGCGGTTGGGCAGTGAGTTCGCGAAGCAACTGGATCGGAAGCTGGCGACGACCCCTGCGGAATCCATCTCGGTCGCCGACGCCGTGGCGGGCGGCTACCTCGAGCGCCTTCGCCTGGGTCTCGGTAGCCCATTCCGGCTCATCGACTACGCGCTTGCTGATTCACTGCTGACGGATTCGGTTCGCCACCTGGTGACCTACGCGATCCTCCAGCGGACGCTCGATGGGAACTCCTATCACGCACCGGGGGCGGCACTCGCTCTCGCCGGTGCCACGCTGCCGGAGCTGCCGCCCCGGTTGGCGGTTCGCCACATCGCGCTCATCGACAGCGTGGTTGGGAGCGCGGCCGATCCGCGCGGGGGCGAGTTGACGATTCGCGAGGCGTACCGTCTGGCTGCGGCCGCTGGCTCGCTTGGTCGGCGAGGCTCGTGGCTCGGCACGCAAGCAGCCGCGTTGGCGCGCGACCGCGCCCTGGCACGCGGTGATGTCGTTCGGCTGCTGGCGACCGCTCGCCGGAATCGGGTGGATCCACTGGGGCTCATTCCGGTGTGGCGCCTCGAGCGCCGATTCGCCGTGGAGCGACCGCTGATGGATACGCTCCGGTCGGACGTCGAGCGCAATGCGCTGCAGCACGTGCCGGCCGTCGTGCGGGAGCTCGACGCGATCGCCGCCCTCGAGCGGAATGCGGAGCAGGATACGGCGGCCGCTACGTCCGCCTTCGACGCCGCCCTCCCGTCGGAGGCGGCGCGTCGGCTGGCGTGGGTCACGGCCGTGCGCGCAGCCCCGCCGCAGGCACCGGTGACGGTTGCGGTCACCAGCACGGTTCGACCGGTCCGCTTCGTGGCCGCCGAACCGGGGTCTCCCGAAGAGGCATTCAACAATGCGATCGGCCGGTTCGTGAACCGCGCCGTGAACGAGGAGTCGCTGGCGGCGGAGTACTCGCTGTTCGTGGCGCGAGACACCGTCCACGACTCGCAGGCTGCGCTGGCGGTGCTCTGGGCCGCGGTGTCGATGCGCGTGTACGGGCAGGAGCGTGTGTGGTTCCCGGGCGATGGCGGGCCGTCTGTGCCGGATCTCAAGGACCGTTTTGGCCTTGCGTCGGTGAGCTTCGACGCCGAAGTCCCCACCGTTTGGCGGCCGTACTATCTCCGCATGCTCGGCTTTGTCCTGTCGGATCTGCAGCGGGTTCTCCCGGCACTCGGCGTGCGCGGCCTGGGTGTCCACTTCGGCGAGAGCCCGATGCGCGACGCCGCACTGGCCATGCACGATCCGGCCACGCGGACGGTGTTTTTCCCGATTGGAACGAGCGCCGGCGTCATGGCGCACGAGATCGCGCACGATCTCGACTGGCAGTCGGCGCGGACGCGTTACGGTCTGCGCGGCACGTACAGCACGGACCGCGCGGTACGGCAGTACCGCGACCGTCTGGCGGCGTCGATGCTCGAGCTGAGCGACGCCGGGCCGGGTGAGAGCTCGTTAGGCACGGACGGCGCGCGGCCGATGCCCAGCACTCGTCCCACGGAAGTGTTCGCGCGCAACATGGACTGGTTCGTGAGCGCGGCGCTCGCCCGTGACGGGCGGATGAACGGCTACCTCTCGGCGGTGCAGGATGGCGTGCTCACCGGCTATGGCGCCGTCGCGGCGCCGGAGGTGGCGCGCGATGGTGCGGAGGCGATGATCCGCGCGCTCGACGAGATGACGCTCGTGACGCCGGCGACGCGCGCATGGTTCGTCGAGACCCACGGGCGTGGCCGATCAGTGCCTGTCGCTGAGCTCACGCGTCGCGTTCTGGAGGCGCCGCTGACCGGCGCCGACCGACGACTCGGCCCGGTGGGCCGGGCGGGCGCCGAGATCGTTGCGCCGACTGGCGAGGCCAGTGCGCGGGCGCTCATCGCGTTAGGCTCCGGCTGCCGGGAGAACGCGCTGGATGGTCGGACCGCGGACGAGCGGGTCCGCGTGCTCGTCGAAGCGGCCGACGCTCGCGCCCGCGGGATGCTCGCGCGCCGCGCGCACTACGCCGCGACGTCGGAGCACGCGCCGTGGCAGCTCAGAGCGCTGATGGGCAATGCGTGGAGCCCGACCTTTGCCCAGCACGCGCAGTCCGAGCTGCGGGACGCGATTCTCCGCCGCGCGGTGGCTGCTGCCTCGCCGCGAGGCTCCGCGGCCATTGCGGCGGTCGCGCCGTTAGGCTGCCGCTAGGCGGGCGCCGGCACCGCCGCTGGCCCCGCTGGCGCCGCGCCGCGGACGACGATCGTCCGAGTCGGAAACGCGAAGTCGATCTTTTCCGCGGAAAACCTTCGCAACACGGCCAGGTTCACGGCCTGATTCAGGTTCGCGAACGTCATGTAGTCAGCTGTCAACACGAAGTAGACCGTCTCGAACACGAGCGCTGACTCGCCGTAGCTCATGAAGTGGGATCGGTCGAACCGCACCTGCTGCTGTGCCTCCACGGCCTCCCGGAGCATGGCGGGAATACGCGCAACGGTCTCCAGCGGCGTGTCGTACGAGACCCCGATTGTCAACACGACGCGCCGCTCCTGCATGCGCTTGAAGTTGCGGATCCGGCTCTTGAGCAGGTCGGTGTTCGAGAAGATGACCTGCTCGCCGTTTACGCTCCGGATGCGCGTCGTCTTGAGGCCGACGTGCTCCACGGTTCCCGACAGCGTGTCGACGGAGATCGAGTCGCCGACGACGAACGGTTTGTCGAGCACGATGGCGAGCGCGGCGAACACGTCGCCGAGCACGTTCTGGACGGCGAGGGCGACCGCGATACCGCCGACACCAAGGCCGGTAACGAGCGCCGTGATATCGACCCCAAGCCGGTTGAGTGCGACCAGCAGGAGAATGGCCCACATGATCGCGCGGGCGACGAAGCTGAACGCGGCGATCGTGGTCCTGCTGGCGACATCCGAATCCGCCTTCCGTTCCGCGTAGTTCTGGAACCAGAAGTTGATGAGGCCATTGCCCCAGATCGCGAACTGGAGGATGAGCGCGATCGTACCGAGGACGTGCCCGACCGCCAGCGCGCGCTTGGGAAGATCGAGGAAGAAGGTCGCGCCGGCGACGGCAGCGGCGAGGATGAAGAAGTAGCGCGTGCGGCGAAGCAGGTCGACGACGGCGTCATCCGCGGTCGTGCTGGTACGCGCGGCGACCTTCGCGAGTCGGCGCGTCAGCAACGTCCGCACGATCAACAGCGTCGTGCCGATCACGACGAAGACGATGCCGGCGACAAGCCACGCCTGGAGCGAATTGTGGTAGAATTGCCATTCCAGGATTTTCGGCGCTTGCATGGTCTTTGTCGGTAAAAATGAGGTGAATGAACTAAAACAGCAGTACCAAGTGGCCAGTGACTCAGTTGTCAGCCATCAGGCATCAGGTCCCACCCGGCACCGTCGGGGAATCACCGCGGCGGAGACCGGAGGAAACGGGACCTGATGCCTGATGACCGATAACCAAGTACTGGCCCACTTGGTACTGCTGTTTCCGAGGTCACGCCTCATTGACGCGTGAACTCCGATCTGGCGCTCAGTCCTCCAAAACGGGCTCGTACTGCTCGATTGGCCGCGGGCGGAGATGGTCGTCCGAATCGAGGACGCGCGCGCAGGTGTTCCAGCGGAGGATCGCCTCGTCGTTGCCGCTCGGACGCATCGCCTCCGCCTTCTCGTACCACTCCATCGCCTCGTGAAACGAGTCGTACGCCATGGACCCGGAGCCCGGCGTCGACTGCCGCCGCTGCACTTTCGCACGACGCTCGCAGATGATCCCCGCGTAGTACGCGCGCTTGTACTCGTCGCGCAGGAGCGGCAGCACCTCACGCGCCCTGCGGAGCGCATCCCCGAGCTCATCGGGGAATTGGTCCGTGATCGACAGCAGCAGCACGATGAGCGCCTGCTGATTATCGGGATCGGCCTCTATGATGTCGCGACAGATGCTCTCGGCCGCCGAGGAGTCGTTCAGCAGGCGATAGCGTTCGGCTTTCTGTAGCGCGGCGGGAACGCCGGATGCCGAGATGCGTTTGAGGGTGAACACGGAACCTCCGGTGAACCGGCCGTGAGTCAGGCGTCCTTCTTTCGCCGCGAAAAAATCTTCACCAGCTTGCCTAACGGGTCGTAGAACTCATCGACCACGCGCTCCTTGAGTGGGATGATCGCGTTGTCGGTGATCGTGATGCTTTCCGGACAGACCTTCGTACAGCACTTCGTGATGTTGCAGTAACCGATGCCGTGCTCGCGCTTCAGGTCGGCGACACGGTCCTCGACGTCCAGCGGATGCATCTCGAGGGCGGCCGCATACACGAGAAAGCGCGGGCCAATGAACTCCTCGTGCTTCTTGTGATCGCGCAGCACGTGACACACGTCCTGGCAGAGGAAGCACTCGATGCACTTCCGGAATTCCTGTACGCGATCGACGTCGGACTGGGCCATCCGCCACGTGCCGTCGGGCGCATCGGGCTTTCGTGGCTTGAACGGCTTGATCTCCTTCTTGACCCGGAAGTTCCATGACACGTCGGTCACGAGATCGCGAATCGGCTTGAACGAGCGCATCGGCTCGACCGTCACCGGCTGGTCGAGCGGAAGCTCCGAGAGCCGCGTCATGCACATGAGCTTCGGCTTCCCGTTGATTTCGGCCGAGCACGAGCCGCATTTGCCTGCCTTGCAGTTCCAGCGAACGGCGAGGTCGTTGGCCTGCTCGGCCTGAATCTGATGAATGGCATCGAGCACGACCATGCCTTCCGACACGGGCGTCTTGTAGTCGACAAGCTCGCCCTTCGTCTCGTCGCCGCGCCAGACACGAAACGTCGCACTTGTGCTCATTTATTTTCCTCGATTACCGCTTTGAGCTCCGCCGGCATTGGCGGAATCGGTATGCGCTCCAGGTGCATCGAGCCGTCTGCTGCTTTACTGAGCGTGGTGTTGAACGTCCCGAACGTCGGGTCCTTGTCCGGGTAGTCATCGCGGAAGTGCCCGCCGCGACTCTCCTTTCGATCGATGGCCGCGCGAGCGATGGCCTCGGAGATCGTGAGCAGGTTTCGCAGATCGAGCGCGGTGTGCCATCCCGGATTGTACTCGCGGTTCCCGGGTACGGACACGCGCTGCGCCTCCTGCTCCATCGCCAGCACGGCATCCAGCGCCTTCCGCATTTCGGCGTCACGCCTCACGATCCCGACGCCGTCCTGCATGATTCCCTGCAGCTTGTGCTGGATCTGGTAGGGTCCGTCGCCCGAGCCGTTGCCGGAACCGCTGCGTTCGAACGGCGCGAGCGCGAAGCGCGATGCGTCGTCGACGGCGCCGTTGTCGATCGTGACCGCCCCACGTTCCTTCGAGAACTTCGCCGCGTACTCGCCCGCGCGTTTTCCGAACACGAGCAGGTCGGACAACGAGTTTCCGCCAAGGCGGTTGGCGCCGTGCAGTCCCGCCGCGCACTCGCCGGCGGCGAAGAGCCCAGGCACCGTGGACATCTGCGAATCGCCGTCGACGCGAATTCCGCCCATGACGTAATGCGTGGTCGGGCCGACCTCCATGGGCGTCGTCGTGATGTCGATGTCCGCGAGCTGCTTGAACTGGTGATACATGCTCGGGAGCTTTTTCTTGATGTGCTCCGCCGCGTTCGGCAGCCTGGCCTTGATCCACGCGATGTCCAGGTACACGCCGCCGTGCGGGCTGCCGCGGCCTTCGCGCACCTCACGCATGATGCAGCGCGCCACGTGATCGCGCGTGAGCAGCTCGGGCGGGCGACGGGCGTTCTTGTCGCCCTGCGTGTAGCGCCAGCCTTCTTCCTCGTTGTCTGCCGTCTGCGAGCGGTAGTTCTCGGGAATGTCGTCGAACATGAAGCGACGGCCATTCTTGTTCGTGAGAATTCCGCCTTCGCCGCGCACGCCTTCCGTGACGAGGATGCCCTTCACGCTCGGCGGCCACACCATGCCGGTCGGGTGGAACTGCACGAACTCCATGTCCTGCAGCGCGGCGCCGGCGTGATACGCCAGCGATTGGCCGTCGCCCGTGTATTCCCAGCTGTTGCTCGTTATGCTGAACGCACGGCCGATGCCGCCGGTTGCGAGCACGATGGCCTTGGCGCGAAAGACCTTGAAGCGTCCGCGCTCGCGGTCGTAGGCAAAGGCGCCGCTCACCCGGTCGCCGTCCTTGAACAGCGCGACGACCGTGCACTCCATATGCACATCGATGCCGAGGTAGACCGCATGATCCTGAAGTGTCCGGATCATCTCCAGGCCGGTCCTGTCGCCGACGTGCGCGAGGCGCGGATAGCGATGCCCGCCGAAGTTGCGCTGGAGGATGCGGCCATCCGGCGTGCGGTCGAACAGCGCGCCCCACGCTTCGAGCTCGCGCACGCGATCCGGCGCTTCCTTCGCGTGCAGCTCGGCCATGCGCCAGTTGTTGAGGTACTGGCCGCCGCGCATGGTGTCGGCGAAATGGACGCGCCAGTTGTCGCGGTCGTCGACGTTGCCGAGTGACGCGGCCATGCCGCCTTCGGCCATCACCGTGTGGGCTTTGCCGAGGAGCGACTTGCAGACGAGGCCGACTTTCACATTTTCCGCGGCGGCAGCGATGGCGGCGCGCAGCCCGGCGCCGCCGGCGCCGATAACCAGCACGTCGTGATCTATGGTTTCGAGCTCAGACATGCGATTGACTTAGAGAATTCGGAAGTCGCGCCAGACTCCCATGGAGCACAGCCTGATGTAAATGTCGCAGAAGGCGACGGAGAACAAACTCATCCACGCGAACAGCATGTGCCGCCGGTTCAGGGCACTGCAGCCGGCGTACATGCGCTGCCGCACCGGCCGGCCCGCGAGGCGGTCGAGATAGCCGCCGATCACGTGACGAAACGAGTGGCAGCCTAACGTGTAGCTCGACAGCAGCACGACGTTCACGGCGAGGAGGATCGTGCCGACGCCGATGCCAAAGGTCGTCTGGCCCGCGTCGTTCGTGAACCACATCGCCTGCCACACGTCCCATGCGAGCAGGAAGAGGAACAGGATCGCGATGTACAGGAAGTAGCGGTGGATGTTCTGGACGATCAGCGGAAACGAATGCTCGCCGCGATAGGATTTCCGCGGCTCGCCGACGGCGCAGGACGGGGGGTCAGCCCAGAACGCCTTGTAGTAGGCGCCGCGGTAGTAGTAGCAAGTGAACCGAAACAGGCCGGGAAACGGAAGGATCAGGAGCGCGGGCGAGAAGGGAAGCCACCCGGGCCACGCTGCTGGCTTGGGGCCGAACCAGGCATGCGGCGAATCGCCAAACAACTCGGGCGCATAGAACGGCGAGAGGTACGGCCCATAGGTGTAGTGTCCGTTCTGGAATGCTGCCCATGTCGCGTACACGACGAACGCTGACAGGATGAGGAAGACGACCACCGGCTGAACCCACCACGCGTCCCGGCGATACGTCTCGCCGAATCCACGTTGGATCACCGGCAGCTGTGCGTGCGCCATCAGGGCTCTCCGTTCGGCAGTCGATACTCGGCGGCCGCACCGCCGACGCGCGCGGCACCCTGCCGCGCGTTCCGCGGATATTAAGCGGGCGACTGGCGACTGGCGACTGGTGACTGCCGGGGCCCGGCACCGGCGGCGGTTACGCCATCGCCGCCACTCTTCTCGCCGCCCACTTCACCATTTCGTCGCACGCGTCGCAGTTGCCGCACTCCCAGTCCGGAGCGACGTCCTCACCGAAGTACTCGAGGATGTAACGAGTGCGACACTGGGCGGTCTGACAGAACGCGATGATCGACCGCAGCTTCGACTGATCGCGCGCGCGCCGCTCCTCGTAGTCCATGAGATCGGCGCTCAAGTCGCAGGCGACGAGGTTGTTCCGCATGCGCTCCCACCGGCCGCCGCGATGCTCGCGCACGAGGCCATGCCGCTTGAGCAAAACCATCACGATTCTCGCCTTGCGGTGCGGGACGCCCGACTTGTTCGCCAGGTCGTCCACGTGGACCGGCGTGTTCAGCGGCACCGACTCGAGCACCAACGCCACCCGCGCCGCTTCCTCCACTTCCGGATATTTGCCGCCCAGGAAGTACGACTGAATCCGGCGATCCTCGACGCGATACAGCACCGTGCACACTGCCGGGAGTCCGTCACGACCCGCGCGACCGGCTTCCTGGTAATACGACTCGACCGATCCGGGGAAGTGGTAGTGCACCACGAAGCGCAGATCCTGCTTGTCGATGCCTAACCCGAACGCGTTGGTGGCGACCATCGCCTTGAGCTCGCCGGCCATGAAGCGGTCCTGCGTCTGGCGCCGATCGGCTGCCGGCATCTTTCCGTGGTAGAGGCCCACGCGAAAGTTCTGGCGCAGTTCGTCGTACAGCCGCTCCGCCTCGCGGATGGTCGCGAGATACACGACGCCCGATCCGGCGGTCTCGCGGAGAATCCGATCGAGCGCCTCATCCTTCACCGCGTTGTTCACGGCGCGCACGACCTCGAACCGTAGGTTCGGTCGCGCGAAGCCGGTGACCGTGACGTAAGGGTTCCGCATGGCGAGCTGCCTAACGATGTCGTCGCGCACCTCGGATGTTGCGGTGGCGGTGAGCGCCAGTACCGGTGGACGCCCCAGCCGAGTGGCGATCGAGCCCAGCGTCAGGAAATCCGGACGGAAGTCGTGGCCCCATTGGCTGACGCAGTGCGCCTCGTCGACGACGAACAAGCTCACTTTCCGCGCGAGGAGCCGCTCGAAGAAGTCACGATCCTTGAACCGCTCCGGCGTGACGTACAGAATCGAGCCTTCGCCTTCTTCGATCTGTCGGTGCGTCTCGCGTGTAGCAGGCCCTGACAGATGCGAATGCACGGCGAGCGCGTCGACGCCCACCGCGGTCAGCTTGTCCTGCTGGTCCTTCATCAGCGCGATTAGCGGACTTACCACGACAGTAAGTCCGGGTAACATCAGCGCGGGGAGCTGGTAGATGAGCGACTTCCCGCTTCCAGTCGGCATAACGACGACCGCATCACGCCCGTCGAGCAGCGCCTGCATCGCCTCCCATTGGCCTGGCTGGAACTCCACGTGCCCGAAACGCTGCGTGAGTATATCACGCGCGCGTCGGGCAGACGCGTGCTCGTGAGCATGCTTCGCCATGACGTCAGGCCGGAGGCACTTTTCGTTCCGCGATTTTGCGCGATCGGCCTTATGCGCAGAGCGCGCCCAACTGGCTCCCGGTTTGCACTGGCAGCACGATGTCGAGTGACGTTCTGGCTGCCGTGTCGGGAGGAAGGAATGGCGGAAATCAAAGTCGAGGCGAAGCGAGGCGGGCTTGGTTGGCTCTGGGCGATCATCATTCTCGCAGTGATCGTGGCGGGCGTCTGGTACTTCATGTATGGCCCCCGCTCGGTGCCGGCGACCGCGGCGCCAGCGGATTCGGTCCGGACGTCACTGCTGGTGCCGGCTACTAGGATGGCGGAGGGCCCGACCAATGGCTGACCGCGGATCGAAGAAGTCCAGGCGCGGGATGCGCGATGAGGCGGGCGTTGGGCCCAACCCCAACGACGCTCGCCGGCTCGTCCCGATGAAGGACCTACACAACTACAAGGTCGTCGACGGCGAACCGGACATCCGCGGGTGGAACGTGTTCACGGCGACCGGCCGCGAGCTCGGAGAGATCGAGGATCTGCTTGTCGACACCGACATAGGCGAAGTCGTCATGATCGACATCGACCTGAAGCGCGACGATCGCCACACGCTCGCGCCGATCAAGGCCGCATGGATCGACCGCGAAACGCACAGAGTCGTGCTCAACACGTCGATGTTCGACGTGGACGGTGAGACGCGATCGGGCGTCGTCGCCGATCGTTCCGTTCGGTACGGCCCGTCGCACGAGAAGATGGTCGTCGAAGAAGTCGTGCGGCGCCGAGTCGTGGATCCCGCCGACCTGTCTCCGGCCGAGACCGAGCGGCTCCGACAGCAGTCCGGAGATATCACCACAGACGCTCGCGATACGTTGGTCAACCCGCCACCCACCGAAGAACGTCGGTAGCCGCAATCGATCGCGAAACACGACACGCCTGGCGACGCGCCACCATTTTGACCGTCGCCGGGCTGCTCCTCAGCACCGGCGTTGGCGCGGTGTACGCGCTCGGGGTCGAGGCCAGCGGAGACTGGCGCACCGGCCTGCCGTGGGAGCGCGCGCTGATGCTCTCGATCGATCGCACCATGCCTGCCGCGTTCGACTGGCTGATGCTCAGCCTTCCGTGGCTTGGCACCAATCTCACACTGCTGCCGATCATTGGACTCGTTTCGCTCTGGCTCTGGCGAACAAAAGGCAGAGGCGACCTCGCGCTTCACCTCGTCGTCGTCTCGCTAGGCAGCCTCATCATGAACGCCGTTCTCAAGGACGCATTCGGGCGGCCGCGTCCCGACCTCTGGCAGCATCGCGGTCAGTACGCGTGGTCGTCGTATCCGAGCGGCCATGCAATCGTGTGCACGTCCGTCTTCTTCACGGTCGCGCTGATGCTCTTCCGCGAGCGCCACTGGCGGTGGCCCTTTGCGGTCGCGGCGATCCTGATGATGGTGATCCTGTGCTCCCGGTTGTACCTCGGCGTGCACTGGCCCACCGATGTGGCCGGCGGTTGCCTGATCGGGTTGGTTTGGCTGGCAGCGACGGAGTATGCGTTCGCGCGGATACCCCGTCGCTCCAGCCAACCGCTCACGCCGCATCGAACCCGGCAGCCTTTCGCGGCACTACAGGACTGAGGGCATCGGTCGGCTTCGCGACCGGGAACGCACCGCTGATCTTCGCCGCGCCGCGACGCATCAGCGAGGAGATCAGCATGAATGCCTCGGTCCACGCACTTCTGAGCTCCGGCGTGAACTTGTCGCCCAGCCCTTCCTCGAGCGTACCGATGAGCGCGGCCCCGACCTTTCCGTAATGGTCGTCCTGAACGCCATACGTCGAGTGGCGTTCACCCAGCTTCTTGAGCACCGGAACGAGCTTGTCCGGCACGTCGAGCCAGTGTACCACGAGATCGAGCATGGTCACGAGCTTGTGGATTTGCTCATCCAGACTCACGGCCGAAAACATCGGACGCAGACCCGGGTCGATCTCGAACAGGCGGCGGTAGAAGATGGCGCCCACGAGGGCGCCGTTGGGAGCGAGTGACTTCCAGCTCTCGGTGACTAGCTGTCGTCGTTGGGGAATCATGGTGCCCATCTCTATGGTTTCAGGCATCGGCGATGTCCGCGCTGCGTGCGTCGAATCCGTGAATGACGTCCGCGCTGCGGAGGACTTGCTCGGCGAGGCTGGCCGTGCCGTATTACAGCCTCTCGAGTGATTGCCAGTATAGCCCGCACGATCACTTCGAAATCACCTCGACAACTCGTTGCGACTAAACACGTTAGGCGGTATCCGCGTCATAGCGGACGGAAGGTTGGTGACCGGTGCGGCGGCCCAACCCCGACGACTCGCCGTCCTCGCCCTGCTGGCACGCGCCGGTCGTCCCGGAATCACGCGCGAAAAAATCCTCGCGCTGCTCTGGCCGGACGAGCCGGAAGAGCGAGCGCGGCGCTCCCTGAACCAGGCCGTCTACTCACTCCGTCGCGACCTGGGCGACGAGGATGCGCTGCTTGGCGCCAAGGACTTACGGCTAAACCTCGATCGGATCGAAGTCGACACCATCGAGTTCGATGACGCCATCAAGGAGAACGACGTCGAGCGCGCAATCCGGCTGTACGACGGCCCGTTTCTCGACGGTCTCTTCGTGGCGCGGGCGGCGGAGTTCGAGCGGTGGGTGGAGGCAGAGCGCGCGGCGCTGGCGCTGGATTACGCGCGGGCGCTCGAGCGCGCGGCGACTGGTGCTGGCGAGCGGGGTGACCACCAGGCCGCCGTCGCGCTATGGCGAAAGCTTGCCGCCACCGATCCGCTGAATGGGCGCGTCACGCTATCGGTCATGACCGCGCTCGTTGCGGCGGGTGATGTGAACGCGGCGCTGCAGCACGCTCGCCTGCACGAGGCGTTACTCGACCAGGAGTTGGGACTGCCGCCGGATCGTGACATCGCCGCGTTTGCCCGTGAGCTTCGCGCGCGACCCACGCTTGGCGTCGACCTGAGTCAGCCTCCGGTCGTTCCCGACGAACCCTCCGTCGCTGGCGTAGTGCCCGTGGCACCTCTCGCGTTCGACGATGCCGTCGCCTCGGATGACGAGGCGCCCGTCGCGCCGGCTTCCAGGACGCAGCGGCACCGGCGGCGGTGGATGCCCTACGCGTCGAGCGCTGCCGTCGCGATCGTCACGCTCGCGGCGTATCTGCTCTCGCGTGCCGGATCAAGCTCCCGGTTTTCGGGCGGCGGGCCCGTCGTCGCCGTGGGCTCGATCAACGACTACGCGTCGGCAGACTCCACCGGGATTGGTCGGGCGTTGCGAGACATGCTCGCCACCAACCTCGCTCGGTCACCGGCCCTGACTGTCGTGAGCGGTTCCCGGTTGCTGGAAGTCGAGCGACAGATGAACGGCGGTGGCGTGTCGGCGCCCGGCGCGATCGTCCCCGTCGCGCGCCAGGCCGGCGCGACGGCGCTCGTCGATGGCTCGCTCTACAAGATGGCAGCCGACACGCTGCGCCTCGATCTGCGCATAACGAGTCTGCGGAATGGGACCGTGCTACGAGCCTATACGGTCACCGGAAGAGACCCCTTCGACCTTGCCGACAGCGCCACGGGGCGACTCGCCGAGTACCTCGGGTCAACGGCACCGCGAGGCACGGTTGCCGATGCGACGACACGCTCGGTGAACGCATATCGCCTGTACGAAGAGGGCCTTCGGTCCTACTACCTCGGCGATATGGCGTCGGCGGAGCGCATGTTCGACGCCGCGTTGTCGCAGGACTCCGCGTTCGCCATGGCCGCGTACTACTTCGCGCTTACGTCGCGTACGACCCGCGCCGAATTCGTTCGTCGGCTGCGTCGGGCGGTTTCGCTTGCCGGCCGCGCGAGCGATCGCGAGCGATTGATCATTCAGGGAGGGTGGGCAGAGCGAAACAATCTCCTGTCCCTTCGGCCGATCGCTGAAACGCTCGCGACTCGATACCCGACGGAGGTGGAGGGCCACTACTACCTTGGTCGCGCGCTGGTGAATGGCGGATCGTTCATCGAGGCGATCGCGCCGCTTCGTCGCGTCGAGGTCATGGATTCCTTGAGTCTCCGCGGCACGACCGGCCGATGCGCCGCCTGCGAGTCGCTGCAACAGCAAGTCGTAGCGTATATGCTGGCCGATTCGATGGCTGCGGCCGAACGGGTCGCGCGTCGCTGGATCTCGGCTCGGCCTAACGACTGGGTCGCCAGACTCGTCCTCGGCCGCATCCTGACGGTCGTCAGTCGTGACGACGAAGCTACCGCGGCATTCCGCGTTTCCGATTCGCTCGATGTGCTGGGCAGGGTGTGGGAGCCGATGGTGTCGTTGTGGACCCGCGACGGTGATTTCGCGCGCGCGGACGATCGCCTGCGACGCGAGATCGCCAATGGGCCAGGGGACGGGGACGCGGGGGCGGTGAACGTGAACGAAGCCCGCTGGTTTCTCGCGATCAGCTTGCGGTACCAGGGCCGGCTGGAGGAAGCGTTAGGCGAGACGAAGGCGTTCCGCCGAGGTGGGGCTGGAGGAGAGCACATCCCGACCGGCGCGGCGGAGTTGGCGGCGTTGCAGGAAGCGCAGGTACTCCGTGAGCTTGGGCGCTACCGCGAGTCGGCCGCGCTGTTCGACTCCATCTCGCGCTTCACCGTCGCCGGGGCCGACTCGGCCGCGATCCAATCCGGCCGGGTGTGGTCGCTCACGCACGAAGCGGGCGCGCTGGCGGCCGGCGGAGACACCGCGGGTCTCGATGCGCTCGCCGACACGATCGAGGTGTACGGCAGCGGGAGCAATCTCGCCCGCGACAGTCGAATTCATCACCACGTGCGAGGTCTTCTCCTCGCTGCCCGTGGTGCCGATTCCCTGGCGGTGACGGAATTTCAGCGAGCGGTTTTCTCTGTGACCGCCGGGTACACGCGCACGAACGTGGAGATGGCAAAGTCGCTCCTCCGCCTCGGGCGGTACGCGGAGGCGGTCTCGATCCTGGAACCAGCGACGCGGGGTTCGCTCGAAGCATCCAATCTGTACGTGACCTATCCCGAAATCCGCCTCCTTCTCGCCCAGGCGTACGCGGGGGCGGGCGAACGTGCTCGGGCGGAGCGAGAGCTGGACTGGGTGCGTCGCGCCTGGGTCAGGGCGGATCCGTTGCTGAGGCCCCAGCTCGATCTTGCGGCACGAACGGTCGAGACCACCGGGAGGCAGCGCGCTCGGCGTTAGGTCGGTCGATTGGCGCAAAACAGCATCAAACGCGTTCACCCGCACGCAAAAGCCGCCGAGGTCACGGTACTCGGCGGCTTTGTTGTGTTGCGATGTTCGATCTATGTATTTCAGCGACGTCCCGATTCGAGCGTGCGATCGGAGGCGCGTTATCCAGGGAACCCGTCGAGTGACACTGGCCGGGTCATCAGGCCGCTGCGGAAAGGAGCTGGGCAGCGCGGTCGAGAGCGACCGCAACTACCTCGCGCTCCTCATCGTCGACGACGGCGTCGGCGATTGCGCGGCGTACCGCCTCCAGCGAGGCGTATTCTCCACAGATCCATTCCTCCAGTCCCTCCGGGGCGCGGCCGGCGATGTCGTTCTGCAGTCGTCCCAGCTCCAGGGCCAACGTGGCGACCGCTTGAGCAGGTTCACTGTTAGTCGCTACTCGGTTTCGCGCGTTCGAGAGTATTCCGGCCACCGTCTGGCTTCGGTTCGACGCCGGTCGGAAGTGCGCGGGGACCAAGGGCGCCGACGTGGTGGCGCTCGTTGTAGTCGGAGCTTTGGGCTGCGCGACGGCCGGGAACTCTTCCGTCGCGCCGACGACCGTGCCGGCGCCGAACAGGAACGCCGCCACCGCTCGGCTGCGCCGTCGCCCTTTGCTGACGTTTGGGTCGCCACGCTTCAGGAGCTCTGCGTTCAGCGCCTTGTTGAGCGCTTCGAGATAGACGTGAGGTGCCATGGTGGATTTCTAGTTCGATCCGCGTCAGCCGCGGCGTTATGCTCGTTTTCGTTCTGGTGTTTCGGTGACCCTTTGCCAATCGGCGTTTTCGTGCGCCGGTTGTTGGAAGAACGATAGGGAGGACCTATCACCTGAAAATCACGCGGCGTCGGAACCCTTATCGGCTGCGCATAAAACTCTATGATGGAATGCGTTGCGATCTGCTTAGACCGGACATGGGTGCGGTCACCCGACCTGCAACGCGTCGAAATCCGCCCTCAGGTGATCGTGTAGATTCCGGCCATGGGCTCGCGACCGCAGTATGACGCGTTCGTCATCACCGCTCCCGGTCTCGAGCGGCTCGTCGTCGACGAGCTGAAGGCGCTCGGGTGCGACAACGCCCGCGCGGTCGAAGGAGGCGTGACGTTCACCGCCTCGCGCCGGGCGCTTTATGAGGCCAACCTGCATCTCCGCACGGCGAGTCGCGTGGTGGTTCGCGCGGCCGAATTTGGCGCGAAGGCGTTTCACGAGCTCGAACGTCGGTCAGGCAAGGTGGCTTGGGAGTCGTTCATTTCGCCGAGCCTCCCTGTCTCGCTCCGCGTCACGTGTCGGAAGTCTCGGCTCTACCATTCGGATGCCGTAGCGGAGCGACTCGCGGGTGCGATCATGTCGCGCGTGACTGGCGGGCGCCTGGCGCCAGAGGAAAGCGACGCCGCCAGCCAGCTGATCCTCGTCAGGCTGCTTCACGACCGATGTACGATCAGCGTCGACAGCTCCGGCCCGCTGCTCCACCTGCGCGGATACCGTCAGGCCCTGGCGAAGGCCCCCATGCGCGAGACGCTCGCGGCCGCGGCGCTCCTCGCGACGGGATGGCGAGGCGACACCCCGCTCATTGATCCCATGTGCGGATCGGGCACCATACCTATAGAAGGGGCACTGATTGCACGCCGCATAGCGCCCGGCCTCGGCCGACAGTTCGCGTTCGAGAGCTGGCCGGACTTCGATTCGCGCTTGTGGGGTGAGGTCGTTGCAGCCGCGAAAGCTCGGATGATCGCTCGCGCACCGGCGCCGATCACGGGCTCGGATCGCGATGCGGGCGCGATCCAGGCCGCGGTCTCGAATGCCGACCGGGCGGGGGTTCTGGGTGACGTCGAGCTCTCAGAGCGGCCGATTTCCTCGATGCAGCCGTCTGCGATGCCGGGGTGGGTTGTCTCCAACCCGCCGTACGGTGTCCGCGTGGGCGAGCGCGATCGCCTGCGGAATCTGTACGCTCAGCTCGGCAACGTCCTTCGCGCGAAGTGTCCCGGCTGGCGGTTCGCGCTCTTGTCTGCCGATCCGCAGCTCGAACGTCAGCTTCGGTTTCGGCTCGAGCCGATTCTCCGGACATCGAACGGAGGGATCGACGTCAGGTTGGTCGCCGGCGAGGTAGCGGCCGGACCGGATGACGGTCCCGCTCTGGACGCGACGGACACATCGGCGGCTCAGCGGTATCCATCTTGAAGAGGGCGGGGTGAGCACCGCGGGAAGGAACGAACAGTTCCTTCCCGCCCAACCCCATCTGAACAGACGGAGTTCCCGTGGCCGGCGACCGCGACCCGCAAGTCGACCGTGACCTTCCTGGGCGCACTGACAGCGCGTCCACATCAGAAGCCAGCCCGCGTCGCTCCCGTCGTGCATCGAGCAACGGTGGTGGACGGGCTGAGCGAGGCTCAGCCTCCGGCGCCCCGCTCGCCGACGAGCCATCCGGCATCTCCAGGGCGGACCTGAACGAGTTGCTGGCGGGTCTTCGCGACCTGCGCAGTGGCGACTTCGCAGTCCGATTGCCGAGATCCCGTGATCCGCTGATGGCCGAAATCGTATCGGCGTTCAACGACGTCGCGTCGAGAAACGAGCGAATGGCGAAGGAGCTGGGTCGCGTCAGCGACATCGTCGGCCGCAAGGGCGACATGACCGCCCGCGTTTCGCTCGAGGGCATGACTGGCGGCTGGGCCGACAGCGCCGGCGCGCTCAACTCGCTCGTGACGGACCTCGTGGCGCCGACCAGCGAGGTTGCGCGCGTGATCAAGGCCGTCGCCAACGGCGACCTCTCGCAGAAGATGGTGCTGGAGATCGACGGCAAGTCGGTGCAGGGCGAGTTCCTGCGCATTGGCACCACCGTGAACACGATGGTGGATCAGCTCAACGCCTTCGCGTCCGAGGTGACACGCGTCGCGAAGGAAGTGGGAACGGAAGGCAAGCTCGGTGGTCAGGCGCAGGTGCCGGGCGTCGCGGGTGCGTGGAAGGACCTCACCGACAACGTGAACTACATGGCGTCGAACCTGACGAACCAGGTTCGCAATATCGCCGATGTCACTACAGCGGTCGCGAAGGGCGACCTCTCCCGCAAGATCACCGTCGATGTCCGGGGTGAGCTGCTCGAGCTCAAGAACACTGTCAACACGATGGTGGATCAGCTCAACGGGTTCGCGTCGGAAGTAACGCGCGTCGCGCGAGAGGTCGGAACTGAAGGAAAGCTTGGCGGCCAGGCGAGCGTGCCGGGTGTCGCTGGCACCTGGAAGGATCTGACGGATTCCGTGAACGGCATGGCGGGTAACCTCACCGTCCAGCTGCGCGACGTGTCAGGCGTCGCGACCGCCATCGCGAGCGGCGACCTAACGAGGAAGATCACGGTCGAAGCGCAGGGCGAGATCCTGCAGATCAAGGACGTCATCAACAAGATGGTAGACTCGCTCTCGATCTTCGCCGGCGAGGTCACGCGCGTGGCTCGTGAGGTCGGCGCGGAAGGTCAACTGGGCGGGCAGGCGAACGTGCCGGGCGTCGCCGGAACGTGGAAGGATCTGACCGACAACGTGAACTTCATGGCGTCGAGCCTCACGACACAGGTTCGCAACATCGCCGACGTGACGACGGCTGTCGCGAAGGGTGATCTGTCGAAGAAGATCACGGTGGACGTGAAGGGCGAAGTGCTCGACCTGAAGACGACCATCAACGTGATGGTCGATCAGCTGTCGGGCTTTGCCGCCGAGGTTACGCGAGTCGCGAAGGAAGTGGGATCCGAAGGGCGACTCGGCGGCCAGGCGAATGTGCCGGGCGTTGCCGGTACCTGGAAGGACCTCACCGACAACGTGAACGTGCTCGCCGGCAACCTGACTACACAGGTACGCAACATCGCGCAGGTCACGACCGCCGTCGCGCGCGGCGACCTGTCGCAGAAGATCACGGTCGACGTCCGCGGCGAGATCCTCGAGCTCAAGAACACCGTCAATACGATGGTGGACCAGCTCAACTCCTTCGCCGACGAGGTTACTCGCGTTGCGCGTGAAGTCGGCAGCGAAGGCCGACTCGGTGGTCAGGCGAAGGTGCCGGGCGCGGCAGGCGTGTGGCGTGACCTCACCGACAACGTGAACGGAATGGCGTCGAACCTGACGAACCAGGTTCGTAACATCGCTGACGTCACTACGGCAGTCGCGAAGGGCGACCTCTCCCGCAAGATCACGGTGGATGCGCGAGGCGAGATCCTCGAGCTCAAGAGCACCGTGAACACGATGGTCGATCAGCTGAACGCGTTCGCGGACGAAGTGACGCGTGTCGCGAAGGAAGTCGGTACGGAAGGCAAGCTCGGTGGGCAAGCGGAAGTGCCGGGCGTTGCGGGGACGTGGAAGGACCTCACCGACTCAGTGAACCTGCTCGCGAACAACCTCACGGTGCAGGTGCGGTCGATCGCCGACGTCGCCACGGCCGTGACGCGCGGTGACCTGAGCCGACAGATCACCGTGCAGGCGCAGGGCGAGCTGGATGAGCTGAAGAAGAACATCAACCAGATGATCGCGAACCTCAAGAACACGACCGAGGCGAACGCGGAGCAGGACTGGTTGAAGACGAACCTCGCGAAGTTCTCGCGGATGATGCAGGGCCAGAAGGATCTCGATACGGTCGCGCGCCTCATCATGAGCGAGCTCACGCCGCTCGTGCAGGCCCGGCAGGGCGCGTTCTTCATCATGCAGCAGGAGAACGGCAACGGCGGCGCCCTGCGTCTCATTGCGAGCTACGCATACAAGGAGCGCAAGCACCTCAACAACGTCTGGCACCTGGGCGAAGGACTCGTTGGGCAGGCGGCGATCGAGAAGAAGCCCATCCTCCTGACGAACGTTCCGTCGGATTACATCCAGATCACGTCGGGGCTCGGCGAGGCTCCGCCGAAGAACATCATCGTCCTTCCGATTCTGTTCGAGGGTGATGTGAAGGCGGTAGTGGAGCTCGCGAGCTTCCTGCCGTTCAGCCAGATCCATCAGACGTTCCTCGACCAGCTGCAGGAATCGATCGGCGTCGTGCTCAACATGATCGCCGCGAACATGCGCACCGAGGAGCTGCTGGAGCAGTCGCAGAAGCTCACGCAGGAGCTGCAGAGCCAATCCGAGGAGCTCAAGCGCCAGCAGGAAGAGCTGCGGCGATCCAACTCGGAGCTCGAGCAGCAGGCGCACACGCTCAAGCAGTCCGAGGAGATGCTCAAGGACCAGCAGGAGGAGCTGCAACAGGTCAACGAGGAGCTGGAGGAGAAGGCGAGTCTCCTCGCCGAGCAGAACAAGAAGGTCGAGCAGAAGAACGCGGAGGTCGAGTCCGCGCGCGTCGCCCTGGAGGAGAAGGCCGAGCAGCTGTCGGTCTCGTCGAAGTACAAGAGCGAGTTCCTGGCGAACATGTCGCATGAGCTGCGCACGCCGCTCAACTCGCTGCTCATCCTCGCGCGGCTGATGTCGGAGAACAAGGACGGCAATCTCACGCCGAAGCAGATCGAGTACGCGAACACGATCCTGACGTCGGGCACCGATCTCTTGACCCTCATCAACGACGTCCTCGACCTGTCCAAGGTCGAGGCGGGGAAGATGGAGGTGAACCCGACAGAAGTGGCGGTGACCGACGTTCGCGACCAGATCGACAAGGGCTTCCGGCCGGTCGCGGATCAGAAGCAGCTCGGGTTCACGGTCGAGGTTCAGCCCGGAACGCCGGCCCGCATCGTCACCGACGGGCAGCGACTGCATCAGGTGCTCAAGAATCTCCTGTCCAATGCGTTCAAGTTCACGCATGAGGGGCACGTGAGCCTGACGATTCGCGCGGCGGAGCGTGGCCGGCGGTTCGCGAACCCGTCGCTCGACAACGCGAACTCGGTGATCGCGTTCGCGGTGAACGATACAGGGATCGGCATCGCGAAGGACAAGCAGCGGCTGATTTTCGAGTCGTTCCAGCAGGCCGACGGGGCGACCAGCCGCAAGTATGGCGGCACGGGGCTCGGCCTGTCGATCAGCCGCGAGATCGCGCGGTTGTTAGGCGGCGAGATCCGCGTGGAGAGCACGCCAGGGGTTGGCAGTACGTTCACGCTGTTCCTGCCCGATACGTTTGTCGATACGTCAGGTGGCGGGACGGCCGTTGGTCGGGAATCGGCAATGGGGAATCGGGAATCGGGGAAACTGCGGCCGTTGCCGCGCGCGAGGCGTGAGCCGCGCCAGCCGCGGACTGCGGCCGCAGCCTCCCCCGAGCCTAACGCTACGGCCGATGCCGCTCGTGTAGCTGGCGGAGCCGGAACGGGTCTGGTCGAGGACACGCGAGTCGAATCGCGAGGCGATCCCGACGTCGGGACCGCTGATCCAACCGATTCCCGATCCCCGATTTCCGCTTCCCGACCGCCGGATGATCGCGACGCCATCCAGCCCACCGACCGGGTGGTGCTGATTGTCGAGAACGATCTCAACTTCGCGCGAGTGCTCCTGGAGATGGCGCGTGAAAAGGCATTCCTCGGACTGATCGCGCTGGATGGCGAGACCGGCATCCAGCTCGCGCACGAGTACAAGCCCGATGCAATCACGCTCGACATCGACATGCCGGGGATCGACGGGTGGCAGGTGCTCGACCGGCTGAAGCACAGTCCCGACACGCGGCACATCCCGGTGCACATCATCTCGGGCGTGGACCGCCGTCAGCAGGGACTCATGGCTGGCGCCATCGCGTACCTCGAGAAGCCGGTCGACAAGGCGAAGCTCGACGAAGCGTTCGGGCACATCCGCTCGTTCATCGACAATCGCGTCAAGCGACTGATGATCGTCGAAGACGACGTCGGCCAGCAGCGCAGCATGGTCGAGCTCATTGGCGACGACGACATCGAGATCGTCACCGTAGGTTCCGGTGAGGAAGCGCTCGACGAGCTGCACCGGGGTCACTTCGACTGCATGGTCCTCGACCTCGGACTCGGCGGCGGTATGAGCGGGTTCGATCTGCTCGAGCGAGTGAAGAGCGATCAGCGCCAGACCGTTCGCGAGATCCCGATCATCATCTACACCGGCCGCGATCTCTCCCAGCCCGAGGAGACGCGACTCCGCAAATACGCCGAGACGATCATCGTGAAGGACGTGAAGTCGCCGGAGCGGCTTCTCGACGAGACGGCGCTCTTCCTCCATCGCGTCGAGGCGAAGTTGCCCGAGACGAAGCGACGCATGCTCGAGCAGCTGCACAACACGGACGCCGTCTTCGCCGGCAAGCACGTACTCGTCGTCGACGACGACGTCCGCAACATCTTCTCGCTGACGAGCGTGCTCGAGTCGCACGGCATGAACGTCGCATTCGCCGAGAACGGGCGGGACGCGCTTACTCGACTGGAGAGCGGTCCCGACGTGGATCTCGTGCTGATGGATGTCATGATGCCGGAGATGGATGGATATGAGACGACGCGAGCGATCCGACAGAATCCGCGTTTCCGATCGCTGCCGATCATCGCGCTGACGGCCAAGGCAATGAAAGGCGATCGCGAGAAGTGTATCGCCGCCGGAGCATCCGACTATATCACCAAACCGGTAGACACGGAGCAGCTGCTCTCGCTCATGCGGGTGTGGTTGTATCGATGACGGTGTCGGCCACCGAGCCAACGGCCACGGGGCGCCGGCGCGAGGATCACGGCGCGGTGCTAGGGTCGCGCCCGTCGACCAGTGGATCGGCGACGGCGCCGCTGTCCTACGATCCCGAGCTCGAGCGGCTCGAGATCGAGCTGCTGCTCGAAGGGATCTATCGCCACTACGGCTTCGATTTTCGCTCGTACGCGTATGCCTCTATCCGGCGTCGCCTCTGGCGGCGGATCGAGGCAGAGGGGCTCAAGACCGTGTCGTCGCTGCAGGACCGTCTGCTCCACGAGCCAGCGATGATGGAGCGGGTGCTGCTCGACCTCTCGATCAACGTGACGGCGATGTTCCGGGACCCGACGTTCTACCTGGCGTTCCGGCAAAAGGTCGTGCCGCTTCTGCGGACGTATCCGTTCATCAGGATCTGGCACGCGGGATGCTCGACGGGGGAGGAAGTCTATTCGATGGCCATTCTCCTCGAGGAGGAGGGTCTCTACGAGCGCGCGCGCATCTATGCGACCGACATCAACGAAGTCGTCGTACACCGCGCCCGGGCTGGCATCTTCCCGCTGGAGCGGATGCAGGAGTACACCGAGAACTACATCAGGGCCGGTGGTACACGGTCGTTCTCGGAGTACTACGTCGCGAAGTACGACGGCGCGCTCTTCTCTCCCGCGCTGCAGCGCAACGTTGTGTTCTCGCAGCACAACCTCGTCACGGATCGGTCGTTCGCCGAGTTCAACGTCATTCTGTGCCGTAACGTGCTGATCTACTTTGACCGCGACCTGCAGATGCGCGTGCACGGACTCTTTCACGAGTCTCTCGTACATCTCGGGATACTGTGTCTCGGGTCGAAGGAGACCCTTCGCCTCTCGAACTACGAGGGGTCGTATGAGGAGCTCTCGGGCGCGGAAAAGATCTACCGGAAGGTTCGGTAGGCGGTGTACGAGATCGTCATGATCGGAACTTCGTGGGGCGGGCTCAACGCGCTGTCGCGGGTAGTCGCCGGACTGCCGTCGACGTTTGCATTGCCGCTCGTCGTGGTGCAGCATCGCAGTCCGGACGCGCCGGGATTTCTTGCCGAGCTGCTCCAGGCGCACACCGGGTTGTGCGTCGTCGAGGTCGATGACAAACGTCCGATCGTATCCGGTCACGTGTACGTCGCGCCCGCCAACTATCATCTGTTGATCGAGCACGGCTTTTTCTCGCTGACGACAGATGCTCCGGTACGCTACAGCCGTCCGTCCATCGACGTGACGTTCGTCTCCGCGGCGGACGAGTACGGTCGACGAACCGTCGGCGTGGTCCTCACCGGGGCTAACGAGGACGGCTCGTTAGGCCTCAAGCGCATTGCCGATCGCGGTGGCTACGCGATCGTGCAGGACCCGGCGACGGCGGAAGGGGCGCCGATGCCGCGGGCCGCGCTGCGCGCGGTTCCCAAGGCGCACGTCGTGCCGCTCGACCGCATCGCGAGTCAGCTCATCGCGATCGCACCGCCGCGGCCGCCGGCCGAGTACCGCGTTCGGGCGCCGCTCACGTGACGGCCACGCTGCGCGAGTCCGCCGTGGAAGTCGAGCGTGCCTCGCGAGACGAGCGCGTCAACATCCTGCTCGTCGACGATCGGGCGGAAAATCTCCTCGCGCTGGAAGCGATCCTCGAGCCACTCGGCGAACGGACGGTGCGCGCGCACTCCGGCGACGAAGCGCTGAAATGTCTTCTGACCGAGGACTTCGCCGTCATCCTGCTCGACGTCCAGATGCCGGGTCTCAACGGCTTCGAGACCGCCGAGCTGATAAAGTCGCGCGAGCGCACCCGCTACATCCCGATCATCTTTCTCACGGCCATCAGCAAGGACGAGGCGTACGTCTTCCGCGGCTACTCGGTGGGTGCGGTCGACTACATGTCGAAGCCGTTCCAGCCGGACGTGCTGCGGTCGAAGGTTGCCGTGTTCGTCGACCTGTATCGCAAGCAGCGCCAGCTCAAGGACCAGGAGCGCCTGCTCCACGAAGCTGCCGTTCGACAGATCGAGCTCGAGCACCGCGCCCGTTTTCTCGCGCAGGAGGCGCGCACCGCGCACATCGTGAGCACGGCGATGGATGCGATCGTCGTCCTCGACGCCGAACGCCGCATCGAAGTGTTCAACGCGGCCGCCGAGCGGATGTTCGGCCGCTCGGCGACGGACGTGATTGGTAGTCACGTCGAGCAGGTCATCGCGGATGAACAGCTCGACCGCGCCCTAACGACGGCGAGCGAAAATGGGTCCGACCGCAATAAGGCCGAGCTGCACTCGCTCACCGGGTATCGATCGACCGGCGAGGAGTTCCCGCTCGAGGTATCAGTATCAGGCCTCGACGTGGCGGGCGATCAGAGCTACGCGATCATTGCACGTGACGTCACTGACCGCATTCGCTCCGAGGAGGCGCTTCGCACGCAGGCGGATTCGCTCGCGCGGAACGCCGCCGAGCTCCGCGAGCTGAACAAGGAGCTGCAGGAGCGGCAGGAAGAGCTCGAGCGTGCGATGACGGCGCGCAACCGGTTCTATGCGTCGATGAGTCACGAGCTGCGCACTCCGATCAACGCCATCATCGGCTACAACACGCTGCTGCTCGACCACATCTACGGGCCGCTCAACGAGAAGCAGACTCACGGCCTCCAGCGAACGCACAAGGCTGCCAATCATCTGCTGGAGCTCGTGAACGACGTGCTCGACCTCTCGAAGATCGAGGCCGGCAAGATCGAGCTGACCCTGCAGCCGGTTCCATTCCCCGGAACCATCGAGGACCTGTTCGTCACGGTGCGTCCGCTCGCTGATGAGCACGCGACCGAGCTTCACCTGCACGTCGACGGCGATGCGACAGCGATCGTGAGTGACCCACGACGTGTTCGACAGATTCTGCTGAATCTGCTGTCGAACGCGATCAAGTTCGGGCGTGGACATCCGATCGAGGTCGACCTCTCACTCGGCACTGCCGAACACATCGAGGTCGCGGTTACGGATCACGGCGAGGGCATCGAGCCGGATGACCTCCCTCGCATCTTCGATGAGTTCGTGCAACTGTCGAACTCGCACCAGCTCGGCGGTACTGGCTTGGGCCTCCCGATATCGAAGCGCCTCGCGACGCTCCTCGGCGGCGAGCTGCGCGTGACGTCGGAGCGCGGGAAGGGAAGCACATTTCGTCTAAGACTCCCAGAAAGGATCGGGATGGAGGATTAGCGCTTCTCACTTGCTCATCGCTCCTCCTCGAAACAACATTCGCCGTCACACTCGAGACGAACGGTCGGGGCCGGTCGGTCCATGTCGACTGGACCAATCGCTTTTCCCGACGGTATCACATTCGAATCCTTCGGCCGCATCCGCCGCAGTTCGAGCGGGCAAGGCCGAGGCGAATGTCACTCATGTCGAGAGGGAGCAGCGAATTGAAGGCTTTGTGCGTTGGTCGCCATCGCTATCTGAGCGACCACTTCAAACGGTTTTTCCGAAATCTCGGCGTCGATGCTTCGAGCGTCGTTGGAGTCGCCGACGCGATCCCCGCGGCTCACGCCTACGTGCCGGATGTCGTGTTCTGTGAATACGACTTGTTGGCGACCGTTCCGCTCGAGCCGTGGGAGCAGGATCCGCTGATGTCTCGCATCCCCGTCATCGCCGTCAGCCTCACGCGGCGATCCGACGAGATGCATCTCCTCGACGTGAACAACATCGCGGGGTTCTTCTATCTGCCGGCGCTCACCGACGACGACGCGCGGCGCCTGCTGCGTGCCGTTCGCCCCAGCGCGGGATACTCGCTCCGCTCGTCGCTCGATCGACCCGCGTCGGCTGCGGCGCCGCCTGCCTGACGAGAGTGATGGCTATTGATCGATCCTCGACACGTTTCGACGCATCCAGTTGCGCGCGGATCGTGATAGGTTATCATTCGCGCGCCCGTTTTCTTGTTCGTGGTGTCACGCACGACGAGCGCGCGAACGGACTCGGAAGCGACGCCGGTGACGAAGCAGGAACGGCGAGCATTGAACAGGTCTGAGGTGAAGACGAAGGGGATAGACCGCGCCGCGCACAACGAGGCGCTGTTGTCCGCCGCCGGGATTGACGTTCTCGGCGCGCTCGGTACCGGGATCGTGTGTGTTCTCCCGGACGGTACCGTGTCCGCGGTAAACGAAACCGCAGCGGACGCGCTCGGCGCCGGCGCGAATGTCGTCGGCAGCGACTTCTGGAGCGCATTCCCCGCCTTGCACGACGGTCGCGGCCACCAGCAGATCGCCGCGACGATTCTCGACGGCACGCCGCGCGTGTTTGCCGCCGCGCTTCCAGGCGGCCCGGCTGACGCCATCCACGAAGTCCGCGTGTCGCGGACCCGAACCGGATGGCTCGTGTTCGAGATCCGCGAAACGCCGCGCACATCGCGCGACTCGTCAGGCGAAGACGCGGAGCCGCTTCGCGAGCTCGCGCATCGGATGGCGGCCGGCTCCGACTCGGTCGCGCTCCTCTCCGTGTTGTGCGATACGGCGTGCGAGATTGGTGGCGCGACTGGTGCCGCCGTCGCGCGGCTCGCCGGAGCGGATGGCGTCGTCCTCGCCGCGTCAGGCACCGAGGCGCCTGACGCGGGCAAGCTCTTCGATGTCCGAGACTCGCTCGCCGGCAACGCGCTTCGGAGTCGCACGCTCATTGTGGAGCACGATGATCCGTCGTTGGCCTGTCCGATCTTCGCGTCGGACGCGAACGTCGGCGAGGTCGCGGTTGCTCCGCTCATCGCCGCGGATCAACCGCTCGGGTTGCTCTGCGCGTGGCAAGGTGGCGAAGGTGGCACGTTCACGCAGCGAGACCGGCAGCGACTCAGAACGATTGCCGATCATGCTGCCGTCGTGCTCGTGAAGGCACGGCTTCTCGAAGAAGCGCAGGCGGCCACGCATGCGAAGGGGACGTTCCTCGCCACGATCTCCCACGAGCTGCGCACTCCGCTCACGGCGCTGACCGGGTACGGCGAGCTGCTCGCCGACGAGATCGTCGGTCCGCTCACTGCCCACCAGGTCGACATGGTCGACCGGATGCGCTCCGTCACGTATCAGCTCGGGGTCATGGTGGACGAGCTCCTCACGTTCTCGGCGCTCGAGGCGGGTCGCGAGACGGTCCATCCAAGCGACGTCCGGCTTGGGGATGTCGTCGAGTCGGTTGTCAGCATCGTCGAGCCGCTGGCGCGCCAGAAGGATCTCGAGCTCGCGTTCACGATGCCGGAACGCGCCCCGATGCTCTACACCGACGGCGAAAAGCTTCGGCAGATCCTCGTGAACCTCATGAACAACGCCGTCAAGTTCACGGACAAGGGCGGGATCTCGCTGACGGTCGAGCGTCGCAACGGCGAAGTACGCGTCCAGGTGCGCGACACGGGTATCGGCATCGATGCCGCCGACCGATCCCGGCTATTCCATCCGTTCACTCAGCTCGACGCCGGACTCACTCGGCGACATGGCGGCACGGGGCTCGGCCTCTACAACTCGAGCCGCCTTGCTCAACTCCTGGGCGGACATATTGACGTGGATTCCGCGCCCGGGGTGGGAAGCGCGTTTACGGTCTGCATACCGGTGCGGTACAGCAAATTGGATTAGGGCCGGGAGACGGGAGGGCCGGGAGACGGGAGACGTAGAACCCTCGGGATGTTCTTCTCACAAGAAGAAACATCCCGAGGGTTTTGTCAGCCAGCAGCCGGCACGAGCAGCCAGCAACCAGCCGCCGTTCCCCCGCTTCCCGTCTCCCGTCTCCCGGCCCAATCGTCATAGATTTCAAACCATGCCAAGCGCCCCTATCACGAGCGTCTATAACGACGGCTACATCGCCGAGGTCTACGAGGCGTACCGTCGCGACCCCGCGTCAGTCGACGAGTCCTGGCGCCAGTTCTTCCGATTCGCCGAGCAGCTCGGTGGCGCCGACAAGAGCGCCACGACGGTGGCGGCCGACCCGGTCTACCTCCGCAAGGTCGCCGGGGCGGCGGCGCTCGTCGACGCAATTCGGCAATACGGTCATCTCGCCGTTCAGCTCGACCCTCTCGGATCACCACCGCCTGGCGCCGCGGAGCTCACGCCGGAATTCCACGGCATCACCGCCTCGGACCTCCAGCTCGTGCCCGCGCTGGCACTTGGATTCGACGTCGGCACGGGCGCGGACGTGACGTCGCGACTGCGCGACCTCTATTCGTCCACGATGGGGTTCGAGTTCGCACACCTCGGCGAAGAAGCGGAGCGCGAGTGGTTCCGTGAAACCATCGAGCACGAGCGGCTCGCGCGTTATCTCACGCCGGAAGAAAAGCGCAACGTCCTTCGACGGCTGAGTGAGGTCGATGGCCTGGAGCGGTTCATCGGACGCGCGTGGGTGAACATGAAGCGGTTCTCCATCGAGGGAACGGACGCGCTCGTGCCGATGCTCGACGTGCTCATTGAAGATGCCGGCCACGCAGGCACGCGCGACGTCGTGATCGCGATGGCGCATCGCGGCCGCATCAACGTCCTCACGCACATCCTCGGGAAGTCATACGCCACCGTGTTCGGCGAATTCGACGGCAGACACGCCGCCGCCTCCGCCGAGAGCGAAACGGGTGACGTGAAGTACCATCTCGGCGCCCGGACCGAGCGCACGCTCGCCGATGGCCGAACCGTCGGCGTGCAGCTCGTGCCCAATCCGAGTCATCTCGAAGTCGTGAATCCCGTGGTCACGGGGCTTGCGCGCGCCCTTCAGCGCGTCACCCTGGGCGAACGCCTAACGGGCGAGTTCGACTCCACGACCGTCACGCCCGTCATCGTGCACGGCGACGCAGCCTTCCCAGGCGAAGGCATCGTCGCCGAGTCGCTGAACCTTTCCCGGCTCCGCGGCTATACGGTTGGTGGATCACTCCACATCATCGTCAACAACCAGGTTGGGTTCACGACCGACCCCACCGACGCGCGCTCCACGCACTACGCGAGCGATCTGGCGAAAGGCTTCGAGATCCCGATCGTTCACGTGAACGCCGACGACCTGGAAGCGTGCATCGCGGCGGTCCGGCTTGGCGTCGCGTATCGGACGAAGTTCAACAAGGACTTCCTCATCGATCTCGTTGGCTACCGTCGCCACGGCCATAACGAAGGCGACGAGCCGACGTTCACGCAGCCCACGCTGTACGCGACGATCAAAGCGCATCCCACGCCGCGGCAGGTGTGGGGCGAGCGCCTCGTGCGTGAAGGCGTCGTGACCGCCGAGGACGTCCAGGCGGCCGAGCGCGAGGTCGCGAAGGAGCTCGAGGAGATCTACGACGAGTCGAAGAAGGTGAAGACGGAGGAGTTCGAGATCGAGCACAGCAAGGCGGCTCCGACGCTCGTCGAGACGGCTGTCCGTGCCGAGCAGCTCGTAGCTCTGAACGAACAGTTGCTCGCTTGGCCCACCGGATTCAGCGCGCATCCGCGGCTGGCGAAGCAGCTCGAGCGCCGGCGCGATGCGATGGGCGAAGAGGGCGGCATCGACTGGGGTCATGCCGAGTCGCTGGCGTTCGCCTCGCTGCTCGCCGACGGTACCTCGGTCCGGATGTCGGGCCAGGACGCCGAGCGTGGAACGTTCTCGCATCGCCACGCCGTGCTCCACGACCCGAGCACCGGCCAGACGTTCACGCCGCTGCAACACCTGCCTAACGCCCGCGGACAGCTCGAGATCTACAACAGCCCGCTGTCCGAAACGGGCGTGCTCGGCTTCGAGTATGGGTACAGCACTGCGGCCGACGACACGCTCGTGCTCTGGGAAGCACAGTTTGGCGACTTCGTGAACGTCGCGCAGCCGATCATCGACCAGTTCATCGCCGCCGACCGGGCCAAGTGGGCGCAGGATTCCGGCGTCGTCATGCTCTTGCCACACGGGTACGAAGGTCAGGGGCCCGAGCATTCCAGCGCACGTCTCGAGCGCTTCCTTCAGCTTTGTGCCGACGGAAATCTGACCGTCGCGTATCCGTCCACGCCGGCGCAGTACTTCCACATTCTGCGCCGCCAGGCGAAGTCGGATTCTCGGCGGCCGCTGATCCTCATGCAGCCGAAGAGCCTTCTGCGCCTTCCGCAGGCCGCCTCTCGGCTAAATGACCTCGTGAATGGTCGATTCGCGTCGGTGATCGACGATCCCACCACTGGCGATCGGCGGGAGGACGTGCAGCGCGTGGTGTTCTGCACGGGCAAGCTGTTCTACGATCTCAACGCGAAGGAGCGTCCGGCGAACGTGGCGATCGCGCGCATCGAAGAGCTCTATCCATGGCCATCCGAGCAGGTCATTCGGATTCTCGACCTCTATCGCAACGTGACCGAAGTCGTCTGGGCCCAGGAGGAGCCGAAGAACATGGGCGCCTGGACCTATGTGTGGCCGCGCCTGCGGGCCTGCACGGGAAATGCGATGCTCATTCGCTACATCGGCCGGCCGGAGCGAGCGAGCCCGGCGGAAGGGTACGTTGCGTCGCATCAGGAAGAGCAGGCGCGCATCGTCACCGAAGCCCTCGAAGTTCCAACCAGGCGGAAAACCGCAGCACGGTCGTAAATGCGTACTCGGAATATTCGTCGCACGGTGATTGGGGTCGCTGCCGCCATGGCAGCGACCTTCGCGCTTCCGCGTCCAGTCGGGTCGCAGGACGTCACACATGGCGTCCCACAGCTCGATGAAACGATCGCGAGCCTCTCCGTTCCCATGCGAGTGCTCGTCATCGCCGCACATCCGGACGATGAAGACACGCAGCTCATCACCTGGCTCGCGCGCGGGCGGCACGTCGAGACCGCTTATCTCTCGCTCACGCGTGGCGATGGCGGTCAGAACCTGCTGGGGAACGAGCTCGGTGATGCGTTAGGCGCGATTCGCACCGAGGAGCTGCTCGCCGCACGACGGATCGATGGCGGCCGTCAGTATTTCACGCGGGCTTACGACTTCGGGTTCTCGAAGACGTCCGACGAGACGTTCCGGCATTGGCCGCGCGACTCGATCCTCCGCGACGTGGTGACCGTCGTACGGTCCTTCAAGCCGCACGTGATCGTTGCCATGTTTTCGGGAACGCCGCGTGACGGGCACGGGCATCACCAGGCGTCAGGCATCCTCGCGCGCGAGGCGTATGACATCGCCGGTGACACGGTGCGATTCCCGCGATCCGCCACGGCGGGGCTGGGCGGCTGGACGCCACTCAAGTTCTATCGCGGTGCGTGGTCGGCGGCAGCGGGGGATCCGGTGCTGCGCATCAATGTCGGCGAGTTCAACGCGATGCTCGGCCGATCGTATGCCGAGATCGCGGCGGAGAGCAGGTCGCAGCACAAGTCGCAGGCGTTCGGATCGATCCAGCCGAAGGGTACGAGGTTCACGCAGGTGCGTCGTGAGGCGTCGCGCGTGAACGAGTCGGAGGCTCCGGGCACCGAGAAATCGCTGTTCGATGGCATCGACACGACCTGGGCGCGATTCCGGGCATCGACCACGTCGCCCGAAGTTGCGCGCATCGTCGACCTGATTCAGACCAAGGTGAAGCAGGCGCAGGGTGCGCCGTACTTGCGGGATCCCTCCGCCGCCCTGCAGCCGTTGAGCGAGCTGGCGGGCGCGCTGGCGCAACTCGGCGCCGCGCCCGACAGCATCATCCCGGGCGTGGCTCGGGGCACCGTGCCAGCGGCGCGGCTCAAGGTTTCGGACGACCTCCTGCGGACGGCATCGGTCGCATACCGAAGAACCGTCAACGCGATCGCGCTTGCGAGCGGCGTCGCGGTAGAAGCGACGATTCCGCGGGAGCATATCGCGACGGCCGACAGTGCTCCGCTTACGGTCACCATTTATAACCGCGGGCGCGCCACGGTTCAGGCGGATCCGTCGTACATGGTTCAGTGCCAGCGTGGCCGCTCGTCGCCCGGCGGAGGAATGCGCAGCGGCGAGTCGCCTGTGCTGTGGAGCGACAGTACGGCCACCATTCTCCCTGACAGCTCACGCACGTGGCGCGGCTTTGAGTGCGCGGAGAGCGAGCGGCCTGTCGACGGACCATACTGGTTGAGTCCACCGCGCCGGGGCGACATGTTCGCCAAGGCGAGCCTGCTCGAGTCAGAGAACGATGCCACGCGCGGAGCTGTCGTTAGGGTCCGATTGACGCCCGGTGGAACGCCGGGATATCCCGTCGAGCTCGACGCGCCGGTGGTGTATCGGTACGCCGATCCGCTCCGTGGCGATGTGAGTCGTCCACTGGCGTTCGTGCCCGAGCTCTCGGTCACGCTCGACCGCGCAGTGGAGTACGCGCCTGCACGCACGCCACTCGTCAGGCAGCTGCGCGTCGAGGTACGCTCGGCCGCTACGGCGTCACGTGACGTTCGCGTGTCGTTGCGGCTGCCTAACGGTCTTCGTGCCGACTCCGTGGCGCGAACGGTGACGCTGCCGGGATACGGCGCGGTGCGCAGTGCCACGTTCACCATTCGCGGGGAGCTCGCGCCCGGACGCCATACGATCTCCGCCATCGCGGAGTCGAATGGACGCCCTTACACCAGTGGGTATACGGCGATCGAGTACGATCACATTCGGCCGCAGCGGCTCTATCGCGATGCCGCTGTCGCTATCGAGGCGGTCGATCTCAAGGTCCCGGCCGACGCGGTGATCGCGTACATCCAGGGTGTCGGGGACAATTCGGCCCCGATGCTTCAGCAGCTTGGTCTGCGCGTCACGACGCTCAACCCGGCTGACATCCCCAAGACGGATCTATCGCGATTCAACGCGATCGTCGTGGGCTCTCGCGCGTACGAGTCGAACGACGCCCTCGTGGCGAACAACGCCGCGCTGCTCGACTACGTGAAACAGGGCGGGACAATGGTGGTGCAGTACGGCCAGTACGAGATGACGAAGCCGGGTATCATGCCGTATTCGATCACGCTCGCCCGCCCGGCGGATCGCGTGACGGACGAGTCGAGCCCGATGCGCATTCTCGATCCGAAAGCACGGGTGCTGGGGTATCCGAACGCGATCACCGAGTCGGATTTCGCGGGCTGGGTTCAGGACCGCACGCTATACATGCCGAGAACGCACGCGAGTGCGTATGCGGGGGTTCTGTCGACGAACGATCCGGGCGAGACACCTAACGATGGGCCGGTCCTCGTGGCGAAGTACGGCGCCGGCACGTATGTCTACACGACGCTCGCGTTCTTCCGTCAGCTGCCGAACGGCGTACCTGGTGCGGCGCGGCTGTTCGTGAACCTGCTGGCTGCGAAGGCGCCGGAGAAGGCGGTGGTGCCGTAGGCGACTGGCGACTGGCGGGGACGGGCGACGGACGCGGGGCGGCGGACGGAAAGGCGCACGAGGCGCAAAGCGCAAAGCCGCGTGTCATTCATCGCCGTCCTCCCGGCAGAGGGGCCCGCTACCCGGCGGACGGCTGCTGGCGTCGACTGAAGGTGCTCACCACCAAGCCGACGACCACCACCGTCACGGCGCCGATCACGTTATGCCACAGGAACGCCACGTCCGGTCGGCCGAAGTTCACCGCGCCAACCGCTAACATCCCGGTGATCAACCCGACGAACGCGCCCAGCGCGCGAGCCCTGCGAGTCATCGCCAACAGGAAGACGCCGAGGATCGAGCCGTAGAAGAACGAGCCGAAGCGGTTCACGACCTCGATCAGCGATCCGAGGCTCACGGCGTAGGTCGCGATCACGCACGCGAAGATGCCCCAGAATCCCGTCGCGATCTTCGAGGCGCGCAGATACTCCGCGTCCGGCGCCTGGGGGCGCACCCACCGTCGATAGAAATCGATCACCGACGCCGTCGCGAGCGAGTTGAGCTCGGCGGCCACGGCCGACATCGCCGCCGCCATCACCGACGCGATGAAGATTCCCGTTAGGCCCACCGGCAGGTCGAACAGCACGAAGTGCGGAATGATGTAATTCACATCCTTCGACGGCTCGCCGGTCACGCGCTCCGCCAACGCCAGCGCCTCCGTTCGCACCGCTTCGACGCGTGTTTCGGCGGTTCGGAACGCGTCGCGTGACACGGTCGCGTCGTGCGCCGCGATGCCGCGGGCCGCCGCGTCTCGTTCTGCGAGCGCCGCTCCGTACTGGGCCGCCAACGCCTGGTACGTCGCCGGCTCCGCCTCACGCACGCGTCGGTCGTGCTCCGGATTGAACAGCATCGGCGGCTTCACGAACAGATAGAACACGAACACCAACACCCCGACCAACAGCACCGCGGCTTGCAGCGGGATCTTCCAGTATGCGCTGATGAGCAGGGAACTGCGCGCCTCGTCCACGGACTTCGCCGTGAGGAATCGCTGCACCTGGCTCTGATCGGTGCCGAAGTACGACATCATCAGGAACGTGCCGCCGATGACGCCCGACCAGAACGTGTACTGCTGGGTGATGTCGAAGTGAAAGTCGAGCGCGCGGAGCCGTCCCACCGAGCCCGCGATGCGCAGCGCGGCGTCAGGACTCACGGGCAGCTTGAGGAGGGCAACGATGATCACCGCAGTGATCGCCGTGGTGACGAGCACCATCTGTTTCACGTCGGCCCACGTGACGGCCTGCACCCCGCCCAGCACGGTGTACAGAACCGTTGGGACTCCCATGATTGCGACCGAGACCCCGATCGGCCAGCCGAAGATGGACGCGAATACGACAGCTGGCGCGGCCAGGATCGTTCCGCAGGACATCCCGCGCGAGATGAGGAACAGGAACGCGGTGAGCGTCCGGGTCTTCGCGTCGAAGCGTCGCTCGAGGTACTCGTAGGCGGTGTACACCTTCGCGCCGTGCAGAAACGGCACGAGGGTGACACCGATGATCACCATCGCGAGCGGGAGCCCGAAATAGAACTGGACGAATCGCAGGCCATCAGTCGCGCCCTGCGCCGTGGTCCCGATCATCGTCACGGCCGAGAGCTGCGTGGCCATGACCGAGAGGCCGACCGCCCACCAGGGCAGGCTCCGGTTCGCGAGAAGATATCCCTCGATCTCGGTCGACCGACGGGTGCGCCGTATGCCGTCGATCCCGACGTAGGCGAGATAGACGACGACGATGACCCAGTCGAGCGCGTGCACGAACCCCGGTCAGGTCGTGTAGTGCGACTGGAGCAGCCAGAGCAGCAGCACCGCCCCGACCTGAACCGCCATAACGCGAATCAACGTCGTACGAAACGTTGGGGTCGCCGGCGCTGGCGACTCTCTCGGGCTTGTCATGTCGAAGAGGGTCCGGTCGCGAGTCTCATGCGTGCATCGAGCGCGGCCATAGTATCCGCCCGCGTATACCGCAAGCAAGGCTGCTGGATAGGTCAGGAACAAACCCTGACGACGTTAGATTCTCGTGGCCTGTCAGCTCCCACCCGTTTGAGCTTCGCCAATGACGCCAGCCTCGCAGCGACCCCACGTTGTCATCGTCGGTGCCGGATTCGGCGGACTCACTGCCGCGCGAGCGTTCCGACGCTCGGACGTGGACGTGACCATCATCGACGAGAACAACCACCACACGTTCCAGCCGCTCCTCTATCAGGTTGCGACTGCCACGCTCAACCCGAGCGACATCACCGCACCGATTCGCCATGTGCTGCGCTCTCAGATGAATGCGACGGTGTTGCTCGCTGAGGTAGTGGGAGTGGATGTCGCTAACCGGAATCTAACCGTGGATGAAGGTGAGGGTCGCTCGAGTGTTATTCACTACGATTACCTCATCCTCGCCGCTGGCGCGCGTCATTCCTACTTCGGTCACGACGAATGGGAGTCGATTGCTCCTGGACTCAAGGGTATCAACGATGCGCTCGAGATTCGTCGGCGCTTTCTCCTCGCGCTCGAACGGGCAGAGCTTACGGATGATCCCGAGGAACGCAAAGAGTACCTGACCATCGTCGTGATCGGTGGCGGCCCCACCGGCGTCGAGCTCGCGGGCCTCATCCCCGATGTGCTGCGCGGAATTCGTCGAGATTTCCGCCGCATCGATCCGACCCGCATGCGAGTAGTGCTCATCGAGGGCGGACCGCGCCTGCTCGCGGCGTTTCCACAGGAGATCTCGGATCATGCGCTGGCCGATCTCCACGCACTCGGCGTGGAAGTGCGGCTCAATTCAGTCGTCTCCCGAGTGGAACCGGGCGTTGCGTGTCTGGGATCTGGAGAGTGCATCCAGACCCGAACCATTCTCTGGGCGGCGGGCAACGCTGCATCCCCGTTGGGCAAGATGCTAGGCGTGCCGCTCGATCGCGCCGGCCGCGTTATCGTGGAGCCCGACCTGTCGGTTCCAGGCCAGCCCGAGGTTTTCGTCATTGGTGACATGGCGACGCTGAAGGACAGTCGCGGCGTGCAGGTTCCGTGGGTGGCGCCGGCGGCGAATCAGCAAGGCAAGCGCGCTGCCGATAACGTCACCCGTCGGATTCGCGACGAGAAAACCGTTCCGTTTCGGTATTTCAACAAGGGGAACCTCGCCACGATCGGCCGATACAAGGCGGTCGCTGACTTCGGCAGCTTCCGCGTCACCGGCTGGATCGCGTGGTGGTTCTGGTTGTTCGTTCACATCATGTACCTCGTCGGTTTCCGAAACCGCCTCAGTGTCCTCCTTCAGTGGGCGTATTCGTACTTTACGTACCAGCGCGGCGTCAGACTGATCACGCATGCCGATACGGAGCGGAGGGCGCGCGTGACGCGGGGGCCGTAGCGGTGGCGTCGGGTCAGGATGGTGCTGCGACCGTCGGCGGTTCTCTAATCCGAGAATCGTGGGCGAATGATCCGACCTTTAGTTGACGTCCCGAGCAATTCAACGAATATTCGACTTCGACGGCGGCCATCGATGCTGATGCTGTCGCCGCGTACGCCTACTCGGAGCACTGCATGGCAGTGGATGGCCGTAGCGCTACGGCGATCGATGCTCCTGCATTACCGGTGCGTGTCCTCATCGCCGAGGATGACACAGAGCTTCGCGGGGCGCTCAGTCGGAGCCTGAGCGCCGTCGGCCACGTCGTCGTCGGCGAAGCAGCGACGATGAGCGACGCGTTCGACCGCACGCGCGAGCTGTCACCCGACGTGTTGCTGCTCGACGCGCATCTAGGTCCCGCGCGGATGGCCGAAGCCGCGAAAACGCTCGCCCATGACAATCCCGGGGTCGCGGTGATCTACCTCTGCGGCGACCAGACGTTCGCGCTCCATGGCGATGTCGCCGACACGACGGCGATCTCGGTGCTTCCGAGCTCGTGCCCCGCCGCACTCCTGGACTCGAGCATTCGCCTCGCGGCCCAGCGCACCCGCGAGCTCCGCTCGGCCCGCGAGGAGGTGGCCCTCGTTAGGCAGCAGCTCGAGAACCGCAAGGCGATCGAGCGTGCCAAGGGCATCCTCATGCGCCGCACGGGCCTGTCCGAGCAGGAAGCCTACCGCATTCTCCAGCGCACGAGCCAGGACCGATCAGTCCCGATGGTGGACGTCGCGCGCGAGGTGCTCGAGAGTGAGCCAGGGCGATAGGAACGGCGCAGCTCACTGGTAATTGGTTACTGGTACAGGTTACAGGTAATCTGAACCCTCGGGATGCCTCTTCACGAAGATGAGCATCCCGAGGGTTTAAATAACCAGTAACCAGATCCAGTAACCAGTATTCTGTGTCTACGCCGTTGCGGCCGGCCTAACGAACTGCTCCAGCCCCACGCCGAGCAGCAACGTTGCGAGCACGACGGCGGCCGACGTGAAGAACGGAACACCCGTGCCGAGGTGGTCGTAGGCGAACCCCGCCCACAACGGCGCGATGATGCGGGCCACGCCACCGAACGTCTGCTGAACGCCCATGTAGAGCCCGCGCTCCCGCGCTGAGATCACCCGCGACAGGAGCGCGGTCACGCACGGGAACGTGAACGCCGTGCCTAACGGGATGAACGCCACGGCAAGCGCGAGCACTGGCAGCGACCGGGCGAGCGGCATCCCGCCCAAGCCGATCGCCAGCAACAGCACGCCGATCCGCGAGAGCCGTGCCTCGCCCAGTCGATCGACCGCCTTGCCGAGCAACAGCACCCGCGTGAATACCGAGATCGACCCGATGTACATGAAGAAGTAGCCGATCGTCTGCTCGGTCACCTGGTAGCGATCGGCGAGAAACAGCGCGAGCACCGCGGTCACACCCTGGAACGCACCCATGGCGATCGCATAGATCCAGATGAGCCGCGATGCCGGTTCGCCGGAGTGCTCGAGCACCCGAACCACCGCCTCGCGCGACGAGCGCGCCTTCTGGGGCACCTGATGCTCGCCCGTCACGTGGTGCGACTCGCGGAGATAGTTCCACGCGAACGCCATGTTCACGAGGCAAAGCACCGCCGCGACCAGGCCTGGCATCGCGTGACCGATCGCGTGGAACCCAGGCACGTCCCCGCCATGGAGATTGCAGACCTTGTTGCCTAACGTGACAGAGAACGACCCGAGCACCGGCCCGAGCGCCACGCCCAGGTTCGTCGCGGCGGAGAGCCAGCCGAGCCCGCGGGCGCGCTGATCGGGCTCCACGGAATCCGCCACGTAGGCCTGAATCACGCCGACGGTACCACCACCGGCGCCCTGGATGAGCCGCGAGATGAACAGCATCGCCAGCCCGTTGGCCAATCCGAAGATCACGTACGCGATCGCCGACGCGCCAAGCGCGACCAGCAGCGCTGGTCGTCGCCCGAATCGGTCCGAGAATCGGCCCCAGACCGGCGCGCTCACCAGCTGCGCGACTGTGAAGGTCGACACGAGCATGGCGACCACGGTGCCGATGCCGAAATGCACCGCGCCGATGTTGAATCCCTCGCCCCCCAACCGGCGCGCGTAGAACGGCAGGATCGGAACGACGATCAGCAGCCCGACCATGTCGAGGAATGCCGTCGCCATGAGGACCATGAGCTTCGCCGGAATCTTGGTCAGCTCACGGGCGAGTGTATACAGCAGTCCCGCCGCGAGCACGCCGAGGGCGACGCGCACGACGGGAGACTGCAGCGATGTGGTGATATCCAGGACCATTGAAGGCTGTACGATCAGTCGACTGCCTTACCGAGCGCTGCGGGCTGTACCGCCCGTCCGACCACGCCAGCCAACGCGACGATGGTCAGGACGTACGGGATCATCTCGACGAACTGCGACGGCACCAGCTGCAGCGACTGCAGACGGATCTGCATCGTCTCGGCAGCCGCGAAAAGAAGACACGCAATCGTAACACGTTTCGGGTCCCACTTGCCGAAGATGACGGCAGCGAGCGCGATGAAGCCACGCCCCGCCGTCATTCCGTCAGTGAACTGGTGCTGGTCGAGCGCCAGGTACGCGCCGCCCAGCGCCGCCGACCCACCCGACAACGCCACCGCCAACCACCGGACGCGCCTGACGGGCACTCCCACCGACAATGCCGCCTCCGGCTTTTCGCCGGCCGCACGCACGCGAAGCCCGAACGGAGTCCGGTACAGCGTCCATCCCACGCCGATCATGCAGAGAATCCCGAACCAGACCAGCGGGTTCGCGAGAGACGAAAGAACGCCGCTCCCGACCTGTCCGCCACCAAAACCGGGAATCCTGGGTGAGTTGGATGAACTGTCGAACGCGAGACGGAGGAAGAATCGGGTGACACCGACGGCGAGCAGGTTCATCGCGATTCCCACGACGACCTGGTCGGCGCGGTATCGAATGGTCGCGAGAGCATGGAGCAGCGCGGCCAGCACGCCACCAGCAGCACCAGCGAGAATCCCGACCCACGGCGACCCGGTATAGTAGCTCCCGAGCGCCGCGCAGAAGGCCCCCGTGAGCATGAACCCCTCGAGCGTGAGGGCGATGATCCCCGCGCGCTCCGAGATGATCCCGCCTGCCGCCGCGAACAAGTATGGCGTCGCGATGCGGAGGGTCTGGATGAGGAACGCGATCATGGTCGGGAATCGGGAATCGGGAATCGGGAATCGATGGGTCCAGGGGCAGTCCCGATTCCCATCTGCCCGCCTTCGGCGGGCTCCCGCCGATTCCCGATTCCCGACCGCGCGGCCGTCAACGCCCGCCTCACCTCCGGCACCGCCGTCGCGACCGCGATGATCACGACCGCCGTCAGGACGTCCACCATCTGCTTCGGGACGAGCGCGTTGACCGCCAGGCCTCCCTGCGAAAGCGTCGCGAAGAGCAACGCCGCGATCACTACGCCGACGGGATGATTGCGGCCAACCAGGGCCACTGCGATTCCCAGAAAGCCGCTGCCCGTTCCGAAGCCTTCCTCATAGTAGTGCTTGTAGCCGAGCACGTAGTTGAGCCCACCGAGGCCCGCCAGAACACCGCTCAGCATCATCGTCTTCGCCCACACTCCGCCGACTCGAACCCCCCCATACTCGGCGGCGTCGGGCTGCAAACCCACGGCGCGAAGCTCGTAGCCGGGTCGCATTCTGAACAGGTACCACCACACGACTGCCGCGGTGGCGAGCGCCAGGAGAAACGTCGTATTCGCCGCGGACCCCGTGAACATGGGAAAGACCGCGGCTAACCGCGGGAGCGCACCAGCGCGAATCTCGGGCGTGTGCAACGTCTCGCTCACGTGGATGTGAGCAGCGACGATGTAGTTCAGCAGCGCCAGCACGACGAAGTTGAGCATGATCGTCACGATCACTTCGCTGGCGCCGAAGCGCGCCTTGAGCGCGCCCGGCACGGCGCCGACGACGCCACCACCCACGGCGGCTGCCACCAGGCAGGCCGGGACCGCGAGCACCGCCGGCGTACCCGACGGCATCGCCAGCCCGACGAGCGCTGCGAGAAAGCCTCCGCTCGCGAGCTGGCTCTCCGCGCCGATGTTGAACAGCCCGGCGCGGATGCCTAACGCGACGGCGAGCCCCGTGAACGTCAGCGTGGTTGCCTTGTAGATCACCTGCCCGAAGCCATAGGCGTTACCCCACGTGCCCTCGAGCAGCTGCCGGTAGACGTCGCCCGGCGATTGGCCGAAGATGATGATCAGGATGTCGCCGACCACCGCCGCGATCACGAGCGCCACCAGCGGGGGCAGGATGGACTCCTCGAAGGCCAGGCGAACGCGCGCCGCGCGGTCCGATGTCGGAAGATCGATTGGCGGAGGTGTCACGCGGCGGTTCCCTGCGCGCCAGTCATGTACGGACCGAGAATCTCCGCGCTCGCCTCGCTTCCGGGCAGCGTCACGACGATGCGCCCCCCGTACATCACGGCGACACGATCCGAGAGCGCGAGGATCTCCACGAGATCCGCAGATACGAGCAGAATCGCCTTACCCTCTGCGCGTGCCTTCCGCAGTTGATCGTGTATGAATTCGATTGCCCCGACGTCGACGCCTCGCGTGGGCTGCGCCGCGATGAGCACCGTGAAGTCACGCCCCATCTCGCGGGCGATGACGACCTTCTGCTGATTGCCGCCGGACAGTGCGCGGGACGGCAGCGACTCGTCGGGCGGCCGGATGTCGAACGTCGTGACGCGGCTCGCCGCGTTGCTGGCGATTCTGGCCTGATCGAGCACGCCGGCGCCGCCCGTGAACCGATGCTGCTGGCCGAGGATGAGATTATCCGCCACCGAGTAATCGAGGACGAGACCGCGCCGATGCCGGTCCTCGGGAACGTGCGAGAGTCCGATGTCGGCTCGCGCGCGGACATCGTGGGCGGTGACGTCACGCAGCGTGCCTGACACGTCCGCAATGCTGACGGTGCCGGCCGTGGCGGCGCGAAGCCCGGTGATCGCTTCGATGAGCTCCGTCTGCCCGTTCCCTTCTACCCCCGCGATCCCGAAGATCTCGCCCCGCGCTACGGTGAAGGAGACGCCTTCGACCTCGTTAGGTTTGCGGGGCGAGGGGACGGTGAGGTTTTCGAGCTTCAAAGCGGGAATTGGGAATCGGGAACTGGGAGCCATATCTCCGAGGAGCCCCGGTTCCCGGTTCCCAGTTCCCTGTTCCCGGATGTCGAGCGCGAGCGAGACATCCCTCCCGACCATCATCCTCGCGATTGTACGCGGCGTCGATTCGGTGGTTTTCATCCGACCCACCGTTCGCCCGGCACGCATCACCGTGATCGTCTCCGAGATCTCGATCACCTCATCCAGCTTGTGCGTGATGAGGATGACCGTGCCACCGTCATCCCGCAGCCGACGCAGTACCTTCCACAGCTCACCGACCTCTGGTGGCGACAGAACGGCGGTCGGCTCGTCGAGAACCAGCACCTTCGCGCCCCGGTAGAGCGTCTTCAGAATCTCGACGCGCTGCGCTTCACCGACCGATAGGTCCGAGACCAGCCGCGACGGGTCCACGCGCAACCCCGTTCGCTCCGACAGCTCACGCACTTCGCGTTCGGCCGCGCGCAGGTCGAGCGCGATCCCCCGGCGGAGCTCCCGGCCAAGAATCAGATTCTCGGCGACCGTAAGCGTCGGCACGAGCATGAAATGCTGGTGCACCATGGCGACGCCCGCCTCGATGGCCTGCCGAGTGTTCCAGCCGGTGACATCGCGCAGCGGCTTGCCGTCGGTCGCGACCTGGACGGTGCCGGCGTCGGGCGGATACATCCCGGCGAGCACGCGCATGAGCGTCGACTTGCCGGCCCCGTTCTCGCCCACGAGTGCGTGAATCTCGCCTGACGCGACCTCGAGATCCGCGCTGTCATTCGCGACGATGCGCCCGAATCGCTTGACGATTCCGGCCATCCGCACGGCCGCGGCGCCGTTCATCGCGTGCTGGGCACGTCGATCTTGCCGGCAATGATCTCCGCCTGCAGCTCGTTCAACCGAGCGCGCACGGAGTCCGGGATCATCTTCTTGTTGTTCGCGTCGTAGACGTAGCCCACCCCGCCTTCGGCGAGACCGAACTGGTAGATCCCGCCCTTGAACGACCCATCCTTCGCGCGCCGGATCACGTCGTACACGGCGGCATCGACGCCCTTCACCATTGACGTGAGCACGTAGCCCGGCGCCTCGGCCCACTGATCGGCGTCGACCCCGATCGCCAGCTTGTGCGACGCACGTGCGGCCTCGAACACCCCGAGTCCCGTCGACCCCGACGCATGGAAGATGATGTTCACCCCCGACTGGTACTGGCTGAGCGCCAGCTCCTTGCCTCGTCCGGGATTGCGGAATGCTTCCGGGGTAACCCCAGCATACTGCGCGATCACCGTGCAGTCCGGGCACACGTACTTCACGCCAGCGCGATAGCCCGCTTCGAACTTGTGGATCAGCGGTATGTCCATCCCGCCGATGAACCCCACTCGCTTCGATCCGCCGACCAGCGCAGCGAGGGCGCCCACAAGAAAGGACCCTTGTTCTTCGCGAAACTTCAGCGCCGCGAGGTTCGGCGGCGGCGAGATCGGGTTGCCCTGGGCGTCGGTTCCGACCGCGTAGTCGACGCCAGCGAACTTCGTCTTCGGGTACTCTTTCGCGAGCTGCGTCAGGTCGTCGGTGAAGATAAAGCCGACGCCGATGACGATGTCCATCCCCTCGGCCGCCAGGAGTCGAAGGCCGGCTTCGCGATCCGAGCCTTCGCCGGGCTCGATGAAGCGCACGCGCGCTCCCAGTTGGCGTTCGGCCCGTTCGGCGCCGAGGTAGGCGCCGTCGTTGAAGGACTTGTCACCACGCCCGCCGACGTCGAAGACGATCCCGACGTCGATCGCATCGCGCGTCGGCGCCGACGCTGCGCCGCGTGGCCGCACAAACAGTAGCGCGACGTGCGCCACGAGGAGCACGCCGAGGAGGGTGAGAAGCCGTTTCATCTCGCCGATAAAATCCGCTGGCGACCAGGGGCGGGCAAGGATCTCCGGACCTCATGGTCGCGTCGCCGCCGTGAGCTTCCAGATGCCCGAAAGCATGTCCGACGCGTACACGAAGCTGCCGTCGAAGTGCACACCCCAGATGAAGGTCTGGGCATTGGCGAGGCCCGCCGCCAGCTCGCGCCCCATCTTGCGCAGGTCGCAGCGACCATCGGTGGCCTTCTGCGTGTCGGTGCACGAGGAGAGGTCGCCGCGCACGTCGAGGGCGCGGACGCCGGCATTGTAGTAGGCCGCGTAGAGGATGCCGCGCTCTTCATCGACCGAGAAGTTATGCGTGCCGGCGCCGTCGACGTGGTAGAAGGCGACTTCGCGCGGCGCCGACATGTCGCTCACGTCCAGAACGTGGATATCGCCGTTCGATGAGTTGAGGGCGGAGCCGCCGGTTCCCGGTGCCTCTTCGCCGACGAACGCGAAGCGCTTCGCATCCGCGCCGCCTGCGACGTCGTGAAACCACCACACGTTGTGCGCTTCGCTGTCGCCGACGGACGGCGACCACGTTGCGGTCCGCACGTTCCCGATCTGTACCGGGTTGGCGATCGTCCCGCCCTTGCCTCCGCCGCCCACATCCCAGATGGTCACGCCATCGTTCCATAGGGCTGTAAAGAGCAGCCCATCGCGCACGAAGACGTCGTGCACGAACGGGTTGCCCATGTTCCGCACCATCACCTCACGCGGATTCTCGGGGTTCGACAGGTCCACGATCACGAGACGCGCGTCGGGCGGATCGATCGAGAGAAACGCGTACAGCGTGCCGTCGACTCGCGCGACTTCGGCGGTGTGAACGCCGTTGCTCGTGTTGGCCGTCTGATACCGCGTGAGCCGTGCGGGCTTGAGCGGGTTCGTCAGGTCATAGATGACAATCGACCCGTTGGCACGCTCGGTAGCCACAACGAGCAGCTTGCCGTCATCCGACACCTGGACGTCGCCTAACGTCGTTGCATTCTCGACGATGAGCGAATCCACCATGACCGGCGTGTTGGCACCGATGTTCCAGATGTACACCGCGTTGCCAACGGCTGTCGCGGAGCGCTGGCCCCACGTGGTCGTGTACGCGACGTTGCCTCGCGTCCACAGCTCTGCCGTGTATCGCGCCGTCGTCTGACCGTGCCCGATCACGGACAGCGACGGTCCCGTGAACGGCTTCACGCTGGTCGGGGAATCGGAGCCGCAGCCAGCGAGCGCGACGAACAGGGTCACGAGCAGCCAATGAAACGCGCGAGGTCTGAATGCCATCCCGAGAGTAGGCGTTGGTGTGGGTCAGTGGACGTGCTAGCCGCCTGCCGTGACCCCGGCAGGAACGTTAGGCACACCGGCGCCGTAGCGTCCCATCCGATGGGCCATCGAGCCGATCCCGAGTCTCAGTCCGATCGATGCGCTCCAGATCGACGTGGACCCGTAGAAATCCTGTGGCACGAACGCGGACGGCGTGACCTCTTCGGTCGGATGACCGTAGGAGACCTCGACGAACGGCGCAATATCCGCGTGACGTACCGAGAAGGGTGTGGTCACCGCGATGGTGCCGATCTGCCACCGCGTTATGCCGATGATCGAGAGGTCCGTCGGGTTGCGGGAGTACCGAAACGGATCGGCCAACCGCTCTTCCTCCGGGCGCGCGGTATTCTCGAACCGCGCGCTCACGGTCGCTCGGGACAGGGAAGTGGACGCCTCTGCGAGAAACGACGTGAATTGGTTCGCTCGGACGTCGCCCACCAGCTCGTCGGTGCGCGCCCATTCCACGAGCCCGCCACTCAGACGGCCAAGCGGCTGTCTCAGTCGAGCTCCGACGCTCCACTTGCGCTGATCCCGGCCACCACCGTTCGCGATCTCGGGAGACGTGACTGATGCAAAACTGCCTTCGACCTCGACCAGGGGATGCGGAGTCACGGTTGCACGCGCCGCCCACGAGTCGCCGAAGCGGCTCGCGTCAGGCGGTGCGCCAGGACTCGCTGGCTCGTCGCCATTGAACGTCGCGCCTTCGAGCGTCAATGGGCCCGCGCTTGCCGCCGCGATCACGACGTACCGCTCCAGGATCTGGGCAAGATGATGGTTCACGGGGTAGGCGGCGAACGGCCGCGTCATCGGGTCGTCGGTGCCGAATGGAACGAAGCCTTTGCCTCCGGCGAGTGATACCCCGACGCGCCCGAAAGCTCCGCTCGCGACTGCGACCGCTTCGTGCAGGTAGGTGTGAGGATGGCGGCGATCGGCGTAGCCCTCGCCGTATGCGCCCGTGTTGAGCTGTCCGCGCGCGAGGGTCAGTCCCTCGAAGTCGAGCGTGAGCACGCCACCGAGATGGCCGTCCAGCACGCGACCATGGGCCATGATGAGCGGTTGTGCGAGGTACCCTTCGGTATACGCGCGGTCCGCGGGCCCGGGGTCGAGGCGCGTCACGAGTCCGATCGCCTGAGCGCGGAGTGTGAAGCTCGCGCGCGTCGAATCGCGCGATTCCATCGAGCCGGCCGTCATCTGCGCTCGCGCCGCGAGCGGGACGATCAACTGGATGGCGCCGGCGATCGCGAAGGCAATCGCGACTCGCGGATGATGGAATCGCACACAGGGAACTTACTGACGGCGACCGGCGACCGGCGACCGGCGACCGGCGAC
>Ga0207674_10000421_pt1 | contig 55179 bp, 49 predicted proteins | sample KBSCornC72_FD_184303 | JGI IMG/M metagenome (GOLD analysis project Ga0207674, IMG submission 184303) | Corn rhizosphere microbial communities from Kellogg Biological Station, Michigan, USA - KBS Corn C7-2 (SPAdes) (version 2) | ecosystem: Host-associated > Plants > Roots > Rhizosphere > Soil ... | reverse complement strand
TTCTTGGTAATCTTCGCGATCGACGTCGTCCCGGCTTGCTTCATCACGACCTCGAGCTCACGTCGTAGCAACGCTAAAACGGTCTCGACGCCTTCCTGCCCGAACGCCGCCAGGCCCCAGATGTACGGGCGGCCGATGCCGATTGCGGTGGCGCCGAGCGCGTGGGCTTTGAAGATGTCGGTGCCGCGGCGGAAGCCGCCGTCGACGATCACGACGCCGCGTCCGCGGACGCCGGCCACCACCTCCGGTAGACTCGTGATCGTCGCACGGCCGCTGTTCTCGGCGCGGCCGCCGTGGTTCGACACGAACACGCCGCTCACGCCGTTCTCCATGGCGAGCTCGGCGTCTTCGCGTGTGACGATGCCCTTGATGAACACCTTCATCGGCGTCGCGTCACGCATGCGCTTCACAAAGTCCCACGTCGGCGTTCCGACCTCCGGCGCAGGGTCGCCCGGAACAAGTCCGGAAAGCATCGGCTTGCGTCGAACGTCGGTACGCAGGCCGCCGCCTTCGATGCCCGGGCGCGGGCGGCCGCCGAGGTGACAGTTCTCACAGTTTCGCGTATCGATCGTCTGCGCGCGCAGCATCGTTTCGCGATTGCTGCCACCGATCAGATCGACGGTGAACACCACCGCCGGCGCGCCCGCCTGCTCGGCGCGCTTGAGCATCTGCTTGGTCTGGTTCCAATCCTGGCGGTGGTAGAGCTGAAACCAGACCGGTGCGCCGCGCGCCGCGATCACGTCCTCGATCGAGCTCGTCGCGACGGTGGAGAGAATTTGCAGATGTCCGCGTGTCTTCGCGGCACGGGCCACGGCGATCTCACCCTCCGGATGAAAGGCGCGCTGGCTTCCGACCGGGTTGACGACGATCGGTGTCTCCCAGGTCGTGCCGATCATCTTCACCGAGGTATCGATGTGCGAGACGTCGACGAGGCGGCGCGGGTGCAGGTCCCAGCGCGTGAATCCGTCGCGGTTCGCCTGGATGGTGTTGTCGTCGTCGGTGCCCGTCGCCAAATAGCCCCAGTGCGCGGGCGGCAGCTTCTTGCGTGCCACCGGCTCGAAGTCGAGGACATTCAGCGCCTCGCTCGCCGACGCGATCAGCGTCGGCTCCTGCGCCTGCTGCTGAATCAACTCGAACGCACGCCGCCGGTCTGCACTCGTACCGTCGAGCATTCGCGCGAGCTCCGCGGCGTTGACGCCGCCGAGCGCGAAAAGAGGGCTCCCGGCAAGGTAGCGGAGGAACTGTCGACGAGACGACGCGGCGTCGGAGTTGGTCGACATGTGTCAGTGTGGGGACGGCCGAATTTACCTGGCTCCCTCCGGCCTAGTAAGCCCGTCTCTGCGCGCGATGAAGGGTCCCTCGGTTATTAGACTGCCTTTTTTTTAAACACAGAGATCACAGAGGAAGCTGCCATACGAGGCTTCCCGAGCGGCGATCCCAAAAAATGGTTGTCCGGGCTCGTGGTGAACTGATCGCAAACGTTCACCAAACCTCTGTGATCTCTGTGCTCTCTGTGTTTCAAAAGCTGTTTCGCAGTTCCCGTTTCAGGCGCTCGATGCCTGAAGTTCCTCTGATAGCTGCAAGGTCTCTTCCTCCGGCTCGGCGTCCAATTCTTCACGGAGCCGCGAGGCGAATTGACGATAGGCCCGCAGCGCCTGCGACCGCTCGCCGGCCTCGGCCAGCGCCCGCATCAGCGCGCGCAATGCTTCCTCGTGCAGCTCGTCGCGTGCCAGCACGCGACGAAAGACGTCGGCGGCCTTGGCGTGGCGTTCTTCCTCCACGTATCGTCCGCCGAGCTCCATCAACGCGTCGACATAAACGCGCTGCAACTGGTCGCGGTGCTCGAGATGCCAATCGCCCACCGGTTCGCCGTCGAGGAAATCGCCGCGATAGTGGGCGAGCGCTCGCTCCAGCGCGGCGATGTCCACCGCGCCGCCGCCTCGAACGACGGCGCGACGCGCCGATTCGACTTCGCGCTCGAACGCGGCAACGTCGAATTCCTCGACGGCCGCGGGATCGATGCGATAGCGGTCGCCGGACAGCGTGACCCAGTTCGGATTGCCCAGCACTTTGCGCAAGCGGTGCAGTGTGACGTGAAAGTTGTTCCGCACCTGGGGCGCGCTGGCATCCGGCCAGAAGACGAGTCCGACCTGCTCCTTCGTCTTGCCGTCGGGATGCATCAGCAGATAGACCAGCAGCTCGCGCGGGCGCGCCGATCCCCAGGACGACGCGTCAATGACCCGCGCGCCGATTGACACTTGCAACGGGCCCAGCGCAAGCACGCGAAGACCATCGCGTTTCGTTTCGGGTTCGCTCGCGCCGACGAAGGCAGGAACGCGGAACTCCGACGTGTGCTGGACGCTCGCGTCGGTGGCGAGTCCGACGACTTCGTCCATCGGCAAGGCGCGCCCTTCCGCATGCAACGTGTCGAAGGCGCCGCCGAGCTTGTCGCGCAGCCGCGACGTGCGCTGGGCGCGATCGGCCGCGTCGGACGCCGGGAGCGCGACCGCGCTGCGCTCGCGCAACGCGTCAACGGCGCCCATCAGTCGGACCGCGTCGGCGTAGCGACTACGCAGCGACGCGACCGCCGACAGTCCCTCGAGATCGAGCGCGAGCCCCCAACCGTCGCCCAGCTCGATGTGATACGGCAACGCTTCGCAGAAATGCATGAATGCCTCGTCGACGCGATTGTCGGCGAGCTCCACCGCGGCAAGGAAGGCGTGGCCGTGCCCGATCGTCGTGCGATTCTTGAGCGCGTGGCCGATGCGCAGATTCTCCTCGTGCATGAACCGGGCGGTCGGCATGTCGCCGCGCGCCCGCGCGACCCACCCGCGCCACGAGGTCACGAACGAGTGAGTGATCCCCAGCGGCAGCGGCTGCGCCATCGCGTAGCCCTCTTCGACCAACGTCCAGGCGAGGTCCAGGTCGCCCATCATCAGCCGTGTCGCACCGTACTTCGAGAGCACCAGCGCGACTGATGCGGGGTCACCCTCCGCGCGAAGCAACGCCAAGCTCTCCTCGAACGCCGACGACGCGTCCTGATAGTCGCCCTGGGCCAGCCCGATGAGTCCCAGCGACGTGAGGGCGCGTCCGCGCAGCGCCGCGTTGCACCCTTCGATTCGCGCGCGCGACAACGCTTCGGTGATGAAGCGACGACCTTCGCGAAACTGCCCCGCACCGAAGTGCATCGTCGAGCCGTACCAATACCAAAAAAGCGCGTCGGCGAAACGAAGTCCCATCTCGCCATGGCCCTTGCCATGAACCGTCCACGCCGCGGCGATGCGCAAGTTGTCGTTGTCCGCACCGAGCCGCGCGAGAAGTCCGGGCTCGGTCTCGCCGCCGTACAGCTTCGGCGCCGCCGCCTCGATCACGTCCAGGAAATACTCGGCGTGGCGACGCTCGATCGCTTCCGTTTCACCGGCGTCGCGCAGGCGCTCCATACCATATTGCCGTACGGTTTCGAGCAGCTGGTAGCGGGCGATTCCGTCGCCCGCGATCATGTAGACGAGCGACTTGTCGACGAGCGCGGTGACGCCGTCGAGAATGTCTTCCGCATCGAGCGGATCGCCGACGCACACCGCTTCGGCGGCGTCGAGCGAAAAGCTTCCGGCAAAGACGGACAAGCGGCGGAGCAATACCTGCTCACGCCCACCAAGCAGCCCGAAGCTCCACTCCATCGTCGCGCGCAGCGTGCGGTGACGCGCCAACGCCGTGCGGCTGCCGCTCGTCAGCAGACGGAACGCATCGTCGAGCCGCTGCGCGATCTGCTCGGGCGAGAGGACGCGCACGCGCGCCGCCGCGAGCTCGATCGCGAGCGGGATGCCGTCGAGACGCCGGCAGATCTCGACGATCGCGTCGCGGTTCGCGTTGGTGAGCGCGAAACTCGGTGCCGTCGCCAGCGCGCGCTCGACGAAGAGTTGTTCCGCTTCGCTGCTCGCCATTGGCGGTACGAGCCACGCGGTCTCGCTCGGCACGCCGAGGGCTTCCCGGCTCGTCGCGAGAACCGAGAGCCGTGGACAGGCGAGCAGGAGCGCTTCAACGATGTCGGCGCAGGCGTCGACGAGATGCTCGCAGTTGTCGAGGATGAGCAGCGTCCGGATCTCGCAGATCGCGCCGATCACCACGTCGCGAGGCGATGCATCCGTCCGTTCCGGAAGGTGCAACGCGCGCGCGATCTCCTGCGCCACGAGATCGGCGTCGCAGATCGATGCAAGGTCGACCCACCCGACACGGCCGAACTCTCCGGCGACGCGTAACGCCGCTTCACGGGCGAGGCGCGTCTTGCCGCTTCCGCCGGCGCCGGTGAGGGTGAGCAAGCGAGCCGACGGCACGAGGCGCGTCAGGTCGTCGAGCTCCTGGTCGCGTCCGACGAAATGCGTCAGATGCACGGGGAGCTCGGGGGCGAGCGGGGTGGGAGCCGCCGCCAACGGGAGAGCCTCGAAGGTCGTCATGACGGGTGGTCGCTCAGAATACGGTTTGGAACCAACCGATTCAAGCGACCGCGCGTCAGCCGCCGAGAAAACTCGCCACGATCGGGAGGATCTCCGACACCGGCCGGTCTCGGCGAAGCACGACGAATGGCACCGCGGCGGACTGGACTGAGCTGGCGAGCATTCCCTCGACGGCGCTCTCGCTCCCGCGTCCCGAGCAGACCATGATCACGCGGCCGACCTGCTCCGGCGAAAGCAACGCCCGTTCGAGAGCGGCGATGCAGAAGCCTTCCGTCGCGACGACGGTGATGTTCCGCATGCCCAAGCCCTCGAGGAGCGCGCTGAGCCAGGCCTCGACTTCCAATTCGTCCGCCGGCGGATCGGGCACGATCAACCGGCGTCCGTCTCCGATCATGGCCGCGAGCTCCGGCCAAAACGGCGCGCCTCCCGTCGGCGATGCGGGCTGGAGCAGCAGCACGGCCGGTCCCGCTCCCGAACGACGGTAACGGACCACGCGATCATGGGCGCGAACTTCGGCCCAGCCGCTGAGCTCCTTTTGTTTGGCGTCGATCAGCAGGTCGGTCATGGGCGGGATTTTAGACCCCACCGCTTACTGGGTGCTTACCGGGCGGTCGCCGCGCCTGTAAGTGCCCGCAAAACGGCCGGTTCACCGCATTAGGCGACAGGTAAGCGGTGCTCGCGACATTCCCCGCGCAACGAGAAACCATTCACGCGAGGAACCTCACCATGAGTCGCATCCACCCAGTGCTTCTCCTCACCGTCGCCGGCGTCATCGCCTCGCCGACAGAGATCCTGCAGGCACAGAACAACCGCCTCGCCGACGCCTCGGCGGGCGCACCCCGCTACGTCGCTCCGGCGGCAGTTCGTTACGGCGAGGCGGTGAAGCTCGGCAACGGCCACGCACGCGCATACGTGATCGCCGACAAGTCTGGCGCGCCCCGCGAGCTCGGCGTCGCATTCGACGAAGCCGCACTCGATGGACTTCCCGCGGCGGGAACTGGACATCACGACGGGCACATGATGACGCACGAATACATCCTCAGTCTGCCCGCCGGCAACAAGACGCCGTTCACCTTCCTCGAGATGAACTGGAACCCGATGGGCCACGAGCCCGAGGGCGTCTATCAGGACGTGCCGCATTTCGACTTCCACTTCTACACGATCTCGAAAGCGGCGCGCGATTCAATCGTCCCGACGAATCCGGAGTTCGAGAAGAAAGGCGGCAATCTTCCGCCGGCCGAATTCGTGCCGCCGTTCAACGCCGCGCTCGGACCGCCGGGCGTGGAGCCCGCGAAGCTCGTCGTCCCGATGATGGGGCTGCACTGGGTCGACCTTCGTTCGGCGGAGCTGCAAAAGCTCCTCGGCAAGCCGGATGGCTACAAGCCGTTCACGGCGACGTTCATCTACGGCTCGTGGGACGGCCGCTTCCACTTCTGGGAGCCGATGATCACGCGCGCTCACATCCTGTCGAAGAAAGATGCAAGTGATCCCGCCTTGCGAGATCAGGTCATTCCAATCTCGATGCCGGCGAAGTACCAAACGCCCGGCTATTACCCCGCGGCCTATCGGGTGGCGTGGGACTCCACGGCGCGCGAATACCGCATCGCACTCACGGAGCTCGCGCTCCGGAAGTAAGATCCAACGCAGCGAGGACGCTATTCATGTCTAACTACAACGATCCAAACGAGAACGATCCCACCGAGACGGTCATCGCATACGTCTATGGCGGCGAAACGGCTCCCGATTTCGAGGCCATCGCCGCCAGCGGTTTCGGCGCCGTCGCCCTCGACAACTCCGCGCCCTGGTTTTCGGAGTGCATGGTGGAGAAGGCGAAAAAGCACGGACTGATCGCGGTCGCGTTTCCAATGGGATATTCGGCGACAAAACCCGCGATCCGGGAGCGGTAGATACTCGAGACCTAAAGATTCTCCTGTATGAACCTTGGGCTCAGGTGCACGTCGAGCTGTACCAGCGGCTCGTCGCCGATGACCGTGAAGCTGTGCACCTCGCCGGCCTTGATCACGAGGATGTCTCCGGCCGTCGCTTCGAATTCCTGACCGTTCACCACGTATCGCCCGCGCCCCGATCGGATGAACTGAATCTCGTCGTACGGGTGACGGTGCGGGCCGGGGCCGCGACCGGCCTCTCCGTTGAACAAGAACACCGACACATTTACGTCGCCCTGGTTCGCGCCGACGAAATGATGTGAGCTGCCGCGATAAGGCAAATCTTCCTGACGCACCTTGTACATGCCGCCGCCTCGTGATCACACTGGCTGAAGGTATCGACGTGTACCAGCTTCATGGCGAGGCTCGTCATGACCGATGAGATAGATCGCAGAGAGGCACTGAAGAGAATCGGCGCAGTCGGCGTGAGCATTCGTGCGTCGACCGCGCTCACCGAGCTCGGCACCAAGGCGCCGATCGTCGTCGCCGGGCAGCCGGCCGAGATTCGCATCGCGACGTTGAGCGCATCGACGGTGCGCATCACGGTCCTACCGCTCGGTGAGGACTCGGCGCGGGTGCCGTTCACCGGCGCCTTGGCGGACGAGAACGCCGGCGAGCTGCGCGTGCGGGCGACGGACGCTGCGCAGCTTACGAGTGTGCGCTCCGGTGATCTCACCGTGCGATACTCTCCGACGCCGCCGACGATTCACGTCGAGCGTCAAGGCAAGGTCGTGCAGCGGCTCACGCTCGACGCCAACGCCCCCGGCGTGTCGTTCCTGCTCGGCCGCGGTCCTGTGCTCGGGCTCGGCGAAGGCGGGCCGCAATTTGACAAGGTTGGAACGACCGACCCGATGGTGAACGGACAGGGCGGCTATCGTCTGGCGACACACGGCACACGTGCGCCGATCCAATGGATGGTGGGCATGTCGGCCGACGAGTCGCGTCCGTGGGCGATGCTCATCCATCAGCCGTACGGTGCGTTCGATCTCACCGGCGCCGAGGGTCGATTCACGCTGCCCGTGCCGCGACAGACGAACGCGCAGGCGTCGATGGTGAATCCCGACCCGGTCGTGTCGCGCGCGCTGCCGCTCGATGTCTTCGTGTCCTCGGCGGCCGAGCCGGCGGGAATCATGCGCGAGTACGCGCGCATCACCGGATTCGCCGAGATGCCGGCGCTCTGGACGTTCGGCTACCAGCAGTCGCATCGCACGCTGGCCGGCCCGGACGAGATCATGGGCGTCGCGCGCACGTTCCGTGAGAAGAAGCTGCCGTGCGACGCGCTCATTTATCTCGGCACGGAGTTCACCCCGTCCGGATGGAACACGCGCAACGGCGAGTTCACCTGGCACCCGACGAACTTTCCGAACCCCAAGCAAATGCTCGACACGCTGCACGACGAGCATTTCAAGGTGGTGATGCACATCGTGATCGAGGGACGCCGGCTCACGGGCAAGGTGAGTGATCCGTGCACCGCGCCGGCGCAACCGTCGGGAAGAACGCCGGATGACAAATGGCCGCCCGATCGCCAGGTGTCGTGCTACTGGCCGATTCATAAAACGCTCATGGATGTCGGCGTCGACGGCTGGTGGCCCGACCAGGGCGACGGCCTCGACGGGCCGTCGCGGCTGAACCGGCATCGCATGTACTGGGAGGGAACGCAGGTCTATCGGCCGAACGAGCGCCCGTACGCGCTCCACCGCAACGCGTCGGCGGGGGTGCAGCGGTACGGCGGTTTCGTCTGGTCGGGTGACGTCCAGTCGAGGTGGGAGACGCTCAAACAGCACGTCCCGGTCGCGGTGAACTCAGGGCTATCGGGACTGCCGTATTGGGGAACCGACATCGGCGGGTTCATCCCGACGGCCGACTACACCGGCGAGTTGCATGTGCGCTGGTTCCAGTTCGGCGCGTTCAATCCGCTGTTCCGCGCGCACGGCCGCCACTGGCATTTGCGACTGCCGTGGGGTTGGGACGGCGGCGACGGCGGGCCGATAGAGACAAACTGGCGCGCCGATCCGAACGAGCTGCACAACAGGGAAGTCGAGCCGATCATCAGGAAGTACCTCGAGCTCCGCTATCGTTTGCTGCCGTACCTGTACACGGCCGTTCGCGACTGTTGCGAGACGGGCATGCCGATCATGCGCGCGCTCTGGCTCCACTATCCGAACGACCGCGAGGCGTCGGTGCGCGGTGATCAGTACCTGTGGGGCCGCGACATCCTCGTCGCGCCGGTCGTCGTCCAGGGCGCGGCGTCGCGCGACGTCTACCTGCCGCCCGGCGACTGGTACGACTTCTGGACGAACGAACGGCTCCATGGCGGCCGGATCGTCACGAAGCCGGTCGACCTGGCGACGCTTCCGCTCTACGTTCGCGCCGGCGCGCTCATCCCGACCGGCCCGGTCCGACAGTACGTCGACGAGCCGAGCGACGAGCCGCTCACCGTCACGGTGTATCCCGGCGCCGATGGTAGCGCATCGCTGTACGAGGACGACGGCAAGTCGTTCGACTATCGGCGCGGCGCCTATATGAGAATGCGAATGACCTGGCTCGACCGCGATCGTCGGCTTTCTCTGGCGCTCGCGCCTGGCTCGAAGATGTTGTCGGCGTCGCCTCGGGCGATTCAGGTACGTCTTGTCGGCGGCGGTCCGGCGAAGACGGTGAGCTTTAGCGGTCGGCCGGTGGAGGTTCGATTGTGAACGTCAGCGCTGGCCACTCTATCGGGACGCCCTGCTTAACTACTTGACGCAGAGGCGCAGAGGGTGCAGAGGCGCAGAGGGTTTAGTCGGGCGACCACGGCCCTCGCCCAACAAGCCGGGCTTTTCTTGGGAACGGCCGCTCAGGATGCTTCTCGCGGCGTCCCGAGCGGCAGTCCCAAAAAAAGTCCGTCCGGGCTCGTCGTGAGAGGAGCTTTGAGTGTCTACGGCGCGCCTCTGCGTGCTCTGCGTCCTCTGCGTTAAGCAGTTAAGCAGGGCGTCCCGATAGAGTGGCTAGTCTGCCTCGCCTCGAGCCATTTTCTCGCCGAGATACGAGTACCTCGACAACCGCCGCTCCGACGACAACCTGTGAACGCACGCCAGAAACCGCTGGAGTCCGGCGAAGTTGGCTTCGCCGTCGCGGGCGGTGAGCTCGGCACGGTGTTCGTCGCGCGCGTCGTGCCAGCGTTGCGCGATCATCGCGGCGGCTTCGGTTTCGTCGTTCGCGGCGAGGAGACGGAAGCCGGCGGCCTCGATCAGTCGCTCGTTCTCCCCCGGCGGGACGAAGAAGTACAGTCCTATGGAGCTGCGGGTCGCGATCTCATCGTGCGACACCTGGCCGGTGATGACCAGCGCGTCGGTGAAGAGCATTCGGCCGCCCGGGCGGAGCACTCGATGCCAGTCGCGCAGCACTTCGCGTCGGTGTGGAATGTGGCACATCGCGTCGTTCGAGAGCACGGCGTCGAATGAGCCATCGGGGAAAGGCAGGGACCCACTCGCATCGATCGCCCGAAACAGCGTGCGGTCGGAGACGCCGCGGGTGACGGCGAGGCGCTCGGCGTTGGCGATTCCGTTCTCATTGATGTCCACGCCCGTCACGTGACACCGAAGCTGCTCGGCGAGATACACGGCGGGCCCACCCGACCCGCTCCCGACCTCGAGCACGCGGCTCGCTTCGCGTACACGGGCCTCGCCGGCGAAGCGAAGCCAATCCTCCGCGGTGAGCCAGCTGCTTTGGCCGATGTCCACGCCGAACGCAGCTCGGCGTATCTCGGTTTCGGCACGACTCGCGAAATCGCCGTAGACGTTGTCGTACAGGTCGACCCTTCCACTCACCGTCATTGTCAACGAGCGAGTGGGTTCGGTCGCAGTTGGAAATGAAGCACTTTGCTCGTCGTCCCCTTACCGGTCTCCATGTGGAACGGTGCGCGCGTGCTCACCGTCGCCCACAAGCCACGACCCTTCCATCCGGCATTGGCATCGTCGATCCGGCCGTCCATCCACTTCGTATAGAAACCGGTCGGATAGGGAACGCGCATGATCACCCACTGGCCGTCCTTGAGCGCGAGCAGCCCCTCGGATGCGTTGCCGGTGTTGATCGGTGTGTTCTCGCCCAAGCCCGACGCGTTGCGCTGATCGACCCACGTGTAGTAACTCGCCTCGGCGCTTCCGGACTCCGCAACGTTCTTGAGCTGCGGCAGCGGCTCGGCGTACAGCGTCCAACCTTCCGGGCAATGCTGGCCCGTGGCCGTCGGGCCGTTCAGCGGCCCCTTGCACTTGCGACGGTCGAAGCTCGCCATGTGACCGCTCGCCAACGCGACCCAGGCGACGCCATTCCGGTCGATATCCATGCCGCGGGGCGAAAAGCCGCGCACCGGAACGTTCGGGTTGTTATAGGGAGGCTCATAGTACTCTACTAAAGCCGTCTCCGGCGGATGTGCGCCGGGAACGAGACGCAAAATGCCGCCGGGGTAGCCAAGGCTCGAACCCCAGATCGAGCCGTCGGGCGCCGGCGACACGGCGTAGAAGCCGGCGGTGATGCGGTGGTCTTTCGTCGGGTCGATCGGCTGATTCGGCTCGGTGTATTCGCCGCGTTTGCCATCGCCGTTGGTGTCGAGAATCAGCGCCGTCCAGCCTTGGGATTTCTCTTCGTCGCCGGTCGCGTCGAACATCTTTGTATCGAGCCAGCCGATGACCTGTCCACCGCCGCTCGTCCAGAGCGTACGATTCGCGTCCTCGGCGAACATCAGATGGTGCGTGCCGAAGCACGTATTGATGTGCGTCAGCTTCTTCGTCTTCGGATCGTACATCGCCAACTGACGCCCAGAGCGATTGATCGGAAAGAGCTTGGCCGACGGATGCGTCGAGCCGGCTTTGCAGAAGGCCGGATTGTCCGAGGGGCGAATCGCCGACGTGATCCAGACGCGCCCAGTCTCGTCCATCATCGGATTGTGGACGTTGTTCTTGCTCGTCCAGATGGCGGTGTCGCCCCAATAGACTGATGGTGCCCCGGTGTTCGGCCCGGTGGCGGGCTGCGTCGCGGGATCGCGCACCGTGAGCGGCACGCGGCTGATCGAGTTGTGCACCGGATCGAGCACGGGCAGGTAGTCGGAGCTCAGCTCGGTCGCGCCATAGAGCAATCCATTCGAATTGAGCGTGGGATTGCGACGGTCGGTGGACACCAGGTCGTGCATGTACGTCTTGGGGTCGGCCCAATCCCATTCGGTGATGACGACGTTTCGTTCGAGCCCCTGCGGGCGCTTCGGTGCAGTCGCGGGGACTTCGCCGGCCGCGATGCGGTCCGTCCAGTCGGCGAGCGCGCCGAGGAAGCGCGTCTTACCGATGTTGCCCGCAGTGGACGTCATCTGCGCGCCCGCCTGACCGGATTGAATGCGTCGCTCCCATGCCGCGACGCTCGTGCCGAGCTTGCGATACTCCTCGGGAATCTCGCGCGTGCCGCGTGTGCCGAGCTGGTGACACGCTGTGCAGCCGCCGGACTTGAGCATGCGGATCCAGTCCTGCTGCGATTTCACGTTGGCCGAGATGCCGTTCCCCTCGAGGCCAGTTCCCGGGAACTCACTCTTGTCGGGCACCTTGAGCATCGACAGCCAGTAGCCGGCCGGATAGTACTGCGCGGCGGCGCGCGCGTTTGGCGCGGGGGTCGCTTTGAGGTCGAGCGTCTTGCCCGCAACGGATTTGGATTTCGGTGAGTCGACGAGTCCGTAACCGCGCACCCAGACGTCATAGGTGGCTTTGGGCAGATCGGGGATGAGATAGCGTCCTTGATCGTCCGTCACGACGATGCGAACGAACTTCGTCGGAAGGTCGCGCGTCTCGGCGATCACCCAGACGCCGGCTTCCGGTCCTTTCGGTCCAGTGACCGTGCCGGCAATGTCATTCGCGCCGGGTTGCCCTGTTTGATGCGGCACCGCCGCGGCGATCAAAGCGCCGAGGCCGAGTGCCAAAGCGCCGATGCGCAGAAAAGAGTTCGCCATTGGTGTCTCCTTGGATCTGCCGAGCGATGGTCGCTCCACTATGACTGTCCGCCGAAGGGTTCCACAAGGGGCCGACGGACCACGGTCCGTTGGCCTCGACAGTCCTTACATCCAGGGCCATGTTTGGCTCCGTCGCCGCCAAACGGAGCGAACGATGTCTGTGCACACATCGCGTGACACAGAGCGGACGTCCGCGCGAGCACTATTTCACCGGACACATCTGCTCGTCGCCGCTTCGTGTCTGATCTTCCCGGGTGGGCTCGCTGCGCAGCGCGGCGCCAACGGCCCGTTCCCCGGCGGCGAGAATCCCGACGGATCGCTCCGGCCGAGCGCGCGACTCCAGCGGCTGTTCAGCCAGGACGCGTACACCGAGTACGCGATCCTCGAGCCTGGAAGCGAGCAGTTTCGAATCCGGTATCTCACCGAGGAAAGCCGCGTCGGCGCGACCGAGCTCGTGAACGCGACGCGCGGCGGGAGCGAAGGCACCGACGTCGAGGTCTACGACCCACGCACCGGCAAACCGCTTCCGTTCACGTACGAAGTGCAGGGGGAGACGCACGCGATTCACGCCAAGTTCACCGCGCCGGTGCCGCAAGGCGGTATCGGGCGCGTGCTGATCTACAAGACGTACAAGGATCCGCGCACCTACAAGCTTTTCACCGAAGCCGATCCGCAGTTCGCGATTCAGGCCGGCGACATCGTCTGGGTGCGGAGTCTCAGCGGCTACCGACTGGGCGTCATTCTTCCCAAGGGGTACGGCATCCTCTCGTCGAGTGTCGCCGCGCAGGCGAGCACGCTCCCCGACGGCCGCGTCGAGCTGCACTTTGCCAACCCCAGCGGGTTGAGCAACCCATTCACGCTGCACGCGCGGAAGACGACGGCCGAATTCGCACCGACGCCTTTCACGGACATGTTCTTCGATGACGTGAAGACGCTGTACGACCTTGGCGCGCCGGAGACCCATGCGATCAAGGTGGACCAGATCTACAGTGACTATCGCAAGGGCGCCGCGCCGCCGATCGATCTGTTGACCTACGCTCCACTTTCGAATCCGACCGTCATCGATCTCGATACGGCAAAACCGCTCACCACCTCGAAGAAGGGAAACGCGACCGTCGTCCAGCTCGAGGTGCCGATCGTCGAGGACAAGCAGAGCGCGCACCTCGAGGTTTCGGGCACGCTCACGGATCCGGGATATAAGATCACTAATGGCGCGCTGACCTTCGACCGTACGGTGAAGGGACTTCGCAACACGGTTTTATTACCGGCCGGTTGGGAAGTCGCGTCCGTCTCTCAATCGGGGACGATTGGCAGCTATCAGGGGCGTGCCTTTGTAGCACTCGTGAATCTGAACGCGGAAAACAGCTATCGCGTCGTCATCACGGCGAGGAAGAAACAATGAGAATCGCGATCGCATTGTCATTGATCGTTCCACTGGGGCTGAGCGCGCAGCGACCGGCGTCGGCGACATACATCACGGATGCGGAAGTCAAAACCGTGCTCGCGACGCCGGGGATCGATCACACGATCCGGGTGGTGGACATCGGCAATGAGAATTTTGCGATCGGCGTCATCCATCGCGGCGCCTCGGCGCCGCCTTCGACCACTCCGGCGGCGGGACGTGCCAACGCCCCTGCTTCTCCGTGCGGAGACCAGGTGAGCGCGGTGCCGGCCGACGCCGTGCCGGGCGCGATCACTCACGATTCGCAGACCGAAGGCTACTACATCCTGTCTGGCGGCGGCACGCTCATCACCGGCGGACGCATCGTCAACGGAAACAAATCGGGACCTGAAGCAGCCATCACCAAGGAGCTCAACGGTCCCTCGTGCAGCGGAATGATCGCTGGCCCCGGAGTGGTGAAGCGCGTCATGAAGGCGGGCGACATCGTCATCATTCCCGCCGGTGTGGCGCACGGCTGGACCGAGATCACCGATCACGTCGATTACCTGAGCTTCCGTCCATCGGATCACGTCCTCGAGGCGGGATATGTTCATCCAGCAATTCGGAAGTAGTCGTCGCGCTGCATTCCTCACGGTCGCGTTAATCGCGTTGGCGCCTAACGCTCATGCGCAAGGCCGCTGCATTCGCGCGTACGGAACGCCCGCCTGCAACACCGATCCAATTTCCCCGGTGTTCGCGCGTACGGGCTGGCGCACGACCTCGCTCGACCACATCGCGTTTCGCGTCGCCGATCCACAAAAGGAAGCCGCCTTCTACGTGGCGCTGATGGGTTGGAAGGTGCGAAGCGACGATGGCAATCGCGTCGTGATGGACATCGGTGATTGGGGAAGTGCCGTCTTCAGACGCGCGCCGGCCGACTCCTTCGCCGCGGGCCGATCGGGCCGCGGAAACGCCGCACCGGTTACCGCGGTCGTCGAAGGGCTCGGCTTCGACATCGAGCCGTGGAATGCCAAGACCGTCGAGGCGGAGCTGCGAAAGCGCGGTCTCACGCCGGTCGCCGACAATGACGGGAAAGGCTACGAGAGCTTTCACGTGAAAGATCCAGACGGGTTCGACATCCAGATCGGGAACGGCAAGCGCTACAGCGCCGCGCGCCGAACGTCACCCGCGGCCGGAAAACTCTCCACCGCGACGCCCGCTCCGTTCGAATCGACGGGTTGGCAAACGGTCTGGCTCGATCATCTCTCATTCGGCGCCACGAACTACAAGGCGAGCGCTTCCTTCTACGTGAACCTCCTCGGCTGGGGGCCGACGTACGACGAAGGCAGCCAGAACGAGCTGATGATGGCCGATGTCGGCGATATCATCGTCCGCGGTGGCAATCCGCTCGATCCCGCGTTCGGCCAGGGCAACGCGCGCGGCGGAGGACGCATCGATCACATCTCATTCGGCATTTCGCCGTGGGACACCGACAAGGTGAAGGAAGCGCTCGAGGCGCGCGGGCTTCCGTCGTCGATCGATACGTCCGACGGCGCCGAGATTCACGTCGCGCAGTACAAGAGCTACCACACGCGGACGCCGAACGGCTACAACCTTCAGATCAGCTACAACACGCACGACACTCGGCTGAATCTCGCGATCGCCGTCAACCCGCGTCGCGGCGTCAAGTAAAAACCGGAAAAGCTTTCAATTGCTCTTCCGTAGTTTCTACTCGATCTCTCGAACGCCCGAAGCGTAGAGCAGATACACGATGGCTCCGACGATTCCCACCGCCGCCGTCAGAAAGAAGGGCGCGTTATAGCTGCCCGTGCGGTCGATCAGCCACCCGGTGATGTAGACGCCGGCGATTCCTGGAATCGTTCCAGCCGTGTTCGACAATCCCCAAATCACATCCGCGTGACGCGGCGCGATGTCGAATGGGTTCGCGGCGAATCCCGCGAGACAGAAGGCGAGTGTTCCCGCGGCGCCGCACATCAGCAACATCGCGACGGCCGGCGTCGTTGCCGTCTGCAGGAGGAGAAGACACGTCGCGGATCCCACCAGGGCGAACACCTCGACTGTCTTGCGCACGAACGTCACCGACTTACCCGCGGCGATCAGCGTGTCTGCAACCCACCCACTCACGTTGCCCATCACGAAGTACGCAGCCCACGGCGCGGCCGAGAGCAGGCCGGCGCTCGCCAGGCTGACGTTGAAGGTCGTTTTGAAATAGCTCGGGAGCCACGCGAGCAGCACGTAGAGCGTCCAGTTCCCGGCGAAGTGGTTGACGATGATCGCCCACACCGCGCGCGAGCGGAGCAACTGTCCCCACGGAATCACCCGATCGGTGGACTCGGGTTCGACGTGCGCCGACCGACCCGACCGAACCGTCGTGAACCACACGGCGGCCCACACTAGACCGAACGCGCCGAACAGGTAGAAGGGCATTGGCCAGCCGGCGTCGCGCACCAGCCAACCCGTGATCGGCAGCGAGATCATTGTCCCGATCGACAGCATGCTCGAGAAGAGCGTGACGGCACGGGTGCGATTTGCCGCCGGGACCCATCGACCAATCATGTTGATCGACGCGGGGAACACCGCCGCCTCGCCGAGGCCGAGCGCAATGCGCGCGGTGACGAGGGCGGGGAGCGAGATCAGCGCCGCCGGCGGCGTAAGCATCGTGAAGACCGACCACCAGAGCACCGCCGTGCCGAGCACGATCTTGCCGCCGTAGCGGTTGGCAAGCGCGCCACTCGCGGCCATGAACGCGAGGTAGCCGACGAAGAACGACGACAGCACCCAACCCTTTGTGGTCTCCGACCAGCCGAACTGCGCCTGCATCGGAATCGCGGCAACGGAGATGTTGGTGCGGTCGATGTACGAGATGAGGACGGCGGCGCCGCAGAGGAGCACGACCGCGTACCATGTGCGCCAGCCTCGCGCGCCGGGGGCGGGGCTGGTGGGGGGCGCGGGCGCGGCAACTTTGGATGGTTCGAGGTGCGTGACGCTCATCCTCGACTCTGCAGGAGTGCCAAGGCCATGAAAAGACTGCAGGAGGCGCGCGTTCGCCAGTCCGCAAACGCAGAAGCGGCCCGGTGTCCAAAGGACACCGGGCCGTCTCGAAGCGTTCAATGAAAAACCCGACTCAGGGCCTAATGGGGCAGGAGCATCGGAAGTCGGGTGCTAGTCGTCGTTACCTGCCAAATGTGCCGCAAGCGCTCGGCGCATGCGCCGGTGGCGGACGACCCGACGGCCGACGAGCAGCTTCGCGACGGCACGCTCGAGATCGGCGTCTTCTTCATCTCCGCCCTCCTCGTCCGAATCCTCGCTTTCCGCGCGTTCTTTGAGCAGGTGAGCGAGCACCGCGCGGCGGACGCGGCGGCGCTTCAGTATACGGCTTCCGATCACAAGGCGAATGAAGTTGCCCTCGCGATCGCTCGTGTCGTCATCGTATTGCTCGTCGCCTTCCTCCTCGTCGCCGCCGGCGCTCTCCCTGACGATGTGAGCGAGCAGGGCACGACGCACGCGTCGGCGTCGCAGCATACGACTCGCGACCAGTCGGCGGCCGATCTGGCGATCATCGTCTCCGCCCTCGTCGCCCGTGTCCTCGTCGCCGTCGTCGGACGCGTCCTCGAAGTCGCCTCGTTCGCTCAACAGCTTCGCCTTGAGAATCTTGCGCAGACGCCGCCGCCGCAGCAGGCGGCTGCCGACCAGCGCCTCGACGAGCTGGCGGTCTTCATCGTTTCCTCCGCCGGTCTCGTCGCTGTTCTCGTCGTCGCCCGTGTCCGAGTCCTCGTTGACCAGGCGCGCGATCAACGCGCGGCGAACGCGCGAGTTGCGACGTACCCGCTTGCCGGCCGCGAGTCGGGTGAGGTCGTCGGTCTCCATGGTGTCGATCATGTGTACTCCGGAGTTAGTTCGGGGCGCCTTCGATGAGCCGCCTCGAACGCTTCTTCGACCAGATCCTCGAGTCTCTCGTGCGCGCCGCGTTTGGCGAGGCTGTTCTTCTCGTCCACGGAGAGCTCGAAGCGTGCGCCGGTGGCGTCCTGGCCTTCCACACGAACGACGTGAGCCGAATTCGCGTCGATCGTGACGCTCAGAAATTTGATTTCTCGACGATCCGCCCTGTCCGCCGTCGGTCGGTCGGGCTTTTTGCCACGAGATTGATCGGACTTCACCGATGTCGGCGGATTGAGGTTCGACGTTGGGACGTAGCGGTCTGCGGGAGCCGACGAGTCTTGAGGATCGAGCATGGGGTGCCCCTGTGGAGCGAGCGCGAACGCGGCGAAAAAACGCGAGAGAGTGGCGAGCGAATTTCAAACGAGATCATGAAAACACGTAGTGGACTTTGGGCCAACGCACTCGTCGTGATGTGCGTACTTGCGGCGCACGAAGCGCAATCGCAACAGCTCGGCTACAAATTGCTCGGCACTGTTGGGATCGATGCCGGCGTTCAATCGCCGCCGGGGCTCGCGATCGTGGAGCAACTCGTTCATTACACGTCGAGTCAGATTCGTGACGCGGCCGGCAACGTCGTGCCGATCGACGGATTGAGTATGAACGCGACGGGCTCGGCGCTCGGCGCGTCGTACACGACGAATTCGAGGGGCCGGCGTCATCTGAGCTTCGCGGCCGGTGTGCCGGTCGCGCGCATTCGCATCAACAGCGACCATCCCGCGGCGTCGGTCAGTGGGTTTGGATTCAGCGACCTCTTCGTCGAGCCGATCAAGGTTGGTTGGAGAGAGCGTCGCTTCGACGTCGTGAGCTCGTACGCGGTGTACGCGCCGACGGGGCACTTCGAGCCTCGTGGCCAAGCGAACACCGGGCGCGGCTACTGGACCAACCAGCTGTCGGTCGGCGGCGCGTTGTTCAGCGATTCGTTGCGGACCCGTCGCGCTTCCGTCTTAGCGAGCTACGAGATGAACACGCGCAAGCGAGGGATCGACGTGCGACGCGGTGACATGCTTCAGTTGCAGGGTGGCGCGGGCGCGAACGTGGCGAGAACCGTCGTCGCCGGAGTCGCCGGTTACGCACTCTGGCAGGTGACACCCGATCGCGGCGCGGACATTCCGCCCTCGCTGCGCGGCGAGCGGACGCGCGTGTTCGGGCTCGGTCCCGAGGTCGACGTCATCATCCCGCGTTGGCGAACGCGCGTCGCGCTCCGCGCGGAGCACGAGCTCGGCGTTACGTCACGACCGCAAGGCAATGTGATCTCGTTGAGCGCGGCGTACTTCGTCGCGCGCCGGCGCTGACGCATCCGTCTAGAAACCCGTCGGCCGTTCGTCCGTCACATTGAACGCGCGCTCCATCGCCACGCCCGCCCGCATGATCGTTCCCTCGTCGAACAAGCGTCCGAGCAACGTCACGCCGTGCGGCACGCGTCGGGGCGTCGAGAACTTCGGCAACGGATTCGCCGGATCGGGCGCCCAATCGCTCCGCGCCTCGGACACCTGAACGAAACCGGCGCGCAGCGTCAGCGACGGATGGCCCGTAAAGTTCGTGATCGTGAGAATTTCGTCCCGCAGCGACGGAACGAGGAGAAGGTCGACTTCGGAGAAAACGCGCGCCATCTCGTTCGCGAACTTCCGCCGCAACCGATCCGCTTGCACGAAATCGACCGCGGTGAGAAAGCGCGTCTCGCGGAAGAGATTCGGCCAGGCGTCCGGCACCTGCGCCTTGAGCTGATTCGCCTGGCCGGAAAGCGTGAGCTGCTCGAACGACGCGGCTGCTTCGCTGAAGAGAATCGTCATCAGCGACGCGTGCGGCCAATCGGGAATCGACACCTCGGTCGGGATCATTCCCAGTTTCTTCACCGTCTCGAGCGCTGCGCGATCGACATCGGTCGCCGGCGGTTCCTGCATCCACTTCGGGAAATAGCCGACCTTCAAACCGGCGATGCTCGCGCCGGCGTCGTAGTCGAGCGCGCTCGGTACGCTCGACACGTCGCCGGCGTCCGGACCGCTGATCGCGCGCAGCACGAGCATCGAATCCTCGACGCCGCGCGTCATCGGGCCGAGTTTGTCGAGCGACCAGCACAGCGTCATCGCGCCGGTGCGCGGCACGCGGCCGAATGTTGGGCGCAGTCCGGTGACACCGCAGCGCATGCTCGGGCTGACGATGCTCCCGCCCGTCTCGCTGCCGATCGAGAAGCCGACGAGTCCCGCCGCCGTCGCCGCGCCCGGCCCCGCGCTCGAACCCGACGCGCCCTCTTCGAGCAGCCAGGGATTCATCGTCTGGCCGCCGAACCAGATGTCGTTGAGCGCGAGCGCGCCGAGGCTGAGCTTCGCGATCAGGACGGCGCCGGCGTCGTTCAGTCGCTTGACGAGTGGGGCGTCGGCGGCCGGTACGCGATTTCGGAACGGCTCGGCGCCGTACGTCGTCGCGATGCCGGCCGTGTCGACCAAGTCTTTGACACCCCAGGGCACACCATGCAGCGGACCTCGATACTTTCCCGCCGAGATCTCGGCGTCGGCCCGCTTCGCTTGTTCGAGCGCGTGGTCGCGCGTGAGGGTGATGATGCAGTGGACTTTCGAATCGAGACGAGCGATGCGATCGAGATAGATGTTGGTGAGCCGCTCCGACGTGAGCGCCCGCTTCTCGATCCATCGCGACAGCTTCCAAACGGGCGCGAATGCGATGTCGGCGTCGTTCGCGGGCAGCGGACCGGGATCGACCGTAGCGCGCACGAAATGATCGCGAGTCGGCGGCGTGTGTCCCTGCGATTCGATCGGCGTCCAGCGCGTTGCCGGCGAGACCTCCGGCTCGAGCGCCACGGTTCTCGGTCCGGTGCGTCGCTCCATCATCGGCGCGATCGTTTTGCGCCAGGTCGCCGCCGCCATCGTGCGCTCGGCGGGCGTCATGGTGACGCGCGCCAGCTTTTCCGCCTCGGCGAACGTCGCCGTCGTGACTTCGGGCCCGACTTCCGGCGCGGTGCCGAAGGTCGGTGGGGCGCCGGCGGTCGGCGTGGCTGGGGTCTGTGACTGCGGCGCGTTACCACCGCACGCGACCGCGGCCCCGAGGAGGCCGAGCGGCGCCTGAATGAGAAACTGTCGACGGGTGTTCACGACGCGAACCCCTTGCTGATCGTGGTGGTTGTGCTAGGCTCTTCCAGCCTGGTTTTCCCAGGCCTTCGCGACACTATTCTGGCGCCTCAGGTCTCCTCGTTCAACGTGACGGCCCTCCCCCTGTCCCCCCAGCCTGCGGACTTCACCGGCATCGCGGCAGCGATAGGCGATCGATATCGTATCGAGCGCGAGCTCGGCGCCGGCGGCATGGCCACCGTTTATCTGGCGCACGATCTGAAGCACGACCGGCCGGTCGCCGTGAAGTTCCTGCGAGACGGCGAGGCGCCGATGGACGTCGAACGCTTCCATCGCGAGATCCGCGTCGTCGCCCGGTTGCGACACCCCTTCATTCTGCCGCTGTACGACTCGGGCGAGGCGCTCAGCCGGTTGTATTTCGTCATGCCGTACATCGACGGCGAATCTCTGCGCGCTCGGCTGGGTCGCCAGGGTACCCTGTCGACAACCGACGCGGTCGAGATCACCCGTCAGGTGGCCGACGCGCTGCACACCGCGCACGCCGAAGGCGTGATCCACCGCGACGTCAAGCCGGAGAACATTCTCATCGCGCGGAGCGGCCACGCGTTGCTGGCTGATTTCGGCATTGCGCGAGCGGCCGCGATGGACGCGCAGCCGCACACGGCGACGCAGGTGGGGATGGCCATCGGCACGGTCGCGTACATGAGCCCAGAGCAAGCGATGGGCGAACGAACCATCGACGCCCGCTCGGACATCTATTCGCTCGGGTGTGTGCTGTACGAGATGCTGAGCGGCGTGGCGCCGTTCCAGGGTCCGACGGCGATGAGTGTCCTCTCGAAGCACCTTACCGCGCCGGCGCCGGACATTCGCAAGCAGCGCGGCGACATCGCGCCGGCCATCGCTGCCGCATTGCTGCAAGCGATGGCCAAAGACCCCGATCAACGTCCCGCTTCCGCGCGCGACTTTGCGTCACGTCTGGTGACGACGGCCGAGTCGCCGCGCACGCCGTCGCCACTCACCAATGCAGTTGCCGCAACGAAGCTTTCCATCGCCGTGCTGCCGATCGAGAACATCGGCGGTTCAGCCGAGGACGCGTACTTCAGCGAGGGCATGACCGAGGAGCTCACCGCGGCGCTCTCGCGGCTCGAAGGACTGCGCGTGGTGTCGCGCACCTCGACCATAGCCGTGCGCGGGGAATCGTTGCCGCTGCGCGCCGTCGCCGAGCGGCTGGGCGTGGAGTTCGTCGTCGAAGGAACCGCGAGACGTGCAGGGTCGCAGCTCCGTCTCACCGCGAAGCTGATTCGCGCGAGCGACGAGACGCCGCTCTGGTCCGAACGCTTCGACCGGACGCTCGACGACGTGTTCGCGGTGCAGGACGAGATCACCGAGCGGCTGGTCGAGACGATATCCGGCGCGTTGCAGCTCGGCGGGCTTCGTGGGAAGGCGCCGATCCCCGCGACGCGAAATCTCGAGGCGTACGATCTCTATTTGCTCGGCCGGCATCACTGGTACGAGCGAAGCCAAAGCGGCATGCGGCGCGCGCGCGAACTGTTCCAGCAGGCGATTGACCTGGACTCGAGCTACGCGCCGGCCTGGTCGGGATTGGCCGACTCATCGGCGGTGCTCGCCTCGTACCAATTTGCCGATCCCGCGGAGATGTTCCCGCTCGCATCGCAGGCGGCGAAACGCGCGCTGGAGCTCGATCCCTCGCTCGCCGAAGCGCATGCGTCGATCGGCTTCATGAAGATGAATTGGGAGTGGGATTGGGACGGCGTGCTGCGCGAGTTCCGTCGGGCTATCGAGCTCAATCCGAATCACGAGACGACACATCGCTGGCTGTCCGCGTTTCTCGCCGGGATCGGAAGACGGGACGAGGCGATGCCGATCGCCGAGCGCGCGGTGCTGCTCGATCCGCTTTCCGTGTTGCCCCGCATGAACATCGGCATCATCCACTATCTCTCGGATGATCAGAGCAGCGCGGAGCGCGAGTTTCGGCGAGTACTCGAGATGGATCCGGGGTTCCAGCGGGCGACGCTATTCCTCGGCGTAGCCCTCATGCTCCAGCGACGACACGACGAGGCGATTGCGGAGCTGGCGGCATTGGTCGCACGAGCCGGCCCGGTGCCGATTTATTCGTGGTCGCTCAGCATGGCGTACGCGCACGCCGGGCGCCTGAACGAATCGAGGTCGGCGTTCGATCTGACCCAGCAATCGACGTTCCCCGCGATTTACAGCGCGATGTTGTATCACGCGCTGGGAGAGTCTGAGAAAGCGTTCCCCGCGCTCGAGCAGGCCGTCGCGGAACGCGCCGACTGGATGTACTCGCTGGGTCAGCAGCCATTTCTCGCGGGGCTGCACACCGATCCGCGCTTTCAGGCGATTCTCGAGTCGTTACATCTGCCTCCGCGACAGTGAACGCGGCTTTCAGCGCGCTCCTTGCGGCTGCCGGTCTCGTGGCCGCCGGCATCGCTTCGGTTACAGGCTTCGGGATCGGTAGTCTGCTCACGCCGGTGCTCGCGATCGAAACGGGGACGAAGCTCGCCGTCGCCGCCGTCGCCATTCCGCACGTCGTCGGCACCGCGCAGCGGTTTTGGCTCCTTCGTGCCCACGTGGATCGTCGCGTTCTGGTCGGATTCGGCATCGCAAGCGCGGTCGGAGGGCTCGCCGGCGCACTGGCGCATGTGTGGATCTCGAGCCGCACACTTGCCGTCGTCTTCGGCGTCGTCGTCGCGATCGCGGGAGTGGCCGAGCTCACGGGATGGATGCGTCGGGTGCGCTGGGGTCACAGCTCGGCCTGGGTGAGCGGGGCGCTCTCAGGTGCACTCGGTGGGATGGTCGGCAATCAGGGTGGGATCCGGACGGCCGCGCTGCTCGGCTTCGAGGTCCCGAAAGAGTCGTTCGTTGCGACGGCCACGGCGATCGGGCTCTTCGTCGACGGTGCGCGCCTGCCGGTCTACCTGGCGACGCAGTGGCGCGACATGCTTCAGGTGTGGCCGCTCATCGTCGTCGCGACGATTGCCGTCGTCGTCGGCACCGCCCTCGGCACACGCGTGCTTGGGCGTCTGCAACAGACCACCTTTCGCCGAATCATCGGCGCGCTCTTGATCGTGCTGGGCATCTACATGGCCGTTGCGGGCCGCGGTTGATCAGCGACAGAAGGAGTTGTCTCAGCGATCCGCCGCCCGCCGCTGGCGAAGCACTTCGTACAGCGCGACGCCGACGCTCGTCGAGAGATTGAGCGAGCGCACGTGCGGCGAGTGCATCGGCAGCGCGAGGAACCTGTCGCGATAGCGCTCGTGAAGGACCGGCGGTAGTCCGCCCGTTTCACGTCCGAACACCAAGACAACATCGGGCAAGCTGAGTTGCGCGTCCCAAAGAAGACGCGTCGCTTTCGTCGAGAAGAAGTACGCTTCGCCGAGCGACGGAAGCTCGCGCTCGAACGCGTCCCATCCGGGCCAGACGCGCGGATTCACATGCTCCCAGTAATCGAGACCGGCGCGCTTGACCTCACGTTCATCGAGTGAGAAGCCGAGCGGCTTGATGAGGTGCAGGGTGGCGCCGGCAGCGAGGCACGTTCGCCCCGCGTTCCCCGTGTTCCAGTGAATCTCCGGGTGGACGAGGACGACGTGAATCGCCACTACGCGCTCGCGCTCCGGAGCGACGTCAGATCGAGCGACCAAACCTGCAGCTGTACCGGAGACGTGTCCGCCGCGACCGACGGCGACTCGACCGTGGTCGCCAATCCGAACCCGAGGCGTCGCGGGATCGCGGCGCTCGGCTCGTTGCGCGCGTCGCATCGGATTTCGACGCAGGCAAATTCTCGAATCGACGCCGCGAGCGCGATCAGCGCCCGCGACGCTTCGCTGATGAATCCCTGTCCGGTCGCGTCGCGGCGAATCCAGTAGCCGAGCTCCACGCGATCGGCGTCGGGAAACATCACACGCGCCGTCGGCGAGCGCGGGAAGAGCGCGACTTCGCCAAACAGTTGCCCTTTGTCACGCGAGAAGATCCCATATCGCCACTCCCGGTCGTCGCTGAAGTCACGCGCGAAACCGGCCAACCGCTGCTCGAGCTCTGGTACGGGTGCCGGAGTGGCGACGCGCGCCGGGATCCACGGACCAAGGTGCTCGAAATTGCTCTCGAGAATCGGACACAGCGCCACGGCGTCTTCCTCGCGCCAGGGACGAAGCACGAGCCGGTCAGTCCGAATCTCGGGAGGGACGCGCATGAGAGTTTGAAGAATGCGAAAGTGCGGCGCGTCGCTCGACTCTTGACCGGGCTGGTGACGCGCGGTTGCTTAAGCTAGCCGAATCGGAGTTCTTGCGTGCGCAGATTCATCGTTGGGATAGTTGCCGTGGTCGCGCCGGCGATGGTTGCTGCCCAAGCGACGGGAAGCGCCGTGTTCACCGGCACGGTGGTCGACTCGGCACGGCACCCGCTTCCGAACGCTGAAATCTCGCTGCCAGGGCTGTCGATCACGCGCATGACCGACGACAGCGGAAAGTTCCGCATTCCGGGCATTCCCGCGGGCACGCATAAGGTCAACGTCCGCCGCATCGCCTTCGGCCAGCTCGACACGTCAATCACCTTCGCCGACGACCACACGGTCCAGCTACGCATCACGCTCGGCAGCGTCGTGCGGCTCGACTCGGTGGTGGTGACCGACAGATCGACGTCGCGGGATGTGCTGATGCAGGCGTTCGAGGAGAATCGTCGGAAGGGATTCGGTCGTTTCGTTCTGCGCGACCAGCTCGAGAAACAGTCCGGTGTCACGCTCGGCTCGATCGTCGCATCGATGCAGGGCGTCGCGGCGCTCCGCGGCAACGGTGGTCAGCTCTGGATCGCGTCCAAACGCTCGCCGCCGAGTCGATGCAAGCCGGTCAAGCTGGGTAGGACGCCGAAGGAAGCGGAGGAGGAGCAGCGTATCACCGATCGGTGCCTCCAATCGGAGCGACTGTACTACGTCCCGGAAGACTTCGAAGCCCTCCAGGGGATGAAACGCTTCTGCTACGCGTTGGTGTACCTGGACTACAGCCCGCTCAACGGCACCCATCCCGTGATGCCGTTCGATCTCAACACGTTCTTGCCGGCGCAGATCGAAGCAATCGAGTGGTATGAATCGGAGGGTGCGGTGCCGCCGCCGTATGGTTCGGCGGACGCGCGCTGCGGCTTACTCGTGCTTCACAAGCGGCGAACGTAGACTCGCCGCGGCGCGCATCGCGTCGAGGACTTGCTCGAGGCGAGCCCGCAATTCCTCATTGGCGAGAATACCGTCCGCGTCGAGCCCGCGCCCGGAGATCGGCAGCGCGATGCACGCGCCGTCGACCAGGGTCGTCGACATCGTGCGCAACGTTTCGGCGAGTGACGCTTGCGCGTGGACCGATCGCGGCGACGGATTCAGGAGCCCGATCGGCTTGTACACCATCTCCGGTCCGCTCACCAGCCAGTCCAACGCATTCTTGAGCGAGCCGGGAACGCCATGCGCGTACTCCGGGCTGCTGATCAGGAGCCCGTCGGCCTCGGCGATCGATTGGCGCAAAGACTGAACGGGGGCGGGAAGCGCCATTCCCTCCCGGTCGAGATCCGGATTGAAGTGCGGCAGCGAGGCGAGACCGTCGTAGATCTCGGCGTCGATCTCCGGCATGCCCAGTCGCGCGAGCGCACGTAGGAGCTCGCCGTTCGACGAGTGCGCGCGAAGACTGCCGGAGATCGTGAGGAGCCGCATCTCGAAACGTAGGGATGCGGCAAAGCTCGTCGAACGACGGCTAGGGGCGCGTCCCCTCGCGGATCATCCGCAGCGCCGTCGCGAGCGCGTCAGCCGCGGGAACCTTTACGTCGGGTTCGATGCCGGTGCCTTCCCAATTCGTGTGCGTGATCGGATTGATCGCGCGCGCGAAGGGAACGCCGATGATGAAGTGCTCGTCGATCCGGTGGCCGGACACCGGATGCGCGCCGCCGCCCGTCGTCTCACCGACGATCGTTGCGCGCTTCTGGGTCTTCAAGTTGTAGGTAAACTCCTCGGCGCCGGAGAACGTGTTCGACGAAGTGAGGACGTACACCGGCTTCTCACCGCCGAACTTCCGTCCCGGCACGTCGTCGCGCGTCCAGAATTCTTCGGTGCGCCCTGAGCGCCGTTCCCAGAGATCGTTGAGATGCGTTCGCTTCGAGAAGAGATACGACGCGACATAGCTCACCATCGCCGGCTGACCGCCGCCATTCTCGCGCATGTCGACGATCAACGCCCGCGTGCCGGCGATGAAGTTCATCGCCGCCGAAGCCGTCGCGCCGCACGTCTCGACGTCGAAGAAGCCGTTGAACTTCACGTATCCAACGTTCCCCTCGAGCTGCTCGACCTTCACGAAGCCGCAGTTCATCTGGTCCATCTGCGCCCGGTCACGCGCGATGTCTTCCGGCGTGCGCGGTGGTGGCGTGGCGGGGCGCGGTGGAATGGGCCGAATGCTGTAGTCGACGCGCATGTGCTTGTCGTGGCTCAACGCGCGAACGTCTTCGTTCAACTTGAGCGCGAACGACATCGACTTCGTGTAGCTGTCGTACCGAGCGTGTGTATTCCAATAGTGGAGCGAATCGGCGATGCGCTTGGCGACTTCCGGAAAGACGTAGAACGAATCGAGCTCCGCGATCGCGCCCTCGATCACCTTCGCTCGTGCCGCTGCATCGACGCGCAGCTGTGACGGATCGGCATTCGGGCCCATTAGTGCGAGGGTAGAGCCCGCGATTCGGATCGGGTCCGACGGCGCGAGGTCCACGACGCCGTAGTAGGTCGCCGGCGTTTTACGCTCACGCACGACGAGCTCGATGTGGCGCGGTTCGCTCCGCTCGATCGAAACGATATCGAACCCTCCCGATGCGAGCCGGAAATTCACCGTCCCTTGTGTGATGCGCTCCGGTTGAAACCGCCGATAATAGTCGAGAATTCGAACCGTGTCTCCGCTGTTGAACGCGTCCTGCCACACGCGGATGACGGAGCCGGCGGGAGTATCCGGAATCGCTGCGGACTGTGCGACTCCACGACACGCGATCGCGGCGACGAGAGCTAGCGCGGCAAACCCACGGCGAGACATGGGAACTCCGGGGAGGGCAGAGTTGTCGTACGATGACACACTTTCAGCAGTACGGACGCGCCCATGATGTAGTGTCATTGGATGACACGCTACGACCGACCGGTTAGGTCTAGATTAGAAAAGCATTAGCCAATAACCCGCCCACCCATGAGAAAGACGGAGAATCTCTCCAACGGCGGCCTCGAGCTGTTCTACCGATCGTGGCGTTCCGCGTCGCCGTCGCGCGCCATCGTGGTCATCGTGCCCGGGTTCAAGTCGCACAGCGGCTACTATGAATGGGCCGCAGAGCAACTCAGTGGTCGAGGACTGGCCGTCTACGCGATCGATCTGCGGGGCCGTGGCCAGTCGGAGGGAGAGCGCTTTTATGTGGACCACTTCGAGGATTATGTAAGCGACGTCCACTCCCTCGTCACCCTGGTTCGATCGCGCGAGGCCGCTCTTCCGATCTTCCTCCTCGGCCACAGCGCCGGCGGCGTTGTGGCCTGCTTGTACGCCGCCGAGTATGAGTCCGAGCTGGCCGGCCTCATCTGCGAAAGCTTCGCCTTCAAGGTCCCCGCGCCGGACGTCGCGCTCGCGCTGCTGAAAGGCCTTGCTCACTTCGCTCCGCACGCCCACGTCCTGGCGCTGAAGAACGAAGACTTCTCACGCGACCCGGCGATCGTGCAGCAGATGAACTCCGACCCGTTGATCGCCGACGAGAAACAGCCCACACAGACCGTTGCCCAGATGGTCCGCGCCGACCAACGCCTCGAGCACGAGTTCCGGAATTTCAAGCTCCCGCTGCTCATTCTCCACGGCACGCACGACAAAGCCACCAAGCCGAGTGGCAGTCAGCAGTTCTACGACACGGCCGGGTCGAGTGACAAGACGATCAAGTTGTACGAGGGGGCGTATCACGACCTCCTCAACGACACGGATCGTTCGATCGTCATCGCCGACATCACGAACTGGATCGAGTCGCGCCTTCGTTGACGCGCGGGCCGCCGTTTTGCCTCCGTGCGCGGATTGCTCGCGAACCGGGCTGCCCCTCCGCGCGCCGAGCGGTCGCCCGAAGGACACTGGGACGCCTGGGAGCGGTCAATGCAAACGCCTCGGAGCGGTCAATTCAAATCAGCGATGTTTCCGAATCGATGAAGGACAGAAGTCACACCGCCGCGGAAGGACGCGATAGCGCAGGAGCTTGATCTCCGGCGACAGGAAGTCGACGCGCGCGGGCTCGAGGCGCATGAGGTCTGTGCTTAGGTATTTCTTGTTCGAGTCCGCGAACACCGTCGCGACGACGGCGTCCCGGCCGAGCTGTTCCTGTGCCACCAGCGCGCCGAGGAAATTTGCGCCGCTCGAGATGCCCACCGCGAGGCCGAGCACGTCCGCGAGCGCCTGGGCCATGAGAATCGCGTCGCCGTCGTCGACCGAGATCACGGCGTCGAGAAAGCGGAGATCGACGATCGGCGGGATGAACTCGTCCGAGATCCCTTGAATCCGATGCCGGCCGACCTTGTGGCCCGTGGTCAGTGTCGGCGAGTTGGACGGCTCGAGTGGATGCACCTTCACATCGCGCCGCAATGCACGGAGATGCCGGCCGACGCCCATGACCGTTCCACCCGTACCCACGCCGGCCACGAACGCGTCTACACCGCGGCCCGTCGCCGCACGGAGCTGAGCAACGATCTCCGGTCCTGTCGTCAGCTCGTGCGCCTCCGCGTTGTGATCGTTGCTGAATTGTCGCGGCAGGAAGCAGCCGGACCGGCGCTGCCCGAGGTCCTCGGCGCGTTCGATCGAGCCGAGAAAGCCGCCGTCTTCCCGCGCCACCAACTGAATGTCCGCGCCGAGTGAGCGAATGAGGTTGATACGCTCGCTCGACATCCAGTCGGGCATGAAGATCGTCACGGGATGTCCGAGCGCGCGGCCGATCGCGGCGAAGGAGATGCCCGTGTTGCCGCTCGTCGCTTCGACGATCCGACCGCCCGGCTCGAGCAAGCCGTCCTCGTAGCCGCGGCGAAGCACGTGCAGCGCCATGCGGTCCTTCACGCTGCCGGTGAAGTTCATCGACTCGAGCTTGGCGTACAGTGTTCGCGGCGCGCCGCGGAAAGTGAAGTCGATGGCGGCGAGCGGCGTGTTGCCGACGAGCGGCGTCAACGACTCGAGATGGTCTAACGCGTCGCCGACGGCTGAATCAATCGACGACGGGTACGCCATGGCTACTCCACGGCCCTCGCGGCCCGCGCGCCGCGGCGTCGCACGAGCGCGACGCCGAGGACAGCTGCCCACACGAGAAAAGCGTAGATCAGCGCGCGCTCTACGATGCCGAAACCCGGCGTCGGTTGCCGCGCGGCGAGTCGCGATCCGTACACACCGGCCGCGACACCCAGCGCGACGATTGTGGCCAAGGTGGCCAGCGAATAGATCCGGAATCGCGTGCCGAGGGAAAACGCCCCAAATCCCACCGCGCCGAGCATCAACACGACGAGCACCGCGGTGAGAATGATGTGCGGCAGACTGTCGTTGAAGCCGCCGGAGCCGCGCGGGTAGGCGGGGAAGAACGATCCGAGCAAGCCGGCAAGCGCATACGCCAGCAGGAGAAGACCGGTAACACGCAGTTTCCCTTGACCCGACGATTCGCGCAGCACGCCGACGGCGAAGGCGACGGCGAGCGCGCCATACACGACGAATATCGAGTTGACGAGATCCTTCGTCGGCGCGCCGACCGCCATCAACTCGCTCACGCCCTGCGACGTGAAGTTGTATCCGGGATAGCGAAGCGCGCCGAGGACGTCCGTGACGACATACGCAAAGGCGGCCAGTATCCCGCAGATCAGCAGGTTGTCCTGCAGCCGCGTTCGACCGCGAACCGTTGCAGGAGCGGGCGCCGCCGCGGCTGTTGCCTGTGGAATCCCGATTGTCGTCATAGCTCACCCGCCCCCGGACTCGTCCTTCTAATAGGTTGGTTCGGAGGGGGACGACTGTCTGTCGGCCGAAGGCCGCAGGGAACGTCAGGAGCCGCCTGACCTCGTCAGGGCGGAGCTGACCCGGAAGAAAGAAACGCCAAGATCTTTGCGTTGAGGAACGCTTTGTCCGCGGGACTGGCGCCCGCGCCGGCCGGATGTCCCCAGACAGAGGGGATCGGTGCCAGCGTGACGCCGCGAATGTAGTTCGCCTCGTACCGCGCGTCGCTCACCGGGAAGTAGAGGTCGGTCTCCGACGGCATGTACAGCACCGGCACCTTGATCGACGCCAGCGCCTTCTCGGTGTTTCCGCCGAAGCCCTTCGTTGTGCCGACGTCGTGCCGCTCCCACGTGCGCGCCTGAAGGATCAGATCGTTCGGATCGGCGCGGCTCAGGAAATTCCTGATCATGTTCGCGCGGAACGTCTCGAGCGACGTCGTGTCCGCCGCGCCGCGCTTCCAAAGCTCCTGACGCCACCATTCCTGCGAGTAGAGCCAACCGGCCCAGATCGACGCGAACATCTGCACGCCCTGCGTCGGCCGCGTCGTGTAATCGCCGTTGTGGAACGCCGTGTCCATCTGGATCGCGCCGATCTCTGCTTCGAGACGCACGACGCCGTGCGGCCAGCAACGCGCCGTCCCCGACGTCGCGACGATGCGATCGGCGAAATCCGGGTAGCTCACCGCCCACTGAAACGCCTGCTCGGCGCCCATCGAGAATCCGATGACTGCTCGCAGGTGCCCGACGTGCAGCGAGTCGACGAGCAGACGATGGACCGCCTCGACGTTGTCGCGAATCGTCGCCACGGGAAAACGCGGACCGTGGAACGGCTCCGGTGTGTTGCTCGGGCTGGACGACTGTCCGTTGCCGAACAACTCCGTCGCGACGAGAAAAAGTTTTGCTGTATCGAGAGCGAGTCCGGGTCCGATCAACCACTCGTAGCCGTGATGGTTCGCCATGTAGTGCGACGGCAGCAACACGACGTTGTCGCGCGCGGCGTTCAGATGTCCGTAAGTGCCATAGACGACCTTCACATTCGGAACCGTGGCGCCGGACTCGAACGTGAATTTGTCCATCACGAACATGCGATGTTCGGCCGCATGCGGCGCCTGGCCCGGCTGCGCCCGCACGATCCGCGTCGACGACAAGCCAACGAACGCCAAAGTGAGCATCCGATTCATGAATTCTCCTGACGAGCCACGCGCGAGAGGAAGTATCCGAGTGTGGCGCCGCCGGCGAGTGCCGCGGCGAGCGCGCCGAGCGAGGTTACGACGATCATCGTCGCGCGGCGAGCCGCGTCGGGTGCGCCGATTCGCCAGCCCGCCCTGTCCATCATCCGATAAACGACCAAGTGCGCCGCGGCCGCGGCGATCCCGCACGTGAGCGCGAGGCGCCAGCGCCTGTTCTTGTCGATGCGAAGTCCCGCGCCGAGAACGAGCACGGCGCTCGACGCGACAAAGAATACGGCCGGCACGAAGAGAAAGCCGTACACGACGTGGATCGGCAACGAAGGACCGCGCTGCTGTTGGACAACGAGTCCTTCGAGGGCCGTCAGCGCCAGTCCTGCCACCAGCGCGCCGGGACCAAAGCTGAGCGCGCCGGCGCGCGAGGCACGTCGCACGTCGTCAGCCCCGACACGGAGCGCCAGCTCGCGGCCCCACAGGCGGCCGCCGGCGATCATGCATGTAAGGGCGATCACGCCCGCGACGACGTTCCGCGCGATCGCGACAGTTGAATGACCCGGCGTTCCGACGCCGCCGCCGATTCCGACACCGATCGCGAATCCGCCGAACAAGTAGCCGGCGGTGAGCAGCGCTCCCGACAGCGGCGTGATGCGGTTCATGGCTCGATTCTACGGCGCCGCGGCGTCCTGGCAAACCAAGCCGCTCTACCGAATAAACACCAAAGCCGCTACAATAGCCCCATGACGGCCGAGATCCGGATCCTCTTCGTCGCCGATTCACACATCGGATTCGATCTGCCACAACGGCCACGCGTAGCTCGCCATCGTCGCGGCCACGACTTTCTCGCGAATTATCACGCCGCGCTCGGGCCGGCAATGCGTGGCGAGGTGGACGTTGTCATCCACGGCGGGGACGTCTTCGACCGTTCGCGACCGGTGCCGAGCACCGCCTATCAGGCTCTCGAACCCCTTCGACGCGTAGCCGCGAGTGGAGTGCCGGTTTTCGTCGTACCCGGCAACCATGAGCGCTCGCGAATCCCACACACGCGATTTGCGCTCCATCCCAACGTGCACCTGTTCGATCGCCCGCGATCGTTCACGCTCGAGATTCGGGGATATCGAATCGTCCTCTCCGGCTTTCCTTACGAGCGTGATAATGTGCGCGCGCGTTTTCCCGACCTGCTCCACGAGACTGGTTGGGCCGAGCACGACGCAGATTCTCGCCTGCTCTGCATACACCATTGCGTCGAAGGCGCGACGGTCGGACCGGCGGATTTCACCTTCACGACCGCCGCGGACGTCATTCGTCTCCGCGACATTCCGTCCGCGTTCCGCGCGGTACTCTCCGGTCACATTCACCGGCACCAGGTTCTTACGAGGGACCTGAGCCGCCGCAAGATCCCGACTCCGGTGCTCTATCCCGGATCGATCGAACGCACGTCACTCGCCGAGCTCGGCGAGCCGAAGGGTTTCATGATCGTGTCGGTGAGACCGGACGGGATGTCGTGGGAGTTTCGACAATTGCCGACGCGAGAACTCGAGATCACCGCGTTACGACCCCGCACCAGCAGCGCGACGGCAGCAAAACTCGGTCGCCCTGCGCAAAACGCGCCACGGCGTCATCAATCGCCTGTCGAAACTTCCTTCTTGTTTCCTCGGGAAGAGATCGAACCAGCGGCCCGAGCGCGGTGAGATCGACGAGAAACTGCCAGTAATCGGCGACGTTCTCGAACGTCCACGTCATGTCCACCGGCTCGATATGTACTGACGCGAAGTCGGCTCGATCGATGAGCATGAGCAGACGTGAGCGGTCGCTGAGCGCGAGAATGCCCGGATGCCAACCGTCCGAGGGCTTCGGCAAGAATCCCCATTCCATCAAGATGCGGGCGGGTAGCGACGCGAATGGATTCTCTTCAGGGCCGGTGAACACGGCGAACACGAGTCGTCCACCGGGAACGAGCACGCGCCGGCATTCGCGGAGCGACGCCAGCGGGTCGGGCATGAGCATGAAGCCCCAGCGGCAGAGCACCGCGTCGAACGATTCATCGGCCAGATCCATCGCCTGCGCGTCGAGGACGCGGTAGTCCGCGTTCGTGATGCCGAGCTCCGCTCCGCGGTTTCGCGCCGTCGCGACCATCGATGGCGAGAGGTCCGTCGAGAGGAGCCGTCCGTTGTCCAGTCGCTTCGCGGCAAGAAAGCCGGTATCGCCCGGTCCCGCGGCGATCTCGAGAACACGCATTCCCGGTCGCAACTCCGCGTGCTCGACCATCCACTCGTGTATCGGTCGCGATGCGGCCATCATCGCTTCGCGCTGACGGAACCAGCTCGCCGCCTGACTGTCCCACTCTTCCTTGATCCGCTCGGTTGCCTCGCTCGTCATGCCGGCAAACGTATGCCCGACGTTAAGAGGCGGCTAGACAGGTAAGCACTGCGCCGGTTGTCGTCATCCAACTTGCAAGAGTTCCAACGGGAGCGACAATGATTCGAGTCATCGGAGTATTCGCGGCCGCGGCCGTCGTAGGAGTTGGTTCGTTGCAGGGGCGCGGCGCGCCGTCCCCCCCAAAACCCACGCACCTCGTCGTCCACGAATGGGGTACGATCACGACGCGACACACCGCGAACGGCAGGGCAGAGGGCCGCCTCAACCGTCTCGACTACTTCGAGTCGCTCGCCGACTTCGTGCATCGCTACGAACCGCCGGTAACGTCGCGCGACCCGCTGCAATCGCTGCTCAAAGCGCCCGTCGGAGCCGGCCGCGCCGAGGTGACCATGCGCCTCGAGACTCCGGTGATCTATTTCCATCCAGCGCCCGGCTCGCCACCGCCTGCCCCATTCGACGTCACCGTGAACTTCCGCGGCGGTGTGCTCAACGAGTTCTATCCTGAAGCGACGCCGTCCGTGAATGGATGGAACGGCGAGCATCTGAGCGACGCCATGACGAGCACGCTCGCCTGGAAGTCGATCACGCTCACCGAAGGCGCCACACTGCCTCTCACCAAGAGTCACGTCTGGCTAGCGCCGCGCGACGTGAAATCCACGCCAGTCACCGTGAACGGCGGCGAGGTGGAGCAGTATCTGTTCTATCGAGGCGTCGCCAACCTGCCCGCGCTTCTCGGCACCGAGCTCACGAGAGAAGGCATGCTGCTGCGCTCTCCGGCGCGCCCGCCGTGGCTCACCACCGCATCGACGACGCTCGGCGCGGTGTGGGTTGCCGACATCCGCCGCAACGGTATAGCGGCGTTTCGAACCACCGAGCCGCTGACCATTGCGCGCGGTGACAGCAGCCGCGTTCTGGCGCGCGTCGCACCATTCAGTACGCGCGACTACTCGGCCGCCGAGCTCCAAAACCTCCGCGAATCGATGCACGCCGCGCTCGTCGCCCGCGGCCTCTATCCCGACGAAGCGACGGCCATGCTCGAGACGTGGAAGAACAGCTACTTCGGCGTGCCCGGACTCCGCGTCTTCTACATCGTGCCGAACGAATGGACGTCGTACTACCTGCCGCTCACCATCTCCACGCCGCACACGCTGAGTCGCGTGATCGTGGGCAGGATCGACATGGACACGAACACGCCGTAGTCGTCCCGCGCACACTCAGGCGGTCGTCGCTTTGCGCGCGGCCGCCTCCCACTCCGCTTCGGTCGGCAGACGTCCTCCGGCAGGATGGCGCCACGCGCAGTAATTGGCTGCTTCCGCGAGGCGCACACCGGTCACCGGCATCGCGTCATCCGGCCGCGTCGTCCACGGCGCGGAGACGTTGCGCGCGGTCACGTACTTCGCGTAGTCGCCCACCGTCACTTCGCGCTTGTCCAGACCGAACGACTCGAGCTGGACGGGATGAGCCGCTGTCTTCCACGGGACTCGCCGAGCGAGGACGCTATAACATTTGCCACGGACCCCAACCGCGCAACGCCAGACTGTTGCGCGGCCGTTGAGCGAGTGGTTGTTTTTCATGGCAGTGTTGTCATCCTGAGGAGCGTAGCGACGAAGGACCTAGTGTCCTCGACGCGTTACCAGGTTCGCAGAATAGATCCTTCGCTGCGCTCAGGATGACAGGCTTCCGTTCTACGGACAGACCTCCTCGCCGCCTCATGCCTCTGGGAAAGCTCGGTTTTCGCATCCTGCCGTTCCCGCCGCGACTCGACGCCGCGCTCCTCGGCCGTTTTCAGGGCCTCGCGACGCCGAACCTCGCGGACGCGATGGGACGATTCAACTTCATGGATGCCGGGATCCAGTCGCGAACGGGCTTGCCGCTCTTCGGACTCGCTGTGACGGTCAACGCGCGCCCCGCCGACAATCTCATGATCCACAAGGCGCTGCAGGTCGCGGCGCCGGGCGACATCGTCGTCGTCAACACCTGCGGCAACACGACGAGCGCCGTCTTCGGTGAGTTGATGTGCAACACCGCCGTCGCCGCTCGGCTCGGCGGGATCGTCGTCGACGGCGCCATTCGCGACGTCGATGGGCTAACGTCGCTCGGCTTTCCCGCCTTCAGCCGGTCCGTCTGCGCCGGTGGCTGCGACAAGGACGGACCTGGCGAGATCAACGTGGCGATCAGCTGCGGCGGCACGGTCGTCATGCCTGGCGACATCGTCGTCGGCGACCGCGATGGCGTCGCTGTCGTGCCGCGCGCGCACGCCGAGGAGGTGCTGTCGCTCGTCAGCGCGCTCGTGCAGCGTGAGACCAAGCGCGTTGCCGAAATCAAGGCGGGTGGCCTGTTCCGCGCCGAGATAGACGAATCGCTCCGCCGGCACGGCGTGATCGAGTAGCGCGGTGCGCGCATGAACCTGTCGCTGCAAAAGCAGATCTTCGCCGGCCTCGCCCTCGGTACCGCGCTCGGCGCGCTCTCGCAGGTGATGTCGAATCCTTCGTTGCGCGACGCGCTCGTTGCGATCGAGCCGGTCGGCACGGCGTTCATTCGACTGGCGACGATGATCGTTGTACCGCTCGTCATCGGGAGCCTATTCACGGCGATTGCGTCACTCGGCGACGTGCGAAGGTTCGGCGCGATCGGCGGACGCACGCTCGGCTACTTCCTGACGACGACCCTCATCGCCGCCACGATCGGCCTGCTCGTCGCGAGCCTCGTGCCGTTTCACACGGTGCCGCGGCTGGCGGCAAAAGCGGCCGAGTCGCCGCCGGCCGCGATGCCGAGCGTGTCGCAACAACTGGTCGCGCTCATTCCGCAGAATCCGTTCGGCGCGGCGGCACAGGGAGAGCTGCTTCCGCTCATCGTCGCCGTGTGTTTGTTCGCGGCCGCCGCGACAGTCTTGCCTGATGACAAACGCCGCCAAGTCGTGACCGCGTTCGAGCGGCTCAACGACCTCGCGATGATTCTCATTCGCTGGGTCATGCAGCTCGCGCCGATCGCCGTCTTCGTGCTCATCGCCGCGATGGTCGCGCGGCTCGGCCCCTCGGTGCTCGGCGACCTCCTTGCGTTTGCCGGCGCGGTCGTGCTCGCGCTCGCCATTCACGCGAGCCTCGTGCTGCTGCCCGCGGCGCGCGTCGTCGCCGGCTATCGCATCCGCGACTTCTTGAGTCGAACCTCGGACGCATTGATGTTGGCCTTGGCCACGGCGTCGTCGAGCGCGGTGCTTCCGGTGAGCATGGCCTCGGCGACGCGAATCGGTGTGCCGACCGAAGCGTCGAGCTTCGTGCTGCCGGCGGGCGCGACGATCAATAAGAACGGCGCGGCGGCGTACAAGGCGGTCACCGCCGTGTTTCTCGCTTCCATATATGGCCTTCCGCTCGGACCGAGCCGCCAATTGACGATCGTGCTCGCGTCCACGGCGGCAGCGTTCGCCGGCGCCGGTGTGCCCGGCAGCTCGCTGATCACGACGCTCATCGTCCTCAACGCGGTCGGCCTTGGCAGCGAAGCCGCCGCGGGGATTGCCCTCGTTGCCGCGATCGATCGGCCGCTCGACATGTGTCGCACCGCGGTGAACACGCTCGGTAATCTCGTCGGAGCGGCATGGGTCGGACGCGCGGTGGCGAAAGCGGATGAAATCGCGGTGGCTGGCTCGCCTCTTGATGCCGTTGCCCCGGCCTCCAAATCATTGGTTTCGTGACCCCGCCCCCGCCCCCGCCCCCGCGGACGATCAGCGAGAAAATTCTTTCGGCGAAGTCCGGCGGCAACGCGTTCGCCGGTGACGTCGTGGTGTGCGACGTCGACCTCGTGCTCGGCACCGACGCTTCGGCGCCGATGGCCATCGCCTATTTCGACCGGATGGGCGGCACGCGTGTGCACGATGCCTCGCGCGTTGTGTTCGCCCTCGACCACTACGCGCCGCCCTCGTCGCCGGCGACGAAGGGCTTTCATGATCAGGTGCGTGCCTTCGCGAAGAAACATGGTGTTCGCGTGTTCGAGGTCGGCGAAGGGATCAGCCACCAGATCGCCGTCGAACGCGGTCTCGCGCACCCCGGCATGCTCGTCGTCGGCGCCGACAGTCACACGGTGACATGCGGCGCCGTGAATGCGTTCGCCACCGGTGTCGGCTCCTCCGACCTCGCCGCCGCCATGCTCACCGGCCAGCTCTGGTTCCGCGTTCCGCAGACCGTTCGCGTGATGTTCGACGGTTCACGCCCGCCGGGAGTCTCCGCGAAGGACGTCGCGCTCACTCTCGTCTCGGCGCTCGGCGCCGACGGCGCCGAATATCACGCGCTGGAGTTCACCGGGCCCGCGGCGCGCGACTTCTCGCTCGACGATCGGCTCGTTCTCAGCAACCTCGCTGTCGAAGCGGGCGCCAAGGCCGCGGTGTGGCATCCGGACGCTGTCCTCGCCGCGCACGTCGCCCGGTTCGCGAGCGACCAGGGCGAGCCGGTATTTCCCGACGAGGGCGCCCGATACGTCCGCGAGCTCGAGATCGACGTCGCGTCGGTCGTCCCGACGGTCGCGCTGCCGCACTCGCCGGACAACGTCGTGCCGATCGCGCAGGCGCCCGACACGCCAATTCACATGGTGTTCCTCGGCACGTGCACTGCCGGTCGCGTCGCCGACTATCACGAAGCGCTCGCCGTGCTCGAGCGAGGCGGAGGCAAATTGGCGAACGGCGTCCAACTCGTCGTGACGCCCGCCTCGAGCGACGTGGAGCGCCAGCTCGCGGCCGACGGAACGCTCGTCAAGCTGGCGCGCATGGGCGCCACGATCACGATGCCGGGCTGCGGTGCCTGTTGCGGGACGAGCGGCGTGATTCCCGGCGATGGGATGAACGTCATCTCCACCGCGAACCGCAACTTCAAGGCACGGATGGGCAACGCGACGGCGTCGATCTATCTCGCGTCGCCAGCCGCCTGCGCCGCGGCGGCTCTCACCGGGCGCATTACCGACCCCCGTTCGGTGGCATGAAGCATCACCGCGGCCGCGCCCGCCGCCTCGGCGACGACATCAATACCGATTACATCATCGCCTCCACTCGCAAGAAGGAGACGCTCGATGAGAACATTCTGAAGCAGTACCTCCTCGAGGCGGTCGACCCGGCGTTCGCCGCCACGGTGCGCGCGGGCGACGTGCTCGTCGCCGGTACGAACTTCGGATGCGGCTCGGCGATGGAGGTCGCGGCGACCGTCGTGCTGGCGGCGGGAATACCCGTCGTCCTCGCTCGGAGCTTCGCCCGCAGCTTCTATCGCAACGCGATCAACAACGGCTTGCTGCCGATCGAGTGCGATACGAGCGACATCGTCGAGGGCGACACGATCGCGCTGTCGATCGACGCGTCCGGCACAACCATTGTCAACGAGCGCACGGGTCGCCGAGAAACGCGCGCGCCACTCGGCGGGATCGCCGGAGATATTCTCGCCGCGGGCGGCCTCGTTCCGTACCTTCAGCGCGAAGGCCGCTTCGTACGGTGATCCACTTCGCAAATTGAAAAGTCCAGCGTGAATCGGTCGTGTCGCACGGCGCTTGCGAGTCGGACTAGTCAGCGGATCTCGGGCGCTCCGCACTGAAGTCGCAGACGGTCGAGCATGTGGCGCGGCGGACCGAGATTCGGCGAATCGATCGCGCCCTCGGCGTCGGACGCCGCCGACCCTTGCTGTTCTCCGTCGACGTCGTTGTACATCAGCGTCACTTGCCTGAGCAAATCGACGGTGATCGTCGTTCGTGGATTGCGACGAGCGTTGGCCGGGAAGGGCGGCCGGAGGTCGCCGCGCGCGTCGGTGTAGCGAAGAAGCTTTCCGTCGCTTCGCCAAACCGCCGTAACGACACGTTGCGCGGAATCCGCGTCGCCGAACCGAAGCGAGAAGCCGCGCTCACCCGGCTGGAGCGAAGCGGTCGGCTGCACGCAAGTCGCGACGGTGTCGCGGAACTCCACGGCGGGAATGAAATGACTCGGCGCGTACTGCGCGACGCCGGGGCGCGCGACCAGTACCGCGATCAGTATGGCAAAGCGGACATAACGCATAGAAGCGGCCTGCTACCTTGGATGCTGTATCATCGCTCTCACACGACCGATCACGTCAACGGACTTTCTGCCAATCTCCGCGTGGCCATCGCCGAGCCGTAGGCGGAATAGCGTTTGCCCGACTCTAATGAATGACGCGCGTTGGGCAGCGTCGTAGGACTTTGGTTGTAAGCCTTTTCGTCGCGGGGCAGGGCGTTCTCACGGGATGCGGAGCGACGAAGCCGTCGGCGTATACGACTGCGGCGCGGCGAACAGCGCGAGCGCGATGTCGATTCTTCCTGCCACTAGCCCCCGCTCGGCCCGGCCATCCTCGAGCGCAGCTCGACCATCGGTTCCTGACTCACGTTGATGAACCCTTTCCCAGGGCGATCGAGGTCGGCGATCACCATGATGACCGCCGAGAAGGCGATTGCCACGGCCAACATCACGGGAGTGCGACCTTTGCCTCCAACCCCGACGTGATAGCCGACCGTCGCCAGGGCGAGCAACGCGACGATATAGAGAACGACCCAATAGTCACGCGGGATGCGACTTCGCTCACGTACCATGAGCCGCTCTTGCTGTAGCTCGATGACTCTTCCGATGTAGCCGAGAAAGACATCGAAGCTCCCCGGATTCTTTTTCGCGACGGTTGCCGCGGCCTTCCACAATTGGTCGAGCAACTCGTCCGCCGAGCTGCCGCGTGGGTCAGGCTGGTTGCTTCCGAATCGTAGCCGTTCGTCGACGTACTGCCTGAGGATTGCGCGGACCTGCGCGCCCTCGGCTTCATCGGCCATGTCGGTCAGGTGGTAGCTCATCTCGATCGCGCTGGTCTCCTCGGTGAGCGCGACCTTTCTCGCGTGAAATGCGTCGGCGGCGATGCCGAACGTCACGGCGAGTAGAAACGCGAGCAGGCCCAGCGTCGCGGCCACCACGCCGCCCACGGTGGCCTCGTTCTCGGGCTTTTGCTTCGCCTTGCGGCGGTTCGCCCACCGATACCCGAGCTCGAGAGAGCCGAGGACCAGCAACAGCGTCCAAACAAGGACGCCGAGCAGAGGCAGGTCGGCGAGAAACGACTTCACGAATCACCTTGGCTGAGATCGGCCCGAAAGAACGGTTCGAGGTTCCGCCATCGCCGTACCCGAGCGTATGCGGTCGACAGAATTCGGCCGTTTCAACTTCGATCGTCCGGCGGAGTCCGCCGCAGCGGATACCTTGTCATTCTACAATCGTCGGGTAGATTGTCGGATGTCTAGGTATCGCGGAGCACCACCATGCCCGATGGGCGCGCCGATCTTCTCCAGGGAACGCTCGACCTCCTCATCCTGCAGACGGTGCAAAAAACGCCATTGCACGGGTGGGCCATCTCCAAGCGTATTCGCGAGCGCAGCGCCAACGTGCTCGACGTAAACCAGGGCTCGCTTTACCCAGCGCTCTATCGCCTCGAGGCGCGCGGACTCATCCTCGCCGACGAAGGCTTGTCCGAGCAGGGGCGCCGTGTGCGCGTGTATCGGCTGTCCGCGGCCGGCAAGAAGCACCTCGCGCAGGAAGTCGCCGGATGGCGGCTCTTCTCGCAAGCCGTCGAACGCATCCTCGTTCCGGCTTGACCATGTGGCACGCCCTCCGCAATCTGTCACGTCGCCTCCGACAAGCCCCGCGCACGGACTTCGACCGACAGCTCGACGACGAATTGCGTTCTCACGTCGAAGCCGAGACCGATGATCTGATCCGCGCCGGTGTGCCGCGCGACGAAGCGAAGCGCCGCGCGATGGCGACCTTCGGCGGCTTCGACCGCTGGCGTGAAGAGGCGCGCGAAACTCGCCTCGGGCATCGTCTCGAGATTCTCGGCCACGATCTCAAGCTGGCCGTCCGCGGCCTGCGCCATTCGCCGTCGTATACCGTGCCCGCCGGCGCCACCATCGCGCTCGGCGTCGCCGCTCTCGCGACGATCAGCACGCTCGCCTACGACATCCTCCTCCGACCGCTCCCGTACGCCGAGCCGTCGCGGCTCGTCGCGGTCTATGAGCGAAACATTCCTCGCAAAGGCGATCGCAACGTCGTCTCGGGCGTTGCGTTCTTCGCGTGGCGTCAGCGCAGCCGCACGATGGATTCCGTCTCGGGAATCATGCCCGACACACGGGTCTGGACGACGAACGATGGCGCCGAGCGCGTGAATGGCGCGCTCGTCTCGCCGAGCTTCTTCACGCTGCTCGGCGTCCATCCGGCGATCGGCGGTGGATTCTCCGGCGCGTCGAACGCGCGCGAGATCATCGTCAGCCACAACTTCTGGTCACGCCGGCTCGGCGCCGATCCATCGATCGTCGGCAAGACCATTCGGATGGACGGTGCACCCGTCAGGCTCGTCGGCGTCATGGCGCCGAACTTCGAGCCGGTTCGTTTCGGCTGGCTCGGCGAACAAGAATATTGGGCGCCGCTCGACATTGGACCGCAGCAGCTTCAGTGGGGGCGATTCCTGATTGTCGTCGCGCGCCTGCATCCGGGGGCGACAATCGCCGCTGCCGATCGCGAAGTGCACGCCATCCACGCGCAACTGCGCGGCGAAGGTTCGATCGCCGACGGCTGGGACACGCAGGTCTTCCCGCTCGATGGTGAAATCGTCGGCAGTGTGCGCGGCCCGGTCTACGCGCTGGTCGTCGCGTGCGGTTTGCTGCTCGTCATGGTGCTGACCAACACGTCGCTTCTCACCGTCGCGCAAGCGCGGCGGCGCACGGCGGAGTACGCGCTGCGTTCCGTCCTCGGCGCGACCCGCGCGCGTCTGCTCGGCGAGCGCGCCATGCGAACGCTCGTGCTCGCGGCGGGCGCCGCGGCGATCGGTCTCGTCATCGCGACCTGGACGATTCCCGCGCTGACTCGATTTCTTCCATCCGACGTGCCGCGTCTCGACACCATTCGCTTCGGAGGAACGGCCGTCGTCGTCGCTCTCGGCGCGGCCGGGCTCACCGCGATGGTTCTGGCGCTTGCACCATCGATCGGACAACGCTCGGTGGACGTGACCGTGTTGCACGGCGGCGATCGTCTCACGCGAAGCGCGCGAATGGGCTGGGTCGTCGTCGCCGAGACCGCCGCGGCGGTCGTGCTCACCGTATTCGCGGCGCTGACGCTGCGCAGCTTCGATCAGCTCTCCAACGTCGCCGTCGGCTTCGATTCAAAAAAACTCATTGCATTCCGCGTCGCGTTCGACGGGCTCGGGATGGACAGCATCACGGCGCCGGCTGCCGGCCGCGAGCTGATGCGCCAGCTGCGCGCCATCCCAGGCGTGGTAGCGGCGGCGCGCGCGTCGCGCCGCCCGTTGCACGCCGGTGGAACAGCGACGACCGTCACGCCAGAGGGGTTTGGCGATAAAGACCGCTCGGCGTATCCTACGGCCGACATACGCTGGGTCGACGCGGACTACTTTCGCACCCTCGGCATTCCGCTCGAGTCCGGCCGGCTGTTCTCGAACGCCGACGGCCCAAAGGCGCCGCCGCGTGTCATCGTCAACGAAGCATTCGTGCGTAAGATGTGGCCGGCCGAGCGACAGATTGTCGGCAAACGGTTTGATCTCCGTCTTGGCGGTCCGACGACGCGCGAGATCATCGGAGTGGTCGGTGACGCGCGGCTCCAGAGCCCTCGACGCGAGCCGCGTCCGACCGTCTACATCTTCACGGAACAACAGGACGATGGCGACCAGTTCGACGTCCTGCTGCGCGTATCCGGCGACGAAACTCCGGTCTTCGCGGCTGCCCGCCGCGTGGTACAGGGAATCGCCCCGAGCGTTCCGCTCTATCGAGTCGAGAGCATGACCACCACTATCGGCAAGTCGATCGCTCGCGAGCGAGCCACCGCGCAGCTTTTGTTCTTCTTCGCGGCCTCGGCGCTCGTTCTCGTCGCTGTCGGTGTGTACGGACTGTACGCCGGAGAAGTCTCACGCCGCCGCCGGGAGATCGGCATCCGGATGGCTCTCGGCGCGACGCGTCGTGTTGTCGTGCAATCGCTCCTCACGCGCGCGCTGTTGCGAGCGGCGGTCGGCGCGGGAGTCGGAGGACTCGCCGGCGTTCTTGCCGCGCGCGTGCTCGACTCGACGTTGTATGGCGTGCGCTCGACCGATGCGATGTCCTACGGCGCGTCGGTCATCGTCGTGCTGTTCGTCGCGATCGGCGCGACGCTGCTCCCCGCGCTCCAGGCCGCGCGGGTCGCGCCGAGTTACGCTCTACGCGCCGAATGATCGCGTGGGCAGATAATTCAACGCGCGAAGGGCGCGCAGCGTGATCCACCGGTTCGGCGCCCCGACAGCGCCGGCGAGCTCTTCGTGCGGCGTGTCCTTGTGGCGAACGTCGAGCAGCCATCGCCCGTCCGGCTGACGGCGGTCGAGCACAATCCCGATCGCCTCATCCCATCTTTCGTCCGGCGGAATGCTTGCCGCTCGGAGGTAGTCGAGCGCACGTAACGCGTCGTAGTGCCACAGCGGCGGAAACGCGAATTGCATCCAGGCCGGCTGGATGATGGCGCCGGTAGACTTTCGGCGAAGAAGGCGCCGCTCGAGCAGATATTCCTCACCACGTCTACGCGCGTCGGTCACGGCGGCGCTCGCGCCGAATGCTTGCTCGAACGCCAACAAGCCTTCGAGGACACAAATGGTCGTGTGGAAGGACGAGCGGACGGACCCACGCTCGGCTTCACAGTTCCAACCCCCGTCGGCGAGCTGCTCGCTCAACAGCCGCTCGACGAGCCGGTCGCTGTGTTCGTCGAAGTACGCGCCGAGCGCGACCACCCGGCCGTTGATGCATGGCTCGACCTCGCCCTCGAAGAACGGCGAGTTTCCGAACTCGGGGCCCCACGTGACCTGATCACGAACGAGGTCGATCGCTCGTCGCGCTCGCTCACTCGCCGGATCGACGCCGAGGTCGCGCAGGAAGACCAACGTGTACATGTTCGACCACCAGAACGGCGTCCGAACGCCGTCCCCCCATTGGCCGTCCGCGCGCTGCTCGTCGAGCAGCCGCGCGCCCCAACCCTCATTGGCAACGCGCGACCGCTCGGCGGCGACGACGTCGGCGGACGTCGCGGTGAGGTCGCGCATCACCTGCCAGCGAATCGACGGGTCGCTGTCGAGGAGCCAGTCGACGACGGAACCGATCATTTGCAGTCCATCGGTGTCGAACTCCGTGCGGCGTGTGCGGCGTCCCGAGGCGACTGCACCGGCGACTGCGAGTCCGAGCTTGACCCAGCGACGCGTCCACGAGCTGTTCATCACCAGACACCGGGCAGCAGCCGATAACGCACGCGCGCCGCGTAGTCACCATAGCCTGCCAACTCATGGTGGAGAAATCGCTCCTCGAGGCCAATCCTCACTACGAGGAGCACAAGCGGAACAATCGCGAACAGCGCCGCAGCGTACGACGCGAGCCATAAACTCAGACCTACGTTCACCAACGGATTCCCGGCGTACATCGGATGCCGGATGATGCCGTAGATCCCGCTGTCCACCACCGTGTGCTGTCGATCGTCCTGATGACGGACCACAGCAACGGCGAACGGATTGGTCCGCAGGGCTACACCGATGAGAATCCAACCGACTGCGAACAACCCGAGCCCAACGCCGGCAACCATGAGCGGTGGGCTCGGCAACATGTGCCAACGGAAAACGTCGAGCGCCGCCACAGCGGGCACGCCGACGAATGCCGTTCCCATAAAGGCGAGCAAGAGCAACCTGTCGCTCGAGGGCTGCTGTCGATGAATCAGCCCCGTAGCGCGCTCGCGGAGCAGGCCGGGATTGACGCGGAACACCACGAGCGCGCTCGAGATCCTCACGACGAGCAGCACGCCGAGCAGTACCCAAGCTCGCGGCCACGCGATCGTGCCCGCCGCGACGAACAGCACGACGGCGATAACCGCGGCGTCGGCGACCACTCGCAGGAGTACCCTGAGCATCGATCGCTACCTGAAAGGCGAAGTAACCATCCGTCCGAATGGAACGTTATTCCATTGTGAGCTGGTTCCGATAGCCAACGTTCGAGGTTACTTATGCCCCGCCATTGGCACGTGCTGTCGCTGGCCCTCCTGCTATCTGTCGGCCTCCCCGCCGCCGCCCCTGGCCAACAGCCCGGCTCGGCCGGCGCCACGCGCCCCAAGCTCGAGGTGCTGCGCTCGCTTCCCGAAGGCCAGCTCTTTCCGCTGATGAATCTCGTCGCGACGTCCCTCGGTGTGCATTGCGACTACTGTCACGTGCAGGCCACGCCTGATCTCTCCAAGACTCCATCGAACGCGGGTGGCTGGGTATGGGATCGTGACGACAAGCAGCCCAAGCGCCGAGCGCGCGAGATGATGAAGATGGTCGTCAACGTGAACGCAACCGTCTTTGGAGGAGAAGCGCGCGTCACGTGCTACACATGTCATCGCGGTACGACCCAGCCGGCACGCCTCCCGCTACTCCCGCCCGCGCTCCCGGGTTCCGCACGAACGCCGGCTCCGACCCCGCTGCCCTCGGCGGAGCGAGTCTGGGCCGCATATGTCGCCGCCGTTGGCCAAGTCCCTGTCGCCGCGACCGGCAACGGCATGAGCATTCGGGGATGGGACGATCGTCCGGAGGGACGTTATGGAAAGTTTGAAGTCACGGTGTCGGGATCCGATCGCTATCGCATTACGCTGACGACACCGGACCTCACGACCACCCAAGGCCTGGACGGCGACGTCGCCTGGGCCGCCACTGGCGACCGTGTACAGCGGCTGTCGCCCGCGGACGTCGCGCGAATGCGCCGACTTGCCATGCGGTATCGCCCGGTGAAACAGCAACCGCCCAACCCCCGAGTCATCGGGATCGAACGCGTCGACGACCACGACGCCTATGTGGTGCAGGGGAGAATCGACTCCATCACCACGCAGCGGTCGTACTTCGACGTTGTCACCGGCCTTCTGCGGCGGGAGATCACCACGACCGAGACGCTCCTCATTCCGCTCGAGGAGCAGGTGGACTACGACGACTATCGCGACGTGGGCGGCGTGCAAATGCCGTTTCGGGTCCGGTTCTCCGACGGTGCACCGTACTCGACGACGACGCGGACGATTATGGAAATCCGCAACGTGCAAGTCGACGACGCGCTCTTCCGTCCGCCGTCGACGCTTCGCTAGACCACGGGACTCACCTGTCCGCCGACCACTCGCCAACCGACGCCGGGTTCGCGCGCCCATACGCGGGTGTACCGGTAGGTTCCGTGACTACGCGCTCCCATTACGTCGACAGTAAGACGCGCCCGCAGGCTGGTCACAGCGACGTCGGAACCTACGCGCCGGACGCGCAGCTCCTCCGGCACATGTTCGCGGAAGCGAACCGCGCCTGATGCGTGTGCCTTCAAGTCGTCGCTCTTTGTCGCAAGTCGCCCGTCGGGGCCCGCGAACAAAAGATCTTCCGCGAGCAGGACATCCAATGCGGCAACGTCGGCGGAGAGCTGTGCTTCCCGGAGTCGGTGCTCGAGCATCACGATCTCCGGATCGGGCGTACCCACGAGAGCGTTCGAGAACAGCGCTACGACATCCGCGCGATCCTTCGCCGCCGTCTCCGCGCCTGGGCGCGCGACAGACTTGTCAACGAGAAGCGACTCGCGACTCACGAGAGAGGCCTGCACGCCGTTGAGCTGCGCGACCGCATTACCGAAACTCTCGTGCGGCCATTCGCCGCGGCCGGCGTCGAGTGGCGTGTAGATGCGTCCCTCCGCGTCGCGCGCGAGAAACGCGACCTCGAGGCGAACGCCTCGACGACCGTAGCACGTGTAGCCGTCCTCACCGATTTCAGGCTGATGAGTCCAGCCGGCGTCGCTCAAGAGCTCGGCCAATCGGATGCGATCATCGATCCACACCGCGACGTCGATGTCGGCGTGCTCGCGAGTCACTCGGCCGACGTGGAAATCGACCGCCCAGCCGCCAAAGAGCCAATACGGCAGGCGATGCTCCGTCAGCAGACGGTCGAGCTCCGCGAGCGCGGTGAGTTGATCGGTGTTGCTGTGCGTCTCGGCCATCACGAAATAATCGTGAGGCACCCAAATGCGCGCATGGTCTGTTTCTTGATGCGAACGGTCGCCGTCTCCAACGGAGCTGCAACGTGTTCCATCACGCCAAACCGTTCTCTGGGTTTTCGGTCAACAGTCTGGACCAGGCTCGAAGCTTCTATCATGACACGTTGGGCGTCGACATCGATGAGACGCCGATGGGCATGCTGCAGCTCAAAATCGACGATGACACCAAAGTGTTCGTGTATGAGAAGCCGGACCACGCGCCTGCGACATTCACCATCCTGAACTTCCCGGTCGACGATGTCGAAAAGGCTGTCGACGAGCTGGCCGACAAGGGCGTCCGCTTCGAGAGATATAAGGAAGGCGACATCAAGACGAACGAGAAGGGCATCGCTCGACCCGGCGGAGGGCAAGGACCCAAGATCGCGTGGTTCAAGGATCCGGCCGGAAACATCCTCTCGGTTCTCGAAGACCCGACGCGGCGCGCCGACTAGTCACGTCTGTCGGTTTGAAGCGGACTCCGCCATCCCGCGAGTGGAGGCCAAACGATACTGGACGATCACGGCGACCTAGCGTGCGCAGCCGACTCTCGAGATCGGCTACTCTTCCCTGATCGCCGTCATCGGATCGATCGTCATCGCTCGGCGGCCCGGAATCGAAGCCGCGGCGGCGGCGCAGCTGATGAGCATTGTCAACGCCGCGGCGATGACGGCGGGATCTCGCGGCGATACGTGAAACAGAATCGGCCTGATTCGCTCAGCGAGCGCGATCGCCACCACAGCGCCCGCTGCCGCCCCGATCGAAACCTGGCGAACACCCTCGCGCACGATGAGCGCCAACACGCGCGTGCGGTCCGCGCCGAGCGCCATGCGCACGCCGATCTCGCGTCGCCGAAGCGCGACGACGTGGCTCAACACTCCGTACAGGCCGAACAACGCGAGCAACAGGGCAAGTGCGCCGAATGCCGCGAAGAGTCGTGCTCCGAGCTCCCACGGCCGATATTCTGACGCGAGCATCTCCGACATCACATGGACCTGCCGGCGACGTGCCGCAACCGGATCCGTACTCGCTGGCGCGGTAGTATCGCCGACGATGGCGCGAAGCCGGTCAGCAATCGACCGCGTTGCGCGCGAGGTCCGCACGACGAGCGCGTGTGCGGCGGTCGTCCGCTCGGGCCGCTGATCAAACGCGACGTAGAAGACCGCCTTAGGGTCTTCCACAATCTCATATGAGTGTGCGTTCTCGGCGACGCCGATGACGGTGTAGCATGCCGCGTCCCGCCGCTCGATGCGAAGACACTCGCCGATCGGATCGCGACGCGGCCACACTCGCCGCGCGAGCTCCTCGCTGATCACCATCACCGGCGGGGCGCCGAATTTATCAGCTGCGGAGAGATCGCGACCGCGGAGGACCCTCGTCCCCACGACGCCAAGGTATCCTGGCTCGGCCGCGACGAATCCGATGTCCAGTCCGGATACCTGCAGCGTATCACCGTTGCGATCGAAGAATGCTCGTGCGCCAAACTGTTCGTCGAGCGGAACCGTTGCCGAAAGGACGGCGCCGGTCACGTCGGGCAGATTGCGCGCGACGGTGGCGATTTCCTCGAGCGTCGGACCCGTTGCGCTGTCGGGACGCGTCACCGTGATGACGCGGTCCACGTCGAGTCCCAGATCGACCGATCGAATGTTGCTGAGTGAGCGCGCCTCGAGCCCAGTGCCGATGAGCAGCGTCACCGAGAGCGCGGCCTGCACCCCGACGAGTGCCACACGAACTCTCGAGCGCCGGCCGCCGCCGTCGCGAATCGTAGTCTTGAGTGCGGCCACCAGATTCGGCCGGAGCGCGGTCGAGAGCGGGACGATCGACGCCAGCAGACCGACACCGAGGCCGAGTCCGAGCGCGAGCCACGCGAGCCGTGCATCGAACGGCGCGACGGGCAGCTCGATCCCGGGGAGCAGCATCGCCCGAAGCAGAGCCCCGATCCACGCCGCGAGGACGACCGCGGCGATCGTCGCCAGAAGGGCAAGCAGCAACGATTCTGTCGCGAGCAGGGCAATGAGCCGCCGTCGCGACATGCCGAGTGCGACGCGCACGCTGATCTCGCGCTCACGCGCGACCGCCCGGCCAAGCAGAAGATTGCCGACGTTGGCCGCGGCCATCACGAGCAGCAACAGCGCCAGCGCGCCGAGCAACGCGGCGATGGTCTCGGTTTGCGTCATTCCGTCAGGGCCGCGGGCGCCGAGGAGCGAGCCGGGCACCACGCGAACGAGCGCGGCTCGCCCGACGCCCGGCCGCGGGTTTGCCTTGGTAAAGGCGGCGGCGTCGTGCACGCCGGTCTCCACGCGTTGAACTAGTTGTTGCTCCGCGCGACCAGCCGGCGCCCTCGCGAGAACTCTGAACGCGATCGTGCCCCAGCTCTCGTACCACGGCGCGGCGCCCGGCCGGTCGCGGAACCCGGTGAACCCGCCGAGCGGCAGCCACAGGTCGGCACCATCGAGATCGATGCCCGCGAAGCCGCGCGGCGCGATCGCTCGAATGGTCACCGGTCTGCCGGCGATACGAACGACGCGACCCAGCACGTGCGGGTCGCCGCCGAGCTCACGTTGCCAGAACGTCCACGACGCGATCGCTGTCGACGCCGGCACGCCGAAGCGCCCGCTCTCCGCGTCGAAGTCGGTGCCGGCGAGCGGCCGAGCGCCGAGCACGCTGAGGAAGCGGGGTGTCACCCACTGCGCCTTTATCCGTCGCGATGCCCCGCCGCCGGCGTCCACCTCGACGTCGCGCCGCAACATGATCGCGCTCGTGAGGCCGCCCGCCGCGATCGACGAATCGATGAACCGTGCCTCGGGTAGTGAGAAGCGTGCCTGGAAGAAGCGCTGACCGTTCGCGCGCTGCCGCTCGACGTAGATCTGTCGCACCTCATTCGGCGCGCGCACGCCCCCCGGCATCCGGAAGAAGAGGGGATCGACCACTGAAAACACGGCGGCATTCGCGCCGATGCCGAGTGCGAGAATCAGAATAACCGTCGCGGCGAAGCCGGGCTGTTTTCGAAGCCCGCGCGCGGCGTAGCGGAAATCTTGCCGGAGTGCGTCTACGGCGCGTCCACGCCGCTGTCGCCCGAGTCGGCGGCGGTCGCTCTCGCGAATCTTCGCCATCGCGCTCTCCATGTCGCCGAAGCGCGCAAAGGCCTGGTGCCGCGCCTCGCTGGGTGGGAGTCCGGATGTGATCAGCTCTTCGGTTTCCGTCTCGAGATGAAAGCGCACCTCGTCGCGCAGGTCGCGCTCCGGATCAGTGCCGAACAGCTCGCGGTAGCGACGCCAAGAGGGAACTTTCACCCTTGCTCATCCCTCGGCGGGCAGCGTGGTCGCCGACAGCATCGACGCGACGGCGTCCGCGTATCGCCGCCAGCTCGCCGACTCCGCGCGCAGCAGCTGCCGTCCGCGAGTGGTGAGCGTGTAGAACCTGGCTCGCTTGCCTTTCTCGGACAGTCCCCACTCCGACTCGACGCACTCGCGCTCCTCGAGTCGATGAAGCGCGGCATAGAGCGAGCCGTCGAGCACCTCGAACGCGCCGCCCGAGGCGGCGCGGATCATCCGTGCGACCGCGTGGCCGTGCCGTGGTCCCCAAGTGAGCGCCTTGAGGACGAGGACGTCGAGCGTTCCCTGCAGGAGATCCGGTTCGCCGGGCATATTCCCTCACGCTTCGAGGACATGCTACGAGTCATGTCCTCGAATGTCAAGGGAATCAACCGGCTGGCCGCGGTCCCGGGAATTTACAGGCCCAGCCGCACCCGGATATCGAGCAATACGTTCTTCGGCGCCGATTCGACGATCACCGTCGACCCCGAAGGCCGCACGATCATCTTCTCCACCGGCCCGAGTCCGCGGCCACGTCCGTTGTTGCCGCGGCGATAATAGATCACTTGGCCCGTCTTGATCGTCTCGACGCGCACGACCTCGAAGCCGTGCATGATCAGAACGTCACGACTCACCACGACGGCCTGGGCCGGCGTCACCTGCTTCTTCGCCTGACCTGGCGGAATCTTGTCCGACCCGTGACCTCGTCCCTGCGCCAGCGCCGGAGTCGCCGGTGCGCCGAGTGCCGCCATCAACGCGACGAACGCGACGATCGTGGAGAGCGGCGAACGAAGTCGGGAGCTGGATGCGCGCATATGAGAGTCCTCGAATTGGGTGAGCAAAAAGCTCATCTCAAAGACGCATCTCGGCGCGATGCGGCAACCCGTCAGTGTCTCACGTCACAATGCGCGGTCAAGATCCTTATCATTTCCGTTAGGCGCGCACGACTTCCGTCAAATCCGCTAACGCGACGCTAACGCATCGACAATCCTCGTGCGGCCGTCGTACTGTCCACGAAGAGCACCACGTCGAAGGTTTTGCGCGGTGCTATCGTCGTGACGTACATCCGCGGCGCGCTGGCGTCGAAGACGGAACCAACCCACCGCGTCTTCTGCGCGCCATCCAGCCATGTGGTCAACGGCCCGGCCGGCGGATGTCGTAGGTCGAGCGCGAAGACCGGCGTGCGCGCCGAGGCGAGCAACGCGTCGAAGCTGCTGGAGTCGGCCGCCCCCACCGTGTGTTGCTGCAAGGTCGTGTATTGTCCATTCGCTCGCCCGACGGCCTGGAACGATCCACGATTGAACGCAAAGCCGAGGACGACCATCTGTGAGCCGTACGTGTCGCGCAAGAATGCACCCATCGGCTTGTATCCTGCGCTCGCCGCGGCTACGTGACCATTGTGTGCCCAGAGGACGATCTTCGCGCTCGGATTCTGATCGAGAATCCACTTTATGTTCTCGGCCATGCTCTGGTCGCGCGACGCGCCGCCCGCGCGCGACTCCATCGCCTGCACGACGACGCGTGCATTCTGCGTCGCCCATCGCGCCGCCGCGGACGTGTCGGGCGACGTCCGCAGCTTGTCGTAGATGGCGCTCCACGCGGCAAGCACTGTGGCTGCGCTGGCAGACGCCGGTGCGGTGGGAGTGGCCGTACGAGGGCGAGCCATGCGGAGCGTCGGATGCCCGTCGTGTGTGATCGCCGGATCGACGCGAATGGAATACTCGGTTCCGCTCCTGCCGAAACCGCGTGTTGGCGATGACGACAGCGTGAAGTCGAACGCCGGATTCTCGTACTTTGTGCCGTCGATCTCGACGGCGAGGTCCGCGAACCACGCCGTACCGTAGCCTGGATGCAGCACGCCGAAGTTGATGTTGTTGGTTTCCGCCGGGATCTTCAGCTCGAGCTCATACCGCTGCCACTCGGTCGTCCCACGCGGGCCGTTGGACTGCATGTTGTTGAAGGCGATCGCCGTTCGTTCCTGGCCATCGGCGCGCCACCAGAGCCCGGCGTAGCCGCTATCGACGGCTTCCGTCTTCATGTAGCCGCTGAACCGAATGGTCTTTCCGGCGGCGGCTGAAACGGGAAATGTCCCGACGAGTAGGCCGAACGCTGCCCCGGGCGCGGTGATCGGTGCGGCCGCGAGCGCGACGGCGTTTCGCACAGTCGGCTCGTACGTCGGATCGACGCGCTGCACGTAGGCGCGGACGATCTCCGAGGCGACTGTCGTCGTCTGCATGTCGAAGCCGGTGAACTGCACGCGTCCTTTGCCGGATGCGTTGAACTCGCGCATCCAACGGATCATGTCGAGCACCTCTTCGGTGTTCCACGTCCAGAAATACATCCCGCGCAACAACTGCGCGGGATCGCCCGTGCCGTTCAGGACATAGTCGTTGAGGCGATAGGCCTCGGGCATGTTGGCTTCGATCGAAAAGATCGTGAAGCCCATCCGCGTGGCGAGGAACTCCAGCATCCGGTGCTTGAGCTGAAAGAACTCGCGCGTGCCGTGTGTGGCCTCGCCAAGTGATACGATGCGAGCATCGCCGATGATGCGACGCAGCGGCTCCATGTCGTCGAAACCATGTCGTGCCTCCACGGTCTTGAGAGGGACGGCGTTGGTCCGGATCCAGCTGGTGACGTCCGCCTGTGCGTGAAGCGTGCACGGGAGAAGCAGAGCGTTTGCAAACAGTATCCAGCTTCGGCGCATTCGTGCCTCCAGGCGACAACGTCGACCGCGACCGCTCGGGCCTCGCGCTGTGAGCGCGGGCTCAGCGTGAAGAAAACGTGTGGATCATGATACTCTCGAGGCCTTCACGTGGCCAATTCCTCGACGATCACAGTTGCAACAAGGCTGGACCTCATGCGTCGGCATGGTTCAGTCTTGTGAGCCAATCGGCACTTACAATACCGCTTTCGGCACCACCCGCCTGAGCCAGACCTTAATGCGCTTTCCAACGCTAACGGCGCCGTCGGGATTGAAATCGGCCTTCGTGTGCCAGGCATTGTCGGGTTGCGTATCGACGTCCATGGCATGTCGAAGATCTTGCGCGATTCGCGCGTTACGAATGACCGCGAAGCACTCGGTGTTCAGGTTCGCGCTCCGCGGGTCCAGGTTGAAGGTCCCGATGACTGCGACGTGGTCGTCCACGACCATGGATTTAGCATGGAGCCCGAACGTTGGCTTGTAGTCGAGCGTGGCCTGCAACGCACCGGTCATCACCTGACGCCGCACCTGAGCGTCAGGTTTGAACTCGTAGATCTCGACGCCAATCGTCAGCAGCGCATCGCGCTCGCGCTGATAGCCGCTGAACGCCTCGAGGTTGTCGGTCGACGCAAGGCTGTTGGTGAGAATCCGCACGCGCACGCCGCGCGCGATGACCTCGCGGAAAAGGCCCTGGCTCAATGGCGTCGTCACGAGGTACGGAGATTCGATCGTCACCGACTTCTGCGCGCCC
>Ga0207674_10000419_pt1 | contig 55323 bp, 39 predicted proteins | sample KBSCornC72_FD_184303 | JGI IMG/M metagenome (GOLD analysis project Ga0207674, IMG submission 184303) | Corn rhizosphere microbial communities from Kellogg Biological Station, Michigan, USA - KBS Corn C7-2 (SPAdes) (version 2) | ecosystem: Host-associated > Plants > Roots > Rhizosphere > Soil ... | reverse complement strand
GGGTGTGGAAGCCATTCAAGAAGTGGCGGTTCAGACCAGCAACTTCGCCGCGGAGTACGGACAGGCCGCCGGAGGGTACTTCAACTACACAATGAAGTCTGGCACCAACGATTTCCATGGCAGCGCCTACGACTACATCGTGAACGAAGCGTTGAATGCCGGCCTGCCCTTTACGGACCGCTGCGCGAACGACGGGGCCTACTGCACCAGCACCGACACCAGGCAGCATGTTCGCAACCGCTTGCGCCGCAGCGACTTCGGGGGCACGTTCGGCGGGCCGATTCGGATCCCTAAAGTGTATGACGGCACCAACAAGACGTTCTTCTTCGCCAATTTTGAGCAATACCGCAACTCCAACTTTGTTTCCAGCGGACTGACCACGGTTCCCACCACGGCTTACCGCAATGGCAACTTCAGCACGGCACTGTGCAGTTCGTACTTCGGAGGCGGGCTGGATGGCTTGGGCGGAACATGTAACCCATTTAATCCCATAACCCAAGGCGGTGCACCGGCTGTCGACCCTGACAACAACAGGCTGGTGCAGGGCCAGATCTACGATCCTTACAGCACCCATCTGGTCAACGGCCAGCAGGTTCGCACGCCCTATCCAAGCAACATGATTCCGCAGACCTCCATGGATCCGGTTGCCGTCGCGGTTCAGAAGTTGATGCCCGCGGCGAATTTGCCGGGCGATATTAACAATTACACCATTCCTAGCTACTCCACCTTCACGCACACCACCAACTTTTCGCTCAAGTTGGACCAGAACCTCAGCTCTACGATCAAGATCTCCGGTTATTATGGCCACAACAAGAACTTCTCTCCGTTCGCCAACGGCCTCCCGGGGGTTCTGGGCGGCGCGGATACCGAGAACACGAACCACACCACCCGGTTGAACTATGACCAGACCCTGCGGCCCACGCTGCTTCTCCACGTCGGAATTGGGTATTTTCAGACCAGGCAGCCGCACGTCGCGCCGGCGTTCGATCAGAGCACCCTCGGGCTGAAGGGCTACTATGCCAACCAGATCTTTCCCGATATCGGCGGCATCACGGGTGGGCAGGGCGGTTGGGGCAACCCCCCCTTCGGCGGCGCGGTCGGCGCCACCTTCAGCGCCGTAGCCTACGAGGAGAAGCCAACTGCTAACGCCAGTTTGACTTGGGTTCACGGCAACCATACCTACAAAGCGGGCGGCGAGTTTACGGCGGAAGGCTATCCGGTCCCGAGCCTCTGGCGCGCGAACGGAAACTTCACCTTCGCCGGCGACCAAACCGCGGACCCGTGGCAGTCGACAGTAGCCCTCAACGTATCGAACCCGACCGGTTTCAACTACGCTAGCTTCCTCACCGGCCTCCCCAACACGTTGGCGCTCAACCAACCCACCAATGCCAAGCTCGGCTATCACTCGTTGGGCTTTTATGTGCAGGACAACTGGAAGGTAACCCGGAAATTCACCCTGGATTACGGCCTACGCTACGATTACCAAGGGTATATGACCGAACAGTACGGGCGCATGCAGAATGCATCGTTCACTACACCGGACAAGCTCCTTGGCCGGCCCGGCGCGGTGCTCTATGGAGCAACCTGCAACTGCCAATTCTCGCATAACTACCCGTTCGCTTTCGGCCCGCGCCTCGATGGAGCATACCAGCTCAATACCAAGACCGTAATTCGCGGTGGCGGCGGTGTTCAGTACGATGTCGCCGAAGCGCCGAACGGCGTTTTGTACAGCGCGGCTGACTACTATCAGATCAATCCGAACGGCTACGGAATCAGCCCGCTTCAGAACACGACGAACCCGGCTCAGAACGGCCTGCAGGGCGGAAACGCCTATGCGGTGGGTAATCCGTTCGGCAATGCCCCGGTGATTTGGCCGAATCTCAACCAGGACAAGTATCCCATCTATAACAACGGCATTGGGGCTCCGACGACGCCCGCCATTTTCATCGACCAGCACAATCGTCCTGGGCGAGTCTTCACTTGGAGCATTGGCGTTCAGCGCGAATTGAGCAGGAGCTTGGTCTTCGAAGTGAGCTACGTCGGCAACCGCGGAGCGTATTTCCCGGCCCCCAACATGAATCAGATCGCGTCTAATGCGTTGACGCCGGATCTTCTGAAGTCGGCATGGAACATAGACATGAACAACCCCACCGACCGGGGACTCCTCACCCAGCAGATCAGCAGCACAGCGGTTCAGAATCGCTTCCCGCAATTTCAAACTGTTCTGGTGAACGGCCAACTCACCGTCCCGTCGGTCTACAAAGGCTTCCCGGCGAGCCAGCAATTAATCCAGGCTCTCCGCGCAGCGCCCCAGTGGGGCGGAGTGAGCCCCTGGCTTGGGCCACCCATGGGTAAGACTTGGTACGATTCGTTGCAAGCGAAGGTCACCAAGCGGTATTCACACGGCTTCCAGGCCGACGGCAACTTCACTTGGGCCAAAGGCGACGTCATCGGATCGGCCTCCGACAGTACTTTCTTCCTCCAACAGCAAGCCGTTACCACGGACATCTACAATTTCAACAACAACAAGCAGCTGAACCAGTACGTCAGACCTCTGGCGCTGACCATCACCTTCAGCTACACAACGCCGAAGTTCGAAGCGTCGAACCTCGGATTAAAAGTGGTGTCCCAGGCGGCGCGTGACTGGCAGCTCGGCGCAGTTCTCCGTTACCAGAGCGGTGCACCGATTGGAGAACCTACGTCGCTGAACCTCCTCACAAACCAATTGGCCAGAGGGCCTACGGCATTCGGCAATAGCGGTGTTAATTACTGGAATCGCACCGGACAGCCGCTGTTCCTGAATGACCCCAACTGCAAGTGCTTCAATCCGCAGACCGACCGGGTTCTCAACCCGGCGGCATGGGCCGATGCCCCCGCAGGCACCTGGACCACCAGCGCGCCATTCTACAACGACTACCGCTGGCAGCGGCAGCCGGCCGAATCGATGAGCTTCGCTCGAAATTTCCGAATGGGCAACGAAGGCAGGTTCAACCTACAGGTGAGGATGGAATTCCAGAACATCTTTAACCGCACCTTCCTGCCGACCCCTTCGGTGGCCAATCCTAATCTCGCAATCGGGACCACCTCTTATGCCGGTGCCCTCATCAATAATTCCGGCTTCGGGACGCTTGCGACTCTCAACGGCGGAGTGGGCGTTCAGCCGCGCAGCGGTCAGGGCGTTGTCCGCTTTAGTTTCTAACCCGCGGTAAAGCCTAAAACGCCGGCGACAATGTCGCCGGCGTTTTTGCGTTCAGGCCAGAACATTTCGCAGACCGAAGATCTACCTGGCGGAGGACGGTCGCGTCTCCAGCGCGTCGCACGCGTTCCGATCGCCCCGGTCGCATCCCTGGCGGAAACGCGCCTGGGCGAGGTGTTCATTTTTCGGCGTTTCGATTCCCTGCCGGTGCATGATGCCAACGTTGAAGCATCCCGGGCCATAGCCTGCATCGCAGGCGTTTTCGAGAATCTGCCTGGCCTTGACCATGTCCTTGGGAACTCCTTCCCCGAAAAGGTAACTTTCCCCGAGCTGCCCGCAGCCGCGCGTATATCCCGCTGTACAGCTTTGCTGGAATAGGGTTGCGGAATACTCGAGGTTACGGCGGACTCCTTGGCCCCCGTAATAGAGCGACCCGAGCATGAAACAGCTCCTTCCGTCCCCGCGTCGACAGGGTTCAAGCAATACGCCGTCCCCGTCGGTTGCCACCATATTCACAAGATTGCTGCAAGCGCTCTCGAGGCCCAGATCGCAGGCTTGATGAAAGCTCCGCCCTGCACCGATCGGATCGCGGGGAAGCCCCCTGCCGCCACTCAGCAGCATGCCCAGCGTGAAGCAACCGTTAGGCGAGTTGTGCTGGCACTGTACGTCGAGAGTTTGGGCCAGAACCCGGCAGCCTTTCGCGCTCCCCGCTGCGCAAGCTTTTTCCCACACGGCGGGATCGCTGCCTGGGTGCTTTGCGCCGATAAAGCCGGTGGCGAACATGAAGCCGAAGAACGCCGCCCAGATCGCCATGAATCCAAAATTCGCCTGCCGCGGGGTCCAGGTCGAAAGCGCCCACACGGGCCGAAAAATGCCGTTGGTAATCCACTTCTGCCGGGCCGTCCAGGCGCTCAGCGCTGTGCTAGCGCGGTCCAAGGCCCGAACTGATAGGTTGAGGAAGGGTACGCACAAAAGCTTGTCGTAGAACGCCAGGCTGCCCAGGGGCGCGACCAACACGAAGACGCAGGCGCCATATGCCGCTCCGAAGATCACCTTGCCGAAGTTTTTGCGGGGAGACGTGGCGGGATCCGTCACCAGGAGATGCAGCCCCAGAAAAACGGCCGGATGGATGTTGAAGTCGATGAATTGATACATCCCCGTCGACCCGGTGTAGGCGACATTGAGCACATAAAGAGCGGCCGCCGCCGACAAGGTAACCAGAGTCACCGAGAACAGGCCCTGCACGATAAGCCCGAGCAGGAAAATTTCCATGTAGATATGCGGCGGATAGTTGAGAGTTGTCGAAATCTCGGGACCCCAGCTGATGGGCGTAGTGTGAGTCGCGATCAAGACAATGGACGTCAGGAAAAGAGCAAACGCGGAAGGGTTGAAGATATGGGTACTCTGGCCGTCGCGTTTCCATCTCAGGAATTCCTTGCCGAACACGATAATCGCGACCATGATGAACTGCAGATAGAACCAGTCGTCGCGAAACCACAGGAACAGATTCATGCTGAAGATAATAGGGATCTGACCAAAGCCAAGAATCCACTTGTCTCGCCGTGACCAGCACACCAGCATGTCCAGAACGTATAGAAAGACCACCTGGGCTATAATCAGCGGGATTTCGTGGTAAACCTCACGCCAATACCAGCCCCAGTAGGCGTAGACGGAGGAGTGCATGATCATCTGAACCCAATGCACCCGCCGGGGAACGAATTCGTATGTCAGGGTTCGCCCGGTCCGGACAACGCTCCACCAAAGAGCGCAGAGCCCGGCTAATAGCAAGCCCGCGGCTCCCAAGAACGAATCCGTCAGGTGAGGATTTGCGTTAACCCGCGGAAGCAGCGTAAAACCAGCGAAAATGAGCGTAAGGAGAGCAGGAAGCCAAAGCGGCGAGAGCCCCCGCTCTTCGCCATGCGCGGCCGCATCTTTTGAACTAATCCCGAATCCCCTGCCCCGGGCAGGCGATTTCATCCGTTAGAGGATATCCTAAAAAAGTGTCCGCGAAAAGGGCCCCCTGCAGAAGCGCTTTTTGGCCGCCGTTCCGGTCGAGTCAGGCGTAGGTGGCGAGGGAGCCGGACTGGTTCTGGCACGGAAGGCGTGCGAAAGGCCTCCGGTGCCCTACTGTTACATTCAGTGGAGTGACTATCGTTCTCCTGCTGTTGCAAATCGCGGGAATCCTCGCGGTCTGCCGTCTGCTCTATGGAATCGCCGGCCGCTTTGGACAGCCTCCGGTGATCGGGGAAATCGTCGCTGGTCTACTATTGGGTCCTTCCTTCTTTGGATGGATCGCACCTGCCTTGTACGCGGGGCTATTTCCTGCGGCGAGCTTGCCGGCGCTGAATGAGCTGAGCCAGATCGGCTTGGTCCTGTTCATGTTCCTGGTCGGACTTCATTTGGATCTGACAGAAGTCTACGCGCTCCGGCGGGTGGCGGGTTTAGCGAGTCTGCTCAGCATCGTCGTTCCATTTGTCCTGGGCTTGGCGCTGGCGCGTCCACTACACGTCCTTGCCCCGTCATCCTCGATGTTGCCGTTCTCGCTGCTCATCGCGGTCTCAATGAGCATCACGGCGTTTCCCGTCCTCGCGCGAATTCTGGCCGATCAGAAACTGAGCGCAACAAAGCTGGGGCACGTCGCGATCGCATGCGCAGCCTTGAATGACGTGCTGGCGTGGTCTTTTCTCGCATGGATCGTAGCGATCTCCCGGCCTGGCGAAACCTCGGCGCATGTTCCGTTGGTGATCCTGCTGGTCTACATTTTCGGCATGTTCGCTGTAATTCGTCCTGTCCTGCGTTGGTTCATGGGTCGGTTTACAGACCGGCTCACGGTTACCAACGAACTTTCCTTCATGCTCATCTTCGTGTTTCTGTCAGGCTCGGTCACCGAACTTGCGGGATTCCATGCCTTGTTCGGGGCCTTCCTTGCCGGTGTCATCTGGCCGCGCAGCGACTCGAAGAGGGATGAAGTTGCAGCCAAGATCGAACCGCTCGCCACGACGATGCTGATTCCTCTATTTTTTAGTTACACCGGCCTGCGAACCAACGTCGGCGCGCTGGGGGTCAATCTTGGGCTGACCGTACTCGTAATCGCCGCCGCGATTGCAGGAAAGGTCGGCGGCGCATTCACGGGAGCCAGGATCACGGGGTTCGACGTACGCAATTCTCTAGCGCTCGGCTGTCTGTTAAACACGCGCGGCCTGGTGGAACTGATCGTCTTGAACGTGGGCCTCGACCTCGGACTTCTATCGCCGGCTCTATTCTCGATGATGGTGATCATGGCGTTGGTGACAACTGTGATGACGACCCCCGTCTTGCAGGTGGTGCTGCCGGAGGAGTATCGGCGTACCGCTTTGAAGGCGTCTTAGAGTTCCGGACGTACGATAAGCTGGAAAGACCTTTGAGGTTATGCTCCTTTGACGGTCCGGCTGAAGAGATCTGAAAGCAGCTATGCGATACGCGTATTTACAGAAGTACTCGCGCAAAACGGACTGCGGCGCGAAACAGTCCCTGATAACTTTGGTGGTGCGCGCCGCAACCTTTGCGCTACTGATTCTGACGATCACCGGGCTTGTGGAAGCACAGGACGGAGCGGCGCTGTATAAGGAACGCTGCGCGTCGTGTCACGATTCGCCCGAGGGACGCATTCCATCCATCGGCGCGATCAAACAGATGACCGGTGGGGCGATCTATGCGGCTCTGACGAACGGTGCGATGAAATCACAGACCCGCGGTTTGTCCACGCAGGAGGTGATATCCCTACTCGTTTACATTGCGCCTGTCGGTGACGCGGGCGCCAAGCCTGCCTTTGAAAAGAGCTGCACAGGACACGCGCCCGTCACCGGGATTTTCGATGGCAAACCCGACGCGAGTGCCTGGGGTGGCCCTTGGGGAGGATGGAGTCCGAGCGTCACCAACTCGCGCTATCAGGACGCGAAGGCAGCGGGGCTGGCGGCAGCCGATGTGCCCAGGCTCAAGCTCAAATGGGCGTTCAATCTGGGGGCGGTGACCATGGGGCGCGGCCAGCCCGCGGTAGCCGGCAACCGTGTATTTACCGGCACGCTCGCGGGCGATGTGTACGCCATCGACGCCGCCAGCGGGTGCATTCATTGGGCCTTCAAGGCGACGGCGGGTGTGCGGTCGGGCGTCACCGTCGGGGACGCCAACGGTGTTCCCGCGATCTTCTTCGCTGATCGCAGCGCGGTGATGTATGCCTTGAATGCGGAATCGGGCGAGTTGTTATGGAAGACGCGGCCCGTGGAGCATCAACTCGCGAGTTCCTCGGCTACACCGCAGTTCTATAAAGGGGTGATCTACCAGGGTTTCTCTTCCATCGAAGAGGCGCTCGTGGCGGATCCCAGCGCAGTATGTTGTTCGTTCCGCGGCAGTGTTGTCGCTCTCGACGCCGCGACCGGCCGCACGATCTGGCAAAGTTTTACGATTGCGGAACCAGCGATGGCGACCGGGAGGGGGAAGCAGCAGGGCCCGTCCGGCGTCGCGATCTGGTCCACACCCACCATCGATGAAAAGAGGGGGGCGCTCTATGTGGCCACAGGGGACAATTACTCGAACCCGGTCACTGAGACCAGCGACGCCGTGCTCGCGTTCGATCTGAATACGGGGAAGCTGCTGTGGTCACGGCAGCTCATGCAGGGCGATGCCTATAACAGCGCTTGCTCCAGCCGGGAGCCCGCAAACTGCCCCGACAAGAACGGTCCCGACTTCGATTTCGGACAACCTCCCATTCTTGTGCAACTAAACAGCACCCCACTGAGCAACGCCCAACTGGGCGGCGGTAAGCGCGCGCTGGTCATCGCGCAGAAGTCCGGCATGGTGCATGCGATCGATCCCGACGCAGAGGGCAAAATCCTGTGGCAAACCCGCGTGGGCGCGGGCGGCCTGCTGGGCGGCAGTCAATGGGGTTCGGCCGCTGACAACCAGCGCATTTATGTCGCGATTTCGGATGTCGTCCTGCACAGCGTAGTCGTGTCCAGCGCTAAAGGCGCCGCGGCTCCGGGCGGACGCCGCATTGTGCTCGATCCGAACAAAGGCGGAGGGCTTCATGCGCTCGACCTGAAGTCGGGCGCAATCGTCTGGAGCGCCAAGCCGGCGAAGTGCCCCGTCACTCAGGCCATCTGCTCGCCGGCGCAATCCGCGGCCGTTACTGCCATCGCGGGTGCGGTGTTTTCAGGCAGTCTCGACGGGCACATGCGCGCTTATTCCACCACCGACGGCAGAGTGATTTGGGACTTCAATACGGCCCGCCAGTTCCAGACCGTCAACGGTAAACCGGCGCGCGGCGGCTCCATCGATGCGACGGGAGCAGCCGTGGCGGGCGGCATGGTATTCGTCCATTCCGGCTACAACCAGTTCGGCGGAATGCCTGGCAATGTACTGCTGGCATTCTCGGTGGATGGGAAATAGCCCTTAGCGAAAGGCTCCAGAGATCTGGTTCAGCAGGTCTCTGGCTTCCGGCGACGCGGGGTTAAGTTGCAAAGCTTTCTCCAGCGTTGCCTTGGCTTCGCTGGAATTTCCCGTGCGGAGCAGCGCTTTCGCCAGGTTCACCCGCACCAGGGTCATCGCGGGATTCAACGCCAGCGCTTCCCGCCACAACTGGATCGCCGCAGCGAAATTTCCACTCTGCATTTGATAGGCGCCGAGAGCTGCGGCCGCCGCATATTGGCTCTTGTCCATCCGCCAGACTTGCTGGTAGATCGGAAGTGCGTGTGCGTCATCTTTGGCGTCGCGATAAAACTCAGCTAGGTACGCGAGTGCCTGTGCATCGGCAGTCCCTTGCTCCGCAGCCTGTTTCAGCAAAGGGAACGCACGATCGCGATCCGCTGCGTTGTTGTCCCGCAGCGCGACCACGGCGTAGGCCAATGCCAGATCGCGCGTGGTCGCAGTGTACGAAGGATAGGGCACCAGTTCGGAGGCAGGGTCCGAAGTGGGGGCCGGGGCCACGCCTGAGCCGGAGGGCTTACGTCGGATCGAATGATCGGTGAAGACGACGTGTTGGATATCGCTGGTGGGACCGCGCGGCATATGGCATGCAGTACAGCTGTCGCCGTTGGCTAACCTGGCTTCCTCAGCCGCGTGGCAATCATGAGTTTGGTGGCAGGAGAGGCATTTGCCCCGAAAATAGGCCGCCTTCTCGTTGGGTTCAGGCACCGTGTGGGGATCGTGGCAGGTACCGCACCACAGTTTGTTCCCGCTTGCGCGCTTGCAGGCGCTCTGCGCCAGATTTTCCACGTGGCTCGTCACCCTCAGGTCGGAGGGCGAGCCGGCGCGTACGAACACCGTGAGATCGTCGGCCAGGAGCCCACCTGGCGTCAGAGTCCGGCCCTCCTTCCCGGGTCCATCTTTACCAACTTTGGACACGCGCACTTCACCGGACAAATGGCACTGCGCGCAAATGCTGTCACGCGCCGCCGGCGCGAGCTTCGCGGGATTCTGCATCGCCGAGCCTGTGGCGATGTGATCGCCGCCCGCGCCGTGGCACCGCTCGCACGAGACGCCATTTTCAAGAAATGGCGGCGTTGCATAACCGTTCAGCGTTCCGGCATTCGCTTGAATGGCGCTGGCATGGCACTGTAAACATGCGGGTACCACGGGCCGGGTGAGGTAAGGATAGTCAAGGCCCTCAAATCCCGGCGACGCTTTCCAGGAAGCGGATTGGCGATAGTACGTAACGGGCGACTCGAAAAGGAATCCGCCGTCGCCCACTTCCAAATCATTCATGAGAAAGGTCCGCGCCGCGGCGCCGCTCCCGATGAAGTAAGAGAGGGCGCGGATTCCTGTAATGGGTTGCCTGGCGCCCTGTTGAGTAAATTCGAACCGGTAATCCGGTGAAACCTTGTAGGAGAAAGCGCCGCGGTCGTCGCGAAATTCGGCGCGGTCGAAGGTCTCCTTCGGGTCCTCGGTTCCCACCTTTCCGCTGCTTTGCGCCATCGGGGTCCGGGTATAGGTGCGAAAGATGGCGGCATGGCAAGGAGCGCATGCCTTGTTGCCCACGAAATCCGCGCCGAAGGCGCAAGAAACGGCCAACAAGGCAACGGGGAATCGCCGCATGAACTAAGTTTATGATAGCGGCCCGTGTCGGGACGGTGTTCTCAGGTTGTGGTTACTTCAAGTTCAAGGTGAGCGCTTGATCGAACGAATTTCATCGCACTCCGGTTCGCGACGATGTTCGATCCCCCTACTCTTGGATCACTTCCGCAGTTCAGCAGCAGGATTCGCGATCTCGACCCAGTCTGGAGGACCGCATGCCAGGGTTTCTGTCGCGTCGATGGTTCCTCGAAAGGAGAGATCGACGCGTTGCTTACAGCCGGTTCCAGCGACGATCCAAGCCGCCGCGATAGCGTTTGAACCTGAAATACCGGAACAGAAATAGAATCTGGATATCTGTAAGTCTATGAAAGTATGGAGCCACCCGCCGGGATCGAACCGGCGACCTGCTGATTACGAATCAGCCGCTCTACCAACTGAGCTAGGGTGGCCCAAAGGCGGGCGAGACCAGGCGAATTCTCGGAATTCCCGGGGCCTCTCTTTCGGAGGATATCATAGCGTTCCGACAAACTGCCGATAGATTCACAAGAGCACGACTCATGAGCGAACAATTGCAGGATCAGGTTTTGGATCGGGCCGCCGCGCTGGCTCGCGTTGGTGGAGATCTCGACCTTCTCAAGGAAATCGCAGCACTCTTCCTGGAAGAGTATCCGCGTGCGCTGGATGAAATTCACAAGGCGTTGGCCATCGGCAACGCTCGCGCTCTTGAGTACGCGGCTCACGGCTTAAAAGGTTCGGTTGCCAACTTTGGCGCGCGCGCCGCCGTCGACGCGGCTTTTGAGCTGGAGCAGTTGGGCAAGGCGGGCAAGCTGGATCAGGTTGCACCAGCTTTGACTTCGCTTGAACGGACGCTCGCGGGTTTGCACGCGGAGCTTTCGTCCATCCAATAGCAACGCAGCAGCACTGCCAACTAGCTGGCCCCCGCATCGCACGGCTTGTTATCATGAGAGTTGAACCAACCCATGCTAACCGCCGTCACCGAAATCGTGTGCGCGCACAGCCCGGATTCCGATGACGCCTATATGTTCTACGCGCTCGCGACCCGGAAAGTCCGGAGCCCTCTACTCACGTTCCGGCATGTGCTCGAAGACATCCAGACGCTGAACCAGAAAGCCCGCGCAGGGGAATACGAACTGAGCGCCATCTCCTATCACGCCTATCCCTATGTCGCCGATAAGTACGTGCTCCTCGCCGCTGGATCCAGCGTCGGTGATGGGTACGGTCCCATGGTGGTGGCTCCTCACCCCATGACGACGGCGGAGTTGAAGGGCAAGCGCATCGCCGTCCCAGGCTTGCTCACCACGGCTTACCTGACGCTACGTCTGATGCAGCCCGATTTCGAGGCAGTGGTGGTCCCTTTCGATCGCATCCTCGAAGCGATTCAGAACGAAACCGCCGACGCCGGCCTGGTGATCCACGAGGCTCAGCTCACCTATGGCCGCGGCGGATATCACAACGTGGTCGATTTGGGCCGCTGGTGGAAGGACACCTACAATCTGCCCCTGCCGCTGGGCGCGAACGTCCTGCGACGCGATCTACACCCGGAAGTCGCCCGGGAAGCTTGCCGTCTGATGCGCGAAAGTATCCAGTACGCCCTGGATCATCGCGAGGAAGCGTTGAATTACGCCATGCAGTTTGCCCGCGATCTGGAACCCTCTCTGGCTGAAAAGTTCGTGGGCATGTACGTCAACCACTACACCGTGGATTGCGGGGAGCTCGTGCCGAAAGCTGCACAGAAGCTGCTCGATATGGGGTATGAGGCCGGACTCATCCCGCACCGCGTAGTAATCGAGTTTGTACGGTGAAACATTTTACTCTTCTACTTTTTTTCGCAGTCCTGACGTTCGCGCAAGCTCCTCAGCCCGATCCAAATCCGAACCGAGGTGACACCAAACAGCGGGTCCGTGCCGTCCGAGACATGGCGGCGCAGGGCCAGGAGGCGGTTTCCAAGATCCAACCCTATCTAAAGGACATCGATATCACTGTGCGCCTGGAAACGGTCAAAGCGCTGGACGACATCGGCGGCCCCAAGACGGTCGACGCGCTGGTCGAAGCCGCACGTGACAATGACGCCGAAATGCAGATCCGCGCCGCGGACGGTTTGGTCAACATCTATCTTCCCGGGTATCTGAAAACCGGCCTGAGCGGCAATCTGAAGCGCGCCGGAAATTCGATTCGGGCGAAATTCACGGATACCAATGACCAGATCATCGATGCCTATGTGGATGTGCCCGCCCCAGTGATTGAAGTCCTCGGCCGCCAAGCCCGTGCCGGCGCCAGCGTCGAGAGCCGGGCGAATGCGGCCCGCGCCCTTGGCATCCTGCGCGGCAAGGCCGCCATTCCGGACCTCCTGGATGCCCTCAATTCCAAGGATGACCGCCTGATGTATGAGTCCCTGATCGCGCTGGAAAAAATCCGCGATCCGTCCGCGGGACCCGGGCTCGCTTTCCTGCTGCGCGATCTGGACGAAAAGGTTCAACTGGCCGCCCTCGAAGCCACGGGGATTCTTCACAACCAGAGCGCCGCTCCGGATGTGCGCGACGTGCTGGATCACGCCCGAAGCTCAAAAGTCCGGCGCGAAGCGCTGACAACTCTTGCGATGATTGCCGATCCCGCCGACCATGGCGTCTTTCTGCGCTACCTGACCGATCGCGACGACGCGCTTCGCGCCGCGGCGGCAGAAGGCTTGGCCCGCCTCAAGAACTCGGCCGACCAGCCGGCACTCGAGAAAGCGTTTGACGGCGAGCGCAGCAACAATGCGCGCCTGTCCCTGGCTTTCGGTCTGGTTTCGCTGGGAAACCGCCAGATAAGCGAGTTCAGCCCGCTGCAGTATCTTGTCAACACACTCAACTCGAAGGCTTATAGGGACGTGGCGATAGCGTACCTCACCGAACTGGCGCGCGATCCGCAGGTCCGGGAGGCGATTTATCCGATCCTGACGCAGGCCACGCGCGACGAAAAAACTGGAATCAGCGTGGTGCTGGGGCGTTCCGGAGATCGGGATAGCATTCCGTACCTCCAGGCGCTGCTAAAGGACCCGGATTCCGAAGTGATGCAAGAGGGCACACGCGGCCTGCGCACGCTTCAAAATCGGCTGCACTGAAACAGCGCACAGCCTGTGCGCGATCGCAGTTTCGAAAGCGGTCTACTTCGCTTTCTTCTGTTTCTGCTGTCCAACGCGGATCTTGAACTGTTTGGCTTGGGCTTCCTGGTACGCCTTCCAGTCAAAGCGCTGGCTGGCCTCGGAGAGATACTTGGTGACGTCGATGTCCTTCGGGAGCACCGCCATAAGGGAAGCGGACATGGAGCCGTCCGGGCTGGTAATCTTATAGCGCTTGACGTTGGGAATAGCCATAACCCCTTTAGAATACCACGGACCTCAAGGTTGTTCAGTGAACCACAATCGGAGCCGAGGGGGATGTTCGCCCGCCTATCGAAACCGTAACAGGATAAACGCCTGGAGCCAATGAAGGCGGCACCACGACGTTTACTACGTACAAAGTGCCGGAACCCGGCGTCAGGCCACTGAACAGCACCGTCGCCTGTTGAGCGCCAATCAGTACCACAGGTGTCGGCGTCTCCGCGTATGGTCCGGCGGGGGCAGGATCGCCGCTGGCTGGCTGGTTGGTAACCGGACCAAGCCCGTTGGCGTACAGCTCTATGGTCTCGCCGGGGTGCGCAGGAGTAGTGGAGTCGATCGCCTGGTAGCTCAGATCGCGAGCCCAAACGTTCCCGTCCGCCATCACGAAAAACGCCGGCGCCGTGGGCGCAAGCGAAATGGTGGCGACATTGCTTGGAGAGAAATCGACATTTACCTTCACCTGGACCGAGGTCTGGCCTTCCAGTTCCCAGGGAACCTGGACGTTGATCCACGTCGGGCTGGCGTAAATCAGATGTCCGGGCACACTGAGATGCGCGGAGGGGACGTCAAAACTTACGCTCACCGAATCGATGGCCAGCGGATGAGGGGCAGCCAGGTGCGCGTCGGTATCGTCGCTCAGTCCAGATCCAACGATCGAAATATAAGAGCCAGGCGCCAACGTCCCGGAGCGCAGGCTGGCGGCGTCCACAATGCTCGAGATGGTCGGCTGCGGGCGCGCGAATCCGGTAAAGCTATGGGTCATTCCACCTGCCGTCGCACGATATGAATAGTTGCCGGGCTGGGGTCCCAAGATCGGCTGGGCCGCTGCGATACCGAACGAATTGGTCACGGTATCCGTGTTTATGACTGCCGCACCGGATCCCGCGCTCCAGGTGACTGGCGCTCCGGCAACAGGCAACCCCACGGCATCCACCAGCTTGATCGTAATCAAGCCCTCGGGACTTCCTCCCCCGGTCGTCCCGTCAAAGAAATCCCCGCTCAGTGGAATCAGATTAGCCGCCGCTCCGCTGGGACCGAAGAATTGATAAGGGATGCGCAGCGAATTTAGTCCGCCCTGGACGGTAATCACGCCGGAATACGCTCCGGCGGCGGGCGCCGAACCGGAGACAGTCGCTACGGCGATCACCGAACTTCCCGGCGCCAAAGTGATGCTGGGTGGAATTACCGTAATCGATGCTGCGCTGCTGGCCACCGCCGGCGCCACGGCCAACGCAAGACTCACGCTGGTAGCGCCCGAATTTTTTAGGGTGAAGGTCCGCGTCAACGGCAATACCGTGCCGGTCTTGATCGAACCAAAGGAGATGGTCGCGGGATCGGAAGTTACCGTGGCCGCCACCGCCGCGTCCGCGGCCAGCAGACCTCCACCGAGCCAGCGCACATCCACGGAATCCCCGGAATCATCATGCGTCACCGCGATGGAAGCGGTGTTGACCATCGCCGATTTCACCTGCGCCGCGGTGAATCCCGGATTCTTTTGTTTCACTAGCGCCGCGGCGCCGGAAATCATGGGCGCCGCGAAACTGGTGCCGTCGGCGTTCGTGTATCCGTCGGCGCTGTATAAGTCACCCAGCGGATCGTATTTTTGCGCCGCCATATACATGCTGCCGGCGCTGTTCCAATTCCCACCCACGGCCACCAGGTCCGGCTTCAAGCCGAGATCCGCCGATGGTCCGATAGACGAGAAACCGACCACTAGATTCGGAGTCGCCTCGATTTCGGTGCCGTGGGGATCAATGTCTGTCAACGCGGGCCAACCACTCGCGGCATATCCTGTCAGGGACTGCCCGTCGGCCTGCGAAATCATGGTCACGGGTATCCCGATCGAAGTCAAACCGCTGGGCGTAAGCAGGGGCGAAGCATCCGCCATGTACAGGATCACTCCCACCGCTCCTGCGTCCCAGGCGTTCTGGGCCTTGGTCGTGAAGGTGCATGTGCCCCGTTGTATAAGGGCGATCATCCCGTCCAATGAATAAGCCGGAAGAGGCGAGCAGCCTGACGGACCTCCACCGAACACCGAAACGTCCACCAGTGGACCGCGAACTACGCCCGCAGGCACCAACGAGTCACCCGGATTCGCGGTGAGGCCCTGCAAATCCGGCCGATCCGGAACGTTCACCGTTTCGGAGAAGCTGTGCGAGTTGGTAGTGGCTCCCACGGCGATGGCCGAAGGTGCGTCCCCGGGAGAGGAGATGGAGCTGAAGGTCGGATAGTTGTTGCCGTCGCTGCCTTCGTTTCCGGCCGCGACCACGATCACCATTCCGGCCTTGGCCGCGTTCTCGAACGCCTGTGCGGACAAATCGCAGGGCTCCCCCGGACCCAGGCCGCAAGCCGCGCCCGTATCCAGCGGCCCCGTAAACGCCGGGCCGCCGCTCGAAAACGATACGATGTCCATGCCGTCGTTCATGGCATCATCCAAGGCTTGGATGATCACGTCATCGGTGGTGAAGTCGTTGACCTGGGGTGACCCGTAGATTTTGTAATTCCCCAGGTACGCGGCAGGTGCGACTCCTGAAAATGTAACCAGCCCGGTGTTGGTGTGACCCGCCGCCGCCGAAGCCACCGCTGTGCCATGACCCACGCGATCCCGCGGCGAATAATCGTCAGGCCGCGAATCTGCGGCGGGATTTATGGGAGAAGTTCCCGCTGCAAGTTGGCGCACGTAGCTGCGCGCCACGATCACTTTGTTGTTGGTGAAGGCACAATCGTCCCCGCTACAGCGCGGATAACCCGCCGGCATGGCGAGGGAAGGATCCTGGAATGCCGGATGCTCCTGGTCGATACCCGTGTCGAGGATCGCGATCTTAACGCCAGCCCCCGCGTTACTCGGGCCGCCCAGGGCGCTCCAGGCCGCGGGAGCGTTCACCAGAGCGGTGGCGCGGTTCAGTTTGCGGTGATAAATGCGGATCGGCACCACGCTTTTCACGCCCGCGATAGTCTTCAGATCCGCGACGCTATCGGCCGGCGCGACTACGAATACCGCGTTCATCAGGGTGGTCACGGATCCGGTCGGCGTAATGCCTCGCCGCGTGAGTTCCCCGCGGACGGATTGCTGCCGTTGTTGCAGTGTTTGCCTGTAATTCGCACCCTCGGGCAGGGCCATCCGTTGCCTGGAAAACTGGGTCGTGACCGGCGCATCCTCGAGAATCAAGGCATAGCGGTTGCGGGCTGGCTGCGCCAGCAATAAGGACGCGCCCAGCGAGGCTATGGCAAGAACTGAAATTTTACGAAACCAAGACGGCATTTGTTTTCCTACTTGGGCGACTCGGCCTTCAGCGGCACTAAAGTGATGCGCAGCGCCTCGAAAGAGCCATCCGGGGAAGTTTGCATGTCAACGTCGACAGTCTCGCCGGGTTCAAGTGAAGAAGCTTTAATTTCCTTCGGGACGTTCTTGCCTTGGCTGTCTTTGGTCTGGGTGAAAATCTTGGTCTTGCGCGTGATCCGGAACTTCATCTCGTGTTCATCGTCCATCGCCACGAACAACTGCGATCCGGAAAGCGACTTAACAACCCCGCGCTCCGTGGGATATACCCCTTTAGGTGCATTCGGATCCACAGGAGTCGCAGGACCAGCACGGCCGCTGGAACCTCGGGTGCGCGCCCGCCCTTGCACCTGCCCAAAACACAAACCGGCCAACACTACAATGCAGACTCCGACTCTGGCAAAACGCTTCAGCACGGCGATACTCCTTGTGAGACGTTGTTCGCGGGTAGCTGGGTTTCTACGAAAGATCGGCTCAAGCCCGGCTGGTCTCGGAATCGACTCGTAGTATGCGGGACCTGAACATATCTTCGTCCATCACCACCGGAGCGGCGGCGCCCAGAATCGCATCGCCTTCGGACGGAGGATAGATCAGTTCCGTATTGATCCGCCGTTTGACCGCCTTGGCCCGCTCGCCGGTGGCCTCTACAGTCCGTTCCCAGCCTTTAGTCAACACGGCGCCCGATTCACCCAGATCCAGGCAAGTGGTGTAAAGAGGCTGGCGATAAATTTGAAGGGGCAAGGCGGCCAGATCGGCGGCCGCGTTGTATCCCGCGAATCGTCCGGTCACCTGCGCATGCTGGCAGGATTGCAGGATGGCGCATCCGCCGTCTGCCTCTGCATGCGCCACGTCGCCGGCGGCAAAAACATGATCGATTCCCGCCACCCGCAACTCAGGCGTCACCGCGACACGCCCGAGAGCGTCTGTTCGCGACGAAACGCCGGCGGCCAGAGGACTGGCGCGCATCCCCGTGGTCCAGACCAGCGTCCGGCAAGCGATCCGTTCCCCGCTGGATAATGTGATGCCCGCCGAATCGACGTTCGTAATGGTAACCCCCGTGCGCGTTTCGATCGCCGCCGCGGCCAGCGCCTGGCGAATGGCCGGATGCGGCCCGTGACCTAAACTTTCTCCAATACGACTCGCGAGATCCACCACGATCACGCGAATCTTGTCGTTTCCCGCGATCGCGCGCAGTCGTTCCGGCAAAGCCGTCGCCAGTTCGATTCCGGTGAAGCCGCCTCCCGCGATCATCACCGTCCATTGGCCTTCGCTCTTCGGCCGCGCGGGCAGCTCGCGCAAATGCCGGTCGAGGGCCTCGGCTCCCGACAGAGTATCGATATCGAATCCATGCTCGCCCAACTGCCCGCCAGGTCGCGCCAACTGGCTTCCGGTGGCCAGCACCAGCCGGTCGTAGGCTATCGCGGGCGTCTCCTTTAACCGAACCTCCTGGCTCGCGACATCGATCGAATGTATCTCGCTGCGCTCAAATCGGACGCCGATCGCTTCCAGCCGCGGAATCAGCGGGACCGACATGCCGGATGGGTCCGGCTCATACAATCGCGGCCGGATGACCAGATGGTCGTCGCGCGAAATCAGCAATATTTCCAGCGAGGCCAGCGAAGGAGTATCGCGCCTCAGGCGAGCAGCCGCCGCAGCCGCCCAGAAACCCGCGAAGCCCCCGCCGGCGATAACCAGACGCATTTCGTCACCCCATCTCACGATCGAGCCACGCCAGATAGCTCTCCGAGCCATCCACCACCGGAAGCGCCAGCAGTTCCGGCACTTCGTAGGTGTGGATTTTGCCAATAGTAACCCGCAGTTGATCCATGAGCCCGCGCCGGGATTTAATGACCAGCAGCCACTCCACGCCCTCTTGGATTTCGCCCTTCCATCGATAGATGCTGCGGACGCCTGGGAGAACGTTGACGCACGCAGCCAGTCGCTGCTCCACCAGTGCATGTGCGATCCGCCCTGCCTGCTCTTCGGAATCGCAGGTGGAGAACACCACGATCTTATCGGTCATTGGTGGGATTTGGGAGCCTTAGCATTCGGCCACTTGGCCAGCTTCTTGCGAACTGCGTCTTTTTCCTTGGGATCTTCCGTCAGCTCGATGTACTTTAGGTACGCCTCGCGTGCCGGGCCGTACTCGCGCAGTTTCTCGCGAGCTTCGCCCAGCTTCCGGAACGCCTCTTCCGAACCGGGATCCCAGCGCGTGGCTTCCAAATATCGCCGCTCGGCTGCGCTGTAATTGGGTTTCTTGAAGTAGTAGTCCCCGGCGACGATCTCTTTCTTGGCTTGCACCGGATTGAGCGCGTAGTTCTTAGGCGCCAGGGATTCATCCTCTTCGGGTGGTTCGGGAGGCGTCGGCGCAGGCGTCTGGGCGCTTAAGATACAGGTGAATACAGCAGCTGCAAGGAAGGCGCGTGCCACAATTTAAGTATAGAGGACCTTTTTAATATCGACCCCTTGTCCGAGTTGCGCGCGAGAGCGTACGAACTTCCGGCTTTGCCGGGAGTGTATCTGTACAAGGACGCCCACGGAGCGGTGATTTACGTCGGCAAGGCGAAAAACCTTCGCGCCCGGGTGCGCAGCTATTTCCTCGATGAACGCCTGGCCGACGTCAAGACCGGTACGCTGATCCACGATGCGCGCCACATCGACTTTATCCAGGTCGACAACGAAAAAGAAGCCCTGGCGCTCGAGAATAATCTCATCAAGCAGTGGAAGCCGCGCTACAACATCCTGCTTCGCGACGACAAGACTTATCCCTACATCAAGCTCACCGCCGAGCGTTATCCGCGCGTATACGTTACGCGGCGGCTGAAAAAGGATGGGTCGACCTACTACGGCCCGTACTTTCCGGGAAACCTGGCCCACCGCCTGGTGCACTTTATCCATCGCCACTTCAAGGTGCCATCCTGCAATGTCGATCTGACGCGCCGGCATTCCCACCCCTGCCTGGAGTTTCACATCCATCGCTGCCTCGGGCCCTGCGTCGAAGGCCTGGTAAGCGATGAGCGCTATGCACAAGCCGTTCGCGATGTTCGTCTGTTCCTGGAAGGCCGCCACAAGGATCTCGAACAGGAGCTGAAAGGGCGCATCGAAGCCGCCAGCCAGGCTACCCATTACGAAGAGGCTTCCGCTCTCCACAATCTGCTCCACACCGTCGAGGAAGTCGCGGAAAAACAGAAGATGGCTGCCGCTGAGGGCGATGATACCGATATCTTCGCCTACTACGCCGAGCCGCCCCTGGTCGCCGTGAACCTATTCCATCTGCGGCGCGGCCACATCGTCGACCGCCGCGAGTTTTTCTGGGAAGATCAGAAGCAATTCGACCCACCCGAATTCTTTGCCTCTCTGCTGAAGCAGGTATATCTAAACGATCCCTACGTCCCGGGGTTCATTCACGTGCCTGTCGAGTTCGAGGACGTCCCGGTTCTGGAGGAATATCTAACCGAGAAACGCGGCCGCAAGGTAGAGATTCACACGCCCCAGCGCGGCCAGAAGAAAGCCATGCTGGCGCTGGTCGAGTCCAATGCGCGCCACAGCTTCGAGCAGCGTTTTCGCGTGATGAAGCCGTCCTCTACAGCCATCCAGGAAGCTCTGCGCGATGCTCTCAGCCTGGAAAAAGCCCCTCGCCGGATTGAGTGTTTCGATATTTCTCACATCCAGGGCACCGACAAGGTGGCCAGCATGGTGGTTTGGGAAGACGGCCGAATGAAGAAGTCGGATTATCGTAAATTCATCATCCGCACCGTGGAGGGAAACGATGATTTCGCATCGATGCGGGAAGTGATCACAAGACGGTACAGTCGTCTCCAACAAGAAAGTCTTGAGAAGGAAGCAGTGGCCCGGCCCGGCCTGGTTCTGGTCGACGGCGGCATCGGACAGCTGCATGCCGCCGAGGCCGCGCTCGAATCCCTGGGGATTACCGACCAGCCTCTGGCTTCCATCGCCAAACGGGAAGAGTGGATCTACGTCTACGGGCAGGAAGACGAACCCATCGTGCTCGACAAGTTCTCGCCGGTGCTGCATCTGGTGCAACTGGTGCGCGATGAGGCCCACCGGTTTGCCGTGACCTTCCATCGCACCCGGCGCAATGCGGATCGCCTGCGCGGCGAGCTCGCGCGGATTCCAGGTATCGGAGAAAAGACGGCGGCTAAATTATTGCGGCATTTCGGGAGCCTGGACAGGGTTCGCGATGCCTCGGAAGAAGAACTTGGCGCGGTCATTGGAAAGGCGGCGGGGCGCAAGCTCCGCGCGGCACTTCCTGCCGCGGCGCATTTCACAATCCTAGAATAATTCGCCGATCTGCTTGGCCGTGTCGCGCGCTTCCAGGTGAATCAGGCCGGCGTTTCCGCCTTGCGGACTGAGCACGACCAGCACGGCTTTCGCACCAGCCGCGTACACGAACAGCGCGCCTTCTTCCGCCTGTACCGAGACTTCACCCAAAGTGCCGGCGTTCATGGTTTCGCTCACCTTTCGCCCCAGGGTGGTGGCCGCGGCGGCCATCGCCGCTATGCGATTGGGATCGGCTCCGTTCGTCAATGAGTGCGCGATGGGCAGTCCTTCGCTGGACGCCAGCAGCACGCCTTTCAATTCTGGAATGGCGTTACGCAACGCCTCCAGGTGGTTCTTCAGCGCTTCCACTTTAGCCATACCTTCCGCCTCTCCTGTGCTTCCGATGTACTCCCGCTAAATCCAACTAATCGGTGTTAGATTCATCGTCCAGTAGGAAAAGAACTTTAGGACACCTGCCTAGTGAAATTGCGTACGGCACGTAGGGTCTTCGGTTTAACTCATTCTCGTTCGACCTAGCCTCTTCGGACTGGACCCTGCCTCGCCGGGAAGCCGGGCGTTTCCCCTAACGCGCTCTAAGGTGTTTGCCTCAAAACGTCTAAATAAGTGCTTTACCGCAGAGAAAGCCCTAAGACCCCTCTTTTGCATGAGGCCCAAGCTGACGATCTAAACCTCGCATGCAGTGTCTTTTCTGCGGGAAGGAGCTTGCCCTCCTCAAGCGATTGAGGGGTGGAGGCGAGTTCTGTTCCGAGGCTCACCGCAAGGAGTACCAGGATCAATACGAGCAGCTGGCGCTGGCCCGCCTTATGCAGGCTAAGCCGCCCACCCAGCCCCCGCCGCCGGATAAGGTCCCGCTCGCCCGGCCTTCAGCCGAGCCTGCCCACGCTCCGCATCCAGGGCGTGAGCGTCCCGCCGAGGTGGTGCCAGTTTCTCCGTCCATAGCTGCGGTCCAAGCTTCGGTCTATGCAGAAGCCCCGCCTTCGGGTAAGCAGGCCGCGGAAGAAACCGGTTCAGGCCGACTCGCGGGGTTTGTCACGGAACCTATGGTGGCGTCCGTAACCTCGTTTGAGCAGGCCAGCACAATCGAACCGGATAGCAACTGGCACGGAGCGACTGCGCTACCCGACTTTTCCCAAATGAACTGGGCAAACCAACCGGATTTTACGGATTCGAACGTCCCGGCGTCCTCGACTCCGCCAGAATTCCCGCCTCCCGCCCCGCGTGTCGAGCTAACTGTTTCTCTGCAGGCTCTGGAACACCACACACGAACCAGCGAACGCGGATTGGAACTGCGCGAATTCACCGGTCAGGCTCCCCTGATGGAGCTGCAATTGCGCCCCGAAACCGGAAGTGAACCGGCGGGAGCCGACGCCGCTATGGAGATTCTGATGTTGCCTCGTCCTCCCCAGAAAGCCAAGTCTTGGCTAGGGCTCCCGCATGGATTTCCCGCTGCGCCGGCCGAGCTCGGCGAGCTGGCACGTTTGGATTTCGCCACCACCGGTTTTGCCTATTCGGACGGCCCGGTCATCGCGGTTCCAGCTGCTGTGCCGGCCCAGTCGCTTCCGCACGCAGAGGTGTCTCCCGAAGTTTTGGCAGAAGCGGAGTCCCAGCCAGCCGCGGTACCCCTGGCGGCAGAGCCGGCTTCGCCCGAGCCGGCGCCGGCCGAATTCGTGACGCCTGAACTGGTAACGAAAGTTCTGCCTGTTACGCTTCACGGTTTAGCCGCGACCCATGGGAAATTGACACAGGCATTCTCTTCCGCCCTGGTTGCGGCGTCCGATGTGCAAATCCCCCCATCCGCGGCTCTGCCGCTGCGACCGCTGATCATCCTTGGTCCGCGTCCGGCGATAGCCCAGCCAGCTCAACAAGTTCAATCCGGGCCCGCACCATCCACGCCGGCTTCTCGGCCGCTGCCGATCAAGCTGCAAGCGGCCCCCGAAATCCCTACTCCGGAAAAGGAAATCCCTGCCCCGGAAAAGAGGGAAGAGAGAATTCAGAAGACCAACGCTCCAAAGGCGTCGGCGTCCATCGCTCCAGCGGTGAATCCGCGCGCGGAATCGTCTGCTGCATCCCAGGCCTCCGTTCCGTCCTTGCGGCTGGAGGCGACCGAAAGCGCCTGGTCCAAACTATCCACCGGCGTCAAGATTGGTGTAGCCGCGGCACTGGTGGTGGGACTTTCCGGTATCGCCTATCTGGTCACTCGAGGCAACGGGAAAGCCACCAACGAAGCGCCGGTCGCGGTCACATCGCCATCGGCGGTCGCCACTGGTGTGCCTATTTCCGGCGGCTGGATTGACGATTGGGCCAATTCCGCCCAATCCAAGCGGCACATTTCTATGCTCAGCGGCTCCACCAAACTCAGCGACTATCGGCTGGAATTTCAGGCGCAGATCCAAACCAAGGCCATTGGCTGGATCTTTCGGGGTCAAAATCCCAGGAACTACTACGTGACCAAGCTGGAGATCGTTACGCCCGGGCTGGAGCCCGCCATCGCGCTGGTGCACTTTGCCGTGGTCGACGGACACGATGAGAACCGAGTGGCGGTTCCGCTGCCTATGAAGGTGCGCATCGACACCATTTACAAGATCCGCTTCGACGCCTTCGGGAATCGTTTCACCACCTGGGTGCAGGATCAAAAAATCGATGAATGGACGGATAGCCGTTTTGGTTCCGGGGGCGTAGGTTTCTTCTCCGAACGGGATGAGCTGGCAGCCATGCAAGGGCCTGTCAACGTAGTGCCGCTGGTGCCCAAGAATTAGTGCGCAGGAATTAGTGCCCAAGAATTAGGAGTATTTCACATGGCGCAGAATGACGATCACGCTTTCTTTGTAGACGACGAGCTGGTAGAACGGCTGATGCGGGGCGATTCCCCTGCCGCCAAGCCCAAGACACAGCGCCCCGCCGAGACCAGCGCCCTTGGGAACGCGGTCAAGCTCGCCGCCGCCGGCCGTTTGGATGACGCGGTTAAAGAGCTGGAAAGTGCCTTAGCCCGCGGAGAAAAACCCTCGGAAGTATATTCCGGACTGGGCCATCTGCGATTTGAACAACAAAAGTGGGGAGAGGCTGCTGCCTGCTACTCCAAAGTGATTGCGGCCGAAGCAAACAACGCCTCGGCACACTATAATTTGGGACTCGCCTTGGAACGCCAGGCCCAGTTCGACCAAGCGGCCCGCTCGTTTGAAACGGCCCTGTCCCTGAGTGCTCGACTGTGGCAGGCCCACACCGGCCGCGGCCTGTGTCTGTTGCATCTGGGCCAGCCCGAACAAGCCTTGCCGCATTTCGACCAGGCGCTTCGCTCGAGTCCCGGGCAGGACCGGACCTTGTTTGGCAAAGCGGCTGCGCTGCATCAACTGGGCAAGCTGGATGAAGCGGTAGAGATCTACCGTAAGCTGCTGCCCGGCAACGCCAGTTCGCCTGAATTGCTGGTCAACCTCATCAAGCTCTCCATGGCGCGCAAAGACGACGCCAAGACCAAGGAATATTCCGAGCGGATGCTGAAGATCCGGCCACAATCGCGCCCGGCGCTGGAAGGTTTGACGGCCGCGGCGCTCTCTCGTGGCGACTATAGCGGCGCCGTGCAGCACTGCTCCACGCTGACCAAGATCGCCTCCGATTCGTACGAGGCATGGTTCAACCTCGGCCTCGCCTATCAGAAAACCGGGCGGATCGACCAGGCCGGCATTGCCTATCGCGAAGCCGTCAAACTTCGTCCGGAAGCCGCCGAAGCAAATGCTCACTTGGGCGTCCTGCTCCAGGAACGCGGCGACTTGCACGGCGCCCGCCATGCGTGTGAAGCCGCTCTAGCCGCTGCTCCGGACTCGCCCGGTGTGCTGTGGAACCTGGCACTGCTCGATGAGCGGGAGGGCCGCGCGGAAGAAGCCGAGCGAAACTTCGCCAAACTAGTGAGCTTGAAACCGGATTGGGAGGATGCTGCCTTCCGCCTGGGTTTCCTTCAGATCCAGCGGGGCGATTTTGCCGCCGCCGTCGACAGCTTCGAGCTATGTCTCAAGAAGCGCCCGGATTGGGTGGAAGCGTTAGTTAATCTGGGTCTCGCCTGCTGGAAATTCCAGGACCTGGATGAAGCCACGCAGACGTTCGAGCGAATCTTATCGCTGCAGCCCCAAAATCCCGACGCGCTGCGCGCCCTGACCGCCGTCGCCATCGAGCGCAAGGACCATATTCGCGCTTGGGAAATGCATCAGAAGCTGGCTGCCTTGGGGGAACGCTCCCTGGAACTCTCCTACAACCTGGGTCTTTTGCTGCAATCCTCCGGAGAACCCGAAAAAGCCGCCGAGTGCTATCAGATCGCGTCGCAAGCGCAGCCCGATTTCCCCGCAGCCCTGACCAACCTGGGCCACGCCCTCAAGGCGTCCGGCAAGGACGAAGAAGCCCGTGCCGCCTGGAGCAAGGCAGTGGAAGTAGACCCCGAACTGGCGGCCAAATATTTCCAGTAATCGGCTAACGGCCGTTTCGCGCGGTCCTGCCTTGAGAAGTCCTGTTCTGTGCCGCGGCGTTCTCCGCGACTAATACGCGCGAAGGGTAGAATCCCTGGCGCACGAAGTGGTCGGCGACCACGCGCATTCCGGCTGCGCGAATCAGATCGGGCACGCGGCTCTCCACCTGGCGGCCCCAGAAGGCCGGCACCAGGCTGCCTCCCAGCGTATACATCCGGTTGAACATTTTAACGTTTTGCCCGATTACCACCAGCGAAAAATTTCCACCCGGACGCAGCACGCGCCGGATTTCCCGCAGCGTCAGCCGGATATCCTCCTGCGATAGCAGCTCCAGCAGATAGCAGCACATCACGGCGTCGAAGCTAGCGGAGCGGAAGGGAAGGCTGCGGACATCCACTGCCCCGCAGTGCGCTTCCGCCCGGGGAAACGCCTTGCGGGCCACACGCAGCGTATGAGCGGCCATGTTAGGGGCCAGATCCAGTCCGTAAGTTCGCCCGTCGGGATTGGCCTTGACCAAGCGGCGGAACATTTCTCCGCTGCCCGTCGCGACTTCGAGTACCCGCATGCCGTTGCGAATCCCGGAATGCTTCAGCGCGCAGTCATGTGCTTTGGAATGAAAAAAATAAGTGCTGACTGGATAAACGGAAGAAACCAAGTCGTACACGCGGCGTGTCCGCTCGGCAATCGTGCGCGGCATCCGATCTTCGCGGGGAAGAAGGAGGGAATAGTTAAGGTTGCTCAGATATGGCTCCCGTTGCGTGGGCTACCCGCTCCCCACCAAGGATTCAACTCCCACTACGGTACCACTGACTTGCTCCGGAATTTCAATCCCTGTGCTGGTGCCCTCGCCGGGGCGGCTGTCGATCCACATCCGATAGCTGTCGCCATAAAGCACCTTGAGGCGTTCGTTGACGTTGTTGACCCCGATTCCGCCCTGCTCGAACATCCGTGCCAGGCGGGCTTCGGGAATGCCGACGCCGTCGTCTTCGACCACAATCTGGAGCTGGTTCCCGAGGCGGCGGCTGCGCACCCGGATGGTCCCTCCGTCCACCTTGCTCGCAAGACCATGGCGAATGCTGTTTTCGACCAGCGGCTGGAGCAGCATGCTGGGGACCAGCAGATCCAAGGTGTCGGGCTCCACTTCCTTTACGAAGCGCAGTTTGTCGCCGAACCGGACCATCTCGATCGCCAGGTAGTCGTCGATAAAACCGAGTTCTTCGCCCAGCGTCGTGAGGTTATCCTGCTGGCGCAGCAGGCGACGGAGAATCTTCGAGAGCTTGTAGACCACCTGGCGGGCCTGGTCAGGATCCAGACGAATCAGAGAAGCCACCGAGTTCAGCGTGTTGAACAAAAAGTGCGGATTGATCTGGCTGCTGAGCGCCGCCAGGCGAGCTTCGTTGAGGCGGAGGCGCTGTTGTTCCAGTCTCTTCTCGTTAAGATTGCTGTCCCAGATCTTGATGGGAAGGGCAACACAGAACAGAGTGGTGGCATAGACGGCCACCAGCAGCCATGGCCCGGTGTCGGTCCAGGATTGCTGCAGCGCGAAGACCCCATGCGATACGGAAGCTAGCGTCTGCCGGAGCACTTCCGCCAGCACGATCACGCCCACGCAGGCGATGCTGAAGCCGGCTAGGCGCAGGTCGCCCCGGCGCAGCAGGCGAACGGAGGCCAGGGTAGGGTCCGGCGTGAACTTCCAGATGTATTCCTTATCCGGAGCCAGATCGCGCAGCAAGCCGCCCATCACTCCGGCGGCGGCGAACAGCAGCATGGTCAGGGGCCTGCTCTCGAACAGGGCCGGGATTGCAATGAAGACGCCGGCCACTAACCCGGTGACATAGCCCCCCAGCATCCCCATCACCAGGCTTCCTTCCATCCCCAGGTCGACCGCCTGATATGTGCCATGAGCCCCGACCCGCACGGCGACGCTGGCGCCGTAGATTACGGCACAAACCAGGGCCATCTTGACGCGCTGGGAGAGCGTGCGCTCCTCGCGCATGAGCATTCGCTGGAAACCGGTGGAGCGGGTAAGGATGCTCGCCAGCGAAGCCGCTACGGCTAGCTTCACCATTAGAATCAGCAAATGCTGTGCAGGCATGGGAGGCCAAGGCGGCACCGATACACAGGAACCGTCCTGCGGACATTATAATGGAGTTACCTCACCCGTATTGTTTCGTCGGCATAAATGTCCCTTACATCCGAGCTTCGAAAAGTAGCTGAGGCGGATTTCCCCAGCCGTTTCGGGCACTTCCGCATCTTCGGGTTTGCATACACCGCCGGGACCGAGAGCGAAGAAGTGGTGGCGCTCAAGATGGGCGATATGGACCATGGCGAGCCTCCGCTGGTGCGAATCCATTCGCAATGCCTCACCGGAGACGTGTTCCACAGCCTGCGCTGCGATTGCCGCGCCCAGCTCGAACTCGCGCTTGAGACCATCGCGCGCGAAGGCCGCGGCCTGCTGGTGTACGAAAACCAGGAGGGCCGCGGAATCGGGCTGCTGAATAAGCTCCGCGCCTATGAATTGCAGGATCACGGAGCAGACACGGTGGAGGCTAACGAGCAACTCGGGTTTGAAGCGGATTTGCGAGGCTACGAAGCGCCCGCAGCCGTGGTGCGCTACTTCGGGCTGCGGACCGTGCGGTTAATGTCCAACAATCCGGAGAAAATCCGGGCTCTGGAGAAGGCCGGCGTGCGGGTTGCCGAGCGCGTTCCTTCGATCATTGAGCCGCTGGAATCGACCGCAGACTACTTGCGGACCAAGCGCGAGAAGATGGGGCATCTGCTGGATCGGTAAGGAACGGTGTCCGTTACTCGGTTCGTAGCGCTATCGCCGGGTCGACTGCGGCGGCGCGTCTGGCGGGTAGCCATGCGGCCAGCAAGGTTAGTATCACGATGAAGATCGCCGCGCTCAAAATGGATATCGGATCCGCTGGAGAGAGCTGATAAACAAAACTCTTCATCACTTTGGAAAACCCAAGGAAAAGGACCGAGCCAACGACTAATCCAGGGGTCGCGAGGGCGGCCGCTTCGCGCAGGATCATCGCTACCAGTTCTCCGGATGTGGCGCCAACCGCCGAGCGCACGCCGAACTCACGCACCCGGGCATTCACCGAATGGGCCAGCAGTCCATATACGCCCGTCGCTGTGAGAAACGCGGCGATGCTCCCGAAAAGCGTGAGCAGCATCAAGACGAAACGCCGTCTCGCGATAGATTCGGAGACGTTTTGTTCCAGCGGCTGCATGTTCAAGACCGGAATGCCAGGATCCACTCGATGGATCGCGGCGCGGACAGCCGTTTCAAATCGATCGGGGTTCGCCGCTGTCTTGATGACTAGAGTCATACTCGGCCCTGTGGCGATGTCGTAGAGAGTGGGCTCCACTTCTTGGTCCAATCCCAGATCGCGGACGTCGCCGACTACACCAACGATCTCATTGAAGGCCTGCTTCGTATCCATGACACCGAGGGCGAGCCGTTTGCCCACTGCGTCCTGATCTGGAAAATAGCGGTGCGCCAGAGTTTCATTCACCAAAATTCGGGATTCACCGCGGTCATTCTCGGTCAGCAATCGTCCACGCTTCAGCGGAACTCCGAGTACTCGAAAATACTCGGGCGTGATCCATCGGGTTTGCGCCACGGGGTAGCTGCCGGGATCGAAGGTCCTTCCTTCGATTCCGAAGCGCGTGGCAAAGCGGCTATGCTCGGTCGGACCCAAACTCATCGGAGCCGAATTCACCGCCCCTACATCCTCTACGCCTGGGATTCCGCGCAGGGCCGGCATCAACTGAGCCTTGAGGAGTTCCGCGGATTTATCCCAGTCACGATCGCGCAGCGGAAGATTCGGGATCGTCAAGACCCGTTGTGCTTGAAACCCCGGGTCCTCACTGAGCAGTGCCGCGAAGCTCCTGGTCAGTAGAGCGACTCCTGCAAGCACCAGGAGAGCCATGGCTACTTCCCCGGCCATCAAAGCAGAACTGAGGCGCGATCGCGCGTGGGTAACAGACCTGCCGGGGCTTGTGAGTCTGGTTCGTGGACGCATCGCCTGCCAACAGGCTGGCAATCCGAACAGAACCCCACAAATGACTGAGATCCCCAGAGCAAATAGCCAGACTGGCGTCTCAAATGCGGCCCATTCGATCCGCGGGATCTGGTTCGCGGCGAGCCCGCGAAGGAAAGGATTCGCCGATGCCGCCAACGCGGCACCGCAGGCTCCGCCAATGCCAGCAACCAGAAGACTTTCTCCCAGAACCTGCCACCGCAGCCGCCAGGGTCCAGCCCCTAGGGCTTCGCGAATGCTCATCTCGTGACGCCTTTCGATCATCCGCGCCATGAAAAGATGCGCGAGATTCGCGCATGCGATCAGCAATACGAGTCCAACGGCTCCCCACGCCAACAGCAACGATGGACGCACGCTACTGGTCATCTCGCTCGCCAACGGGATCACGTACGCACCAACGGTGCCGTTCGTATCCGGAAAAGCTTGCGCCGTCTGACGGGCGATCACCTGAATCTCGCCTTCCGCCTGTTCCACAGTTATGCCAGGCCTCAGGCGAGCAATCACTTCGAGCGGGTGATACTTCCTTCTGTTTTGAAGCTCGGGCTCCATCAGGGAAAGTGGCATCCACAAATCGGCCCATTCGGGAAATGCCTGCCGCTGTGGCACAACGCCAAGCACGGTAAAAGATTCGGTTCCGAGTCGAATTTGCTTGCCGAGGATGCTCCGGTCTTCGCCAAGCTTGCGTCGCCAGAGATTCTCGCTGATCAGCGCGGTCCGCAGCTTCGTCCGTTCCTCTTCAGAGGTGAACGCACGGCCGATCAACGGTTGAATTCCCATTGCGGGGAACAGATTGCTGGTCGCCATCGTGGCATGCACAATATCCGGTTCCCCTTGTCCGAGAAGCGTGACGCTATTCATAGACGAGAGCGTGTATGCAGCGATCTGATCAAAACTATGGGTTTGGTTTCGCCAAACGTCGAAGTCTGGAGCCGCCACCTGCAACTGCGGTAGGGTCGGATGCGTTTCCCAAATCTGGACCAGCTTGCCCGGATCGCGAAATGGCAACGGTTGAATGAGGACCGTATAGATCACGCCGAACAGAGCCGTATTTGCGCCAACGGCCAGCGCGACGGTCAGAATTGCAGCAAGTGCGAACACCGGTCTCCGGCGAAGGGAGCGAACTGCAGATCGCATGCTTCCAGCATACGCTCGGGGTACTAGCCGGCGGACGCGGGAAGGCTGCGGAGCTTGGCGGAAAGCGTCGTTCGTTTCAGACCCAACATTTCGGCTGCGACGGTCTTGTTCCCGTGGGCTTTGCGCAGCGCTTCCTCGATGATCTGCCGCTCGATCCAGCCTACCGTCTGCTCGATATTCAATCCGTTTTCCGAGACGGCGATAGACTGAACTGGCTGGCCGGCAAGGCACGGCCGGTAAACGTGAAATCGGAAGGAATCAGCATCTCGCGATCGCCGAAAGAGTTTCCTGACCTGCGTCTGGCCGCGTCATCGGACGGGGAGGTCAGACCGGCCGCGCTAGAAGCCTGCGGCTTCCTTCATCCAAAGGCAACCGCCTTCCGGGCGAAACTACGCTCGGAAGCGGGCCGGAGGATTCCGGCCAGCCTCCATGTCATTTCCGCCACACCCCGGGCTTGGGCGGCTTTCACGATATTGACGTCCGCGCCCAGAAGCTCGGCCGCCTCGTTTGCCCGTGTCCCTTCGAGAACGGTCAGAATCACGACGCATCGCCGGAAGGCGTCCATCCCGAGGAGCGCTTCTTCAAGTTCACTCTTCGTAAGGCGTGCGAGGTCCGCGGTCGCCAGGCGATCCAGCCCGGCAAGTTCATCTCCGGTCGCCGGCTCGGATCGCAGCTCGGCTTCGCGCAATTGGCGGCGCATCGTGCCCAAAGCCGCGACAATCACCAGCCTTCGCGCCCAGGACAGCATGAACTTCTGGAGCGCCGGAGCAGGCGCCTCGCTGTTCAGTGCCCCGGTGTAGGCTTGAACGCTGCGCTCCCGATCCCCGGTCAGAAGGTAAGCCAGCCAATACAGTTCTGACATGCGGTCTCTAAAGATTCGGTCCATTTTCTTTTCTCCCTGGATTACCGTCTGATGTCATTCTGCACAGGTTGTGCGGATAGCGGATTCGACGCTCCGGCTTTTTCGAGTGCCGCCAGTGCTCTTGTATTCCCTCGCCGGGCGGCCCAGGTCAACGCCGTTTCGCCGGCCTGATTCCTGGCGTTCGGATCCAGCCCCAGGCGCAGGAGCTCCTCGACCATGGTCGGGTCGCCGGCTTCGTTAAACACCGCCCACATCAGCGCAGTCGATCCGGACGCATCCCGCGCCTGAACATCCGCCCCTTTCTCCACCATCGCGCGAAAGACCTCGAGGTTCCGGAACGTCACCGGAAAGAACACCGCCGGGAAGCCCAGCAATCGGGCTTCGTTGGGATCGGCCCCTGTGGCCAGCAGCCGCTTCGCCTCCGCCGTATTGTTGTGCATCACCGCGCCAAATAGCGGAGTAGGCGGAGTAAAATCGGGAACCTGCGCCCCCAGCAGGGCCGCGAATTCGAGCGCGAGAACAAGTGTGCTCTTCATGGCGAATTGAAAAGCATGATTGAGGCCAAAAGCCTGAATCGTGATAACATCAATCGTTTCTTAATGTTAACGAAAACTCCTACATTCGATTTAGACTGGGCCACTGCTGACATGTCAGCGCTCCGCCGAAATTTCAACTCGCTGAGCGTTACAATGTCTTTGGTCGACCGGTCCAACAAGACATGTCAGACGCCTCAACCTTGAGAACCGATTTTCAAACGCTGCAACTCCAGGCGGCCCTGGTCGAAATCTCTCGTGCCGGTTCGGCCGGCCTGAGTGAAGCGCTGGCCCGAATCTCGGCGCTGGCCGCGGATGCGCTCGAGACATCCCGAGTTAGTTTCTGGCTGTTCAACGATAGCCATACAGAACTCCGCTGCCTGCATCTTTACGATCGCGATCGCCAGGTTCACGAAAGCGGAGCGATTCTTGAGGTCGAAAAGTATCCTCTATATTTCCAGGCGCTCGAAGAGAGCCGGACCATCCCGGCGGATGATGCTCGCACCCACCCCTCCACCAGCGAGTTTGCTGTCGGCTACCTTGACGTTCTGAACATCTTCGCCATGCTGGACGTGCCGATTCGCCGCGAAGGCCGCGTGGTTGGAGTGCTGTGCAATGAACACACCGGCTCGCATCGAAGCTGGAGTGCCGATGAGCAGAACTTCGCGGGCTCTCTGGCCGACCTGATCGCACTGGTACTCGAGACGGACCGCCGCCGGGAAGTCGAGCGGGAGCTTAGAAAATCCTTCGACCAGTTGGAGCTGTTCTTCTCGCAGTCGCTCGACGGCTTCTCTTTCATGATGCTGGACGAGCCGGTGCGCTGGGACGCTAGCGTCGATCGGGAAAAAGTCCTGGATTATATCTTCGAGCATCAGCGGACCACCAAGGTGAATGACGCCATGCTCCGCTTGTACGGGGCTACCCGGGAACAATTTCTTGGACGGAGAACCAGGGACGTGTTCGCCCACGATCCGGTCCAGGGTCGCCGGTTTTGCCGGGAAATGCTGGATGCCGGACATCGCCATGGCGAGAGCGAGGAGCGCCGTCTGGATGGAACTCCGATGTGGCTCGATGGAGACTACATCTGCATCTACGATTCGGAAGGGCGCTTTACCGGGAGCTTCAGCGTGCAGCGCGACGTCACCGCGCGGAAGCAGGCCGAATACGCTCTGCGGCGCTCCAGCCAGCGTCTCAAATTGTTGCGGCAGACGGATCGGGCCATTCTATCGGTTCGTTCCGTGCATGAGATTGCCGAGGCGGTGCTCACGCGCTTTCACGAGCTGGTTCCCTGCCAGCGCGCCAGTGTGTCCGTGATCGAACCGGGCGGTTCCGCCGCCCGTCTGGTGGGTGTATTGACGGCGGAGGGAGTGCGATTGGCGCCCGGATCCTTGAGAGTGGGGTCGTGGGTGCCTTTGGATCTGTTTGGCGATCCGGACGACCTGCGGCAAGGCCGGCCCTATGTGGTCCCGAACATCGCTCACATAGCCAAGATGCCCGCGCGGATCGCCCTCGAAGAAGATGGAATCCGGTCGATTGTCGCGGTTCCCCTGCTGGCCAATGGCGAGCTGATCGGCACACTGAATCTAGGCTCGGATCAGATCGCCGCTTTCTCGGCGGAACACGTCGAAATCGCGCAGGACGTGGCCGATAGCCTGGCGGTAGCTATCCGCCATGCCCACCTGAACCAGCAGGTGGCGCGCCACGCCGCCGACCTGGAGCGACGCGTTGCTGAGCGCACGGCGGAGCTCTCCGAAACCAATTCCCGGCTGCGGGAAAGCGAGGATCGGGTGCGGGCTTTGTATAACAACACGCCCATCATGATGCACTCGGTCGACAGCAACGGCTGCATCCTGGATGTGAATGAATTCTGGCTGCGGACGCTGGGGTATGAGCGAAATGAAGTAATTGGCCGCCCGGTGGTGAATTTCGCCGCGCCGGAATACCAGACCTATGTCAGCGAAGAGCTGATGCCGAGGCTGGCACGTGACGGCTTTGTCAAGGACGCCGAAGTCCAGGGCTCCAAGAAGAATGGCGAGCGCGTCGACCTCCAGATCTCCTCGGTGGTAAAAAAAGATGCGAGCGACAAGTTCCTGTTCAGCCAGACGTTTTTGCTGGACATTACCGAACGGAAACAGGCGGAGCGCGCACGCAGGGAAACCGAGGAGCGCCTGGCCGGAATCTTTCGTTCCGCCATGGACGCGATTATCGTCATCGACTCCGAAAGAAGAATCGTGATCTTCAACGAGGCCGCGAAAACCACGTTCCAATGCGACTCGCCGGAAGTGATCGGCCAAAGATTCGACAGGTTTCTTTCCGAGCCGCTGGAGCAATTCCTGGCCGGATATATCGCGTCAAGCAACTCCGAGTCCTCGCGCGGCTGGATTCCGGAAGGCATGCGCGCGGTCCGCAAGAACGGCGAACAGTTTCCCGTCGAGGCCACGGTTTCGCGCACCGATGTGTCGACCGGCCGGTTATTCACCATCATCCTCCGCGACATCGGCAAGCGCGAGCAATCCGAAGAGATGCTGGACCAGTTGCAGCGCGAGAATGTCTATCTTCAGGAAGCGCTGCAGAGCGAGCTGAACTTCGAGGAGATCGTCGGCGCTTCGCCCTCCATTCAAAAAGTGTTCACCAGTATCGAAATGGTGGCTCAGACCGACTCCACGGTCTTGCTGCTGGGAGAAACCGGGACGGGCAAAGAATTGATCGCGCGGGCGCTCCACAATCGAAGTCAGCGGCGGCAGAGCGTCATGGTCAAGGTGAACTGCGGCGCTCTGCCCGCCAGTCTGGTGGAGAGCGAACTGTTCGGCCACGAGAAGGGTGCGTTTACCGGAGCGGTTGCGCAGAAAAAAGGCCGTTTTGAGCTGGCGCATCGCGGGACAATTTTTCTGGACGAAGTGGGCGAGCTGCCGCTCGAAACCCAGTCGAAGCTTCTGCGCATATTGCAGGAGCAGGAATTCGAACGTGTGGGAGGTTCCCAGACCCATAAAGTCGATGTGCGTGTGATCGCCGCCACCAACCGCGATCTGGAACAGGAGGTTCGGCGGGGGGCCTTCCGAGCTGATCTGTTCTATCGCCTGAATGTGTTCCCTATCGAGGTGCCTCCGCTGCGGGAGCGCAAGGACGATGTTCCGCTCCTGGCCAGCTATTTCGTTCGCAAGTTCTCGCAGCGCATGGGCAAGCGGATCCAGGGCGTCAATCGTGCTGTCTATGAGCAATTGCACCAATATGATTGGCCCGGCAACGTCCGTGAACTGGCCAATTTGCTGGAACGCGCCGTCATCCTGTGTCAGGCCGACATCCTGGAGCTGAAACACCTCGCCGTCAGTCGCGTGAAGGCTGGCGCTGCAATTCCCGCGGAAGGCATTCCGACGCTCGAGGAAGCCGAACGGCGGCTCATTCTGCGTGCTCTTGAACAAACGGGGGGTACCCTGGCCGGTCCCCACGGCGCAGCCCAGATCCTGGGGCTTAACCGGTCCACTTTGTGGTCTCGAATGAGGAAGCTAGGCATCGACTTGCCTAAGAACCAGAACGCTCGCGCACAAGCCGAATAGGCTGTTCAGTTTTCCGCACATTGCTGATATATCGGCATACTCCGCCCGATAGGCATTGTATATTCATTGGTTTAGCGGTGGCCAATCTCGTGCATTCCACAATTCTGCCATGTACAGAATTAGCAGAGTTTTCGAGACGTCCTGTGCCGCCATATTAAAGATCGCGGGTCAAATCACCGACCTTGACGTGGACGGCTGGTCCGAATTCCTCAAGGATCAAGAGAACGAGACCGGACGCTTCATCATTTTGGATTTCTGCGACGTCTCGCGCGTGGACCGGAAGGCGGCGGAGAATCTGGTCCGGAACCTGCCGACGCACGTTCTCCTGCTGAACTGCCCCACCGAAATCAAGAACATGGCTGAATCTGCGGGGCTGCGAGAGCAAGTACTCGAGCCGGCGACGTGCCGACCCTGTACGGCTGGCGTCCTCCCTCGCACCGATTCGAGGCCTGGAGGCGCGGCATGAAAAACAACTCATCCTCCCGCGAGCTTCTCGCGCTGGTGCTGACGATCTGCGTTTTCTTGCCGGCAATGGCCGGGACGTGGTGGCGCTATTACTTCGAATTTTCCGCGCCGCAGCCGCTGACGTTATCGGGAACGCTTCATACGGATCATGTGGACGCCGGCGGGATCGATCGCTCGTTCTCGGTTTACGTGCCTCCTCAACTGGCCGCGAACGCGCCGCTGGTGGTGGCTTTGCACGGGGCGAATGCCAGCGGTCAGAAACTCCGCGCATACACCGGATACGAGTTTGACGCCTTGGCCGACAGATACGGGTTCATGATGGCGTATCCCGATTCATCCGCCAGTGGTTGGAACGATTGCCGGGTTGCTGTCAACAACGCTGCTCGCAGGCAGGGAATTAATGATGTGGATTTCCTGAAAGCCATGATCGCGAATTTGAAAGCGCGTTATCACCTGGGCGGTCCCGTCTATGTGCTGGGATACTCGACCGGAGGTCTGATGGTCTACAGATTGGCCGTGGAAGCGCCGGAGACCTTCACCGCTGCCGCTGCGATCTCCGCGAATTTGCCGGCGGCGGGTGATTCGGACTGCGCAGCTTCCCGCGCGCCTGTGTCCATTGCGATCCTAAACGGTACCGAGGATCGGATTAACCCGTTCGATGGCGGAAACGTCCACGGCATCTGGACCACGAACCTGGGCCACGTCCAGTCCGCCGAGCAGACCGCACGCTATTTTGCGGCGCTGGCCGGAAATGCGAATCAGCCTCGCGTCGAGCGGCTTCCCGGCCATGACAATCATTCTTCTGGCTGGGCCGAACGCCGCACCTGGTCGGGTGCCAGGGCCAAGATCGAGCTCCTGACGATTCACGGCGGTGGACACACCATCTCCCAGCCGCAGGTGCGCCAGCCCAGAATCCTCGGTCCCACCAGCGCCCAGGTGGATGCGCCCGAGGAGGTATGGCGCTTCTTTACTCAACCGGTCGAACGAATTTCCCTGGCAAGCACGCTCGGAATCGTCCGGTAGTCAACATGCTTTGCCTCTTGGCGGAGAGATGGAGTGTTTATGATTCGCAGACTTAAATCTGGACAATATCGGTTGTACTCCCGTAAAAAGAATCCGGAGACCGGCAAGCGGCGTAACCTTGGGACCTTCGCGACTCGTGAAGCAGCCCAGCAACATGAGCGCGAAGTTCAATTCTTCAAGAAACACTAAGCTAGTGAAAACCAACAGGTTCAGTCCTGCTGTGGAACGCTTTGAAGCCGCTCCCATCTTTACATCGGATGCAGGCACGTTGCTTTGACTGAGACGCTGATATGGCCAATTGCACCGAGTGCGGCGTCGAGACGGATCTTCACGAGCTTGGAGCGCCCATATGTCCAGCATGTGTCACGGAACGCGAGCGACTTCATCCCGTGCAGAAGACCCTCAGTGCGGACTTGGCACTAGCTCGAGCCTTATATTGCGAAGCGATGGAAGAGTTCGAACGTTGCAAGGCGGCCCTCCAGGCCCTCAAGCTGTGCGACGAGACGCTACGCACGCACGGTAAAGACGGTGAACTCAGTTCAGTCTAGGGCCGCCATCGGCTGGTTCTCCGTTCGTATTATTTTTCTTCCGCTGCCAGCCGGACGAAGACGCGCCGAGCGCATCCCCATCCGGCCCCGCGCCTCCCAGACGATGGCCTCCGAATGTATGAAAACAGCATAGGCTTGGCCGGACGCGAGTCTGTGGAATCAACTCGCGGCTGGATCGAATGGCCTCGCCTTATCTGTCCGTACCCAGCAACGCGAGGTCCAGGCCTAAATTACTGATGGGGCTGGCGGAGTTTCCCATTGGGGGAGGAAGAGTTTGCACTATCTGCACAAAACCTGCGGATGTGCGGCGATTATTCCGCGACGCGGCTATGCAGCGTACGCTCGCCGATTCCGAGAATTTTGGCGGCGCGGCGTTTGTTGTTGCCGATCCTATTAAGCGTGAACTGGATATAGGCCCGCTCCAGTTCATCCAAGGTGGCGCCTTCGCGAAACCTGAATTCCCCCGAAGTCTGAGGCTCGGGGGCCGGCAGGTCCATCTTTGGAATACCCAGAGTGGGTGGAAGTTGATCATGCTGCAACGTGCCCTCGCGAGCGGCGATGACCATGCGCTCCAGCACGTTGCGCAATTCCCGCACATTGCCGGGCCAGGAGTGGCACATCAACTTCGCCAGGACTTCGCCTTCGATGCCATCGACCTTACAGCCGTGCTTGGCATTCATCTCCAGGATCAACGCATCCACCAGGCTGGCGAAGTCCTCTTTGCGATGCCGTAACGCTGGCAGCGAGATCTGGAAGACGTTGAGGCGGTAGTATAAATCCTCTCGCAATCGTTTTTCTTGAATAGCTTTCTCCGGCAGCTGATTGGTGGCCGCCAGGATCCGCACGTCGATCGCAGTCTCGGAAGTTCCGCCCAAGCGGCGGATCTTGCCATCCTGAAGCACGCGCAGCAGCTTGGCCTGAGTACCCACTGGCATCTCGGTGATTTCGTCCAGGAACAGCGTGCCGCGGTGAGCTTGCTCGAAACAACCAATTCGGCGCGCCAGAGCCCCGGTAAATGCGCCGCGTTCATGTCCGAACAGCTCGCTTTCGATCAGGTGTTCGGGCAGGGCGGCACAGTTAATCGCCACAAACGGCGCGCCCGAGCGCGGGCTAAGCTTGTGGATGGCTCGCGCGGCCAGTTCCTTGCCGGTGCCACTCTCTCCGCTGATCAGCACCGAGGCGGCGCTGGGTGCCACTCTCTGGATCAGTGTGAATACCTGCTGCATGGTTTGCGATTCCCCCACCATGTCCAGCAGGTTGCCGTGATAGCCTGCCTGGCGTTGCAACATTGCAGCTTCCCTGGCCATGCTTTCATGTCGAACAGCGCGCTCCAGCAGGGCGTGAAGAACCGGAGGCTGCACGGGCTTCTCCAGGAACCAGAAAGCACGCAAGTCGTGCACAATCGAAACGGCATGATTGATATCGCCAAAACCGGTTAGAACGATGGCCGGCGTCAGGTCGCCGCGCTCCAGCAGAGTTCTCAGAAGCTGGGCGCCGTCGAGTACCGGCATGAACAGGTCGGTGACGATGGCGTTAAACGCGGCCGCGCCCAGTTTTTCCAGGGCTTCTTCCCCATGTTGAGCTGTTTCCGGGATATAGCCTCTGGCGGAAACCATGGCCACAACCGCCTCGCGCTGTTCGCGGTCGTCGTCCACAACCAGGATTCGAATGGGTTCTAACCCCGCCATGCCAAACTCCCGTCTTTCCCGAATCGTACCCCGCAATCGTACAATGTCCCGCCAGGCTACCGCCACTGCGAGTCGACGTTAGCGCGGCTAACCCTAAGCGCCTCTGCCGCCTCCAGTCGAAACGGCCGCAGTGTGGGAGGATCCTTCCGTTGCTGGCGACGTGACGGCCAACGCGGGCAGCGTAAAGTGGAAGGTCGCGCCAGCGCCTGTTTGTGCCTCGGCCCAGATGCGCCCGCCGTGCAGTTCGATAATGCGATTGCAAACCGCCAGACCGATTCCTGTTCCGGGATAGACATCTTTTCCATGGAGCCGTTGGAAGGCGCCAAAGATTTTTTGGGCGTACTTGGGGTCAAAACCGATACCGTTGTCCCGCACCGAGATGCGCCATTGGTCGCCTTCCTGCAGGGCTTCGATGTGAATGCTCGGTTTTTCGCCGTGCCGTCGAAACTTGATAGCGTTGGACAGCAGGTTCTGGAAGACCAGGCTCATCTTGAGCGGATCCACTTCCACTTCGGGCAGCGGCTCCTGAGCGATTTCCGCGCCTGTTTCCCGAATGCTCGCCAGGAGTGCGTAACGTGCCTGTCCCACCACTTCGTTCAGCCGGGTTCGCATGAGCGCCGGCGCCTGGCTCGTGACTTGCGCATAGGACAGAAGGTCCCGGATCAGGGCTTGCATGCGGGCTGCGCCGTCCACGGCATAGCCAAGATACTTTTCGGCTTCGGGGTCGAGTTTCCCCTGACAGCTTTTCGATAACAGTCCCAGGTAGCTGGACACCATACGGAGCGGCTCCTGCAGGTCATGACTGGCGACAAAAGCGAACTGCTGCAGATCGTTGTTAGACCGCTCCAGGCCCAAGGTTCTTTCCCTAACACGTTCTTCCAGCTCACGATTGAGCCGGTCCAACTGGCCCACCTTTTCCTGAAGCTCCTGATTGGCTTGGCGGACCTCGGCTTCCGCGTGATCGCGCTCATCGGCATAGCGGCGTAAGATCCGATAGGCCCACGCGAGCAGGATCATGGTCGCGATACCGCCCGCGATCACAAAGGCCACCGCTTCAATATCCGCCCGGGCCATGGCTTGCTTTCGCACGTCGAGCAGGCGGCTCTCTTCGGCCATCATGGCGGCCGCTACCTTGCTCAGCTCGGTAGATACATCCAGCCCATTTCGCCGTTCTTCCCGCAGCGCTGCGTCCTGACCGCCGAACTGGGACGTCTGTTCGAGCAACTGGACACGGTCATTCACCAGGCCTCCGAGCGCCCGGGAATTGAGCTGCTGAGTGGGATCGTCTTGGGTCAGGGCTGCCAGCCGTTGGAGGAGTTCCGAAGATTTAGCGGCAGCATCGTGTAATTTCGCCAGGTAACTCGCATCCCCGGTGAGAATGTAGCCGCGCCGTCCCGTCTCTGCGTTGTTGAGCGAACCCAACAGATCCTGAACCGATATCTGCACGTCGCGGGTATGCTCCACGATGCGAATGAGCTGGCGGTAGCGGGCGCTCCTCCACAAGGACCCGACCAAAAAAAGAATCGGGATCGCGGCGATCCATATGAACACCGATCTTGTCCGACGGTAGGCCACCCTTGTCTACGCTCCATCCTTTAGACCGCGAAGCCTTCACGGTCTGCTGCCAAACTTTAATTTTACGACTTGGTTGCCTGGTGTATTCCGCCTGCCCGCAGCAACTCGGCGATTTTCGCGCCGACATCGCGCATAAACGACTCAAAATCCACGGGCTTAGTGATCAAACAGCTGGCTCCCAGCTCCAGAGCCTGGGCCAATTCGTCGGCCTGCAGGAAAGAAGTCACGATCACTTTGGGAACAGACGCCAGCTTGGGATTATGGCCCGCGGCCGCGAGGATGTCACTGCCATTCCCACGCGGCAGGTTATAGTCCAGCATCATCAGGTCCGGGACTGGGGCCCCGGTATTCCCACACAGTTCAGCCGCGTGAATCGCTTCTTCCGCCGTAGCGTAGTGGTCGATGTCGCACTCCAGCGATTGGCGTTTGAGCGCCTCCTCGATTAGAAAGACGTCTCCGAGATTATCTTCGGCCAGAAAGATCCGCATTTTAGAAGCCTTCATTACATCGGTAGAGATATGAAAAACGTCGAACCAGATCCGGGAGCGGATTCTACCCAAATCCTGCCTCCCAGCCGCTCCACCGCAGCGCGGCAAATCGCCAAGCCGATCCCGGTGCCGGACTTTTGGGAAGCGTGCAGGCGCCGGAAAACTCCAAAAATATAATCGAAGTATTTGGGATCGATGCCGATCCCGTTGTCTCGAACGGAAAACGTCCAGCAGTTGTCTCCCGGCTGGGCGGAGATCCGGATGACTGGGGGCTCCGCCGAACGGTACTTAATCGCGTTGCTGATCAGATTCTGAAAGAGCTGTACCAGTGGCAGTTCGAGCGACGAAATACTGGGCAGAGGGTCGCACTCCACGGATGCTCCGTTTTCCTGGATCATGGCCTGCAGGTTCCACGCCGCAGCCTTGACCACCGCGTTGCAGTCCACTGACGCCCGCATCTGCTGCCCCGAATCGCTAACCTGAATATACTGCCGCAGCGCACCTAGCAGTTGATTGAGGCGGGAAGCATGTTGCTCAATGGTAGACAACATCTTCGACTCTCTGCTCCCCAGATTGCCGTTCATGATCTGAGACAGCCACTGCGAGTATGTGACCACCGTGCGGATCGGTTCTTGCAGGTCGTGGCTGGCGGCCCACGCGAACTGCCGCAGCGCTTCGTTGGAATAGCGCAGTGCGGCGGTCCTCTCCGTTACCCTCTTTTCCAGCTCTAAATTGGTCTTCTGAATTCTGGCCTCCGCATCGGCCTGGTCCGTGGCGTCGCGGATGGCCGTGGTGATCAGGAGGCCCTCCGCCGTGTGGAACGAATTGCGTGTGATCTCCGCTGGAAACTGGGAACCATCGTCACGATGTGCTGTCAGTCGTTGCTCCGAAGTCGGTTGCGGTGCGGCTGTTAGGGGATTGCTTTCTTGGGGACATTCCCACGCTGGAAGGAGCGAATGGATATCGCGCCCAATCAGCGCTGCGCGGGAACGACCGAAGAGCGTGTCGGCGCGGGAATTCGCCAGTTCGATGGAACCGGCCTGGTTCGTGATTACCATAGCGTCCGGAGCTGCTTCCAGAACGGCGCGGAAGCGTTGTTCGGCTCTCGCCAGCTCTTCGGCTTTGCGGCGGAGAAGCTGTTCGGTCCGCCGCAGCTCGACGAACACATTGACCTTACTTTGCAGGATCTCCGGAACGATGGGCTTGAACAGAAAATCCACCGCTCCGAGATTATATCCACGAAAGAGCTGCTCGTCACTGCGATACGCCGTGACAAACAGGATGGGTGTCTGTAGGGACCTTTTGCGGGCGCGAATCATCTCGGCCGTCTCGAATCCGTCCATGTCCGGCATCCGGACATCCAGCAGAATCGCCGCGAAGTCGTGGTCCAGGCACATTCGCAGGGCGTTGGTTCCAGTCTGGGCCAGCATAAGCTCCTGCCCCAGAGGCTCCAGGATGGCCTGCAAGGCCAACAAATTATCCGGATCGTCGTCGACCAGCAGGAGCTTGACTCTTCCGTGTTCTTCCGGAAGCGCGTGCGCGGCGGAACTCGCGGTAGAACTCATGGTCCTCATGTAAGCGGAACGCCCGCCGGCTGAGCCGAGCCGGTACTGGCGGCCAGCCCGGACGGGACTCCCAGCCCGGCCATCCAGACGCGCATCACCGAGAAAAGGTATCCGAGATCCACGGGCTTCGCCACATAATCGGAAGCGCCGGCCTGCAGGCATTTTTCCCGATCGCCCTTCATCGCTTTGGCTGTCAGCGCGATGATCGGCAGCGACCCGATGTCGGGAAGCTTGCGAATAGCCCGGGTGGTTTCATATCCATCCATCTCCGGCATCATGATATCCATGAGCACCAGATCCGTGTCGGGATTCTTTTTGAGCACCTCGATTCCGCTTTTCCCGGTCTCCGCGTGGATCACATGCACGTTGTGATGCTCCAGAGCGCTGGTCAAAGCGAAAATATTGCGGAGATCGTCATCGATGATCAATACTTTCCGGCCCGCAAGATGCGAATCCACCTGGCGGACATTTGCCAGAACGCTCTTCTGCACCGTGGTCAAGTTGTCTTCGATGCGATGCAGGAGGACCACCGTCTCGTCCAGCAAATGCTCCAAAGACGGCGCGTATCGGATACTGCTGATTTTGGAAAGCCGGCGCAAGACGGCCGCCCGCGAAGGATCCAACTGGACCGGTCCAAACGCCATTATCGCCGGCACATAAGGCAGGAACTGAGCCTGGACCGTCTCGATGAAGTCGATGCCGGCTACTTCTGACACCGCCCAATCGATAACGATTCCATCCAGCCGCCGGCCATCGCGGTGCGCCACCGAAATGAGATCTAAGGCTTCCTTTACCGAGCTTGCCTCGGAGAACTCCATGTCGGAAGCGTCCAGGAATGTGATGATTTTCTTGCGCATCGACTCGGAGCCGCCAAGCACCAGGATCTTCTTGGCGCCCGGCTGAATGGAGCGCGTTACAGCGGGAAGAACCATATCCAGCGAGGTTCCATCCGGCGATTTCTGCACGCATGTGGCGGCGCCGATGGTGAAGCCGTCCCGCAGCGTTTCCGTAAGCGACAGAACGTGAACGGGAATGTGGCGCGTGGAAGGCTCATGCTTGAGATGGTCCAGAACCGTCCATCCACTCATGTCAGGCAAGCGGACGTCCAAGGTAATGGCGTGGGGCTTGAAGTTCCGCGCCAGCGTGAGCGCCGAGCTTCCCCGCAGGGCTACCAAGGCCTTGAGTCCCTGGCTGCGCGCCTTTTCCATCAAAATTCCGGCGAACGTCGGATCATCCTCCACGATCAGCAGCACAGAATCTCCGGGCTGAATATTGTTGCGATCGTCGTCTATCCTGGCCTCGTGATCCTCCAGCCAGTTCGGTAAAGCGATCACGCCGTGCTCGAACTTGTTGTCCGTATCGCGCGCCATCCATACGCGCATGACTGAGAACAGAAGGTCCAGGTCTACCGGCTTGGTGACGTAGTCGGAAGCGCCGGCCCGGAGGCATTTCTCCCGGTCGCCTTTCATTGCTTTGGCCGTTAAGGCAATGATGGGAAGCTTCTGGAACGCCGGGATCTTGCGAATGGCCCGCATGGTTTCGTAGCCGTCCATCTCCGGCATCATGATGTCCATCAGCACGATGTCCACGTCCGGCGTTTTCTGCAGCAGTTCGATTCCCGCCCGGCCATTTTCCGCATGCAGGGTTTTAAGCTCTCTCTGCTCCAGGACGCTGGTCAGCGCGAAGATATTCCGCAGGTCATCGTCGATGATCAGCACTTTCCGGCCCACCAGCATCGGGTCGGATTGGCGCATTTCCGCCAGCACGCGCCTCTGGTCCGCCGAAAGCCGCGCTTCATCGCGATGCAGCAGAAGAACGGTCTCCTCCAGCAGTCCTTCGATGGTGGAAGCGTAGCGAACCGGACCCACGCGGGCGCAATGGTGAATCTCGGCGACTTGCTGGTCGGATAACCGTTGGATTCCCGAAACGACGATCGCAGGCACCTGCAATTCGGACCCGGACTGCACCGACTCGACGAACTCGAGTCCGGCGGCTTCCGGAATACAGTCAAGCACGATGCCATCCACCGCACGGGAATTGACGATGGCCGTGGCCTCCGGCAAATCGACCACGCGCACAATATTCAGGTCGTCTCCGGCCAGCAGATTCGAAATGTCCGCTGTTCGCACCTCATTTTCAGCGACCACGATCAGAGTCTTCGTGCGCCGCTCCATGGAGCGCTGGATCACCTCAAAAATTGCGTCTTGCGAGTCTCGGCCCGGGTCCTTGGGCATGCAGGTCATCGCGCCCAGAGCGAAACCGCGCTTGTTATTCTCGTGGCCCGAGAGGATATGCACCGGAATGTGGGCCGTGCAGGCGTCGTGCTTAAGACGGTCGAGCAAAGTCCAGCCGCTCATGTCCGGGAGCCTGACATCCAGCGTAATGGCGCTGGGCTGAAATTCGCGTGCGAGGGAGATCGCGGTGGCGCCGCGCAGGGCCACCACTACCTTCATCCCCCGGCTGTGAGCCAGATCCACCAGAATGCGGGCGAAGGTTGCGTCATCCTCCACGATCAGAAGAACACGGTCTTCCCGGCCGAGGAGATTGCGGTCGTCGTCCACCACCATCTCTTCCACCATCTCCGTGGGCACGTTGTCGTCCGCCGGCGGAAGGATCATATCCAAAGAACCGCGCTCGCCGGCCTTGAGCGCCAATGCCACCTCGCTCAATTCGGATTTCGGAACCGCCGAAATATAAACCTGCGGGAGATATAGCGTGAAACTGCTACCTTTCGCCACCACGCTCTGGAGGCGGATTTCTCCACCCAGCAGGCGTGCCAGTTCCCGGCTGATGGAGAGTCCCAGTCCGGTGCCGCCATACTTCCGGCTGGTGGTGCCGTCCGCCTGCTGGAAAGCTTCGAAGATGATGCGTTGCTTTTCTTGGGCGATACCGATTCCCGTATCGGTTACTGAAAACGCGATCACCGCCTTGGCGCGGTTCAGGATGGGGTGTGTCGGGCTCCATCCGCTGGTCGCGGCCTCGATGCGCAGTTTCACTGAGCCCAGCTCCGTGAACTTGAGTGCGTTGGATAGGAGATTCTTGAGGACCTGCTGGAGACGCTTCACGTCGGTGCGCATGACTTCGGAAGAAAGCTGGGAAGCCACGTCTACTGAGAACCCGATGCCCTTCCCGTCCGCTACGTGCCGGAATGTGCGCACGCAGTAGTCTTCCATTTCTTCGAAACGCACACTGCCCACTTCGACGTCCATCTTTCCGGATTCGATCTTCGACAAATCCAGAATGTCGTTGATCAGAGCCAGCAAGTCCGTGCCCGACGAGTGAATGGTCTCGGCGAACTTGATCTGCTTGGTGCTGAGATTTCCCTCCGTGTTATCGGCCAGCACACGCGCCAGAATCAGCAGGTTGTTGAGGGGGGTGCGCAGCTCATGCGACATGTTGGCCAGGAATTCACTCTTGTATTTGGAGGTCAGAGCCAGCTGCTCGGCCTTTTCTTCCAGAGCGTGTTTGGCCTGTTCAATTTCGCGATTCTTGGCCTCCACTTCGGTGTTCTGCTCGGCCAGCAATTTGGCTTTTTCCTGCAGCTGCGCGTTGGTCTCTTGTAACTCCTCGGCCAGAGCCTGGCTCTGTTGCAGAAGCTGCTCGGTGCGCATGGTGGCCGCGATCGTATTCAGTACGATTCCGATGCTTTCTGTCAGCTGATCGAGGAAAGCGATGTGAATCTCGGAAAGCTGCTGGAAGGATGCCAACTCGACCACCGCCTTCACTTCGCCTTCAAACAAAACCGGCAGAACCACGATAGTCATGGGCGTGCCGGAGCCCAGGCTGGAGCGGATCCGGATGTAATTCTCCGGGACGTCGCGCACCAGAATACGCTGTTTCTCTCTCGCGCATTGGCCTACCAGTCCCTGACCCAGGTTGAATTGGGCGGGAGCATCGCTGGGATCGTCGAAGGCGTATCCGGCCATGAACTTCAGGGCCGCACCGTCCTCGCTGCTGTCCGCCGTATAGAACGAGCCGCGCTGCGCGCTCACCAGCGGAGCCAGCTCGGAAAGCAACAGTTTGGCGACTGTGAGCAGATCGCGCTGGCCCTGCACCATACGTGTGAATTTCGCAATGTTGGTTTTGAGCCAATCCTGATCGGTGTTCTTACGGGTGGTGGCCGCCAGGTTCTCGATCATCTCGTTCAAGTTGTCCTTGAGCGCCGCCACTTCGCCCAGCGCTTCCACTGAAATAGATCGCGTCAGGTCGCCCTTGGTCACGGCCGTCGCGACCTCCGCGATCGCACGCACCTGAGTCGTCAGGTTTTGTGCAAGCTGATTCACGTTATCCGTCAAGTCGCGCCAGATGCCGGCCGCGCCGGGCACGCGGGCCTGGCCGCCCAGCTTGCCTTCGATGCCAACTTCGCGCGCCACGGTGCTGACCTGATCCGCAAACGTTGCGAGCGTATCGATCATGGCGTTGATCGTGTCCGCCAGCTCCGCAATCTCGCCTTTGGTCTCGAGTACGAGCTTCCGCTTCAAGTCGCCATTCGCGACCGCCGTGACCACTTTCGCGATGCCGCGGACCTGGGTGGTGAGGTTCGCCGCCATCAGATTCACGTTGTCGGTGAGATCCTTCCAGGTGCCGGCCACGCCCCGGACTTCCGCCTGGCCGCCCAGCTTGCCCTCGGTTCCGACCTCGCGAGCCACGCGCGTCACTTCGCTGGCGAAGGAGTTCAACTGGTCCACCATCGTGTTGATGGTGTTCTTGAGCTCCAGAATTTCACCGCGCACGTCCACCGTAATTTTCCGCGAGAGATCGCCCATCGCCACTGCCGTGGTCACCTGCGCGATGTTACGAACCTGGTTGGTCAGGTTCGACGCCATCGAGTTGACGGATTCCGTAAGATCCTTCCAGGTGCCTGCCACGCCGTACACATCCGCCTGGCCGCCGAGCCGTCCTTCCGTGCCCACCTCGCGAGCCACGCGAGTCACTTCGCTGGCGAATGAGCTGAGTTGATCGACCATTGTATTGATGGTGTCTTTAAGCGCCAGAATCTCGCCGCGCGCGTCTACGGTAATTTTGCGCGACAGATCGCCCTTGGCGACCGCCGTCGTCACGTCCGCGATATTGCGCACTTGGGCGGTCAAATTGGATGCCATCGAATTCACTGACTCGGTGAGATCTTTCCACGTACCGGCCACGCCGCGAACGTCCGCCTGGCCGCCCAGCTTTCCTTCCGTTCCAACCTCGCGAGCCACGCGCGTCACTTCGCTGGCGAACGCGTTGAGCTGATCGACCATGGTGTTGATGGTGTTCTTCAGCTCCAGAATTTCACCACGGGCGTCTACCGTGATCTTGGTCGTGAGATCGCCTTTGGCTACAGCCGTGGTTACGCCCGCGATGTTGCGGACCTGATTCGTCAGATTCGACGCCATGGAGTTGACCGAATCCGTTAGATCCTTCCAGGTGCCGGCCACCCCGCGGACATCCGCCTGCCCGCCCAATTTCCCCTCGGTTCCCACTTCTCGCGCCACGCGCGTCACTTCGCTCGCGAATGAGCTGAGCTGGTCCACCATCGTGTTGATGGTGTTCTTCAGTTCCAGGATTTCGCCGCGTACGTCCACCGTGATCTTGCGCGACAAGTCTCCGCGAGCTACCGCCGTGGTCACCTCGGCGATGTTGCGCACCTGGGCCGTCAGGTTGCCGGCCATCGAGTTCACCGATTCGGTGAGATCGCGCCAGGTGCCCGCCACGCCGCGCACATCCGCCTGCCCGCCGAGTTTTCCTTCCGTGCCGACTTCGCGGGCGACGCGCGTCACTTCACTGGCGAAGGCGTTTAACTGGTCCACCATGGTGTTGATGGTGTTCTTCAGCTCCAGGATTTCGCCGCGAACTTCGACCGTGATGGTTCGCGACAAATCGCCGCGCGCCACCGCCGTAGTCACTTCCGCGATATTGCGCACCTGATTGGTCAGATTCGACGCCATGGAATTAACGGAATCCGTCAAATCCTTCCACACGCCGCCCACGCCCTTCACCATCGCCTGGCCGCCCAGCTTCCCTTCGGTTCCCACCTCGCGCGCCACGCGCGTGACTTCGCTGGCAAAAGAGCTGAGCTGGTCCACCATCGTATTGATGGTGTTCTTCAATTCCAGGATTTCTCCGCGGACGTCCACGGTGATTTTGCGGGAAAGATCGCCATTGGCTACAGCGGTAGTTACCTCGGCGATATTTCGAACCTGCGCCGTCAGGTTGACGGCCATGGAGTTCACGGAATCCGTAAGATCCTTCCAGACGCCGCCCACGCCCTTCACTTCCGCCTGGCCGCCGAGCTCGCCTTCCGTCCCCACTTCGCGCGCCACGCGCGTCACTTCGCGGGCGAACGCGTTGAGCTGATCGACCATCGTATTGATGGTGTTTTTCAGCTCCAGAATTTCACCGCGGACGTCCACCGTGATCTTGCGCGAAAGGTCGCCGTTGGCCACCGCCGTCGTGACTTCGGCGATATTGCGGACCTGCGCCGTCAGGTTGCCGGCCATCGAATTGACCGAATCCGTCAGATCCTTCCATACGCCGCCGACGCCTTTGACCTCGGCTTGGCCGCCCAGTTCGCCTTCCGTTCCCACTTCGCGCGCCACGCGCGTCACTTCGCTGGCGAACGAACTGAGCTGGTCCACCATGGTGTTGATCGTATTCTTCAGCTCCAGGATTTCTCCCCGAACGTCCACCGTAATCTTGCGGGAAAGATCGCCGTTGGCGACGGCCGTGGTCACCTCTGCAATATTGCGGACCTGCGCAGTGAGGTTGCCGGCCATGAAATTTACAGAGTCAGTCAAATCTTTCCACACGCCGCCGACGCCCTTCACCTCGGCCTGGCCGCCCAGTTCGCCTTCCGTTCCCACCTCGCGTGCCACGCGCGTCACTTCGCTGGCGAAGGAGCTGAGCTGGTCCACCATGGTGTTGAATGTGTTTTTGAGTTCCAGAATTTCGCCCAGCACATCCACCGTGATTTTGCGGGACAGGTCGCCGCGCGCCACCGCCGTGGTCACCTCGGCGATATTGCGAACCTGAGACGTCAGATTCGAGGCCATGGAGTTCACTGAGTCCGTCAAATCCTTCCAGGTTCCCGCGACGCCCGTCACCACGGCCTGACCGCCCAGCTTGCCTTCCGTGCCGACTTCGCGCGCCACGCGCGTCACTTCGCTGGCGAATGAGCCGAGCTGATCCACCATCGTGTTGATGGTGTCCTTCAATTCCAGGATTTCTCCCTGAACGCTGACTGTGATCTTGCGCGAGAGATCGCCGCGCGCCACTGCCGTGGTCACCTCGGCGATATTGCGAACCTGGTTGGTCAGGTTCGAGGCCATGGAGTTCACGGAATCCGTAAGATCCTTCCAGGTGCCCGCGACTCCGGTCACCACTGCCTGGCCGCCCAGTTTGCCTTCCGTGCCGACTTCGCGGGCCACGCGAGTCACTTCGCTCGAAAACGAATTGAGCTGGTCCACCATGGTGTTGACCACGCGGGCAGTCCGGATGAATTCGCCTTGCAGGGGCCGCCCCTCGACTTCCAGCGACATCTTTTGGGACAGATCACCTTGCGCCACCGCTCCGATCACACGGGCAATTTCGGTCGACGGCTGGACCAGGTCGGAAATCAGGCTGTTAACCGATTCCATGCTCGCTGCCCAGCTTCCGGAGCCGGCGTTTAACGACGCGCGTTGTCCGATGCGGCCTTCCTTGCCTACCGCTGTGCTCACTCGCGCCAGCTCGGCGGCCATGTTCTCGTTTAGCTCGAATATGTCGTTCAGGACGTCGGCGATCTTCCCGGCCACGCCGATCTGGTTGACCGGCAGCCGTACGGAAAAATCGCCTTTCTTGAACGCAAACAGCGCCGCCAGAACCTCATTCGCATCCAAAATCTTAGCAACCGGGATGGGCCGCATTTGGTCTCCTTACAGCATGCGGATGAGGCCTTTTCACCCCTCGGCCGAAAGCGCAAATTACTTACACTCTCAGTGGGCTAAAGCAAGCTCATCGTTGTCTTGTGGCTTGTTCCCAGGGGCAACTCGTCCACCAGAGCTAACCTATTGAATCTATTGGTTAAGTCTAGCGTTGCCAGCCCGCAAAAATTACCGGGTGCGCCGAAAATCTTGCATTCGGCGCACCCGGGAGGTATCCAGAATTTTCGAACGATTGTAGTTTAGCCGGCGTTCACCTTAAGAAGGTTCCGCACTTGGCGGACGCCTTCCGTGTCTTTGGCGACACGGTCAGCCTCATCTTTCGCTGTAGCCGTGCCGACTTCGCCGCGAAGCGTGACCACTCCGTTCACGACATCAATATTGATCTTGTGAGCGGGCGTTTCTCTGTCCCCAATCAGCTTGGACGCGATCTTGGTGTGGATCCATGCGTCGTCAACCGTAGTTCCGATCTTGTCGCCCATCGTCTTGGCTTTTTCCCGGGCATCGCGAGCCATCGATTCTGTGTACTCGCTGCGCGATATCTCGGCCGGCTTCACATCGATTTTATCCGTGACTTCCAGATTTGGGCGGCCGGCTTTGGCTAGCTCGACGGCTCGAATGCGCATGGTTTCCGTCGGCACGGTACCCTTTAGCGTGATTTTGTTGTCCTTGGCGTCAGCGTCGATGTCGATTTTCGCCGCGCTCACCTGCGGATCGGCTTCCAGACTGGACTGAACTGCCCGCTGCAGGTCTGAATCGGTCATCGTACTCGGAGCGCTGGCGGAAGTAGTGGTCCCCGTTTGTGAGCATCCGGCCAGAAGTCCAAGCATGATGACGGAACTAAGGCCGGTGAGAAATACAGGCGTTCGCATAAAACTGCCTCCCTGCCCAAAAGATCCATCCTCTCGGACGGCTGTTTCGCCTCAAATGGCCCTGCGGCCCTGTATGACACGGATCAATAGAACCGCGACGGCAATGATCAGCAGAATGTGAATGTACCCGTAGAGCGTGTAAGACGTTACCATTCCGAGGAGCCACATCACCAGCAGGATCACAAAGATTGTCATCAACATTGGCTAGCCCTCCTCGCGGATACTGCAACCAAAACGCCAACTTCGCGCACTAGTTCTAGGAAATCGACCTTCGTAGCAAACCAAAACCGATGAGTCCAAGACCTATCAATCCAAGGGAGGCTGGTTCGGGCACGGCCGTAATGGGCCCCAGTTCAAAGCTCGACAGGCCCGGGTTTGCGCGGTCAACCCCATTGGGTCCGGTTAAGGCATTCGGTCCAGTTAAGGCAACAGCGGCCGTCACGGAACCGGTCGAGGGGTTACCAGAATTGAGATTAAGGAGCCCGTTCGCGCCCGTAGCCTGAGATACTTCAGGGTCTATGCCAGGGTCCATTTCAGGGTCCACGCCATCAACGATGCCGTAAACGGCCGGCCAACCGTTCGCTCCGGCGTTGGGGAATATGCCGACCGTATTGGCGAACCTGGAGTGCATGAAAAATCCAGTAGCGGCGGCCGGTACCAGGATCATCCGGAAGTCCGTTCCGTTGTCGGCCATTATAAAACCGCCATTGATCCGCGGCGCGTCGAGACCACTATTTGAGAAATTGCTGTACATCTTGCCGCCCAGCGCGCAAGGGTTGCCGATAACAAGACCGCTCAGGGTGCTGGAAGTACAGGTGCCGATAGCTCCCGCGAAAATCGATCCGGAAAGCACCGCGTAGAATAACAGTAATTTCTTCAAGACATCCTCCTGGAGTAAAGAGCCCCCGTACCTGCAAGTGTTACAGCCTTTCTGACACGTGGCCGCGGAAACTGAAATCCTCGGTCGCGCCAGCTGGCCGCGGGGGCTCCGGCGATTCTGGGATCGCTAGTGCCGTCCATTCCTATCGTCGTGGCGATCCCCGTCATCACGGCGGTCATGACCGAAATCCCGATTGCGGTTGCGATCCCAACGGTGATCGTGATCTACCCGGCCGCGCTCGCCTTCCCAATAGCCCGAGAAGAACTCGCCGCCTTCATAGCGCGGTCCGATCCACTTAGAGCCGGCGTAGGGCGGGCGAGTCCAATAGCCGTTATGCCAGCGATAGCGTCCGCCCTCCGGGTACCAATATCCGTCTACCCAAAAATAGTCAGGTCCGGGCGCCCTGGGCCGCGCATGAACGACGCGGGGCGCCGGAGGCGGCCCAATTCTCACGCCAATCGATAGCTGCGCAAAGGCAGAGCTCCCTGCCAGGAGCAGCAAACCAAGTAGTGTTTTCCTCATACCCCGATATCTGCACGAAGTTTGCCAAAATCGAATCTCCCATGAATCCGCGCCCCTGCGGCTTTCTCGTGTGCAGTTCCTGCAGCCGCCATGAAAATTCTGCGAACCGGCATGACCCGCAAGACTTTGATTCCAAGGACTTGATAGTGGTGCCCTGCGTGCAACAACTCCGCCGTGCTCACATCAGTCCAGGAGAAGCAATGACACGCGAAGAATACGGGAAGATTTACGAGACCGGCCGCGAACGGACCATCCGATTCCTGCTGTCGCGCGGCGCGGCGCCCGGATTGGCGCCCGATATCGCGCAATCAGCGTGGCTACGTGGATGGGAAAGGCTGACTCAGCTCCGCGATCCTCAGATGATTGTGACCTGGATCAATTCCATCGCACTCAATCAGTACCGGCGAGTGATCCGCAATGAGCGCTTGCATCAGGAGCTTCAGCAATCCTCGCATGGCAAAACCAGCCTGGATCTGGCGGCGATCGACATGGCGCGGATACTGTTGGTGTGCCGGCCACCCGACAGAGTGCTGCTGGAGGCGCAGATGAAGGGGGTGACCGCAAAAGAGATGGCTCGGGAACACGGCCTTACCGAGACCGCCGTTCGGATCCGTTTCCTCAGAGCTCGCCGTTCGGCTCGCAAGGCTTTGGAGGCGCGCGGTAGAAAACTCAGCATGAACCTTGCGGCCAAGCAAATCGCAGCTTGACCGACAATAATTCTGTTCTCTAGCCCTGGCATTAGCAGAAATAGAAGCAATCGGCCGCGGGTCCGGTATCGGGCCCGCGGCTTGGTTTTTTCTACCGCCTTCCGACGGTCCCATGAGGCTCCGGCGAAGCTTTATCCGCGGTCTTGACCCATTCGTCGGCTTTCTTCTGGGCATCCTCCTTCACGTACCCGTAACGTTCCTGAAGCTTGCCAACCAGCTTATCCCGCTGGCCGGCGATGACATCCAGGTCGTCATCGGTGAGCTTGCCCCATTTTTGTTTGAGCGAACCGCTCATCTGCTTCCATTTCCCCTCGATTTGATCCCAGTTCATAAAAGTATGTCTCCTTACATATCTGCGGCCAAAACTCTAGCGCGACGCGCGCCGCGAGCGGGTCGGGGTCGTGTCTCCTGTCTTTCCGTCCGGGCCGCTGTCGGCCTCGCTGAGCAGATCGGCGGCGATGTCGGTCAGTTTCGTGTCGGCAGCTTTTTCTTCGTCTTCTGTTTCTTCAAGGAGGGATGCAATCTTCTGCTGCCCTAATTGCTCAGCGATGGCCCGGGCGGTTCCGTATGCGGAAATCTCATAGTGCTCTACTCGCTGGGCGGCCGCGATGATCGCCAAGTCGGTTAGAGGCGTCTGGGCTCCGTCCAGCGCTTCGGCCCCTTCTTCCACCAAGCCGCGCATCGCCTTGCAGGTTTTGCCCTTGGCAGGCTTATCCAATTCTTCAAATATGCGCTCCAGGCGGGAGACCTGGTTCTTGGTCTCCTCCAGATGGCTCTCGATGGCTTGCTGTAAATCCTCCGAGCCGGCGGCTTCGGCCATTTTGGGTAAGGCGCGGACCAGCTGTTTCTCCGCATCGTAAAGATCGCGAACCTGTTCCACTAACAGATCTTCAAGTGTGGTCATAGTCGTGGGCATGGAAAAACTCCTTCGATGATTACGGACATGCTGTCCGTCGGACACCGTGTAGATTGCCTCATCATCGGAATGTTTCCAAGTGTCGAAGCGGCCACGACGCAAATCTACCCGCCGGGCCCCCGACAGCCGCTACTCAGGCCAATCGGGCTTAGGACCGAACCGCGTCAGTGTATGCCTGTCTTCCCGCAGTCATCGCAGCCTTAATAGCTTCAGCTTCTTCGCTGACTTTGCGGGTGCTCTCCCGAATGGCATCAGCGGCTGCTTCCCGGACGTCCGCGCTCCGTTGCTTGACGTAAGCTGCGCCATCCATGGCTTTTGCCTGGATCCGCGAACGCGTCTTTTCTCCGGACTCTGGCGCTAGCAAAATTCCCAGTCCCACGCCG
>Ga0207674_10000418_pt1 | contig 55342 bp, 46 predicted proteins | sample KBSCornC72_FD_184303 | JGI IMG/M metagenome (GOLD analysis project Ga0207674, IMG submission 184303) | Corn rhizosphere microbial communities from Kellogg Biological Station, Michigan, USA - KBS Corn C7-2 (SPAdes) (version 2) | ecosystem: Host-associated > Plants > Roots > Rhizosphere > Soil ... | reverse complement strand
TCCCGAATGTGCGGCAACGGCACCGTCACGCCGCGGTTCACGGCCGGAGCTCGGCGCGCCGCGGCCGCGCCCATTGGGAGAAATCAGCCGTTGGAGCAGACGCACGAGAATTGACCGTGGGAGCCCATATGGGCAAATGATAGTTTGCTGCGATACGCGAAACGGAAAACGGGGGCCCGAAACGTGCGAAGGCCGGTGGGATCGCCACCGGCCTTCGAAACCAACCAAACAATTAGCGGAACGTCGACGGCACGAACTTGGGCGAACACCCGGTCGACGTGCCGGCCCACGCTGTGATCTCGAACGTGCCAGCTTGCGACGGCGTCAAGACAAGCGTGCACTCGCTCGGCGTCGCACCGGTGCCTTGCGATACGGCCGTGATCACGCCGGTTGCAACGTCGAGGCTCGCAACATATTGCGACGACGTGGTCGAGCAGCCGGCGTCTGTAACGGCGGTCGGCAGCGAGCCGGCATGCGTGGAGGTGTATTCGGCCACGGAAGTCTTGCATGCCGCGATGGCAGCTTCCGCTTCCGACATCTTCGACCGAATCACATAGTCCTGATATGCAGGGAGGGCAATCGCCGCCAGGATGCCGACGATAGCCACCACGATCATCAGTTCGATGAGCGTGAAGCCTTGTTGAACGCGTTTCATGAATTCTCCTCTTTCGAAAAAAGACACACCGACATCGGCATCCAGCGATGCTCGCCTTGCCAAAGCACGGGATGTGCCGTGATTCTCGAAAGGGTTTATCGCGGTGCAGGAGCCCTCGTAATGCCTTGATCCGCCGTGCTATTCCTCAGACGAACGGACGGCCGGCAACGCCCTTTTACTGCGCGTGCCTTGCGCATCGCCATGCTGATGTCATGGCGCGTCGACGCTGGACGCCCAACGTGTGACGCGTAGCGTCACCTGGCAGCGACAGCGAGCGATTTGTAGCAGTCAATCAAGGGGTTCTAGCGGCGGTCGAACAGCAATTCGACGCCTGCGACCACGAAGCGATCGCCCGGTGTCAGCGCCGCGCCTTCATCGGGAACGGCAGAGCCGTTGAGCATGACCGGCTCGGCGCCTTCCACGCGCGCGACACGCCAGCTGCCGCCGCGCCCTTCGAGACGCGCGACCTGCGTGCCGACGCGCCCGACCGACATCTCGTCGCGCGTCATGGCGAGCTCGCGTCCGGCGCTCGGCCCGCTCAACACGCGGATCGCGAATGCCGCCGCGGTCGACGCCGGTGTGGGCAGGGTGGACGTCGGTGGGCTGTCGCGCTTGGGCGGCTCAGGAGCCTCGCTCCACGTCGCTGCCAGGCGCGTGGCGACAGCCGATGGATCCGCCCGTTTCGCGGGCCGCGCCGCGGGCGTGGCGGACCGGGACGGCATCTGCACACGCGGTTCCGCGACCTTGCGCTCGACGGGCGCGGGCGGCGTCGGCGACGCGACCTTCTTCTCGCCGGGAAATGCCGCCTTCTCGAGATCGGCGAGCAGCTCGTCGTCGGGCATCAACGGGTCCGCCGTGCGCGGGCCCGCGGCGCCGGGTGCCGCGAGCGGTTTGCGCGGCTCCGGCGGGCGCGTCGAGCGCGCGCGCTCCACCTGCTCCTGCAGGCCCATGATGTCGCGGCGCAGGACGTCGGGTGGCAGCGGCTCGGCGCGCGTGTTGATGTCGCTGAAGTAGACCAGGCGCTGGCGCCCGATGTCGATCAGGTCGTTGTCGCGCAGGAAATGCTTGACGACCGGCTTGCCGTTGACGAGCGTGCCGTTGGTGCTGCCGAGATCCTCGAGGAAGGAGTCGTCGAGGATGTTCACGACCGCGGCGTGCTCGCCCGACACGGCCGGATACGGCAGGCATACGTCGTTGTCGGGGCGACGCCCGATGCTGAGGCGCTCCTTGTCGAGCACGATGTCGTGCACGGTGCCGTCGGGCAGGTAGAGCACGAGCTTGCCCATCGTCACTCCCGAGCGGCCGCCCCGAGGCCATGACGACGCCTCCTCGGGGAGCACCGAGCGATGCCTGCGTGGGTATCCTTCATTGGCCTTTTTTCTTCGCCAGCCAGCGCTGCGCCCAGCCGGACGTCGGCAGGAATTCGGCCGGCACGCGCGTGAGGATCACCGAGATGTTGTCGCGGCCGCCGTTCTGGTTGGCGAGGTCGATCAATTCCGCCGCGGCCTCGGGCAGCGTCGAGCGATGCTCGTCGACGATGTTGTGGATCATCTCGGCGTCGACCATGTCGGTCAAGCCGTCCGAGCAGAGCAGGTAGATGTCGTTCGCCTCGACGCGGTATTCGGCGATGTCGGCCGGCACGATGGCCTCGATGCCGAGCGCGCGCGTCACGAGGTTCTTGTTGAGCGAGTACTTGGCCTGCTCGCTGGTGAGCTGGCCGCTGTCGATCTGCTCCTGGAGCAGCGAATGGTCGTGCGTGAGCTGCTCGAACTTCTCGCCGCGCAGGCGATAGCAGCGCGAGTCGCCGATGTGGCCGATGGACACCCGGTTGCCGTGGAACACGGCGGCGACGATGGTCGTGCCCATGCCGGCGCATTCCGGCCGCGTCTGGGCCGCCTCGTAGATGCCCTTGTTCGCGGCGGCGATCTGCTGCTGGAGCAGCAGCGCCGCGTGCGTGAGCCCGCTCTGCACGTCGACCTTGGAGAGCTCGCGCCCCGAAGCGAGCTCGGGCAGCAGGCCGTTCGAGACCACGTCCACCGCGATGCCGCTCGCCACTTCGCCGGCGTTGTAGCCGCCCATGCCGTCCGCGAGCACCGCGAGGCCGGCATCGCCGTCGACGAACACGGAGTCTTCGTTGTGCGAGCGGACCATCCCGGGATGAGACAGGCTCGCCACATCCAGGGGAGAGCGACCGTTGGCGGACAAGGGGGAGTTGGCGGAAAGCATGAGCCCGCGAGTTTAGCGGCACTCGGCCGCGCGCGGGAGCGCGCGAGGTGCGTTAACGCGTGACGTCCGTCGGCCGGTTGCGCTCATGCCGGCGCTCGATCCAGCGGCCCAGCCCGACCACGAGGACGACGCCGGCGATCGGGATCGCCCAGTGCTGCCAGCCATGGAGCTCCCCGAACCGGCCGACGAACGCGGAGTCGGTGACCAGGAGCTCGCCTGCGATGAACCCGAGCAGGCCGCCGCCCGCGACCACCAGCACCGGCAGGCGCTGGATGAGCTTGAGGATGAGCTGGGCGCCGAGGACGACCAGCGGGATGCTGATGACCAGGCCGAAGACGAGCAGCACGAGGCTGCCCTTGGCGGCCGCGGCCACCGCGACGACGTTGTCGATGCTCATGACGAGGTCGGCGATGATCACCGTGCGCACGGCGCCGAACAGGCGATCGCTGGCCTTGATCTCGTGCCCGCCCTCGTCCTCCTCGATGATCAGCTTCACGCCGATCCACAGGAGCAGGAGCGCGCCGATCAGCTTGAGGAAGGGGACCTCGAGCAGCGCGACGGCGAAGAACGTGAGCACGATGCGCAGAACGATCGCGCCGGCCGCGCCCCAGAACACGCCCCAGGTGCGCTGCCGCGGCGGGAGGTTGCGGCAGGCGAGCGCGATCACCACCGCGTTGTCTCCCGACAACAGGATGTTGACGACGATGATCTCCAGCCCAGCCAGCCAGAACTGGGTCGTGCCGAATTCCACGGTCTTCCTCCACTGCAGGTGCTGCGGTCGCGGTCGCTCCGGCCTCTCGGTGAACCGAGGGCCGGGCGGCCGTCATGTGGTTACTTCAGGACTGACAGCAGCAGCTTCCCCATTTCGGCGGGGTTCTTCGTGACCTTGATGCCGCAGGCTTCCATCACGGCGAGCTTCTCCTGCGCCGTGCCCTTGCCGCCGGAGATGATCGCCCCCGCGTGACCCATGCGCTTGCCGGGCGGCGCCGTGACGCCGGCGATGAACCCGACGACGGGCTTCTTCATGTTGTCGCGCGCCCACTCCGCGGCGGTCTCTTCGTCGCCGCCGCCGATCTCGCCGATCATGACCACGGCGTCCGTTTCCGGGTCGTCGTTGAACAGCTTCAGCACATCGATGTGCTTGAGTCCGTTCACGGGGTCGCCCCCGATGCCGACCGCCGTCGACTGGCCAAGACCGAGCTCGGTGACCTGGGCAACCGCTTCGTACGTGAGCGTGCCGGAGCGCGACACGATGCCGATGCGACCCTTGCGATGGATGTGGCCCGGCATGATGCCGATCTTGATCTCGTCGGGCGTGATCACGCCCGGGCAGTTCGGACCGAGCAGCAGCGTGCGCTTGCCCTGCATGCGATAGCGCGTGCGGATCATGTCGCGCACGGGGATGCCCTCGGTAATGCAGATGACGAGGTCGAGGTCCGCGTCGACGGCCTCGTCGATCGCCGCCGCGGCGCCCGCCGGCGGCACGTAGATCACCGACACGTTCGCGCCCGTCGCCTGCTTCGCGTCGCGCACGGTGGCGTAGATCGGGATGCCCTCGAAGTCCTCGCCTGCCTTCTTCGGATTCACGCCGGCGACGAAGCAATTGCGGCCGTTCGCGTAGTCGCGGCACATGCGCGTGTGGAACTGGCCGGTCTTGCCGGTGATGCCCTGCGTGACGACCTTGGTGTTCTTGTCGACCAGGATGCTCACTTTCGTTCACCTCTCGCCGCCGCGACGACCTTCTCCGCCGCCTCCGCCATGTTGTTCGCGGTGATGATCGGCAGGCCCGATTCGGCGAGGATCTTCTTGCCGAGATCCTCGTTGGTCCCCTTCATGCGCACCACGAGCGGCACCTTGAGAGACACCGCCTTGCTCGCGCCGACGATGCCTTCGGCGATCGTGTCGCACTTCATGATGCCGCCGAAGATGTTGACCAGGATCGCCTTCAGATGCGGGTTGCGCAGCATGATCTTGAACGCTTCGGTGACCTTCTCGGTGGTCGCCGCGCCACCGAAAACAAAAAAGTTCGCCGGATTGCCGCCGTAGAGCTTGATGACGTCCATCGTCGCCATGGCGAGGCCGGCGCCGTTGACGAGGCAGCCGATGTCGCCGTCGAGCGAGATGTACGACAGGTCGAACTTCGACGCCTCGATCTCGGCGGGATCCTCCTCGTCGAGGTCGCGCATCGCGACGATGTCGGGATGGCGGAACAGCGCGTTGTCGTCGAAGTTGAGCTTCGCGTCGAGCGCGATGACGCGGCCGTCGCCGGTCAGGATCAGCGGATTGATCTCGGCCAGCGAGGCGTCGGTCTCGTCGAAGGCGCGATAGAGGCCTTCGAACACCGCGCGCGCCTCGGCGAGGCTCGCCTCGGGGATGCCGATCTTGCGGCCGATGTCGTCGGCTTGCGCGTCGGTGAGGCCCTTCACCGGGTCGATGGTCACGCGATGGATCTTCTCCGGCGTCTTCGCCGCCACTTCCTCGATGTCCATGCCGCCTTCGGAGCTCGCCATCAGCACGACGCGCTGCGACGCGCGATCGACGATCATCGCCGCGTACAGCTCCTTGCGGATGTCGGCGCCCTCCTCGATCAGGAGCCGGCGCACCTTCTGGCCTTGCGCGCCCGTCTGGTGCGTCACGAGCTGCATGCCGAGGATCTTTCCGGAGAGATCGCGCACCTCGTCGATCGAGCGCGCGAGCTTGACCCCGCCGCCCTTGCCCCGGCCGCCGGCGTGGATCTGCGCCTTCACGACCCACACCGGCCCGCCGAGCGACTGCGCGGCCTTCACCGCGTCGTCGACGGAGAACGCGGGAATGCCGCGCGGCACGGGCACGCCATAGCGGCGAAAGATTTCCTTGCCTTGATATTCGTGGATCTTCACTACGGCGTCCCCTCCTTGGGTGTCTTGCCGCGCGCGCTCAGGACGACGATGCGCTCGGGCGCCGGTACCACTTCGGATAATACCGGCGCACCGTGTCGCCGGTCGTGTCGAGCGCGTGACAGCGATCGAGCTGGAACGGCTTGTGCGCGCCTTCGTCCTCGCGCTTGCGCAGGCCGGCGAACGTCTGCACGGCCGCGGTCGGCAGGTAGCCGAGCAGCTCGGTGATGTGCGTGCAGCCGCGCACACCACCCATCGTGTCGTGCAGCCGCTTGCGAAAGCCGCGCACCAGGTTGGCTCCGACGAGCTGCTCGTAGCCGGGGTGGATCCGGTCGCAGTCGCCGGGATACGGCATGCGGTCGGTGTGCGCTTCGATGGCGCGGATGGTGAAATCGCGATCGATCGTGACGCGCACCTTCATGTCGTGCACGGGCTCGCCGGCCGGGCGCACGCCGGAGAGCAGCGTGAGGTCGGCGTCTTTGATGTCGACGAGCGACGCTTCGATGTCGAACAGGTCGTCATCGCGCTGGAAGCCTTCGTACACGACGCGCCGCGTGTGCAGGCGCCTGCGCGGCGAGATCGATGGAGACAGCGGCATGAAAAAGGAAGGCCCTCGGTGCGCGCGCGACAGCGATCGCGCGCGAGGCTAAAATAATCCGCAAATCAAGCGATTGTACGCGGCGCGCCGCGCGCGGGCCAAGGCGCGCTACACAACGGAGGAGCGACATGTCGTTCGTTCTCGCGCTCGACCAGGGCACCACCAGCTCGCGCGCCATCGTGTTCGACGCGGCGGGAACGGTGCGCGCGGTGGCACAACAGGAATTCGCGCAGCATTTCCCGCAGCCCGGATGGGTCGAGCACGACCCCACCGAGATCTGGGCGACGCAGTCGGGCGTGATGCACGAGGTGCTCGCCAAGGCCGACATCACGGCGCGCGACATCGCCGCCATCGGCATCACCAACCAGCGCGAGACGACGCTGCTGTGGGAGCGCAAGACGGGTCACCCCGTGGCACCGGCCATCGTGTGGCAGGACCGGCGCACCGCGCCGATGTGCGATCGGCTGCGCGCGGAAGGCAAGGCCGAGCTCATCGCGCGCAAGACGGGCCTCGTGATCGACGCGTACTTCTCGGGCACCAAGCTCAAGTGGCTGCTCGACAACGTGCCCGGCGCGCGCGAGCGCGCGAACCGCGGCGAGCTCGCGTTCGGCACGGTGGACAGCTGGCTGGTGTGGCACCTCACCGGCGGCACCGACCACGTCACCGATGCGTCGAACGCAAGCCGCACGCTGCTGTTCGATCTCGCGCGCGGCGACTGGGACGACGAGCTGCTCGCGCTCTTCGACGTGCCGCGCGAAGTGCTGCCGCGGATCGTGGAATCCTCCGGCGTGTGCGCGTACACGATGCTCGACGGCTTGGTCGTTCCCATCGCCGGCATCGCGGGCGACCAGCAGGCGGCGCTCTTCGGTCAGGCGTGCCTCGCACCCGGCCTCGCGAAGAACACGTACGGCACCGGCTGCTTCCTGCTGCTCAATACGGGCGCCAACGTCGTCGCATCGCGCAACAACCTCGTCACCACCGTGGCGTGGAAGCGCAACCTCGCGCTCGAATACGCGCTCGAAGGCAGCGTCTTCATTGCCGGCGCGGTGGTGCAGTGGCTGCGCGACGGCTTGAAGATCATCCGCAGCGCGCCGGAGGTGGAGACGCTCGCGTCGAGCGTGCCGGACAACGGCGGCGTGTACTTCGTGCCCGCCTTCGCGGGTCTCGGCGCGCCGCACTGGGACGCCTACGCGCGCGGTGCCCTCTTCGGGCTCACGCGTGGCGCGACCGGCGCGCACATCGCGCGCGCGGCCCTGGAGTCGATCGCCCTGCAGAGCGCCGACGTGCTGCGCGCCATGGAGCGCGACGCCGGCATCACGCTTGCCGAGCTGCGGGTCGACGGGGGTGCGGCGGCGAACGATCTCCTGATGCAGATCCAGGCCGACGTGCTCGGCGTGCCGGTGGTTCGTCCGCGCGTGGTCGAGACGACGGCGCTGGGTGCGGCGTATCTCGCAGGCCTCGCGGTCAACTACTGGCGCGGCGACGACGACATCCGTAACAACTGGCACGTCGATCGCGCCTTCGAGCCCGCGATGTCGCGCGACCGCGCCGAGACGCTGCGCGCGGGCTGGGACAAGGCGGTGGCGCGCGCGAAAGGCTGGGCTGGCGGCTAATCGCCACTCGCGCCACGTTCGGCGGCGCGGCGCCCTGCCATCGCCGCGAGGATCTGCTCCAGGTCGCCGACGTGCAAGGGCTTGATGAGGTACCGGTCGAAGCCCGCTTCCTGGACGCGGCGGCGGTCGTCCTCCTGGCCGTAGCCGGTGCATGCGACGAGCACGGCATTGCGCAGCGTGCGCTCGGCGCGCATGGCGCGCGCGACCTCGTAGCCGTTCATGCCAGGCAGACCGATGTCGAGCAGCACGAGATCGGGCACGAACGCGAGCGCCGCCGCCACCGCGAGGTTGCCATCGTTCACGAGCTCGACGCGGTGGCCGAGCATCTCCACGAGCATCGCGAGCGACCGCGCGACGTCCGCGTTGTCCTCGACGATCAGTACCTTGAACCGCTCCGCCGCGACGGCCGGCGTCGGTGCACCGAACGGCGCGTTCGACTGGTCGGCGAGCACCGGCAGCCGCACCACGAACTGGCTGCCCTGGCGCAGGCCGGGGCTGGCCGCCGCGACGGTGCCGCCATGAAGCTCGGTGAGGTGCTTCACCAGCGTGAGGCCGATGCCGAGGCCGCCTTCCTTGCGGTCGAGCGCGCGGTCGCCTTGCACGAACAGATCGAACATCTGCGGGATCAGCGCGGGCGCGAGGCCGATGCCGGTGTCGGCAACCGTGAGCGTGGCGAACGGGTCTTCGTGCTCGAGCGTCACGCGGATGTCGCCGCCGTCGGGCGTGTACTTGGATGCGTTGGCGACGAGGTTGGTCACGATTTGCGCGAGGCGTGTCGGGTCGCCGCGCACCAGCAGCGGCGCCGCGGGCAGCTCGATCTTCAGGTTGTGCCGTCTGGCCTCGATCTGCGGCCGCATGCCGTCGACGGTTTCCTGGACGAGACCCGCGAGATCGACGTTCTCGAAGCGCAGCGCCACCTTGCCGCTGGTGATGCGGCTCACGTCGAGCAGGTCGTCGACGAGCCGTGACAGGTGCCTCACCTGCCGCCCGAACACCTTGCGCGTCCAATCCACGGCGGCCGGATCGTTGGGCTTCATGTCGAGGATGTCGAGCGCGGACTGCAGCGGGGACAGCGGGTTGCGCAGCTCATGCCCCAGCATCGCGAGGAACTCGTTCATGCGCCGCTCGGTGCGCTGCAGCTCCTCGATCTGCTTGCGCACCGTGAGGTCGCGCGTGACCTTGCCGAAGCCGCGCAGCTCGCCGCGATGATCGTAGAGCGCCGTGATCACGACGTTGGCCCAGAACCGCGAGCCGTCCTTGCGCACGCGAAACCCTTCGTCCTCGAAGCGGCCGGTGCTGCGTGCCATCTTCAGCTCGTGCTCGGGCCAATGGCGTGCGTTGGCGTCGGGCGGGTAGAAGATCGAGAAATGCTGGCCGATGATCTCGCTCGCGTCGTAGCCCTTCATCGCCTGCGCGCCGGCATTCCAGCTGGCGATGTAACCCTCCGGTGTCAGCATGAAGATCGCGTAATCCTTCACGCCATCGACGAGCAGCCGGAACCGCTCCTCGCTCTCGCGCAGCATCTCCTCCTGCTCACGACGGTCGCTCAGGTCCCGCACGATTTTCGAGAAGCCGATGACCTCGCCCTCGTCGTCGCGCAGCGCGGTGATGACGACGTTCGCCCAGTAGCGGCTGCCGTCGCGGCGCATGCGCCAGCCTTCGTCCTCGAAGCGGCCTGTCTGGCGGGCCACCTTGAGCTCGTGCGCGGGCCAGCTCTTGGCGACGGCCTCCGGCGGATAGAACACGGAGAAATGCTGGCCGATCACCTGGTCCGCGGTGTAGCCGCTGATCGCCTCGACGCCGGCATTCCATGACTGCACGACGCCGTTGGTGTCGAGCATGAGGATAGCGTAGTCGCGCACGCCCTCGACCAGCATGCGGTATCGCTCCTCGCTCTGGCGAAGCTGCACCGTGCTCGCGCGCTGCTGCTCGGGCGACTTGCGGCGCTGGGATCCGGGGGGGCGGGAAACGCGGGTCATCGAGGGATGGGACGGCGAACCGTCAGTTTGGCACCCGCTGTCCAACCATTCAAGTGTAAGGGCTTGTTTTGTATCAATTACAAGCTTGTAAGACTGGCTGAAGCCCGACGCGCGGTTTGCAGGGCGGCCGCCTGCCGCGTTACACTCGTTTAGGTGCACCTGCACCTATATGCAACGCTGCACGTGAACGACCGCGAAACGACTCCCGACAGCGCCGCCTGTGCCTGCGGCCGCCTTCGCCGCGCGACGCGCGCGCTGACGCAGCTGTACGACGACGCGATGGCGCCCGCGGGCTTGCGCGTCACGCAGTTCTCGCTGCTGCGCACCCTCGCCTCGACCGGCGCGCTGCGCATGAACGCGCTCGCCGCACGGCTGCTCCTCGATCGCACCGCGCTGTCGCGCAACCTCGACCCGTTGGTCGCGCGCGGTCTCGTGGCGGTCACGCGAGGATGCGACGCGCGTACGCGCGAGATCGCGATCACGACCGAAGGTCGGCGCGAGCTGCGCGCGGCCAGGCCGCACTGGCTGCGCGCGCAGGACGACGTGCGGCGGCGACTCGGGCCCGAGCGGCTGCGCGTGCTCATCGAAACGCTCGGCGAGCTCGAATCGCTTCATCCGCACATCGCGACCGAAGCGCCCTCATCCCATGCAGCTCCCATGCGCGGGAGCCGCGGTCCAAGGAGCGACGCATGACGACGAGCACCCGCGCCGACTGGCGCACGCCCACGGTGGTCCTGGTGTGCGGCGGCCTGATTCTGACGCTCGGCATGGGCATCCGGCACGGCTTCGGACTTTTTCTGCAGCCGATGACGAGCGACCTCCACTGGGGTCGCGAAACCTTCGCGCTCGCGCTGGCCGTGCAGAACCTCGTGTGGGGCGCGACGCAGCCGTTCGCCGGAATGCTCGCCGACAAGTACGGCTCGGCGCGCGTCGTGCTGGCCGGCGTGGTGCTGTACGTGCTCGGCCTCGCGATGATGGCGCATCCCGGCGCGCCGTGGCAGTTCGTGCTCTCCGCCGGCCTGCTCATCGGCACCGGCCTGTCCGGCGTGACGTTCAGCGTGATCTCCGGCGTGCTCGGCCGCGCGTATCCACCCGAGAAGCGCAGCATGGCGCTCGGCATCTCCGCGGCCGCGGGATCGTTCGGGCAGTTCGCGATGCTTCCCATCACGCAGACGCTGCTGACGCACGTCGGCTGGTACGGCGCGCTGCTCGCGCTGTCGGCGATCGGCCTCCTGATGGCGCCGCTGGCCGTGGCCATGGTGGAGAACGGGGCCAAGGCGGTGCACGCGTTCCAGCAATCCGCCGGCGAGGCGATGAGCGAGGCGCTCGCGCATCGCGGCTACGTGCTGCTGACGGTCGGGTTCTTCGTGTGCGGCTTCCAGGTGGTCTTCGTGGGCGTGCATCTGCCTGCCTATCTCGCCGACCATGGCATGGCGCCGCACGTGGCCGTGACGGCGCTCGCGCTGATCGGCCTCTTCAACATCGTCGGCACGTACACGACCGGCTGGCTCGGTGCGCGCATGCCGAAGCGCTACATCCTGTCGTTCATCTACTTCGGCCGCGCTGTCGTGATCGCGCTCTTCGTCTTCCTGCCGCTTTCCCAGGCGAGCGTGTACGCATTCGCGATCGCGCTGGGGTTGCTGTGGCTGTCTACGGTTCCTCCGACCAACGGCATCGTCGCGCAGGTCTTCGGCGTGCGCTATCTCGCGATGCTGTCGGGCTTCACGTTCTTCTCGCACCAGATCGGCAGCTTCCTCGGCGCCTGGCTGGGCGGACGCCTCTACGACGCGCTGGGAAGCTACGACGTCGTCTGGTACATCGCCATCGCGCTCGGCCTCGTTGCCGGCCTCATCAACCTCCCGATCGACGAACGAGAGATCCGTCGCACCGCGGTTGCCGCGTGACGTTCAGGCCTTGGGCTTGATCACCTCGACGATCACCCCGATCAGCTCCGGGATGCTGAGCGGCTTCGAGACGTAGGCGTCGAAGCCGGCGGCCGTCGCGCGCGCGACGTCCTGCGGACGGTTGAAGCCGGTCGTCGCGATCGCCGGCGTGTTGCGGTTGCGCGTCGTGCTCCGAATCCTGCGCAGCAGCGTGAGGCCGTCCATGCCCGGCATTGCAAGATCGGAGACGATCACGTCGAAGTCGTGCTGGGCGGCGAGAACGAGCGCCTCTTCCGGACGTGTCGTGCCGCGCACGTGCGCGCCCTCCATCTCGAGGAGCTCGGTCATCGGCCCCACCGCATCCTCGGCATCGTCGACGAGCAGCACGCCGAGGCCCATGAGCGGCTTCAGGGACGGCAACGACTGGCCGTCGTGCGCGGCCACGGTCGGCGGCTCCTGCACCTCGGGACTCGCAGCGTCGTAGAGCGGCAGCCATACGCTGAACCGGGTGCCGCGGTCGACGCCCTCCGAGTGCGCCTCGATCCGGCCCGAATGCGCCTCGACCAGCTGGTGCACGAGCGCGAGGCCGATGCCGAGGCCCCCGGAGCTTCGCGTGAGCACCGGCGGATTCTGGCGATACAGCTCGAACACGTGCGGCAGGTGCGCGGGATCGATACCCCGGCCGGTATCGGTCACGTCGAGGCGCGCCTGATCGCCCTCGCGCACGAGGCCGATGGAGACCTTGCCACCGGCCGGCGTGAACTTGATCGCGTTGCTGAGCAGGTTCCATGCGATCTGGCGCAGGCGCGCGGGATCGCCCTGCACGAGCAGCGGCTCCGAGGTGAGGTCGAGATCGAGGGTGACGCCCTTCTGCTCCGCCTCGCGCACCAGCGCGCCAATGGAGTCGCCGACGATGAACGGCAAGGGCAGCAACTGCCGCTGCAGCGCGAGCTTGCCGGTCAGCGTGCGCGACACGTCGAGCAGGTCGTCGACGAGTCGCGCCTGCGTCGCAGTCGTCTGGTAGATGATCTCGGCGGTGTGCCGGCTCTTCTCGTCCTTGAACGCGTCGGCGCGCAGCAGCACCTGCGCCTGCATCATGATGAGGTTGAGGGGATTGCGGAGCTCGTGCGACAGCGTGGCCAGGAAATCGTCCTTCTGCCGGTTGGCGCGCTCGAGCTGCAAGCGGATGTCCCGCTCGCGTGCGAGCGCCTGCTCGCGCTCCATCTCCGCCTGCTGCCGCGACGTGAGGTCGCGGGCGATCTTGACGTAGCCGCGCAGCTTGCCGTTGCGGATCGGCGCCATGATGCCGCTGCAGTAGAAGCGCGTGCCGTCCTTGCGCAGGTGCCAGCGCTCGTCCTCCGCGCGGCCGTCCTCGCGCGCCTTGCGCATCTCCTCCTCGGGCCGGCCGGACTCGCGATCCTCGGGCGTGAATATGAAGTGCATGGGACGGCCGGTCGCCTCGTCGCGCGACCAGCCGAAGGTCCGCGCGGCGCCGCCGCTCCACGACTCGACGACCCCGTTCGCGTCGGTGGTGAAGATGGCGTAGTCGCGGGCGCTGTCCATCACGAAGCGCATCCATTCGGCGTTGCGCCGCAGCTCGTCCTCGGCGAGCCGCCGACTGCTGATGTCGATGAAGGTGAGCACCGCGCCGTCGATGCGATCCTCCGACGTCCGGTAGGGCAGGATGCGCGCCAGGTACCACCGCTCGCCGGTGCCGACGATCTCACGCTCGCGCAGCGTCAACGTCTCGAATACGGCGTCGAGGTCGCCGGCCATCTCCGGGTACTCGAGGCGGTGGTGAAGGTCGAGGAGCGGCCGGCCCAGGTCGGCGGGAATCAGGTTGAACAGGTCGCGCGCGGGCGGCGTGAAGCGCAGCACGCGCTTGTCGCGATCGACGAACAGCACCGCGATGTCCGTCGACGCCATGAAGTTCTGTAGGTCGTTGTTGATCGCCGCCGTTTCCTCGACCTTGTTCTTGAGCTCCTGGTTGACGGCGCCGAGCTCCTCGTTCATCGACTGGAGCTCCTCCTTGCTCGTCTCCAGCTCCTCGGTCGTGGAGCGCAGCTCCTCGTTGACGGCCTGCAGCTCCTCGTTCGACGCGCGCAGCTCCTCGGTCTGCGTCTCGTATTGCTCGATGGTGGTGCGGAGCTGCGTGCGTGCGGCGCCAAGCTCCTGCTCCAGACGCTCGAGCAGCGACACCTCGACCGGCGCGAGCTCCTCGTGCGCCGCGTCCGGCGCATTGGCGGTGCGCTCGTCGAACATGACGAGCGCGTAGACGCGGCCGCTCGCGGCCTCGCGCACCGGGTGCACGCGCACGGCGAGCTCGACCGGCTGGTCGTCGCGATGCATCGGCGCGCGAAGCTCGACCTGCTCCATCGTGTGGAACGCCTGGTACAGCGTCGCGCGCAGGGGCGCGCGCAACTCCGGCGGCGCCATGCGCAGCAGGTCGAACGACGGCTCGCCCGCCGTGAGCTTCAGGAACTGTCCGGCGCTCTCGGACAGGTGCAGCACCTCGTGCTGGTCGTTCACCACCACGCTCGGTGGCGCGTAGTGCTCGAGCAGGCGCAGGTGCAGGTCCATGCCGCCCGCCTGCCGCAGCGTCGGCGGGGCCGGCGGGGCGCCGGGGCGCGCGAGGGGCATCAGCACGGTGCTGCGCGGCACGATGGCGAACGGATGACCGACCGGTTGTGCCTGGAAGATCCGATGCACCTTGTCCACGGGCGCGAACGACTCGCTGCGATCGTCGACCGATTCCGACGAGCCGAGCACGAGGTAGCCCCTCGGGCGCAGCGCGAAGTGGAAGATGTCCAGCACGCGCGTCTGCACCTCGCGGTTGAGATAGATGAGCAGGTTGCGGCACGTGACGAGGTCGATGCGCGAGAACGGCGGGTCGCGGAGCACGTTGTGCGGAGCGAACATGACCATCTCGCGGATCGCCGAGTGAACCCGGTAGCCGCCCGACTCGCGCACGAAGAAGCGCCGCAGGCGCGTCTCGCTCACGTCGAGCGCGATCGACTCCGGATAGAAGCCCACACGGGCCGCCTGCAGCGCCTCCTCGTCGATGTCGGTGGCGAAGATCTGCACGGCGGGGGCGGCGCCCAGGCGCTCCGCGCATTCGGTGACGAGCATGGCGATCGAGTACGCCTCCTCGCCGGTGGCGCACGCCGGTACCCAGGCGCGCACGTGGTCCTGCAGCGCCTTGTCGGCGAGGAGGTTCGGCAGGATGTCCTGGCCCAGCTTGTCGAACACCTCCTTGTCGCGGAAGAAGTTCGTGACGCTGATCAGGAGGTCCTTGAGGAGCGCGCGTGTCTCCGAAGGGTGGCGCTCGAGGAAGTCGCGGTAGCGGGGCAAATCGGGCAGCTGGTTCACCTGCAGCCGGCGCTCGAGGCGGCGCACGATCGTCGCGCGCTTGTAGTCGTTGAAATCGTGACCCGTGCGCGCCTTGAGGAGCGCGAGCACGCCGCTGAGCGCCTCTTCCATGCGCTGCGCCTCGTCTCGCGGCACGCTGGGCGCTTCGGGCATCGGCAGCGCGATGGAGCGCAGGTTGCGCCAGAGCGCGACCAGCTTGTCGGGCATCTCGGCGACCGGCAGCGAGAAATCGACGATCCCCGCGGCCTGCGCCGCGCGCGGCATGGAGTCGTATTCGGCCTCGCTGGGCACCTGCACGAGCGTGACACCGCCATGCTCCTTGATGCGCTTGAGCCCGACGGCCCCGTCGCTGCCGCTGCCCGACAGCACGATCGCGATGGCATTCTGCCGATGCGCCATCGCGAGCGACCGGAAGAACACGTCGATCGCGGCGCGGCCGTCGTGACCAGGAAACTCCTCGATCCGGAGGTGACCGCCGGTCATCATCAAGCGTCGGTTCGGGGGGATCACATAGACGTGATCGGCCTCGATGGCAACCGTGCGCATCACCTGCGTCACCCGCATCGAGGTGTGCGGCTGCAGGACCTCCGCGAGGCTCGACTCGTGTCGCGGCGACAGATGCACGACCACCACGAACGCCATGCCGGTATCCGGCGGCATCGCGTCGAAGAACGCCTGGAGCGCCTTGATGCCGCCCGCCGACGCGCCGATGCCTACCACGGGAAACGGCAGCGGCGGCTTTTCGAGCGCTACCAGGCCCGGAACATCCTCCGGCCGCGTGGACTCCTCGCTTCGATCGATCGTTGACACCCGGCGTCCCTGGGCGCTTCGTGGATGTGGGCTTGCCGTTTCTCCGGCGTGGCGGCGCTGTCGATGCGCGCGCTCGACCGCTGATCCGGCGGCGGGTCAGCACATTGTCGGCGCTGCGCCCGTGCGGAGCAAGGATATCGGCGGCTTCGCCGGTTCATCCCTCCTGCGGCACGTCGGCGGCACGGTCGGTGATGGATGCGAGCAACCCGCGCAGCACTTCGGCATGGTGCGCAGTGCTCCTCGACACGTCCTCGTGGTAGCGCGCTGACGAGGCGTTCCCATGCACGCGGGCCTGGTGCGCCATGCGCTCGCTGATGCGCTCGCTTTCCTCGAGACGCCGCAACGCTGCCCACAAGGCGGCCTCGAGCTGCGTGCCCTGCTCGGCGGCGAGCGTGCGCAGGCTGTACGCATGTCCAACGTGGCAGCGGAAGCGCGTCGCATCCTCGCTCACCTCCCACAGCGTGCCGCCGCATTCCGGGCACGTGAACGGCACGCGCGTGCCGAGGTCGTCGAGATCCTCCATGGTGGAGTCCTCCTTCGTGGCGAGCGCAACTTCCTTCTGCATGGCGGCCGGCGCGGCGGGCGCCGGGAAGGTCGCCGGCTCGGCGCTCGATCGCGCGAGCAAGGCTGCGAGTTGGGCGACGCCGATCCGTTTTGCACCGGGCACGCGTTCCAGCGCGTGTCGTGGCATGTCGGGGTATTCGGCGTCGTCGGGGTCCTGCACGACGGTCGCACCGCCGCGCCGCTCGATCGCCCACAGGCCGGCCGCCCCATCATCGAGCATGCCGGACAGCACCACGCCGGTGACGCGGGGCCCGAACACGACCGCCGCCGACCGGAACAGCACGTCGATCGAAGGACGATGCTGGTTCTCCCGCGGGCCATGCACCACGATGCAACCGTCCCGCTCGAGCGCGAGGTGCAGGTTGGGCGGCGCGACCGTCACGGTGCCCGGAAGAATCGGGGCGCCATGGCGTGCGAGCATCACCGGCAGCGCACTGTCTCGACCGAGAATCTGCGGCAGCAGCGACGGCACGTCGGGCGCAAGGTGCACGACGGCGAAAATGGCAGCCGGATAGTCCGGCGCCAGTCCGGCGAGCAGACGGCGCAGAACACCGATGGCGCCAGCGGAGCCGCCGATGACGGTGATGTCGCGGTGCTGCGTGTGCGCGATGATGGAACCCGTGCGAGGGCGCCGCGCTCGCCGCGGGCGGCGGGCATGGCCGTGCTGAGAAGACGAACGCTCGGTGCGTTTGGTTCCGGCGGCCCTGATCCGCGTCAGGTCGGCGTCGCGGCGACGATGTCGACGGCGTCGGTGATGACGGTGTCGACCTGCCACGCGCGGAGCTCTCGCACCCGCGCGGGGTCGTTGGCGGTCCACGTCGCGAGGCGCAGGCCGATACCGCGGATCTCGCGCACTCGCGCCTCGTCGAGCTCGGTGTGCTTCACATCGAGCGCGATGCAGCCAAGGGCCGCCGCCCGCTCGCGCCAGTCCGTGGGGATGCGCTCGACCAGCCACGCGCGCGGCAGGTCCGGTACGGCGAGGCGCGCGCCCTCGAGCGCTGCTTCCGCGAACGACGAGAGCACCGGCGGTACCGCCGCGTCGCCCCACAGCGTCTTTGCATCGAGCGCGATCGCCGCGCCCGTCTCGCGCTCGCGGCCCGGCACTGGCTTGATCTCGATGTTCAACGCCACGTCGTTGCTGCGGCACCACCGTGCCACGGCGGCCAGTGTGGGAAGGGGCTCGCCGGCATACGGCGCCGAATGCCAGCCGCCCGCATCGAGCTGCGAAAGCTCGCGCCATGGGAGCGCGTCGGCGCGGCCCGTACCGTTGGTCGTGCGCTCGAGCGTCGCGTCGTGCAGCAGGAACGCGACGCCGTCGGCGGACAGCTTCGCATCGCATTCGATCATGCGGTAGCCGAACGCATGTCCGCGGCGAAACGCGGCGAGCGTGTTCTCGGGGGCGAGCTTGCCCGCGCCGCGATGCGCGCACAGGCGGGGATACGGCCAGGGAGCGAGCGCCGACATTCAGGCGCTCACGCGGCGGCCGCTCGCCGCATCGAACACGAAGACGCGCGACGGCTCGACGCGAAAGCCGAACGGCTCGCCGACGCGCGGCTGCTCGCCGTGCGGCACGCGCACGATGAGCGTCCCGCCGCCGTGGCCCACGTGAACCAGCGCATCGGCGCCGAGCTGCTCCACCATCTCGACCGGTCCCTGCACCGCGCTGGCGCCGTTGGCGCTCGGCACCGCGTGCTCGGGACGTATGCCGACGGTGATGGCACGCCCCTCGGGGACTTCGACCGCCGCGCGCATGCGACCGCCGTTGTCGAGCGCGATCTCGCCGTTGCCGCCGCCGCGCGCCGGCAGGAAGTTCATCGCCGGCGAGCCGATGAATCCAGCGACGAACAGCGTCTGCGGATTCTCGTAGACCTCCATCGGCGTGCCGATCTGTTCCGCGCGTCCGGCGTTCATGACGATCATGCGGTCGGCGAGCGTCATCGCCTCGACCTGGTCGTGCGTGACGTAGAGGCTCGTGGTGCGCAGCCGCCGGTGCAGCTTCTGGATCTCGAAGCGCATCTGCACGCGCAGCTTGGCGTCGAGGTTCGACAGCGGCTCGTCGAAGAGGAACACCGCGGGCTCGCGCACGATCGCGCGACCCATCGCGACGCGCTGGCGCTGGCCGCCGGAGAGCTGGCGCGGCGTGCGCTGCAGGAGCGGCTTCAGCTCCAGGATGCCGGCGGCGCGCTCGACACGCTCGCCGATCTCGGTTTTCGACAGCCCGCGGATGCGCAGGCCGTAGGCCATGTTGTCGAACACGCTCATGTGCGGATAGAGCGCGTAGTTCTGGAACACCATCGCGATGTCGCGATCCTTGGGCTCCAGGCGATTGACCACGCGCCCGGCGATGTCGATCTCACCGCCGGTGATGGGCTCCAGCCCCGCCACCATGCGCAGCAGCGTCGACTTGCCGCAGCCGGAGGGCCCGACGATGACGATGAACTCGCCGTCGGCCACCTCGAGGTCGATGCCGTGGATCACCTGCACGGTGCCGTACTGCTTGGTGACGTTGCGGAACGAGACGGTAGCCATGGTGTGCGGCCCTCACCGGCCCTGTCGCGCCTCTCCCCGCTTGGCGGAAGAGGGCCGGCCGAGGGGTGTCATTTCTCCGAGTCGACGAGGCCCTTCACGAACCATCGCTGCATCAGCAGCACCACCAGCGCGGGCGGCAGCATCGCGAGCATCGCCGTGGCCATCACGAGGTTCCATTCGGTCGCCTGCTCGCCGCCGGCGATCAGCAGCTTGATGCCGATGACGGTCGTGTACATGTCCTCCTTGGTCGTGATCAGCAGCGGCCACAGGTACTGGTTCCAGCCGTAGATGAACAGGATCACGAACAGCGCGGCCATGTTCGGGCGCGACAGCGGGATGACGACGTCCTTCAGGAATCGCAGCGGGCCGGCGCCGTCGATGCGCGCGGCCTCGGCGAGCTCCTCGGGAATGGTGAGGAAGAACTGGCGGAAGAGGAAGGTCGCGGTGGCCGACGCGATGAGCGGTATGGTGAGTCCCGCGTACGTGTCGATCATGTGGAGGTCGGACACGACCTTGTACGTCGGCAGGATGCGCACTTCCACCGGCAGCATCAGCGTGAGGAAGATCATCCAGAACGCGAGCCCCCGGCCCGGAAAGCGGAAGTACACGATGGCGAACGCCGACAGCAGCGAGATCGCGATCTTGCCGAACGCGATCACCAGCGCCATGACCAGGCTGTTGAACATCATGCGGCCCACCGGCGCGGTGGTGACGTTCGCCGACGCGCCCTGCAGCAGCACGGTGCGATAGTTGTCGAGCAGGTGCGAGCCGGGCAGCATCGGCATGGGCGACTGCAGCACCTCGTTCCCGGCGAGCGTCGACGCCACGAATGTGATGTACACGGGTAGCGCGACGATCGCGACGCCGATCGCGAGCACGACGTGCGACACGAACGTCAGCAGCGGCCGGTTCTCGATCATGCCTTCGCCGCGGCGCGCGCCCCAGCGGAAGCGGCGCGGCTGCTGCGGCGCGGCCGGCTCGGCGGTGGCGGCGGTGGTCTCGAGCGTGCTCATGGCTCAGTACGTGACCTTGCGCTCGACGTAGCGGAACTGGATCACGGTGAGCCCGATCACGATCGCCATCAGGATCACCGACTGCGCCGCGGAGCCGCCGAGGTCGAGCCCCTTGAAGCCGTCGGCGTAGACCTTGTAGACGAGGATCTCGGTCGATTTACCCGGGCCGCCGCTGGTCGACGCGTCGATGATGCCGAACGTGTCGAAGAACGCGTAGACGATGTTCACCACCAGCAGGAAGAACGTCGTCGGCGACAGCAAGGGGAACACGATGGTGGCGAAGCGGCGCAACGGTCCCGCGCCGTCGATCGCCGCGGCCTCGATCAGCGATTTGGGGATCGACTGCAGGCCCGCGAGGAAGAACAGGAAGTTGTAGCTGATCTGCTTCCATACCGCCGCGATGACCACCATGATCAGCGCATCGGTGCCATCGAGCAGCGGATTCCACGCGATGCCGAGGCCGATCAGCCAGTGCGCGACGATGCCGAGCGTCGGGTTGAACAGGAAGAGCCATAGCACGGCGGCCACGGCGGGCGCGACCGCGTAGGGCCAGATCAGCAGCGTCTTGTACACGCCCGCGCCGCGGACGATGCGATCGGCGAAGACGGCCAGGATCAGCGACAGCACGAGCCCCAGCACGGCGACCAGCAGCGAGAAGACCGCCGTGACCTTGAACGACGCCAGGTAATCCGGGTTGGCGAACAGGTCCTTGAAGTTGTCGAACCAGACGAACTGGGTGTTGGTGCCGAACGCGTCCTGCACGAGCAGCGACGTGTAGAGCGCCTGCGACGCCGGCCAGAAGAAGAACACCAGCGTGACCGCCATCTGGGGCGCGATCAGCGCGTAGGGCAGCCAGCGTGACTCGAAGCGGGCGCGCTTTTCGGACAAAGGATGGAATCGGGGACCGCGCCGCGGTCCCCGACATTCAGTCCGTTAACTTTCCCGGTTCGCCCGGTTGAAGCGCTCGATGATGTCGTTGCCGCGCTTGACGGCGTCGTCGAGGCCCTGCTTGGCGGTCTTCTTGCCCGCCCACACGGCCTCGAGCTCCTCGTCGATCACGTCACGCACCTGCGACATGTTGCCGGCGCGCACGCCGCGGGAGTTCTTGGTCGTCTTGGCGATCATCTGCTGCGCGGCGACCTCGGTGCCGGGATTCTTGTCGTAGAAGCCCTGCTTCTTGACGAGGTCGTACGCGGCGATCGTGATGGGAAGGTAGCCGGTCTCCTCCGAGAATTGCGCCTGCACGTCGGGCTGCGACAGGAACGTCAGGAACTTGGCGACGCCCTTGTAGTTGGCCTTGGGCTTGCCGCCCATCACCCACAGGCTGGCGCCGCCGATGATCGTGTTCTGCGGCGCGCCGGGCACGTCGGCGTAGTACGGCAGCTCGGACTCGCCGAACTTGAACTTGGCCTGCTGCTTGATCGTGCCGTAGGCGGCCGACGACGTCGTCATCATCGCGCACTCGCCGCTGTAGAACTTGGCCTCGGGCTCGTTCTTGCGCCCGCCGTAGATGAAGTAGCCCTTCTTGATCCAGTCCTGCATGTTCTGGATGTGGCGCGTCTGCACCGGGCCGTTGAAGATGAGCTTGGGGTTGGACCCGGCGAAGCCGTTCTCCTCGGTGAGGTACGGCAGGTTGTGCCACGTCGAGAAGCTCTCGAGCTGCGTCCATACCTGCCAGCCGGTGGTGAACGGGCACGCGACGCCCGACGCCTTCAGCTTGGCCATCGCTGCCACGACCTCGGGCCACGTCTTCGGCGGCTTGTTGGGGTCGAGCCCGGCCTTCTCGAACGCATCCTTGTTGTACCAGAACACGGTCGTGGAGCTGTTGAAGGGGAAGGACAGCATCTGGCCCTTCGGATTCGAGTAGTAGCCGGCGACCGCGGGGATGTAGCTCTTCGGGTCGAACTTCTCGCCGGCCTCGCTCATGACCTCGTACACGGGCTTGATCGCGCCCTTCGCGGCCATCATCGTCGCGGTGCCGACCTCGAAGACCTGCAGCAGGTCCGGCGCGTTGCCCGCGCGATAGGCGGCGATCGCGGCCGCCATCGCCTCGGGATAGCTGCCCTTGTAGACGGCGTTGACCTTGTACTCCGACTGGCTCTCGTTGAAGCGCTTCGCGAGCGCGTTGACGCGGTCGTTGTTCGCGCCGGTCATCGCGTGCCACCAGTTGATCTCGGTGACCGCCTGCGCGGCCGTGGCGGCAACGCCGAGCGCCAGCGCCAGTGCGATGCGCGCGAGGCGCGCGGGTTGAATCGACATGTTCCCTCCTCGTGGGCGAAGCTAAGCGGGCAATCTGCCTTCTCGGGGTTGCGATTCTATTGCAAAAACGGCGGCGGCGGGTTCGCCGCCGGCGCGCGGCCGGCTGCTACACTTGCGCGCGTCTCGAAGCCTCGCGTCGTCGTCCATGTCGAAATCGCCCGTCGCCGGCCATGCGCGCCGGCTGTTTTTTTACGTGCTCGTGCTCGCGCTCGGTATCGGGCCGCATGCCGCGTCGGCCGCCGATCCCGCCGCCTTTCCCACGCACCCGGTCCGGCTCGTGATTCCGTTCCCCGCCGGCGGACCGCTCGACGCGGTCGGCCGCGCGATTGCGCAGAAGCTCGGCGACGCATGGGGCCAGAGCGTCGTCGTCGACAACCGCCCCGGCGCCGGCGGCAACATCGGCGCGGACCTCGTCGCGAAATCGGCGCCGGACGGCTATACCGTGGTCATGGGCGCGCTGTCGACGCACGCGGTCAATCCGAGCCTGTACCCGTCGATGCCCTACGACGCCGTGAAGGACTTCGCGCCGATCACGCTGGTGGCGATCACGCCCAACGTGCTCGTCGTCAATCCGAGCCTGCCCGTGCACTCGGTGCAGGAGCTGATCGCGTACGCGAAGGCGCATCCGGGCAAGCTGTCGTTCGGCTCCGGCAGCAACGGCAGCGCGGGACATCTCGCCGGCGAGCTCTTCAAGGTCGACGCCGGCGTCGACATGGTGCACGTGCCCTATCGCGGGGCGGCGCCGGCCATGCAGGCGCTCCTCGCCGGCGACACGCAGCTCATGTTCGACAACCTCGCGAGCGCGATGCCGCAGGTGAGGGCGGGCAAGCTGCGCGCGCTCGCCGTCACGACCGCCAAGCGCTCGCCGCTCGTGCCCGAGCTGCCCACCATGGCCGAAGCGGGATTGAAGGACTTCGACATCGCGACGTGGTTCGGGCTGCTCGCGCCGGCCGGCACGCCGCAGCCCGTGATCGCGAAATGGAATGCCGAGGTCTCGCGGATCCTCGCGGCGCCCGACATGCGCGAGCGGCTCGCGCTGCAGGGCGCGGAAGCTGCGCCGACGACGCCGGAGCAATTCGCGCGCTTCATCGCAGCCGAGGTGCCGAAGTACGCGCGCATCGTGAAGGCCTCGGGCGCGAAGGTCGACTGAGCCGAGCCGACTGAAGAGGGCCAGCGCATTCGCGGCGAGAACAACCAAGGAGGAGGCTCATGCTTCGCAAGATGATCGCAACGTTCACGTGCGCATTCGCTGCGTTGCTCGCCATGGATGCAGGTGCGCAGGCGACGTATCCCAACCATCCCATTCGGCTCGTCGTGCCGTTCCCCGCGGCCGGAACGACGGACATCCTTGCCCGCGCGGTAGCGCAGCGGCTCTCGGACGCATGGGGCCAGCAGGTCGTGGTCGACAATCGCCCGGGCGCGGGCGGCAACATCGGCAGCGAGCTCGTCGCCAAGGCGGCGCCGGACGGCTACACGCTGCTCATGGGCACCGTGGGCACGCACGCGATCAACCCGAGCCTCTATTCGCACATGCCGTACGACCACGTGAAGGACTTCGCGCCCGTCATACTGGTCGCGGGCGTGCCGAACGTGCTCGTGGTCAATCCGTCGCTGCCCGTGAACTCGGTGCAGGAGCTCATCGCGTACGCCAGGGCCAATCCGGGCAAGCTCAACTTCGCGTCGTCGGGAAGCGGCACGTCGATCCATCTGTCCGGCGAGCTCTTCAAGGTCATGACCGGCGTGCAGATGACGCACGTGCCGTACAAGGGAAGCGCGCCCGCACTGACCGACTTGATGGGCGGACAGGTTCAGCTCATGTTCGACAACCTCCCCTCTTCGCTCGCCTTCATCAAGGCGAACAAGCTGCGCGCGCTTGCGGTGACGAGCGCCACGCGCGCGGCCGCGTTGCCCGACGTGCCGACGATGCAGGAAGCAGGCGTGCCGGGATTCGAGGCGTCGTCGTGGTTCGGCGTGCTCGCACCCGCCGGAACGCCGCGCGACATCGTGACCAGGCTCGACACGGAGATCGCGAAGTGGCTCGCAACGCCCGAGGCGCGCGAGAAGCTCGCGAGCCAGGGCGCGATCGCCGCCGGCGGCACGCCCGAGGATTTCGCGCGGCACATCACCGCCGAGACCGCGAAATGGGCGAAGGTGGTCAAGGCGAGCGGCGCGAAAGTCGACTGATCTTGCAATCGAGCGCGCCGGATAGCGTGCTCGACTGATTCGCGCGTCAGCCGATTCCTACTTGGGAAACTCGCCCTCGCGCAGCACTGTCCCTCCCCTGTTGCCCACCCCGATTCGGGCGCGCTGTCGCACAGCGGCGACACGCACGCGAATCGTCATGGGCCAAGACGTGGAGGGAATGCGATGTATCGTTCGTTGAAACCGGTTCATGCAGTGTTCGCCATCGGCGGCGTCGCCGCGCTCGCGGCCGCACCTGCGGCGGCGGATTACGGCTCGTGGGCGACGGTCACCGAAACGCGGCCGATCTACTCGCAGATCAACGACCCGCAGCAGCAATGCTGGACCGAGCACACGGTCGGCACCGAGACCTATCGTCTCCAGGACGCGCCGGTCGGCGTGCAGGGCACCGTGATCGATCGTCCCGGCATCGGCAACAGCCTCGTCGTCGTGCCGCATGACCGCGACATCCAGCGCTGCCGCACCGTCGACACCGCGCGCATGCAACTGCAGGGCTACGAAGTGCACTACCTGTACGACGGACGCGAGTACGTCACCCGGCTGCCGTACGACCCCGGCTCCCGCGTGCGCGTGAACGTGGACGTGAAGCCCGAGAACAACTACTAGGAAGACCAGAACCTACGCTAAATGCAGGACGATCACGCGCCGCCATCCGGCGGCGCGTACGTCTTTTCTTGAGCGCCCTGTCTACCTCGCCGCGCCCCACGCGAAGGCGATCCACCCGAGCAGGAACGCCACGCCACCCACCGGCGTGGCGGCTCCCCACGCGCGGTTGCCCGTGAGCGCGAGCGTGTACAGGCTTCCGGAGAAGATGATGATGCCGGCCAGGAACAGCCATGCCGCGAGCGCGAGGCCCACGCGCTCGGGCGCGTGGATGGACAACAAGCCCACGAGCGCGAGGCCGATCGCATGCCATGCGTGATACTGCACCGCGGTCTGCCAGGTCGCGAGCATCTCCTCGCCGAGCCGCGCGCGCAGCGCGTGCGCGCCGAATGCGCCGGCCGCCACCGCGAGGCCCATGAGCAGGGCTGCGAGCGTCATCGCGGCGCGTGGCGTCATTTCGTCTAGAATCCCTTCATTGCGGCGGCGACACTGCCGCCGGGGTCAGGATAGCATCATGACGATCGAGCGTCGCAACGTCGGTCCGCGACTGTCGGACCTCGTGATCTACGCGCCGCCGCCTTCGGGGCGGCTCGTGTTCCTCGCCGGGCAGGTGGGCGAGGACCGCAACGCGGACATCGCGGGCCAGACACGCTCGGTGCTCGATCAGATCGATCGACTCCTCGCCGAGGCGGGGAGCGACAAGCGCCATATCCTGTCCGCGACCATCTACCTTGCCGACATGAAGGACTACGCCGCGATGAATGCCGTCTGGGACGCATGGGTCCCGCAGGGCGACACGCCTGCACGCGCCACGGTGGAGGCGCGTCTTGCGCATCCCGGCTATCGCGTCGAGATCCAGGTCGTCGCCGCGGCCAGCGGCTGAGCGGCCATGCCACCCGACAACGCCGCCGTTCCGCAGCCCGCGCACACCGCGCCGGCCGCGCGCAGCAGCGCCGCGACGATGCCCGTCACGCGCGCGCTGTTCGACGAAGTCATGGTCCCCTGCTTCGCGCCCGCGCAGTTCATCCCGGTGCGCGGCGAAGGCTCTCGCGTGTGGGACCAGCACGGCCGCATGTACATCGATTTCGCGAGCGGCGTCGCCGTCACCGCGCTCGGCCACTGCCATCCCGCGATGGTGCGTGCGCTGGAGGAGCAGGCGCGCACGATCTGGCATGTGTCGAACTGGTTCACCAACGAGCCGGCGTTGCGCCTCGCGCGGCGCCTCGTCGACAACACCTTCGCCGAGCGCGTGTTCTTCTGCAACTCGGGCGCCGAAGCGAACGAGGCGGCGCTCAAGCTCGCGCGGCGCTACGCGCACGATCGCTTCGGCGCGCGCAAGACGCGCATCGTCGCCGCGAAGAACGCCTTCCATGGACGCACGCTCTTCACCGTCACCGCGGGCGGCCAGCCCAAATACGCGATGGGCTTCGGGCCCAATCCCGAGGGCTTCACGCATCTGCCCTACAACGACGTCGCGGCGCTGGAAGCGGAGTTCGCGCGTCACGGCGAAGACATCTGCGCGGTGATCCTGGAGCCGATGCAGGGCGAAGGCGGCATGACGCCCGGCACGCCGCAGTACCTGCAGGCGGCGCGGCGCCTCTGCACGGCGCACCACGCGCTGCTGATCCTCGACGAGATCCAGAGCGGCATGGGCCGCACCGGCGCGCTGTTCTCGTACATGCAGAAGGGCGTGGTGCCGGACATCCTGACGAGCGCCAAGGGCCTCGGCGGCGGATTTCCCGTGGGCGCGATGCTCACCACGACCGAGGTCGCGCGCGTGTTCAGCCCGGGCGTGCACGGCACGACGTACGGCGGAAACCCGCTCGCGTGCGCGGTTGCCGGTGCCGTGTTCGACGTGATCAACACCACCGAGGTGCTCGACGGCGTCCGCGCGCGTCATGCGCTCTTCATGGAAGGCCTGCGCGCCATCGATTCGCGACGGCACGTCTTCGCCGACGTTCGCGGCGAAGGCGTGTGGATCGGCTGCGAGCTCGCCGATCCGTGGCGCGGCAAGGCGGCCGACGTGATGAACGCTGCCGGCGACGCAGGCCTGCTCGTGCTGATGGCCGGTGTCGACGTCGTGCGTCTCGCGCCGGCGCTCGTCATCTCGCTCGACGAGATCCTGGAAGGCCTCGCGCGGCTCGAGACCGCGCTCGATCGCGCCCTCGGGTGAACGTTCCCGCACGCTCGCGCGGCTCGCGCCCTCGGGTGAACGTTCCCGCACGCGCGCGCGGCTCGCGCCCTCGCGCAGAGACGAATCCGCGGCTCGGGACGACCCGGCGCCGCTGACACTCGATCCGGCCCGATGTTCTACATCCGTCCCATCGCGCGCGACGACCTCGCCGCGGTGCTCGCGCTATCCGAGCACACCGGCACCGGCCTCACCACGCTGCCGGCCGACCGCGAGCGATTGTCGACGCGCATCGAGCGCTCGCTCGCATCGTTCGCGGGCACCGCGGAGCGTGCGGACGCCTGCTACATGTTCGTGCTGGTCGACGGCAGCGGCGCCGACGCCGAGCGCGTGGTCGGGATCAGCGCCATCGAGGCCGCCGTCGGGCTGCGCGAGCCCTGGTACAACTACCACGTCGGTACGCTGGTGCACGCTTCGCGCAATCTCGGCGTCTACACGGTGGCGCCGACGCTGTTCCTCGCCAACGACCATACCGGCAACACCGAGCTGTGCTCGCTGTTCCTCGACCAGGCGTACCGCCGCGGCAAGAACGGCCCGCTGCTCGCGAAGAGCCGCCTCCTGTTCATCGCCGAATTCGCCGATCGCTTCGCCACCAAGATCATGGCGGAGCTGCGGGGGCGCCTCGAGCCGGACGGCCGCAGCCCGTTCTGGGAAGGGCTGGGGCGACATTTCTTCGCGATGGAATACTCGACCGCCGATTACCTCACCGGAATAGGCCAGAAGTCGTTCATCGCGGAGCTCATGCCCAAGCACCCCGTGTACGTGAACCTGCTGCCGCCGGCGGCACGCGACGCAATCGCGGCCGTGCACGACGATACGAGGCCCGCACGCGCGATGCTCGAGCAGGAGGGCTTTCGCTACGAAGGCTACGTCGACATCTTCGATGCGGGACCGACGGTCGAGTGCTTTCGCGACAACATCGACGCCATCCGCCGCTCGGGCGTCATGAACGTGACGCTCGGCGAGGAGGATCCGGTGCCCGACAGCCTCACCGACGACGTGCTGTGGCTCGTGTGCAACCGCCGGTTCGAGGGCTTCCGCGCGCTCGTCACGAGCGCACCGGCACGCGCGGCGGACCGCTTTGCGCTCCTGCCCTACGCGGCCGCGGCGCTCGGCGTCGAAGAGGGCGACACGGTGCGTGCGGTGGCGCTGGATCCGGCCGACAGGTAACAGGCAACGGCACACGACATGGCGACCGCTCGGCGTTCCCCCGCACCGGTGACCTGGAACTTCGACGGCATTCCCGGCCCCACGCACAACTATGCCGGGCTCGCGCACGGGAATCTCGCCGCCGAGCGCCATGCACAGCTGCCGGCGAACCCGCGCGAGGCCGCGCGCCAGGGCCTCGCCAAGATGCGCGCGCTCGCCGCGCGCGGATTCCCGCAGGCGGTGCTGCCGCCGCACGAGCGGCCCGACGTGCACGCGTTGCGCGCGCTCGGATTCGGTGGCACCGATAGCGAGGTCGTCGCGCGCGCGGCGCGCGACGCGCCGCGACTTCTCGCCGCCTGCTCGTCAGCGGCCGCCATGTGGGTGGCGAATGCGGCGACGGTGAGCGCATCGGCCGATACGGCGGACGCCCGCGCGCACTTCACACCCGCCAACCTGGTCTCGCATTTCCATCGCGCGCTCGAAGCCCCGACCACCACCGGCGTGCTGCGCGCGCTGTTCGCCGACGCGACACGCTTTTGCGTTCACGATGCCTTGCCGGCCGCCCCTCAACTGGGCGACGAGGGCGCGGCGAACCACACGCGGCTCGCAGTGCCGGGCGAAGCGGGGGTCGAGCTCTTCGTCTATGGCCGCAGCGCGTTCGGCGAGGGCCCGGCGCCCGCGCGCTTTCCCGCTCGCCAGACGCGCGAGGCGAGCGAGGCGGTCGCGCGCCTCCACGGTCTCGATCCCGACCGCACCGTCCTCGCGCAGCAGGACCCGGCCGCGATCGATGCCGGCGTGTTTCACAACGATGTCATCGCCGTGGGCGAACAAACGTTGTTGTTCTGTCACGAGCGGGCGTTCGTCGACACCCCGCGCGTGCTCGACGCACTGCGCGAGCGCCTGTCATCGGCGCTCACCGCGCTGGTCGTGCGCGAAAGCGAGGTTACCCTGGACGAAGCGGTAGCGACGTATCTCTTCAACAGCCAGCTGCTGGCGCGGCCGGACGGCCGTTACGCGCTCGTCGCGCCGGCCGAGGCGCAGGAGCATGCGCGCACGCGGGCGCTCATCGAGCGCCTGACGCAGGACGGGACGCCCATCGCCGAGGCGCTGGTCTTCGACCTGCGGCAGAGCATGCGCAACGGCGGCGGCCCCGCATGCCTGCGCCTGCGGGTGCCCCTGACAGCCGAGGAGCGCGCCGCGGTGCGGGGGCGCGTGTTCCTGGACGACGCGCTCGCGCACGACCTCGAAGGATGGATCGACCGCCATTACCGCGATCGGCTCGCGCCGGGCGACCTCGCCGACCCGGCCCTGCTCGACGAGTCGCGCCACGCGCTCGACGAGCTGACGCAACTCCTGGCGATACCGCCGGTCTACCGCTTTCAGCGGACCGGTGCCTGAAGCGAACCACGGAGGTCACAGCATGAGAACGGCTATCAGCGCGATCGTTGCAATCGGTGCACTGGCGTTGTCCGCCTGTGCGAGCACGGATACGCCGGGCCCGCAGGCCAGCGCGGCATCCGACCAGCAGGAATGCAAGGCTGTAACGGTCTACACGGCGCGGCAGGAAATGCGCAACGCCAACTCGGCCGGCGTGCCGGGTCGCGACATCGACCGCGCAGCGGGCGCGGCCGAGATCGGCCGCGTCGCGGGGTTCCCGCCGCCCGGCGTGCGCGACGACACGATGGCCAAGTCGGGCAACCTGGCCGGACAGGTCATGACGCGTTGTTGAGCGTTGTGCCCAGTGCAAGCAGGCGGCCTCACGGCCGCCTGCTTTTTTGTCGCTCCGCGGTCTAATCCATCACGATCGCCGGCAGACGGCGGTGACCACGCACCGGTGACCACGCCGTCGCCGCGAGCGCCAGCGCAATCCCCAGCACACCGACGGTCAGCAGCGTTCCGCGCAACCCGATCGCGGTCGCGAGCGCCCCGCCCGCGAGCGAGCCGAGTGGCGCCGCGGCGACGGTGAGGAAGCGCATCGTCGCCGTCATGCGCCCCATGAGCCGGTCGGGCGTGATCGCCTGGCGCAGCGCGAGATAGTTGATCCCGTACAGGACCGCGCCGAAGTCGAACACCAGCATGGTGGCTCCGAGCGCGAGCGCTGCAACGTGGCTCTCGCCCCGCACGAGGCCGAACGCCTGCCACGCGAGCGCCGTCAGGCCGAGCCCCAGCACGATCACGGTGCCGATGCCGAGCCGCGACGAGAGCCGCTCCGCCGATGCCGACGCGAGCACGCAGCCGAGGCCGCCGGCCATGTACGTGAGGCCGATCGCGCCGGCGGACAGGCCGAGCTCGCGCGTCGCGAACAGGATCAGCACGGCGATCTGCATGTGGTGCAGCACCTGCCATGCCGCCGCGACCATCGCGAGCGACCACAGCGTGCGGTTACGCCAGACGAGCAGCAGCCCTTCGTGGATCTCCGCCCACATCGAGCGCCGCGCCGTCGCCGTCGGCGCATCGTTCGGCAGGTTCAGCCGCCGCAGCATCCAGGCCGAGGCGAAGAACGTGATCGCGTCGAACGCGATCGCGAACGGCGCCGTCAGCAATTGGACGAGCGCACCGGCGAAGCCCGGGCCGATCAGCGCCGACGATGTCTCGCCGAGCGCGATCTTCGCGTTCGCCTCGACCAGCCGCTTGCGTCCCGCCATCTGCGTGATAAGGACCTGATACGCCGCGCCGCCGACGACGTTCTGCACGCCGCAGAAGAATCCCACGACGTACAGGATGCCGATCGACAGCCAGCCGCCGTACGCCGCGACGGGAATGAGGAGCAGCGCAGCGCCGCGGCTCACGTCGCATGCGATCACCACGGGCAGCTTGCGTATGCGATCCAGCATGACGCCCGCGTGCAGCGAGACCAGCGCGAACGGCAGCGTCTCGAGCGCCACCAGGACACCCATCTGCAGGGGCGTTGCCTGCAGCAGCAGCGCGGCCGTCAGCGGCAGCGCGAGGTTGGTGACCTGCGCGCCGAACGCCGTGACCGTCAGCGACAACCAAAGCTTGCGAAAGTCGGCCGAGCGCCAGAGACCCCGGAAGGTCCGGCGCAACAGGCGGCGTAATCGTTCGTTCGTCTTCATGGCTTCTTCCCACGGACGCGCGCTCGTGACGCGCGACGCTGGTCCTGCCAACGAGGCGGGAAGCCGAAGAAACGGGAGGATTCCCTGTGCGATCGGTTTTCCCGCCGAACCACCCGGCGGGCGACCGCGCGGGCGGAGCTAGAGCTTCGGGTGCAGCAGGCCGCTGCCGGCCATGCGCATGCCGCCGGATCGGCCAATGACGCCCGCCGCGACGGCGGTCGCGGTGCGAATGAGCGTGGTCGACGGCTTCATGGAGGTGTCGGCAGAGTGCGGCACATGGAGGGATTCATGATACCGGCGCGCCCCGCGCCGCGGCAACGCGAATAGTCGCGGCGGCGGAGCAGGAGCTCGCCGATGTGGCGAAGACGCAACGAAGAGCGTCGCAAAGTCGCGTCGCCGCGCAGCGGCGGCGCGTGGCCGTCCGAGCCTTTAGTTTCTTTCAGCGTAGGTTTTTGTGTCCAGGTACTCCCATGCGTGCTCCCAGTACGCGTGCTTCTTGTAGCCCTTGAGCCACGGCTGGACGAGCGTCGACTCGACGGTGAACACGTTGAGCACCCACGGGGTGTAGGCGGCCTCGATCTCGGACATGCGACGGTAGAGTCGGTTGCGTTCCGGCCCGTCCGGGAGCGTGCGCGACTTGCGATAGAGCGCGTCGTATTCGGCGAGATGGAATCGCGAATAGTTGGTCTGGCCGATGTTGTCGCTGAAGAGCAGCTGCACGAACGCGTCGCCTTCCGCGTACGCGTTGATCCAGCCGAGGTTCCACATCTGCAGCTGTCCCGCCTTGCCCATCTTCAGGAGATCGGGCCACTTCTGCTTGACGAACTCGATGCGCACGCCCAGCGCCTTCATGCTGCGCGCCCAGATCTCGTCGAGATCGCGATCGCGCCCGGACGTCGCCGAGCCCATCGACAGCACGAGCGGTTTGCCATCCGGCCGGTCGCGCCAGCCGTCGCCGTCGCGATCCACGTAGCCGAACTTGTCGAGGAGCGCCTTCGCGCCCGCGAGGTCGAAGTGCACCGACACGTCGAGCTTCGGGTCGTAGCCCGGCATGCCGGGCGGCACCAGCTGCGTCGCGGGCTCCGCCTGGCCCTGGTAGATCACGCGCACGAGATCCGGCACGTTGAACGCCATGGCGATGGCCCGCCGCAAGGCGATCCTGTCCTTGGTGTAGCCCCCGACGACGGGGTCCTCCATGTTGAAGTAGGTCCAGCGCAGCGACGGCTGCGTCAGGCGCTCGACGCGCACGCCGCGCGCCGCGTACTCGGGCCGCAGCTTGCCCGACGGCTCGAGCACGCGATCGGCGAGATCGGACGGCACGTTCACGAAGTCGAGCGCGTTGCTGTCGAACGCGAGCAGGCGCGGGTTCGACTCCTCGATGATGGAGATCTCGATGCGGCCGATCTGCGGCAGCGTCTTGCCCTTCATCTCCCCGATGATCCTGTCATCGCCGGCATCGCCCTTGTCCGGGAATTTCTCGACGCGGAAGTTGGGATTGGCCTCGAGCACGATCTGGACGCCGCGCCGCCAGCTCTTGAGGCGATACGGCCCCGTGCCCACGGGGTTGGCCATGACCCATCCGCTCGCGTCGCCGTACGCTTCCACCACTTCGCGCGCCACCGCTGCCATCGGGCTCGAGCACAGGTACCCCATCAGGATGTAATCGGGCTCCTTGAGCTCGAGGCGGATGGTGTAGCGATCGAGCGCGCGCAGTCCCGGGATCGGCGCGTCGTAATCGAAGCGATTGGTCTTCCGGGCGGCATCCATCACCGCATCGGCGCCGACGATCTTGCCCTGGAGGTACCACGCGAACGGGGAGCGCATGCGCGGATCGAGCAGGCGCTTCCACGAATACACGTAGTCGGCGGCGGTGAGCTCGCGCTTCTTGCCCTTGAACGCGGGATCGTCGGCGAAATACAGGCCCGGCTTGATGTGGATGACCCACACGCGCCCGCCGTCGGTGATCTCGGGCATCGCCGACGCCGTGCGCGGCACGCGCTTGTAAGGTCGCGCGAGATAGTCGAACCCGTACGGCGGCTCGAAGATCGCGCGCTGCACCGTGTCCGAGTAGAGGTCGCTCGTCGCCTGCGGGTCGAAGCCCGTCTCGGCGACCGGAAACGCCACGTGGAGCACCTTGTTGGGATCGGCGGCGTGCGCCGGGGCGGCAACCGCCAGCCACGCGACGAGCAGGAGCGCGATGCGCATCATTTGACCGCCTGAGCGCGAAGTGCGGTATCGACGTCCAGGTATTGGAACGGGTGCTGGTTCGTCGCGCTGTACTTGTAGCCGATCACCCACGGCTGCACCAGCACGTTCTCGTAGCGATAGGACGTGAGCACCCACGGCATGTAGGCGTTGAAGAGCTCGTTCATGCGCCGGGTCTTCTGATTGCGCGCCGCACCGTCGGGCAGGGCGCGCGCTTCCTCGTAGAGGCGATCGTACTCGGGCAACCGGAAGCGCGCGAGGTTCGCGAAGCCGCTGTGCGGGCCATAGAGCAGCGCCATGAAGCCGAAGCCTTCCGGCGTCGTGTTGATGTTACCGAGTTGCCACGCCTGGATCTGGCCGAGGCGCGCCGCCTTGAGCAGATCGGGCCAGCGCTGCACGTTGAACTCGACCTTGACGCCGATCGAGTCGAGGCTGCGCTTCCAGAGCTCCTGGTACTGGCGGTCGTCCGCTGACGGTGTGGAGGCCATCTTCAGCAGGAGCGGCTTGCCGTCGGGGAGCTCCCGATAGCCGTCGCCGTCGCGGTCCTTGTAGCCGAACTTGTCGAGCAGCGCCTTTGCCGACGAGACATCGAACACATGCTTGAATGCGAGCGCCGGGTCGTGGCCGCTCATGTCGGGCGGCACCACCTGCGTGGCCGGCCTGCCCTGCCCCTGGCGCAGCACGCGGATCTCCTCGTCGACGTTGTATGCCATGCCGATCGCGCGCCGCAGCGCGACCTTCTCCGGCGTGTAGCCGCCGACGACCGCATCCTCCATGTTGAAGTAGAGGTAGGAAATCGCCGGCTGCACGCCACGGTAGTGCCGGACGCCCTCCTGCGCGAGCGCCGGAACGAGCTTGTCGTCGGGGCCGAGGACGGTGCGCACCTGGTCGTTCGGCACCTGCACGTAGTCGAGCGCCTTCTGGCGAAACGCGAGCATCCGCGGGTTCGGCTCCTCGATGATGCTGATCTCCACGCGCGGACACAGCGGCAGGCGCTTGCCGGCGACCTTCGCTGCCATGGCCTTGTCCGCAGCGTTCGTGGGAACGGGATAGCGCTCGTCGCGAAAGGCGGGATTCGCCTCGAGCACGATGCGCTGCCCGCGTCGCCAGTCCTTCAAGCGGTACGGACCGGTGCCGACCGGATTGCTCATGATCCAGCCGCTCGCGTCGCCGTAGGCGTCGACGACCTCGCGCGCCACTGCCGACAGCGACGCCGTGGTGAGGTTGGCGAGGAGCTCGGTGTCCGGAAAGTTGAGCTTGAAACGCAGCGTATAACGATCGACCGCCTGCAGGCCTTCGATCGGCGCGTCGTAATCGAACCTGCCCGATTCCTTGGCCTTCTCGATCGCCACGTCGGCGCCGACGAAGCGGCCGTCGACCAGGATGATCGAGTTGGAGCGCATGCGCGGGTCGAGGATGCGCTTGATCCCGTACACGTAGTCCGCCGCCGTCAGCTCGCGCTTGCGGCCCTTGAACGCGGGATCGTCGCTGAAATAGATGCCCGGCTTGACGCGGATCGTCCAGGTCCTGCCGTCCGCGGAGATGTCGGGCATCGCCGCGGCCGTGTTCGGAACGATCTTCGCCGGCCGCGCCAGGTAGTCGTACGTGTAGAGCGCGTCGTAGATGGCGCGGTTGACGTACGTCGAGTAGATGTCGCCGGCCGCTTGAGGATCGAAGCCGGTCTCGGCGATCGGGAATGCGACGCGCAGCGTGCAATCGGCGTGGCCCTGCGCATGCACCGGCGCGGCGCATGCCGCCGCCAGGCATGCGGCCAGGGCAAGCCGGATCACAGCTGCTTCTCGATGTCCGCCTGCAGCGATTCGGGCGTGTCGTTCGGTGCGTAGCGCCCGACGACCGCGCCGTTGCGGTCGACGAGGAACTTGGTGAAGTTCCATTTGATCGCCTCGGTGCCCAGGAGGCCTTTCTTGGCGCTCTTCAGGTGCTTGTACAGCGGCGTCGCGTTGTCGCCGTTGACCTCGACCTTGGCGAACAGCGGAAACGTCGCGTTGTACTGCGTCTCGCAGAACTGCGCGATCTCCTTCTCGCTGCCCGGCTCCTGCGCGCCGAACTGGTTGCACGGGAACGCGAGCACGTCGAAGCCGCGATCGTGGTACTTCTTCTGCAGCGCCTCGAGACCCGTGTACTGCGGCGTGAAGCCGCAGTGGCTCGCGACGTTGACGATCAGCAGCACCTCGCCCTTGAAGCGCTCGAGCTTGACCGGCTCGCCCCGGATGTCCTTGACGGTGAAGTCGTACACGCTGGCCATGACCGCCTCCAGGTGAATGATGAGCGATTATGTCACCGGCGGCTCGCCGAATCCGCCGCCGCCGGGCGTCTGCACGACGAACACGTCGCCCGCGGCCATCTCGACGGCGAACGTCGCGCCGAATTCCTCGCGCGAGCCGTCGGCGCGCTCGACCCAGTTGCGGCCCGGCGCGCCGGGTGAACCACCCTTCACGCCGAACGGCGCGATGCGCCGGTGGTTCGCGAGCATCACGGCGGTCATCGGCTCGAGGAAGCGCACGCGCCGATCGCCGCCGTCACCACCGCGGTTCGCGCCTTGGCCGTGGCTGCCGTGCCGGACGGCGAACGATTCCAGGCGCACCGGAAAGCGCCATTCGAGGACTTCCGGGTCGGTGAGCCGCGAGTTGGTCATGTGCGTCTGCACCACGCTCGCGCCGTCGAAGCCGGGACCCGCACCCGCGCCGCCGGCGATGGTCTCGTAATACTGGTAGCGCTCGTTGCCGAACGTGAAGTTGTTCATCGTGCCTTGCGATGCCGCGAGCACACCGAGCGCGCCGTACAGCGTGTCGGTGATCGCCTGCGAGGTCTCGACGTTGCCCGCCACGACGGCAGCCGGGTAGCGCGGATTGAGCATCGAGCCTTCCGGGATGACGATGCGAAGGGGCTTCAGGCAGCCCGCGTTCATCGGGATCTCGTCGTCGACCAGGGTGCGGAACACGTAGAGCACGGCCGCCTTGCACACCGCCGACGGCGCGTTGAAGTTGGTCGCCTGCTGCGGGCTGGTGCCGGTGAAGTCGATGACCGCCTCGCGGGCCGCACGGTCGACGCGAATCGACACGCGAATCACCGCGCCGTTGTCGAGCTCGTACGCGAACGCGCCATCCGTCAGTGCGCCGAGCACGCGGCGCACCGCCTCCTCGGCGTTGTCCTGAACGTGCTGCATGTACGCGCGCACCACCGGCAGCGAGAAGTGATCGACCATGCGTGCGAGCTCTTCGGCACCCTTGGCGCACGCCGCGACCTGCGCGCGCAGGTCCGCGATGTTCTGCTCGACGTTGCGCACCGGATAGCGTCCGGACGTGAGAATGCGCCGGATGTCCTCCTCGAGGAACGTCCCTTCGGCGACGAGCTGCACGTTGTCGAGCAGCACGCCCTCCTCGTCGACGTGCGTCGACGCGGGCGGCATCGAGCCGGGCGTGATGCCGCCGATGTCCGCGTGGTGACCACGCGCAGCGACGAAGAATTCGGGGCCTGCATCGCCCGGCGCGCGCGAAGAGGCCTGCACCGACGAGCCGAGGAACACCGGCGCGATGACCGTCACGTCGGGAAGATGCGTTCCGCCGTTGTATGGCGCGTTCAGCACGAACACGTCGCCCGCGCGCATCGTGCCGGCGCGGCGGTCGATGATCGTTCGCACGCTCTCGCCCATCGAGCCGAGGTGCACCGGCATGTGCGGCGCGTTGGCGATGAGGTTGCCTTCGCGGTCGAAGAGCGCGCACGAGAAATCCAGGCGCTCCTTGATGTTCACCGAGTACGCGGTGTTCGCGAGCGTCACGCCCATCTGCTCGGCGATCGCCATGAACAGGTTGTTGAATACCTCGAGCAGCACCGGATCGGCGTGCGTTCCGATGGCGTGCGCGCGCACGGCAGGCTGCACGCGCGTCAGCAGCAGGTGATCGCGCGGCGTGAGGCTCGCGCGCCATCCGGGCTCGATGACGGTGGTCCCGTTGGCCTCGCGGATCACCGCCGGTCCGTCGACGGTGTCGCCCGGCCGCAGGTCGGTGCGCTCGTACACCGCGGCATCGTGCGCGGCGCCGCCCGTGTGGATGCGGTTGACCTTCAGCGGCCGAAGCGGCGCCGCGCGCGGAGAAAACGCCGGGCGCTCGTCCGACGCGGAATGCGTGCGACCGACCGCTTCGACGCCGATCGCCTCGATCACCAGCGGCTTGCCCGGCATCAGGAAGCCGTACTGCCGACGGTAGCGCTGCTCGAAGCGCGCCACGAGCTCCACCGCGCCGCGCCCGACGGCCAGCTCGATCGTCGTGTCGGTACCTTCGTACTTGACGTGCACCGAGCGCGTCGCCTCGATGCGCGATGCGTCGATGCCCTGCGCCAGGATCTCGTCGCGCGCGGCCGCTTCGAGGGTCGCGAACGGCGCGCCGAGCGACGCCAGCAGCGCGTCGGACAGGCGCGCCTCGACCGCCTGCTGGCGCAGCGCGCGCACGTCGGCGAGCCCCATGCCGTAGGCGGACAGCACGCCCGCGAGCGGATGGATGAACACGCGCGTCATGCCGAGCGCGTCGGCGACGAGGCATGCATGCTGGCCGCCGGCGCCGCCGAAGCAGCACAGCACGTACTCGGTGACGTCGTAGCCGCGCTGCACGGAGATGTGCTTGATAGCGTTCGCCATGTTGTCGACCGCGATGCGCAAGAAGCCGTCGGCGAGGGCCTCCGGGCTGCGCTCGATGCCGGTCGCCTGCGCAACCTCGCGCGCGAGCGCGCTGAATTTCTGGCGCACCACATCGGCATCGAGCGACTGGCTGCCATCGGACCCGAAGACGTGCGGGAACAGCGCGGGATCGAGCTTGCCCACCATCACGTTGCAATCGGTGACCGTGAGCGGGCCGCCGCGGCGGTACGACGCGGGACCCGGATCGGCGCCGGCGGACCGCGGTCCCACGCGAAAGCGCGCGCCATCGAACGTGCAGATGGAGCCGCCACCCGCGGCAACGGTGTGGATGCGCATCATCGGCGCGCGCAGGCGGACGCCGGCGATTTCCGTGACGAATGCGCGCTCGTACTCGCCCGCCCAGTGCGTGACATCGGTCGACGTCCCGCCCATGTCGAAGCCGATGATGCGGTCGAAGCCCGCGAGGCGCGACACCTCCACCGCGCCGACGATGCCGCCCGCCGGTCCGGACAGGATCGCGTCCTTGCCCTGGAAGCGATGCGCATCGGTGAGGCCGCCGGAGGACTGCATGAACTGCAGATTCACGCGCTCGACGGCTCCCGGCGAGGGTGGGGAGGCAGCAGGCGCGAGGTCGGCCTCCACCGTATCCACGTACCGCCGCAATATCGGCGACAGGTACGCGTCGACCACCGTCGTGTCGCCGCGCGAGACCAGCTTCATGAGCGGCGAAACCTCGTGCGACACCGACACCTGCGTGAAGCCGACCCGCCGCGCGAGGGCCGCGAGCGCCTGCTCGTGCGCGGGATAGCGGTAGCCGTGCATGAGCACGATCGCCACGGCGCGAATGCCGGCGGCGTGCGCGTCGCGCAGCGCGCGCTCGGCGGCCTCGGCGTCGAGCGGCTGCACGATGTCGCCGTGCGCCCCGATGCGCTCGTCGGCCTCGATCACCCGCTCGTAGAGCAGCGCGGCCAGCTCGATGCAGCGTACGAAGAGCCTGGGCCGGTTCTGGTACCCGATGCGCAGCGCATCGCCGAAGCCGCGCGTGATCACGAGCGCGGTGCGCTCGCCCTTGCGCTCGAGCAGCGCGTTGGTGGCGACGGTGGTACCCATCTTCACCGCCTCGATGCGGCCCGCCGGAATGGGCGCCTCGGGCGCGACGCCCAGCAGCTCGCGGACGCCGTGGACCGCCGCGTCGCGGTAGCGCCCGGGATTCTCGGACAACAGCTTGTGCGTGACGAGCGTCCCGTCGGGACGCCGCGCGACGATGTCGGTGAAGGTGCCGCCGCGGTCGATCCAGAACTGCCAGCGTTCTCGCGGAGAGGCCGTGTCGGTCATCCGCGCATTATGGCAACGGCCGGCTGGCGAGCCGGGTTTTGTGGTAAATATCGTCGCGGTTTTCGGCGCGCCGCGTCCGAGGAGGAGAAAACCTATGAAACGCCCGTTCACCCTGGTGGCCGCGCTGCTGCTCGCGGCGACGCTGCCTGCGCTCGCGCAGACGAAGTGGGACCTGCCGAGCGCGTACCCCGCGAACAACTTCCACACCGAGAACCTGCAGCAGTTCGCCAACGACATCGACAAGGCGACCGGCGGCAAGCTCAAGATCCAGATCCATTCCAACGCTTCGCTGTTCAAGGCGCCCGAGATCAAGCGCGCCGTGCAGGGCGGCCAGGCTCAGGCCGGCGAGATCCTGCTCGTGAACTACGAGAACGAGGACCCGCTCTACGGGCTCGACGGCGTGCCGTTCCTCGCGACCTCGTACGCCGAGGCGTGGAAGCTCTACAAGGCGTCGCGCAAGGCGCTGGAGGACAAGCTCGCGAAGCAGGGCATGATGCTGCTGTACACCGTCGCGTGGCCGCCGCAGGGCATCTACACCAACCGCACGCTGAACAGCGCCGCCGACATGAAGGGCCTCAAGTGGCGCGCCTACAGCCCGGCGACGTCGCGCATCGCGGAGCTCGTCGGCGCGCAGCCGGTGACCGTCCAGGCGGCGGAAGTGTCGCAGGCGCTCGCCACCGGCGTCATCGACTCGTACATGTCGTCGGGCGCGACGGGCTACGACTCGAAGACGTACGAGCAGCTCAAGAAGTTCTACGACACGCAGGCGTGGCTGCCCAAGAACGCGGTCATCGTGAACAAGCGCGCGTTCGACGCGCTCGACAAGCCGACGCAGCAGGCGGTCCTGAAGGCCGCCGCGGACGCCGAGACGCGCGGCTGGAAGATCTCGGAGGAAAAGACCGCGTGGTACCTCGACCAGCTGAAGCAGAAGGGCATGACGATCGAGAAGCCGAGCGAGCAGCTGACCGCGGATCTCAAGAAGGTCGGCAACTTCATGCTCGCGGACTGGCTGCGCAAGGCGGGACCCGACGGCAAGAAGATCATCGACACGTACCGCACGATGCAATGAGGACGTAGCGCAGTGCGCCGGGCCCTCGACCGGCTCTACGACGGCGCCGCGTACCTCGCGGCGCTGTTCATGATCGGTACGCTGGCGATGGTGATGCTCGGCATCATCGGCCGCTGGCTCGACTGGTTCATCGCGGGCACCGACTCGTATGCCGGCTATTGCATGGCGGGCGCGGGCTTCCTGGCGCTCGCGCACACGCTGAAGCGCGGCGAGCACATCCGCGTGACGCTGATCCTGGAGCGCCTGGCGCCGCGCGGCCGTCACCGCCTGGAGCTTTTCGCGCTCGCGGCCGGGACGTTGCTGGCCATCGCGTTCGCGTGGTACAGCGCGCGGCTCGCCTATCAGTCGTACGATTTCAACGACGTCTCCACCGGCAACGACGCGACGCCGCTATGGATCCCGCAGCTCACCATGGCGCTCGGCGCGATCGTGCTCGCCATCGCGTTCGTCGACGAACTGCTGCTCGAATGGGCCGGTCAGCGGCACGTCACCACGCCCGAGGAAGCGCTGCACAACGAGTAGATGGACGCGCTGATCACCACGCTCCTGATCTTCGCGCTCTTCGCCCTGCTCGGCAGCGGCGTGTGGATCGGCCTCGCGTTGTCGGGCGTCGCGTGGATCGGCATGGAGCTCTTCAGCTCGCGCCCGGCCGGTGACGCGATGGCGGTCACGATCTGGGGCACCGCGTCGTCGTGGACGCTCACCGCGCTGCCGCTCTTCGTATGGATGGGAGAGATCCTCTTCCGCACGCGGCTCTCGGAGGACATGTTCAAGGGCCTCGCACCCTGGCTCGAGCGCGTGCCCGGGCGCCTCTTGCACACCAACATCATCGGCTGCACGATCTTCGCGGCGGTGTCGGGCTCGTCGGCTGCCACATGCGCGACCATCGGCAAGATGACGCTGCCGGAGCTCAAGTCACGCGGCTATCCCGAGGACATCACGATCGGCACGCTCGCAGGCGCCGGCACGCTCGGGCTCCTCATTCCACCGTCGATCATCATGATCGTCTACGGCGTCACGGCGAACGTCTCGATCGCGCAGCTCTTCATCGCGGGCGTCATACCGGGCGTCGTGCTGGCGCTGCTGTTCTCCGGCTACATCGTCGGCTGGGCGCTCGTGCATCCGGATCGCGTGCCCGCCGCGCGCGAGCGAACGACGCTTCCGGAAAAGCTCTTCGCGTCGCGGCACCTCGTGCCGGTCATGCTGCTCATCCTCGCGGTGCTCGGGTCGATCTACACCGGCATCGCGACGGCGACCGAGGCAGCGGCGTTCGGCGTGCTGGGCGCGCTCGTCATCGCGGCGGCGCAAGGCTCGCTCTCGTGGCCCACGTTCCGCGAGAGCCTGCTCGGCGCCACGCGCCTGTATTGCATGATCGCGCTGATCCTGTCGGGCGCGGCCTTCCTCACGCTGGCCATGGGCTACATCGGCCTGCCGCGCGCACTGGCGGAATGGATCGCGACGCTCGGGCTCGCGCCGGTCACCCTCGTGGTCGCCCTCGCGATCTTCTACATCATCCTCGGCTGCTTCCTCGACGGCATCTCGATGGTCGTGCTGACCATGGGCGTGATCCTTCCGACGGTCGAGAAGGCCGGCATCGATCTGCTCTGGTTCGGCATCTTCATCGTGCTCGTGGTCGAGATGGCGCAGATCACGCCACCGGTGGGCTTCAACCTGTTCGTGCTGCAGGGCATGACCAAGAAGCAGATCACCTGGATCGCGCGGCATGCGCTGCCGATGTTCTTCCTGATGTGCATCGCGGTGGCGCTGATCTGGATATTTCCACAGCTCGTGACGCTGTTGCCGGCCCAGATGAAGATGGGATGAGCACCATGCGAGCGACGCCCGCGCCGACGTGGAACGCCAAGCTGCGCGCGCCGTTCGCGACGCTCGGGATCCGCACCGCCGGCGGGGCGCTGACCGAGCTCGCGTACCTGCCCGTCGGCGAGCGCGCGCAGTCCCCGACCGACCGCGTGGCCGAGCGCACGGTGCACGAGCTCGCGCGCTATCTCGACGATCCCGAGTTCGGCTTCACCGTGCCGCTCGCGCCGGGCGGCACGCCGTTCCAGCGGCGCGTCTGGGACGCCATTCGCGCGATACCGCGCGGCGAATCACGCACGTATGCCGAAGTCGCGCGCGCGGTCGCGAGCGCCGCCCGGCCCGTCGGCCAGGCGTGCGGCTCCAATCCCATCGCCCTCATCGTGCCCTGCCATCGCGTCATCGGCAGCCGTGGCGCCCTGGGCGGGTTCATGCATGCCGCGAGCGGCGTGCCCATCGACATCAAGCGCTGGCTGCTCGCGCACGAAGGCTATCGCTTCGGCCTGTTCTAGGGAGTGCCATGCCGAAAGCGCGCGATCCCGACCCGCTGATCGACGCGTTCTGCGACCAGCTGTGGCTGCGCGACGGGCTGTCGCCGGCGTCGCTCGCGAGCTATCGGCGCGACCTGGTCGCCTTTCGCGCATGGCTTGCGAACCGCGGGACCGACGTGCTGCGCGCCGCGCGCGCCGATTGCGATGCCTGGCTCGCCGAGCAATTCCGCGCCAAGGCGAAGGCAACGTCGATCGCGCGGCGGCTCTCCACGCTGCGCCGCTTCTATCGACTGCAGCTCGAGCAGGGCGCCGTGCGCGAGGATCCGACGCTGCGCGTCAAGGCGCCCCGCAAGCCGCGGCGGCTCCCGAAGCTCCTGTCCGAGAAGCAGGTCGAGGCGCTCCTCGCGGCGCCCGACACCGAAACAGCGCTCGGCCTGCGTGATCGCGCGATGCTCGAGACCCTGTACGCGACCGGGCTGCGCGTCTCGGAGCTCGTCGGCCTGACCCACGCGCAGGTCTCGCTGTCGACCGGCGTCGTGCGCGTGCTCGGCAAGGGGCGCAAGGAGCGGCTGGTCCCGCTCGGCGAGGAGGCGATCGCGTGGATCGTGCGCTACGCGAAGGACGCGCGACCCAAGCTCGCGGGCGAGCGGCGCGACGATCACGTCTTCCTCACCGCGCGCCGCGGGCCGCTCACGCGCCAGGCGTTCTGGGCGCTGATCAAGCGCTACGCGCCTCGCGCCGGCATTCCGCAGGCGAGCCTGTCGCCTCACGTGCTGCGCCACGCGTTCGCCACGCATCTTCTCAACCACGGCGCGGACCTGCGCGTGGTGCAGCTCCTTCTCGGTCACGCCGACATCACGACCACGACGATCTACACGCACGTGGCGCGCGAGCGACTGAAACAGATCCACGCCGCGCATCATCCGCGCGGCTGATCGCGCGCGACGGGCGTACAATCCGTCGCCCCTGTCCGTCCGGTCGTGCCCCATGTCGACTGAGCTCGATCCGCTGCCGCCGTTCCACCTCAATCGCAATTACATCTGGCGACAGGTCAAGATCAACATCGTCGCGATCGTGAGCGTGCTGGTGGCGCTCACCGGCCTCGGCTACAACACCTGGCGCAACGAGCGAACCGAGCACAACCGCAACACGCGCATCGCGGCGTTCGAGACGCTCAAGAACCTCGGCGAAGCGCAGATCATCGTCGAGTACGCGCATTTCAAGAAGAACCGCCAGCTCGGCGATCCCGTCCAGGGCATGGGCCGCGCCATGTACATCCGCGATCTGACACGCGTGCTGCCGGCGCCCGCGCCCGACGACGGCGAGCGCCTGTGGGCGGCGTGGCGCGACAACGCCGACAAGATCGAGAACGACACCGACGCCATGATCGCCGTCACCGACGAGATCCAGCGGCTGCGTCTCGACATGCTCGACATCCTGGAGAACCTTCGTTGAGCCGCGAAGAGCCGCGGTTGCCCGTCACGTCGGCCGTGCGCATGCTGCGCGCGCACGGCATCGCGTTCACGCAACATCCGTACACGTACGAGACGCGCGGCGGCACGGAAGTCCCGGCGCGCGAGCTCGGCGTGGACGAGCACGCGGTCATCAAGACGCTGGTGATGCAGGACGACGCCGCACGGCCGCTCGTCGTGCTGATGCACGGCGACCGTGAAGTGTCGACCAAGGCGCTCGCGCGCATCCTCGGCGTCAAGTCCGTCGCGCCCTGTGCGCCGGCGGTGGCCGATCGCCACTCGGGCTACCAGGTGGGCGGCACGAGCCCGTTCGGCACGCGAAAGGCGATGCCGATCTACGCCGAGCGGTCGATCACCGAGCTGCCCTACCTCTACGTCAACGGTGGACGCCGCGGCTATCTCGTCGGCATGACGCCGACGGACCTCGTGCGCGTTCTCCATCCCGTGCTCGTCGACATCGCGACGGTGGCAGCGTGACGCGATGAACGCCCCCGAGACGCTCGCAACCGCGTGGCTGCCCGCCGATCCGGACGGTTCGACCATCCGCGCCGCGTTCCTCGCCGACGAGCGCATGACCGTCGCCGCGCTCGCGGCGCACGCCGCCGTCGACGACGACAGTCGAGCGCAGATCAGCCGCCAGGCGCGCGCCTGGGTCGAGGGCGTGCGCGCGCGCCAGCACGCGAACGCGGGCATCGAGTCGTTCCTGCAGCAGTACGATCTTTCGACGCACGAGGGCGTGCTGCTGATGTGCGTCGCGGAGGCGCTGCTGCGCATTCCCGACGCGCACACCGCCGATGCGCTGATCCGCGACAAGGTTTCGCGCGGCGACTGGGAGAAGCATCTCGGCGCCTCGGATTCGCTCCTGGTGAACGCGTCGACCTGGGGCCTCATGCTGACCGGCAGGCTCACGCGCCTGGACTCGGACGACGCGCGCGATCCCAAGTCCTGGTACGAGCGGCTGGTGGCGCGCACCGGCGAGCCGGTCGTTCGTCTCGCGCTGCGCCAGGCGATGAAGGTGATGGCCGAGCAGTTCGTCATGGGCCGCGACATCGAGGAGGCGCTCGCGCGGAGCCGCACGCCGGATCACGCGCGCTGCCGCCACTCCTACGACATGCTGGGCGAAGCCGCCGTCACGGCGCGCGACGCCGTGCGCTATCACGACGCGTATGCGAGCGCCATCGCGGCGATCGGCGCGAGCCGCGTGGACCCGACCGCCGACGTCGTGCTGCAACCGTCCATCTCGGTCAAGCTGTCGGCGCTGCACCCGCGCTACGAGTTCGCGCAGCGCGAGCGGCTCTACGCCGAGCTCGTGCCGACGCTCGTCACGCTCGCCGCGCGCGCGCGCGACGTCGGCATCGGCATGACGCTCGACGCCGAGGAGGCCGATCGCCTCGAGCTCTCGCTCGAGCTCTTCGCCCGCGTGCGGCGCGAGCCGGCGCTGCGCGGATGGGACGGGCTCGGGCTCGCGGTGCAGGCCTACCAGAAGCGCGGCCGCGCCGTGGTCGCGTGGATCGCGGCGCTCGCCCGCGAGGCGGGCGAGCGCGTCCCTGTGCGTCTGGTGAAGGGCGCGTACTGGGACACCGAGATCAAGCGCGCGCAGGTGCAGGGCCTCGCCAACTACCCGGTCTTCACGCGCAAGGCGCACACCGACGTTTCGTACCTCGCCTGCGCGCAGGCGCTCCTCGAGGCAGGCCCGCGCATCTACCCGATGTTCGCGAGCCACAATGCGCACACGATCGCGTGGGTCGCCGCGCAGGCGCACCAGCGCGGGCGCACGGTGCAGAGCTTCGAGTTCCAGCGGCTGCACGGCATGGGCGAAGCGCTCTACGCGCAGGTGATGGGTGCGTCGTCGCGCCTCGCGTGCCGCATCTACGCACCGGTGGGCTCGCACCAGGACCTGCTGCCCTATCTCGTCCGGCGGCTGCTCGAGAACGGCGCCAACACGTCGTTCGTGAATCGCATCGGCGATACGAGCGTGTCGGTCGACGACGTGGTCGCCGATCCCGTCGCGAAGGCGCGCGAGCACGACTACGCGCCCGCGGCGAGGCTGCCCTTGCCGCGCGATCTCTATCGGCCCCAGCGCGAGAACTCTGCCGGTGTCTCCCTCGCCGACCAGGAGGCGATGGCGGCGCTCGACGCCGCCGTGCGCGAGGCGCATTCGCCCGCATGGGTTGCCGCGCCGATGCTCCCGCGCAGCACGGCGTCCGGCACCGCACGCACGGTGCACGACCCGTCCGACCGGCGTCGGCGCATCGGCACGGTCGTCGATGCGGACGAGAGCACGGTCCACCGCGCGATCGAAGCGTTGCGCGAGGGGCAGCCCGCCTGGGACGCGCTCGGCGGCGCCGTTCGGGCGCGAACACTCGAAGCCGCGGCGTCGGTCATCGAGCGCGAGCGCGACGCGCTCGTCGTGCTCCTCGCGCGCGAGGCGGGCAAGACGCGGCCGGCGGCGCTGGCGGAGGTGCGCGAGGCCGCCGATTTCTGCCGCTATTACGCCGCGCTCGCGCGCGAGCAATTCGAAACGCCGCTCGCGCTGTCGGCGCCGACGGGCGAATCCAACGCGCTCGCACTGCGCGGCCGCGGCGTATTCGCCTGCATCTCGCCCTGGAACTTCCCGCTCGCGATCTTCGTCGGGCAGGTGAGCGCCGCGCTCGCGGCCGGCAACGCAGTGGCGGCGAAGCCTGCGGAACAGACGCCGCTCACCGCGGCCTTCGCGACGCGCTGCCTGATCGAGGGCGGCATTCCGGCGGAAGTGCTCGCCCTGCTCCCAGGCGACGGCGAGCACGTCGGCGCCGCGCTCGTGGCCCATCCGCACATCGCGGGCGTCGCCTTCACGGGATCGACCGATGTCGCGTCGCGCATCGCGCAGACGCTCGCCGCACGCCAGCCGATCGTGCCCCTCATCGCCGAGACGGGTGGGCTCAACGCGATGCTGGTCGACAGCTCCGCATTGCCCGAGCAGGTCGTGCAGGACGCCATCGTGTCGGCTTTCGACAGCGCCGGACAGCGCTGCTCCGCGCTGCGCGTCCTGTGCCTGCAGGAGGACATCGCGCCGCGCGTGCTCGAGCTGCTGCGCGGTGCGATGGACGAGCTCGTGATCGGCGATCCGGCGCTCGCCAGCACCGACGTGGGACCGGTCATCGACGAAGGCGCGCGCGATGCGCTGGAAGCGCATGTGTCGAGCATGCAGCGCGCCGGCCTCGTGCTGCACCGAGTCGCGCTGCCCGAAGCGACAGCGAACGGCACGTTCGTCGCGCCCACGCTGATCGAGCTCGATCGACTCGATCGGCTCACGTGCGAGGTGTTCGGACCCGTCCTGCATGTCCATCGCTTCCGCGCCGGCACGCTCGACGCGCTGGTGGACGGCATCAACGCCTTCGGCTACGGCCTCACGCTGGGCATCCACAGCCGCATCGACAACACGGTCGCGCGCGTGGTCGAGCGCGCGCGCGTCGGCAACATCTACGTGAATCGCAACATGATCGGCGCGGTCGTCGGCATGCAGCCGTTCGGCGGCGAAGGCCTCTCGGGCACCGGCCCGAAGGCCGGGGGGCCGCACTATCTCTTCCGTTTCGCCGTCGAGCGCACCGTGTCGATCAACACGGCCGCAGCGGGCGGCAATGCAGCGCTATTGGCGCAGGGCGAAAGCTGAAACGAAGGTGCCGCGACAGCTCAACCGAGCCGCCGCGGCAGCGCAGCGAAGCCGCCGCCGCAGCTCAACGAAATCCCGCGGCTCAACGACGCCGACAGAGGTGCAGGCCCTTCGCCGTCGACTGCAGGAGCCCTCGAACTGGCGATGATTCATCGCCTGCGCTCGATCGTCACGCCGATCTCGCGCACGCCCGGCAGTGCGCCGAGCTTCGCCACGCGCACGCGCACGCCGGGTGCGCCGAACTCGTCGAGCACGAGCGAGGCGATGGCCTCGGTGAAGCGCTCGAGCAGCGCATGCGGATTCTGCGCCGCGAATGCCTTCACGCGTCCCACGACGGCCGCGTAATCCACCGCATCGGCGAGCTCGCCCGACTCGAACGGTCGGGCGGACGGCAGCTCGATGTCGAGGTCGATGCGAACGGTCTGCGGCAGCTGTCGCTCCCATTCGTATACGCCGACACGCGTGGTGACGCGCAGGTCGTGGATGAAGATGGCGTTCATGCGAAAATTGTAGCGGACCCGATCATCCGACACGGCTCATGCTCGCGAGCGTCCTCGTCGTACTCGGCGCGTACCTGCTCGGCTCGATCTCCTTCGCCGTGGTGGTGAGCCGCGCGTTCGGGCTGCCCGATCCGCACGAATACGGCTCGCGAAACCCCGGCGCGACCAACGTGCTGCGAACCGGCAACAAGGCGGCGGCGCTCATCACGCTGATCGGAGACGGCCTCAAAGGCTTCGTCGCGGTGTTCCTCGCCCTGCGCGCGGGCGCGCAGCTCGGGACGGCGGAGTGGCTCGTGCCGGCCACCGCGCTCGCCGTCTTCCTCGGCCACATCTTTCCCGTGTTCCATCGCTTCGCCGGGGGCAAAGGGATCGCCACCGCCGCGGGCATCCTGTTCGCGTTGCACTGGCCGCTCGCCCTCGCGCTCACCGTGGTGTGGCTCGTGATGGCCTTCGGATTCCGCATCAGCTCGCTTGCCGGACTCACTGCAGCCGTGCTCTTCCCGCTCGGCGTCTTTTACGTCGAAGGCCCGACGCTCATCGCGGCCGTCAGCGTGGTCATCGCGCTGCTGTTGTTCTGGCGCCACCGCGGCAACATCGCCCAATTGCTCGCCGGCGGCGAGCGCCGGATCGGTTAGCTCAGGCCGCCACCGGGGCGACGCTGCGCAGCTCCCATCGGGGCCGCACCGTGAAGGCGCCGGCGGCGGTCGCGCCGTGCGCAAGGCGCAGCGCCCCCGCCAGCGCGATCATCGCGCCGTTGTCGGTGCAGAACGCGAGGTCGGGGAAGAAGACCTGCGCGCCGCGCCGCGTCGTGTCGCGCGCCAGGCGCTCGCGCAGCGCCCGATTCGCGCCGACGCCGCCCGCGACCACGAGGCGGCGATGGCCGGTCATGGTCAACGCGGACAATGCCTTCGACGCGAGCACGTCGACGACCGCGGCCTGGAACTCGCGCGCGATATCGGCCTTGCGCGCGTCGTCCAGCGTCGCGGGATCCGCAGCGCCCGCGCTGCGTCGCGCAAGCGTGAGAACCGCGGTCTTGAGTCCCGAGAAGCTGAAGTCGAGGTCGCCGGATTCGAGCATGGGCCTCGGCAGCGACACGCGCCCCGGGCGACCCGATTCGGCGAGCGCGGCGATCGCCGGGCCGCCGGGATACGGCAGCCCGAGCAGCTTGGCCGTCTTGTCGAATGCCTCACCCGCCGCGTCGTCCAGCGTGTCGCCGAGCAGGCGATAGTCGCCGACCCCTGCGACCTCGAACAGCTGGCTGTGGCCGCCGGAGACCAGCAGGGCGACGAAGGGGAACGCGGGGCGCGGATCAGCGAGCAGAGGGGAAAGGAGGTGGCCCTCGAGATGGTGAACGCCCACCACCGGCTTGCCGAGCGCGAATCCCAACGCGTTCGCGACACTGGCGCCGACGAGCAACGCGCCGGCGAGGCCGGGACCCTGCGTGTACGAAATCCCGTCGAGGTCCCGAAGCTCGAGCGCCGCAACGCCCAGCACGTGCCGGATCAGGGGCACGAGGCGGCGCACGTGGTCGCGCGACGCGAGCTCGGGTACCACGCCGCCGTAGGCGCGGTGAAGCTCGACCTGCGAGTGGAGCGCATGCGCGCGCAGCCCTTGCGCCGTGTCGAACACCGCAACGCCCGTCTCGTCGCAGGAGGTCTCGATGCCAAGGACGATCATGCGGCTCATTCTACGGACCTTGCCCGGCGCAGCCGCCCTCCGCTATAATGTTGGGCTACCGATTTTCGCAACCCCGAGCCCCTACCCCGCCCATGCCCAGTGTCCGCGTCCGCGAGAACGAGCCCTTCGAGGCCGCGCTTCGCCGTTTCAAGCGCACGATCGAGAAAACCGGCCTCCTGACGGAGCTTCGTGCCCGCGAGTTCTACGAAAAACCGACGTCGGAACGCAAGCGCAAGAAGGCCGCGGCCATCAAGCGCCACTACAAGCGCCTGCGCAGCCAGCAACTGCCGCCGAAGCTGTACTGATCCGGCGCCAAAGGCGCACCTTCGGCAAGGGGCGAAGCGATTCGCCCCTTTTGCTTTTTTCCGCCGCAAGTGGCAAAGCGGGCCATTTGCCCCCACATGGCGCTATCACCCACCCGTCACCGGCCCGACGCATGACTCTCAAATCCCGCATCACCGACGACATGAAGGCCGCCATGCGCGCCCACGAGGCGGCGCGTCTCTCGACGATCCGGCTGCTCCTGGCCGCGGTCAAGCAGCGCGAGGTCGACGAGCGCAAGGAGCTCACCGACGCCGACATCGTCACGGTCATCGAGCGCATGGTGAAGCAGCGCAAGGATTCGATCACCCAGTTCGAGGCGGGGAAGCGCCAGGACCTGGCCGACGCCGAGCGCGCCGAGCTCGTGCTTCTCGAGGGTTACCTGCCCCAGCGCATGTCGGAGGCCGAGATCGACGCGGCGGTGGACGCGGCGGTCGCGCGCACCGGCGCCTCGGGCCCGTCGGGCATGGGCAAGGTGATGGGCGTGCTGAAGGCCGAGCTCGCGGGGCGGGCCGACATGGGCCTCGTCTCCGCGCGCGTGAAGGCGCGGCTCGCCGGTTGAGCGCATCGGAAATCCTCGCCGCACGCCGCCCGTCACGCGCCCCTGGCGGTATCGGTGGCGTTGCCTATAATTCAGACGTTCCCTGCCGTGTGAACGTCCCGCGCGGCCGGCTTGCCGGTCGCGCGCGGCGTCTCTCACACCCTATTTGGCGATGATCCCGAACGACTTCATCCAGACGTTGCTCGGGCGCGTCGACATCGTCGAGGTGGTGGACCGCCACGTCCCGCTCAAGAAAGCGGGCGCCAACTACCAGGCGTGCTGCCCGTTCCACAGCGAGAAGACGCCGTCGTTCACGGTGAGCCCGACCAAGCAGTTCTATCACTGCTTCGGCTGCGGCGCGCACGGCACCGCGATCGGCTTCCTGATGGAGCATGCCGGCAAGTCGTTTCCCGAGGCGGTGGAAGAGCTTGCACGCGACGCCGGCCTCACCGTCCCGCGCGACGAGCGGGCGGGCGAAGCGGCGAGCCGCGACGACACCGCCGACCTCACCGGGTTGATGCTGACCGCTGCCAAGTTCTATCGCGCCCGCCTGCGCGCTTCTTCCACGGCCATCGATTACCTCAAGAGCCGTGGCCTCACCGGGAACGTCGCGGCCCGGTTCGGCATCGGTTACGCGCCGGAGGCGTGGCAGCCGCTGGCGGAGGCCGTCCCCGACTACGACGACGCCGCGCTCGAGCGCGCGGGCCTCGTCATCCGCGGCGAAGGCGACAAGCGCTACGACCGTTTCCGCGACCGGATCATGTTCCCGATCCATGACAGCCGGGGTCGGGTGATCGGCTTCGGCGGCCGCGTGCTGGGGAAAGGCGAGCCAAAATACCTCAACTCCCCCGAAACCGCCCTCTTCGCGAAGGGAAGAGAGCTCTACGGCATCTATCTCGCGCGAAATGCCATCCGCGCGGCCGGCCGCGTCGTCGTGGTGGAGGGCTACATGGACGTGGTGGCTCTCGCCCAGCACGGCGTCGAGTACGCCGTCGCGACGTTGGGAACGTCGACCACGCCCGTCCACGCGCAGAAGCTCTTTCGGCTGACCGATTCGGTGGTGTTCTGCTTCGACGGTGACGCGGCAGGCCGCAAGGCCGCCTGGCGCGCGCTGGAGAACACGCTGCCCGTGCTGCAGGACGGCAAGGATGCGCGGTTCCTGTTCCTGCCCGACGGAGAGGACCCCGACGACTACGTGCGTGCGCGGGGCAAGGCTGCGTTCGAGGCCGCGCTCGCGCGGGCTACGCCGCTGTCCGAGTACCTCGTGGCCGAGCTGACGGTGCGCCACCCACCCGACACCGCCGAGGGCCGGGCCGCCCTGCTCGCGGCCGCGCGCCCGCTGCTTTCGCAGATCAACGCGCCGATCCTGGGTACGCTGTTGCGCCAGCGTCTCGCGACGGTGACCGGCTTGCCCGAAGGTGACGTCGCGGCCCTGCTCGGACAAGCCGCCGACGCGCCGTCGTCGCGGCGAAGCGACCCGACCCGCGCGTCGCGGCGTCTTCCGGTACGCCGCGCGCCTTCGCTGGCGCGCGAGCTGCTGCAGGGTTTCCTCCTGCAACCTTCGCTCGCACGCGGTGTCGAGCTGCCGCCGCTGGGTGACACCTCCGCGGACGCGCACGCGCTGCGTGCCGTGGTCGAGCTTTGCGGCGCCGCACACGGGGAACTGACCGCTGCGGGAATCGTCCAGTCCTTCATCGGAACCGCCCATGAAGCCGCCGTGGCCGACGCGCTGGCGAGCGCCGAGGACCAGGCGATCACGCCGGAGGTCGCAGCGGAAAGCATTCGCGCGGGCATTGCCAGGTACTGGCAACAGGCCGAGCTCGCCGGGACGGCGCTCGCGCCGGCCGACATGCCGAGCACGCCGGAGCAGACCGAGCGCCGCCGTCAGCTCGATTTCGTGAGGCGACCCGACGGCGGCGACGCCAAAAATTCCGGGAACGGACTCGAAACACGATGAGCCCGTCCCAACGTTGTAAATGTTATAATTTGCGGTTTTCCGCGCGCAGGCCTGGCATCGAGACGAATCCAGGCATCGACGCGGCCGCGCACGAGGTCCGAAGCCCCCGGACCGCCGCACCAGAGGCACACGAGGATAAATCGGGATGATCATGGCAAAGAAGCCCGCGAAGCCCGTTCGCAAAGCGCCGACCAAGGCGAAACACAACGCTGCCCGCAAGGGTGGCGGCAAGAGCGCGACCGGACGGGCCAGCGCCCGCGCGACGCCGAAGAAGCCGGCGCGCAAGCCGTCGTCCCGTCCGAGCGCGCGCAAGCCCGCGCCGCGCAAGCCGGTGGCGAAGTCGCGCACCGCGCCCAAGCTCGCACCCAAGACCAAGACGGTCGCCGCGCCCAAGGCGAAGCCGGTCGTCCAGAAGCCGGCGAAGCTCGTGGCAACGCCCGCCCGCAACGACAAGCCCGTCGCGAAGACGGCGGCGCCGAACGTCGCGCCGGCAGCGAAGCCCGCCGCGCCGGGTCACAAGCCTTCCGCCGGCGAAATCGCCGCGCGCATCGCCGGCAAGCGCGCGGAGGACGCCGCGCAGAAGAAGGGCAAGAACGGCAAGCACGCCACCGAGGCGCCGCGCGAGCTCACGCCGGCCGACGTCGAGGCGCGCAAGCGTCGTTTGAAGACGCTGATCGTGCTCGGCAAGGAGCGCGGCTACCTCACGTACGCCGAGATCAACGATCACCTGCCCGACGACATCCTCGACGCCGAGCAGATCGAGGGCATCATCTCGATGATCGGCGACATGGGCATCCAGGTGTACGACGAGGCGCCCGACGCCGAGACGCTGCTGATGTCCGAGGCCACGCCGAGCGTGCCCGCCGAGGACGTCGAGGAGGAAGCCGAAGCCGCGGCGTCGACGCTCGACTCCGAGTTCGGCCGCACCACCGACCCCGTGCGCATGTACATGCGCGAGATGGGCTCGGTGGAGCTCCTCACGCGCGAGGGCGAGATCGAGATCGCCAAGCGCATCGAGGACGGCCTCAAGCACATGATCCTCGCGATCTCGGCCTGCCCGATGACGGTGCAGCAGATCCTCGAGCTCGCGGACAAGATCGCCAAGGACGAGCTCAAGATCGACGACGTCGTCGACGGCCTGCTCGACTTCAACGAGGAGCTGACGGCCATCGCCGACAGCAGCTCCGACGGCGACGACGACGAAGAGGAAGAAGACGAGGACGAAGGCGATGCCGGCGCGATCGAGAGCGAGAACCTCGAGCGGCTGAAGCTCGCCGCGCTCGAGCGCTTCAACACCATCCGCAAGCACTTCACGCGCATGCTGGCCGTCCTGCAGAAGGAAGGCCACAAGGCGCCGAAGGCGCTCGATTTGCAGAAGAAGATCTCCGGCGAGCTGATGCAGATCCGCTTTTCGGCGCGCATGGTCGAGAAGCTGTGCGACAGCGTGCGCAGCGAGGTGGACAACATCCGCCAGCACGAGCGCAAGATCCAGGACCTCGTCGTGCACAAGGGCGGCATGCCGCGTCCCGAGTTCATCAAGCAGTTCCCGAACCACGAGACGAGCCTGCGCTGGATCGACCGCGAGATCGGCGCGCATCACCCGTACAGCGAGCAGCTCGCCAAGTACCGCCAGGCGATCATCGAGCAGCAGCAGAAGCTGCTCGACCTGCAGACGCGCGTGATGATCCCGCTGCGCGACCTGAAGGACATCAACAAGCAGATGTCCACCGGCGAGGCGAAGGCGCGCAAGGCCAAGCGCGAGATGACCGAGGCGAACCTGCGCCTCGTGATCTCGATCGCCAAGAAGTACACGAACCGCGGCCTGCAGTTCCTCGACCTGATCCAGGAGGGCAACATCGGCCTCATGAAGGCCGTGGACAAGTTCGAATATCGCCGCGGGTACAAGTTCTCGACGTACGCGACGTGGTGGATCCGCCAGGCCATCACCCGCTCGATCGCCGACCAGGCGCGGACCATCCGCATCCCGGTGCACATGATCGAGACGATCAACAAGATGAACCGCATCTCGCGGCAGATCCTGCAGGAGACCGGCCAGGAGC